>Ga0307380_10001311_pt1 | contig 36797 bp, 38 predicted proteins | sample UN3MG_FD_202239 | JGI IMG/M metagenome (GOLD analysis project Ga0307380, IMG submission 202239) | Soil microbial communities from Risofladan, Vaasa, Finland - UN-3 | ecosystem: Environmental > Terrestrial > Soil > Coastal area > Acid sulfate soil | place: Finland: Risofladan, Vaasa | collected...
CCCTATAATTTCTTTATTGAGAAGTTGTATTTTAATTGATGCTGGAGATTATTTAAAAGATGAAGAAATTGTTAAAGAAGGTATTAATTTATTAAAGGAAGACATAGAAGAACTTGTTAAAGATTATAAATATGCTCAAAAAACTTTTTATTATCTTGGTAATGGCTACTACTCACTTTACAATTTTAAAAGACAGAAAGAACCTACAATAGGTTGTTTGAAAGAAACAGAATTAAATAAAGCAAAAGAATTTTTTAAAAAGGCTACTAAATTAAAAATAAAAGACAACTTTTTAGGATCCCAAATATTTACAAATTTAGCTAATTGCTATGACAGCCTTGGTCGAGTATTTGATGCATTAGAATGCTATGATGAAGCAATAAAATTAAAACCTGATCATGGGATGGCTTTAGCTAATAAAGGTATCGCTTTAGATTATTTAGCATCAATACAAGGAATACATAAGTCTTGCATTCTACTAGAGGCCTACTTTCTTTTAAAAAAAGCTTTTGAATATGGTGTTTATCCTGAATCTAAACCTGGTTTTTTAACATACTCTGAAAGAATTGAAAACTTCTTTAAAGGTTCAAATTTATTAGAAAAATCTCCTGAATACCCAAAGTATGAAATAAAAAGAAGTTCGAAATTTGAAAAGTTTCACATAGAATTCTGTTTAAAGAATAAACTATATTTGAATATTTTGAATTACTTACCCTTACGTAAAGAATCAGTCGGTGATCCAGTTTTTATAGAAAAAATGATTGTTCAAACTGATAAAATAAAAGGAGAAAAATATTTGAAAGACGATCCTTTTTTGTGTTTATCCAGATATTTAAATCAAATTAAGGAAGATTATATATCAGCCAGGTTTTTGCTTATTCTCTCAAGATACAAAGGAATTAATTTGGGTTTTATATATAAAAAATTACGATTAATAAACACATTAGATTATAGCGAACACAATATATATATACAATTACTAAAGACATCTTTTAAAAATTTATTTGATATTTTGGATAAAATATCAATCTTTTTAAATGATTATTTAAATCTCGGAATAAATAAGAGAGAATTATATTTTTTAGGATTTTGGTATTCTGATAAAAAACAAAGAAATGTTAGAAAAAATTTATTGGAACTAAAAAACTACTCTTTGAATGCTCTTTTTGATATTGCAAATGATTTGGATTATGGTGAATACAATAATTTAAAATTAGTACGTAATGCCTTAACACACAGATTTATTTATATAGAACCTTTGGATGATTCTGAAGAAAACGAAGAAAGAATGAGAGAAGATACATTATTAAAACAAACTTTGCAACTTGCCAAACTAGTTAGAAATGCAATAATTTATATGCTATCTTTTGTTTATATAGAGGAATGTAAAAAAGAAAAAAATATCTCTGGAACGTTCATCCCTCAAGTGTTTTTGGATGATATAATTTGTGATTATTAGGAATGTCTAAAGATCTCAAGCCTTTCAGCCTGCTCGTCAAGCCTGTAGGGAGCCGCTGCAATCTGGACTGCAGCTACTGTTTCTATCTGGGCACGGATGAAAACCTGGAGGGCAGCCGTCCGGCAGTGATGCCGCAGGAGGTCCTGACCCGCATGCTCGAGGATTACCTGGGACTGGGCTTTCCCACCAGTATTTTTACCTGGCAGGGCGGGGAGCCCACGCTTGCCGGACTCGATTTCTACCGCCGGGTGGTGGAGGGCCAGATGCATCTCGGCCAGAGGGGGCCAAGGTGGAGTAGGGCAGGGCTCGTGAGCGAATGCGAAACGAGTGGTGTGAAGCCAGGGGCGAGCTTTTCCCCCGGGTGGGTTTCATAGTGACCAATATGAGCGCCGTAGCTAAGGGCGTGGTTCGTTTCTACAATGGAAGAGGAACTGCCGAGCAATGGATCAAGTAAGGGAAGTACGCTCTGAACTGGACGAGATTGTCATGCAAGCAGTTCGACTCGAATCGGGTGAGGCTTGCTCTTTTCGTACCGGCCTACAGTCTGGGCAATTTCCTTCGGCGATTGGCGCTCCCCCGGGAAATCAAACATTGGTCATTGCGCACTTTGCATACGAAACTGATTAAGATCGGTGCAAAGGTTGTCAGGCATAGTAGATATGTTACTTTTCAGATAGGGCGGGGCTCGGTAGCGAACGCGCAGCGAGAGGAGGGGAGGGAGGTGGCTATCAGCAGGAAGATATTTGCAGAAATCCTGTTTCGAATTGAGCGATTGTGATGTTGCCCTGTATAGAATCCTGTTTTGCAGATTACATTGTGGGAGAAGTGTCTCTTTTTTCCTGCTCAGACCCGGAAAATAATTGATACTCCTGATGAGAACGGATATATTATCGCAGAAACGATAGGAATCTCTCAATTCAAGCCGAAAAGGACGAAAGATTTCGCTCAGGATCGAAAAAGAAGGCTATTTTTAACGGGTTCAATTTTGATATGGTGAATGTTGGATTAATTGTGATATGAGAAATATCGATTATATTAAGAACGGGACGAATCGGCCTTGTCACACTTTCTGAAAAATGTGGAAATGAAAATTTTATTGGTCTACCCCAAATATCCGGATACCTTCTGGAGCTTTAACCATGCCCTTCGTTTCATCGGGAAAAAGGCGGCGTTTCCGCCAATGGGTTTGTTGACCGTTGCCGCCATGCTCCCGAAACAATGGAATCTGAAGCTTGTCGACTTGAATGTTTCTGCTTTAAAGGACGAGGATATTTTATGGGCTGATTATGTTTTTGTCAGCGGGATGACGGTACAAAAGGAGTCCGCCAAAAAGATTATCGCCCGGTGTCTCCAGCTCGGCCGTAAAGTGGTTGCCGGTGGTCCTCTTTTTACAGCCGAACCCCATGATTTTCCGGAAGTGCATCACCTGGTCTTAAACGAGGCGGAAATTACTCTGCCAAAATTTTTATGCGACTTGGACCTTGGATGCCCAAAACCCGTATATCGATCGACGGAATGGGCCGATATCAATACCTCTCCGGTACCACGATGGGACCTGATCGATTTTAAAAACTACGCCACGATGTGTCTTCAGTACTCACGCGGATGCCCCTTTAATTGTGAATTCTGCGATATCACGGTGCATTACGGTCGTGTGCAGCGAGCCAAGTCGGTTGAAAATATTCTTATTGAATTAGACGCCCTATATCAACGCAGGTGGCGAAGAGGTGTGTTCTTTGTTGACGATAATTTTATCGGTAATAAAAAGCGAATTAAAAATGAGTTGTTGCCGGCAATAATCCAATGGAGGAAAAGGAAAAAACATCCTTTCATCTTCTCGACGCAGGCATCGATCAACCTTGCCGATGACGACACACTCATACACTTAATGGTGGAAGCCGGATTCGATATGGTCTTTGTCGGCATCGAAACGCCTGATAAAGAGAACCTGATTGCATGTGGGAAGTTGCATAATGTGAGGAACGACTTACTCGCCGATGTAAAAAAACTTCATTCTGCAGGATTGCAGGTTCAGGCGGGGTTTATTGTAGGATTCGACAGTGATAAAAGAGATATCTTTATACGCATGAGCCAATTTATTAACGAGAGCGGCATAGTTACCTCCATGGTTGGACTCCTTAATGCTCCTCCTGGTACGAGACTCTATAACCGGCTGATCAAAGAAAACCGCATTATTAAAGGGATAACCGGTGATAATACCGATTTTTCGATGAACTTCCTGCCGAAAATAGACTATAAGGTGCTTGTCAATGGATATAAAAAGATTATCAGCGATATTTACCAGCCTAAAGCATACTATGATCGGATCCGGACATTCTTACGTAGCTATCGACTCAAAAATAAATACAATAATGGTCTTTCCATCACGTCTCTTCGTGCAGCGGTGATGTCCATATATAAATTGGGCATTAGAAAGGGAGTCAGGAGGCATTTCTGGAAACTGTTGATGTGGACGCTAATTCGACGGCCGCGCCTGATTCCTCACGCAATGATGATGACAATTTACGGCGCCCATTTCATGGAGCATTTTGGAATTGATCCTCTCAGCGGACAATGCGTGTATCCAAACCACTCAAAGGGTACTAAAAGTTAGACTTTTTGTCACCTCGCTTTATTTCCTTCCCTGATCGGCAGCTTATATATGAGTTCATTTTAGCAAAGCCTGAACAACTGCGGTTGAATCAACATATATTTGCTTTATATTATTGCATTTTTCTTTTTAGGGGACTCAGATTTTCCACGGCCTTTTTGGGATTTATCTTCAAAAGTCTTAATTGCATAGAATCTCAGGAATGAAAACCCGCTTGAAAACGCCGAGGCATCTCAAGCCTTTCAGCCTGCTCGTTAAGCCTGTGGGCAGCCGCTGCAATCTGGACTGCAGCTACTGTTTCTACCTGGGCACGGATGAAGCCCTCGAGGGTGATCGTCCGGCAGTGATGCAGCAGGAGGTCCTGACCCGCATGCTCGAGGATTACCTGGGACTGGGCTTTCCCACCAGTATTTTTACCTGGCAGGGCGGGGAGCCCACTCTGGCCGGGCTCGATTTCTACCGCCGCGTGGTGGAGGGCCAGATGAATCTCGGCCAGGGGGGGCAGGCCGTGGCCAATGCCCTGCAGACCAACGGCATTCTGATCGATGACGAATGGGCGGAGTTCCTGGCCGAGTACCGCTTTCTGTTGGGGGTAAGCCTAGACGGCCCGCCTGAGGTGCACGACCACTTTCGCAGGGACAGGCGCGGGAGACCGACTTTCGATGCCGTGATGCAGGCTATCGGGATTCTGCGGGACCACCGGGTGGAATTCAATATCCTCTGCATGATCACCAGCCTGAGCGAGCAGCGCGGCAAGGAAATCTACCGCTTCCTGGTCTCCAATGGCTTCATGCACCTTCAGTTCATCCCCTGCGTGGAGTACGATCAGGCAACCGGCCGGCCGTGGCCGCAGAATGTTAGCCCGGCCGGCTACGGCAGATTCATGTGCGATATTTTCGATGAGTGGTACTACACTGGCGATGTGGATCGGGTCTCTGTGCGCACATTTGACGGGGTGGTGGGCCGTCTGGCCGGAATAGGCGGCCTCAGTATCTGCAACATGGGGGAGATCTGCGACCACTATCTGGTGGTGGAAAAAGACGGTGGAGTGTACCCCTGCGATTTCTTTGTGGAAAACAAATATTGTCTCGGAAACCTCATGGAAAAATCACTCGCCGGGCTCTACCTCTCGGACCGGGAAAGGTCATTCTCCCAGCTTAAAAAGAATTATCCGGAAAGCTGTCTCCCCTGCCCGTACCTTGCGATCTGCTACGGCGGCTGCACCAAGGACAGGCTGACCACAGGTGGCGGTAAGTTCGGCCGGGAGACTTATTTGTGCGAGGGGCTGAAGATGTTTTTCGATCACACCCGGGAGGCTTTCACCAGGCTCGCTCGCGAAGTACGCCAGAGGCATGCGCCTGCTGCGCAGCCGGACCAGGAGGCGGTGCAGCATACGTGGGACGAGCGGCCTGTGAGCAGGAACGATCCCTGCCCCTGCGGCTCAGGTAAAAAGTACAAGCACTGCTGCCTGCGCCGACAAAATTTGTTAACATTTTAAATATTTTCTATTATATTCATTTCTATTAAGTTAGAAAAGAATCGAGATCTTTTTTCAAACCGCGGTCTAAACCTTTAATCCGATAGGCAAAATGCGACACGGATCTATTACTCTGCCGGAGATTGTAGCTGCTGTTTTCATGCTCGTGGCCGCCTGCGTATCTTTGCAGGCTGAAACCGTGCATAAGACGTATTTCGAAAACACCGACCACGAGCTTCATGTTTATGAAATCCTGGGTTACGAACAAGGCCCAACGATGATGATTATCGGCGGGATCCAGGGCAACGAGCCGGGGGGCTACCTTTCGGCAGACCTCTATGCGGATATCTCGCTCAGGAAGGGCAACCTGATCGTAGTGCCGCGGGCCAACTTCTACGCTATCCTGCTCAACCAGCGCGGACCCAATGGCGACATGAACCGCAAGTTCGCCAACCAGAGAGCTTTCGATATCGAGACCAGGATTGTGGAAATCCTCAAGGAGCTGATCAGCCGCAGCGATGTGCTGTTGAACCTGCACGACGGTACCGGTTTTTTCAGGGAAGAGGATCTAGATGATCTCCACAACTCGATGCGCTTCGGCCAGTCGATTATCGCCGACGCCGATATTTACACCTGCCCAGACAGCGCAAAAAAGCTCTATCTGGGCGAAATTGCACGGAAGATCTGTGCGGAGGTCAACCAATATATCCCGGAACCGGAATACAAGTTCCACTTCAATAACCATAATACAGTGAGCAAGCAGACAAAACATCCTGAGCAGCGCCTGAGCGCCACCTATTATTCGCTTATCCACCACCAGATCCACGCTTTCGGTATCGAAAGCTCCAAGGAGATCCCCTCGGATGAAGTCAAGGTCCGCCAAAAGTCGATGGTAATCAACGCTTTTATGAATGAGTTCGGCCTGGTGCCTGAGAACCCCAAAATACTGGTGGAAAAGCCCAAGCTGAACCATCTGATAGTCCTGATCAACGGGAGCGAGCGGGTGGCGGTAAAAGACGGAGAGACAGTGCTCCTTGATCCAGGGGATGAAATAATTATCGAACATATCGACATGAGTAATTACAAAAGGGGCCTGGTTGCTGACATTCTTGGCAAGGGAGGGATAAATGATCTGGGAAAATCTTTTGAGATCGATTACCCCACGCGGATCATTATCCGCAAAGACTCATTTAAATGCGCAGCGGTGAATCTTGCCATGCACAAGGAACGTCAGCTTGCTGGAATTCCACGCGTGGCCGAACTCGCAAACCAGACTCCCCACCTTGAATTCTTGACTATTCTTGTAGATAGTGCAAGGGTCGAGGTTTCAGAAGGGGATACCCTGGAGGTGGCAAAGGGAGCAGTGCTGGAAATTACCGAAGCGGTTATCGACAAACCTGCTTACGGGAAGTCTCTGGTAGTCAATTTCAAAGGTTTTTACGGGGATAAAAACAACAATACAGGGGAAGACCGGGGTTGCAAGATTGCCATGGACCGGGGATTTTGGATGCTCAATTACAGTCTGGATGGAGACGGCCTCTTGTGGGAGATAGTGGTCTCCTGTCTGGACAAAAAAATCGGCCGGGTGGTGGTGAAATTAATCGAGCCGCAGGCCTCGATTGTAAAATAAAACATAAGAGCTGAATACTATCTATAGTCAGACTTATTCCGCCTTAACACTGAGAGCACGTAAACTGGCGCCATACCCTGGAAATTATCATTCTCCGATTATCTTAATTATCACTCTCTTCCGCCTTCGGCCATCGAACTCAGCATAATAAATCTGCTGCCAGGGACCAAAATCCAGCCTGCCCCCGGTCACAGGAACAACGACCTGGTGGTGCACCAGGATGCTTTTTAGGTGAGCGTCCCCGTTGTCTTCCCCAGTAAGGTGGTGGCGGTAATCCGGACCGTAAGGCGCGATTTTTTCGAGCATCTGGTCGATGTCGGAAATAATGCCCTCCTCAGCATCATTGACATAAACTCCGGCGGTGATATGCATCGCACTCACCAGGATCATTCCTTCAGATACGCCGCTTTCTGCAAGGGCAGCTTCCACTTCGCCGGTTATATTGATGTATTGCTTTCTCTTAGGGGTACTAAACCACAGGTATTTGGTGTGTGATTTCATTAAGAGTTCTCCTGGAGTTGATTTCAGGTGACAACTGCAATCTTTTTCAAATCCGAGCCCCCGGAAAAATTTTTGCCAACCGGCTCTGAAAGTGGAGGCTTGCCTCCAGTATAGGAAACTTATCCTTTCAGGGCACAGTGGGCGAGAGTCTCATAAATGGGGCCGCTCGGAGTGAGCGTGCTTTTGATTATCTGGACCTCATCCACAGGCCAGGCCGGCCAGTTTTCCGGCAGGGTTCCCCGGGTGCGCTCCCAGTCCGGCGGATGGGCTAATTTATCTTTTATGCGGGCCAGGGTCAGATGGGCCTTGAAAGGCTTATCGGCCTTGCCGAACCCGGTTTCAACAGCCGCATTCTCCACTGCTTTGGCGAGAGCGGCTAGCTCATCCGAGCCTTCAAGTCCCAGCCAGACGATCCGGGGCCATATCCTGCTGCCGAAAAAACCGATATCCTCCACTGTCAGGCTGAATGGAGCAAGGGGAGAGACCGCTCCTTCCACCCCTTTCTTTAAGGTTTCAAGCAGCGCTGGATCGATCTCTCCCAGGAAGCGCAGGGTCAGATGAATGTTCTTGGGTTTGCTCCAGCGCAGACCGGGCAAATGGTCCTTGAGGCGGCCTGTCAGCCGGCCGATTTCATCCCGCACGCTGTCTGGAGGCTCAACTGCAATAAATGTCCGCATTCTTTCTCCTTGAATGTTGGTCTAGAAAACCGGCCCGGATAAAGCTACCGGGTTTAGTAAATTATGCAAACGGCCCTTTTAATATGCCAGAAAAACCAGAGATAAACCAGGGAGATAAAACATTTCCCCCCCCCGGGAACCCCTAACGGCTTCCATTCGAAAATGGCTCCTTCAGCACGCTGTAATATTAAACGCTCCTCGGGCCGGCTGTCAATTTTTCATTCCACGCAGCACAGCCTGAAGCGGCAAAGGACTTCTTCACCGGGGAGGGTGAGAAAGCGTCCTCAATAAAGATTCAAGCCTGTTTATGAAGGCCTGCTGCCTGATGGACAATTGACATCCGGCATAATATAGACATACAATTTATTAGCTGGCCCGAATTTTTGCTTTCTGTAGCGGTGCCTTACTTTTTGCCCCCTCACAAAATAGCAGGGACCGGTCAGGAGCTAAAAGTCAGAATAAAGGGAGGTGAAAGAATGTCCGATCACTGGGGAGATCAATCGACGGTTGAGACTCAGGCCAGGCCGGGGCGGGTAGACCCTGGACTGTACCTGGTTATTAAGCCCGATAAAAAGACTTTCAGCATCCTGAACCGGGTGTCGCTTGTTTCAACCGATGAGAAAACAGGCAAGGACTTTGTGGATTTATTGGCTAATCTGGGTGTGCTCTGCACTCTGGGGCCAGCTACAGAGGAGCAGATGGCGGATGATGATTGCTGGAGGGAGCTTATCCCTGGTAAATATGTCTCTTGCGAGGGGGTAAGGGAAATTTACTCAAGCGGCAGGGCCGGGCAGGAATTTGTGATAGTTTATTTACTGAATAAGGAAAACCGGGCGGATTTCCCCAAGTGGAAGAAACTGGTTTCCAGGGTGGTAGGCAAGTTTTTTTGAGGTGGATGGGAAATAAAAAATTGCTCTGGTTTTTCTTGCATTCAAAATCACTCTCCCTTAGTCAATGTGGAGGCAGGCTGTCAATTCTAATCTTGATAACTCCGGCAGGAGCCACACTATCAGCCAAAAGAAGAGTATCCACTGCCACAATTTTCTTCCCCGGCTTTGGCTTTTTCTCCTGCTGATAGCGGGCCATTACCCCGAAAGCGCCTAAACAAACAGTCAGTGCTAAGATCCACCTTGTCATTATTGTCGCTCCTGCTTGCTCGAGCTACTGGTCCAGCATAAACAGGCTGTCAGCCACCCGCATACTGTCGGTTATGGCAAGCACCGGATCAATCATATCGCCGCCGATCACAGCCTTGAGATACCGGAGCGGATAATCAGGCAGATCCCGCTCGAGAGTTACAATCTGGCATTTTGAAGTATCCGCGATAACCGAAACAGTACTGACCGGCCAATTTCCGAGAGTATCCGGCTCCGTGATTCCGGAACCTTGCAAGGCCCATTTATCAATCAACAGCACCCAGGATGGATTCTCGTTGAACAGGGCCAGGATTAACCCCGGAGCCGATTCAGCATCAATCTTATTTCTCAAAACCCACAACGAATCTCCGGCATAAGCGTTACAGATGGTTAATAAGATTCCAATTTTTACTAATACACTCAGTTTGAAACGCATAAGAACCCCCGACTTAACTATTCAAAATCGTCATTCAAGCTTTGTTCGAACGTTGCGCCGCCGTCAACAATGAAGGTTGTCTCTGTCCCGTAGCTATTGTTTCGGATAAAAATTTTGTTTTTACCACTGGCCAGATCGATACAAGTTGTGCATGATTTGAAGTGGTTTGCTTTTATCGAGACATTGCTATTATTGACATCCAGGGCCAGAACGGCATTCCGAAACAAGTTGGCATAAATACAATTATAGTAGTAGTTTAACACTAAACCGCCATAATTGAACCGGCAGCCAAAAACCTCGGCCCTTTCTGAAGCTGATACATTCCTCCCTGAGCCCTCTGATTGGAACAGAAATTGGGATCCGAACGCTCTTAACTCTGAGGTCGAAAGACTATTATTTCCAGCTATTTGGGTTACTGTAGTAGCCTGAAATGTTGTTATTGTTCCGCCCGCCCAGGTTACATAATCAATTTTGCATGCACGAAAGGTAAGTATACAACCAGCCGCGTTAATTATGTTATAGATGCTACCATGACAGTTTTCAAAATCAAGACTACTACCACTACCAGGATATATACACAAAGAATCTAAAGTACAGTTGGTTGCTACTGCCACTCCTTCACCTTGTTGCCCTGAGATACACCCGTATTGCAACCAGCAATTATCATAATATACCTTACCATATTTCAGCCTAAGCGCGTAAATAGTACAACTGGCCGGCGGCCCTCCCAACATGTGTAAATCATGGAAGTAAATACCCCCAAGGCAAGCATAACCTTCATCAAAATTCCAATAAGCTCCATTTCTGATCCTAATAACGCTCATCCGTTTATAGCCAAATATATGTATCGGCATTGCTACACTGTCGCCCAGGTTCACACCTGCCCTCTCTACCCAAAGAGTGTCTCCTGGCTTGATAAATATATTTCCACCAGTGGATATTAACTGTTTCATGCACCAGAAAAGAGTATCTCCGGATGTAGTATCAACCCCTGTTTTTTTCGTTAGAGTTATTGTCTCTTCTGCGCTCCCATCCCAACCAATTATATAATCAAATTGTTTTGGAAAACCTGAAAACAGGCTATCGCTGGAGATGCCCCCGCCACTAGCCGTTGAGCTTATTGTCAGGCTGTCTAGACTCCCGTTTGAAGCATGTCTGGTTATTTCTATATTATCCCCGGCCTTGATTGCGTTGCTGTCGATTTTAGCTTCGCTTCTTTGTCTTAGAGCCGCCAGGCTGTCCGCCACCTTTGCGCTGTCAGATTCAAATCGCGCCTTCAGGGAGTTCAGCGCGGATGTATCCGGCTTTGCCGCCAGGCTGTCCGCAATTCTCTCTCCAGGCCAGGTCCGCGCCGTGCCTATATACTGAGTCCTGGCAAGAGGGGGCGGAATCAGTATAAGGAGCGGCAGAATGTAACTGAAAATCCGTTTCATTTTTTCCTCGCTTGGTAGGGGCGACCGGCCGGTCGCCCGTACAAATGAAAAAGCCTTAATTCGTGAAAGAATCTTCTTCCCGGATCGTGAACGAGGTCTGATGGTCAATATTCAGCCCGGCTGCCTCGATTATAAAACGGGTATTATGATCGATCTGCTCGATATTCACGATCACGAACCGGCTGTCGCTCAAGCTGGCTGCCTGGATCTCGAAAGCCGTGTCATGATCGATTTCCGGGGTCGCAAAAATGATAAACCGGCTATCGTGATCCATCTCTACCGAATTCTGGATTGCAAACCGGCCAGCGCTATCTATTTCGACTGAATTCCCGACTGCGAACCGGCTGTCGTGATCGATCTCGAGCCAGACAATCGGGTAATCCACCTGAAAAAAGAACTCGAAGCAGTGCTGCATCAAAGCATAAAACATCTTCTCCCTTTCTCCGCTTCTCCGTTTCAGGGCGACCGCCGGTCGCCCCTACAATAATTATATCCCCATTTCTCTGCTTCTCTCTGTCATGATTGATACTGGGCCCAGAAAACCGCCTCGGCAGCCCAGGTCCAGACCAGGACCTTGATCACCGTGTTGTTTGCAGGCTTATACCTGGCCATGGGGAACAGCACCTCGAGCTGGTACGGGGTACTGATGGCGATATACTTGATTGTGCTGTCGATCTCGAGGCCGAAGAGAGCCTCGATCTCGCCGCCGCAGCGGACAGCCGAGAGGTAGGTCGAACCGTCAAAAGAATGCGAAAGAAGCGTTGTGCCAGCAGAGAGCCGGACGTTCTGACCGTTCGCGTGATTTGTGTCCTGGGTATTGTTCTGTCCCCGCACCACGGTTGAAGGAGTTCCGTGCGAGGTGATTAATATGTCTTCCTCACCGATTGTCACTAGATCATTGTCCGCAAATATGTCCTCCGCGATATGCATGGTGGTTGCGCCTTGCGCGAGCGCCTGGGTAAGCGTGGCAGAGTTCTGCGAGACCACCTTGCCGCGGGGACCTGTCTGTGCCGCTAATTGCATTTCTCCCTCCTATCAAGTGGTCTCGTTGACAGTTGCCGCGATTCTATGGATAAGGTCCTGCTTGTAGCTTGCCGGAGTGGAAGCCGGTACGACCACCTTGCGCCAGATCGCGGCGTTCTGGTTGTAGTTGAGGTTCGAGATCGAGTGCGGGGCCTCCCAGGAACCGTCCGGGCTGCCTTCCGAGTCATCGCAGTAGGTGACCCAGCCGGACTCGTCCGTGCCGGTATTGTCCGCGCAATCGATCGTGATCGAGGTGCAGTCGTAGGCCAGATACACTGCCGTGCCGTTGGAGTGGGTGGCCGGAGTAGTACCGTTGTAGCCCCTGGTGACAGTGAGCGTGGTCGTGCCGTGGCCTGAGGTGATCAGCATTTTCTCTGAATCCACGATAATCACGCTGTAATCGGTGTCTGCAAACCTGGCCGCCGAGAGGGTCACAGTCTGCGTTTCGGTATCAGTGATTGCCGCGCCGAGAGTGGTCTGCTCGACCGCCACCCAGAGGGCTTTCTGTTTCGTTTCACCATTGGTACCGTCAATCGAGCTCTCATCATCCGGGTTGGTAAAGTCTCCATCCTTTGAGACAATCTGTGTCAGCTCCGAGTCCTCATACAGCCTCAAGACACTCATTTTCCACCCCCGTTCTCTTCAGCGAGCAGCGCCTTGAGATCGTTGATCGACTGCTGGCATTTGGCGGCCTCAAGGGCAAACATGCTGCGTTCTGATTTTAGTTTGCGGATCATTTCACTCATTTGCTGGGTGGCCGCGCTGATTTCAGCTTCTTTGTCATTGTAGCCCTCAAGAGCCCGCTCTTTCTGTTTCTCGAGCTCAGTTATCCGGGCCTCGATTTTTTCTTTCATGGCTGTTCCTCCCCGGTTAAACACTACCGTCGGCATTCCAATATTTGCCGGCCCATTCAAACCTGTTACTGCCGGCATTATAGGTTATGCGCAAGATATCGTAAGTACTGCTGCCTTTGCGGATTACGAGCTTGTTATTCTCTGTATCAAAATAGACCGGCGCGAAACGGTAAAGGTTCGATCCTTCCAAAATCTTCATCTCTCTATCGGTGTTATGCCAGCCGAGCTCCCCTTTTCCGGACAAGGAAAACCAGCTTCCGGATTTGGAGGCGTCCGGCAGGACCAGGGCCGACGCGCCGACAGGAATCATGTACCAGGCAGTTAAATCCCACCTGTATGATTCACCGGTTCCCAGTTCATCAGGACCGTAAAGGTTGATTACTCCTAATGTCGACTCGGATATTTCTATCGTTCCCAGTCTTGCGCCCAGAGCATCATTGCCATACAGCCTGATTTCCTCCTCGCCATTGAATGATCCGATCTCGATTCGCTCGGTGTTATCGCTTGTCTTTACCAGCTTGAGCAAGCCGTATACCTCGCAGTCTGCACTGAAAACCGTATCTCCATTCAGGGTGATTCTGTCACCCTGGATATCTATCCCCTCAGTGCTGATATTGATCGAGCTGATCACTCCGCTTTTGTCTACTTTTAGCTCAATATTGGACTCGTTCACCGAAACCTGGGCCAGGGTGTCGTTCACTACACTGGAGAGAGCCGCTGTCCCGGCCTTTTTCTGCGATTTGTAACCGCTCTCGGAGCTCACTGTCGAGGCATTTCCGCTGTGGTCGTATGCAGTGACACGGTATTTCCAGTTTTCACCGAGATCGCTGTCATTGATCTGGTGCATGAAAACTGTCCCTTTATAGTGTTCGGAGAGTGTGATCCAGATTGCGGCACTCTGCTCGTAGCCCTCGATCTTGAAATGGCTGAAATCCGGGCAGGGGGTGACCCCACCGAGGGCCGGCTCGCTGATTTTTATCTTGTTTGCGTATTGAAAATTCTCTACAGTGATTGCAGGCTGGTCCGGGGGCGTGGTGTCCTCTGTCAACTGGAGTGTGACCGACTCGCTCCAGGAGCCGGGAACGTTGTTTTTACCGACAGCACGCACGCGGTACTGGTAGTAATAGGTCGGCTTGAGCTTCCTGTCCGTGTTGTCGTAATAAATTGCCGAGGGGGCCGGGATGCTCGAATCTTCCTGTCTGACCTTGTAATCGGGGATCCGCTCCCAGCCTGACCAGCTCGCCTGGCCGGTTCCGCAGTCGTCCCTGCGCTCGAGCTCATAGCGGTCTATCTTGTCTTCCTCGCCGCAGGGAGCGACAATCTTGAGCGTGATCGAAAAAGCGAAGCCCGATTCGATGCTCACCCGGCTGATCAGCGGATAAGCGCCTCCGCCGGTGCTGAAACCCGGCGCCGGGAGAACCTCGGTGGGACTCATCAGCGGCCGGTAACACATCAGTTTCTGCGCCGACCGGCTGCTCTCTTTACCCCAATTGTCGACCGAGGACAGGGCGAAGAGCGAAAACCTGTAGGAATCCGAGACATACGGGTTCGGCGGGGTCCAGATAAAAGAGCCCCTGCGGCCGGCTTCCCTGGGGATCGTCCCCACAAGCTGCCAGCCGGTGTTCGTGTCAGGCCGCACGTAGACATTGTAATGGTGCGCCCCGCTCATCTCGTTTATCAGGTAAACCTCGACTGCGCCGGGCAGCGGAAGCACGCTCCAATCGCCCTCTCCTGGAGGGCCGGGATCGGAATCGATCACCAGGACATTCTCACAGCTAATGATCTGTGAGGCCCGCCCGCTGGCATTGACATACCGGACCCCGAAATCGTAGGAGATCAGCTCAGTGAAATCCGGATCAATGTATTCATAGTTTGCCGACCCATCCGCGTTGACCCTGGTTTTGGCGGAGCCCCAGGTTTCGAGGTGGCTCGGGCGCTGGAGGAGCTCATATCTATTGTTGCCTGTGGCGGCTGTATCATCTGCACTCCTGGCCCAGTTCCAGGAAACCGTGCCGTCGCCCCCTGCGGTGACTGACACATTTTGCGGCGGATTGACTGTTGGCACCTGGGTGGCGCATTGCCCGGCATCCAGAAGTACGAGCGCGGCCCAGTGGATCGCGTCCAGATTGCGGTCGATGTTCTTGCGGGTGAGCATCCCGAGCAGAGGATTGGGGTTCGCCTCTCCAGGCCGGCTGTAGAGGGTCGAGGTGAGGTTGATATGATCGCCGATCTGGAGACAGGCGAACTCGAGCCTGGTCGAGAACTCGAGCATGCGCACACCGTCTTTCTGGAGGTTAAGCCTGTTGCGGGCCACTTTCAGCGGAATTCCGTTATTATTACCCGCATCCTCGCCTGCCGGGATGAACTCGCTCAGGATCTTATCCGAGGCGTACTCCTTGTGGGCCTTCTCGCTGTTCTCGTCATAGTCAATGGCAATGCCCCTGTATTCCCGCTGGTCGCTTCCCTTCCCGCCGAACAGGATCACAGCCACGTTGCGGACGTATTTTCTCCCCGGGTAAAAACGCTCACTGCCCGCAATGAGGTCATCACCCCTGAGCCAGGGCAGCGCCTTGCTGTTTTGCAGCCAGAGCCCAAGCTCCGGGTCATACGCTGTATTGCCGTAATCGACATACCGCGTGGCCCACTTGCCGGTTTCATCCACCACCTGGAAAGCGAGCAGGTGCCTGTTCAGCTCCCGGTCGACTTTTTGCAGATTGGTGGTTTGTTTAATCTCGTGGGTCAGGCCCCAGTCGAAAGCGCTCTCCAGTCTGCTGAAGCTTTGCGGATCGATCTTGCTCGGGCGGATCCTGGCCCGCTTGAGAAGGTCTCTTTTTATGTCCGCCGGGTTCTGGAGGTCGTAGTGGATTTCCTCGGCCATGTCCGGCGGGTTGCAGGGCCCCGGCGACTCGGCCTCTTTGAACCGCACCTGCTGGTCGTAGCCATGGACAACAATCCGACCGTCTAGGATTTCCCAATCCTCGATCCAGATTGTTTTGAAATCGAGCCAGTCCCCGTTGCCGTTGTTATAGCCGCTCTGGCTGGTATCCAGAAAGCTGGGGCAGTCAAAACCCAAATAAACCTTTATCTCATCGTTTTTCATATTACAGCGGGAGAAGATGCGGCTCGGCATGCCTCCGCCGTCGATCAGCACGATCCGGCTCGTATCCGTGGCCGATGCTTCGCCGGAGAGCGGCTCGCCCTCTGCGGAATAGTCCGGGGCTTCGGCCACGCAGTTCGGGTAGCCGAAAAGAGGCCTGGAGGCCAGCACGAACCTGTGGCTCTCTTTGAAAGCCACGCGCATGGAGTAGACCCGCGGTGTATCGAGCGCTGAACCGTTCGGGCCTGTGCCTGAGCTGAAAGTCACCTTGACCTGCACCCAGCGTTTTGTGATCCTGGACCCGTCTGTCACAGTTTTCCAGGGCTTCGAGCTCAACCCGGACTGGGCAGCGGCCTCTCGCATCTGGAAATAGAGGCTCGTGTCCGCTGGCTCGGAGTAGCAGAGTTCCAGCTCTCCGTCAAGGCCTGCGGAAGGCGTTTCGCCGACATCGAAAGTCCAGATGCCTGAGCCTGTCGGCTGATACCCATCCACAATAAATTTGAAAGCGAGGTCGCCTGATTTCTCGATAAACCTGCCGGTTTCAGGGTCGTATTTATAGAGCTGGCCCTTTGGATAGGTGTACGATTGGCCGCCGGTAACGAGCTTAAGAGTCTCCAGGCCCACCTGGCTTTCCGGTTCCAGCAAAATAGCGCACGGCTCGCTTCCGCCAGGCAGCCAGATATTTTGATCGCTGAAATCCAGGACATGCCAGAACCCGCTGCTGTCAGTGAGAGTCTCGCAGCCCTCCGAGGAGGAGAAATCTATCTCCCCGGCGAATACTCTCTCGGCACTGTCGAGCAGTGCCCCGAGGTGGCTGTTACCCTCTGCGCCGGCTGTGTCGATCTCGAGCAGGTTTCTGTATATGGTGACAAAAAGCCTGCCTTTGTACAGGGTATTGGGATCAGGGGACTCATTTCTCAGGCCCAGATAGAGCTTTTTCAGGCGGAACGCCCGGCTGGATTTGAATGTCTGGAGGAACCCGCCGCGCGCACTTTGCCCTCTGGTCTGCCTGCCGTAAGCTGCGAAGCTGTAATAGGTGACAGACTGGGCGAAAAGGAGGGTCTCGACCTGATGGGTTTGCTTTTCGGGATGTTCGACCTCCCAGGAGGCTAGCCTGAGCTCATCCGATGGATGGTTCGGGTTCAGGGTGTAATAATTCTGGTACTGGCCTGTTCCGGTGGCGATTGCGCTCGGCGGGTCCACGCGGTTCCAGTCCCCGCGGAAATTCCTCTCGTCATAGAGCACAGTGGGTCTGAGCTCGAAAAGCAGGACCGGCTCCGTAGTGCCGGCCCGGCTGGCGTCCTTCCAGGTCTGTGTCGGAGAAAGAGCCATTATTTTACCTCCCAGGCCTCGATAGTGCCGTAGCGCACGGTCTGCGAAAAGGCGAAGCGCCTGGCGGTTCCCTCACAGTTGAGATACAGGGGATCAGCGGCTTCCGAGGAGGGATAGGTGAGCCACCACCAGTTTTTTCCCTCGCGGCCGGCCTGGGTCCACCAGTCCTCGAGAGAGGAGTACTGGGAGTCGGTCAGGTTCTGGAAAGCGGCCCTCAGGACACGCCTGCGGAAGCGCTGTGTCCACTGGAACCCCCCGCTTGCCCCATGCACCGGCTCGCCCACGATTTCCTCCTCATAGGGGTCGAAATCCCCGTAAGGCCCGAAACCGAGCTCAATCCGCTTGCCCAGCCAGAGGTTGAAAATCGAGACCGGCCTGGTGAGTCCGGTGAGACGGATTCGCCAGTAGGCTTTTGTTTGCGCCGGGAAGGTGCGCCAGTAGATCGAATCGCTGTCCAGGGGGCCCGGGATGGTATCCACGGTGGCATAGCTGTTCCCGTCAGCCGAGCTTTGCAACTGGACAGCCGCAGAGGGCCCCGTGATGTTGAAATTCCTGTCCAATACCCATGTATCTGCTGCAACGCTTTCAGGGAAAGCGAAAGTCACCCGGATCCCGCTCGCATAGTCGTTCTCGTACCATTTCGACAGCCGGGACCTGTCCGCCATGTAAGCCAGGCGGTATACCGGATCCTCGGCCAGCGGGTTCCCGGAATCATCGGACAGCGAGACAGTGGCCTGCTCCAGATAGTTCCTGGCCAGTATATGGGGATACTCAGCCATCTTTCACTCCTTAAGCCTGAAATACCGTTCAGGTGTTAAATCCAATGCAACCGAAAGCATGCTGAAATTATTAACAGATCCTTTCCCCGTTTCTCCGTTTCCCCGTTTCTCCGCTTCCCCGTTTCTCCGCTTCTCCGTTTCTCCGTTTCCCCGTTTCTCCGTTTCCCCGTTTCTCCGCTTCCCCGTTTCTCCGTTTCCCCGTTTCCCCGTTTCCCCGTTTCTCATTACTCACGGATCGGGTTCGAGCCTGTCCGCACGAGCTCCCTGATTCTCTGCCTGAGCTCCCGGTCCACTCCTGCCCGGTTCAAGGTCCGGTCGACCTCGTAGGGGTTTGCGGACTTAAGGCCGTTGATATAGACATTGACCACCTGGGGCCCGGTCCAGGTGTTTCCGGCTCCGGAATCCTGATTAGCGCCTGTTGAGCCGTAGGCGCCGGCTGTCGAGTAGCCGCCTGAGTAGGTGCTGCCGCTCGATCCGGAGAACGAGGCCAGGCTTTTGAGGGCTTTGCCAAGGGCGAGAAGGGCCACCGAGGCTGCCGAGGCTGCGAACGGGTTCATGGAGCTCAGGGCTGCGAAAGCCTTGGAAGCAAGCCCGGTGAGCGAGCCGAGCCTGGCAGCGTAATCGCCCATGCCGCCGAAAATGTCCCCTTGCAGCCGGGCAAACCGGCTCCCGGTCGAATCAGCGGCTGCCCAGCCGCGGGCCTCAAGCTGCTGGAAAAGCCCGCTGATACTCGAGAGGGCGCTCTGGTTGCCTGAGATTATCATGTCCACCATTTCCCCGTAGCGTGCCTGGATTCTCCCGATGCTCTGGAGGGCCTTATCGCCGGAATCACCGCTCAGGAGATCGAATGAGACACCGTTATCCAGGCCCGGAATTGACGAATTGGCCAGGTTGCCGGGAAACTGGGAATACCCGCTGCTTAAGGAGCCCCCGGCAGGGCCCTTAGCCAATGTCTCGAGCAGGCTGCCCAGGATATTGTAGAGATTGTTTTTCGCTCCCCTGCGCCCGGAACCGGGGAAAGGCATGCCGGGGAGCGTGAGTTTCTGCTGCCGCCCGGCCAGCAGGTCCGGCAGCTCGACTCCTATTGCGTCTGGAAGCTCCAGGGTGACTGGCGGAATTATTTTGTCCTTGTCAGGAGATATCCCGGATATCTTTTCTATTGTTAAATCCAGGAATTTCTCGTAAAGCCCTTTAGCTTTCTCGACCCAGCGATCTATTTTCATTATTGCTCCAGAGGATTTTTAGAATTTTTTATCCGACTCGACATATTTTTCATAAATACTCATTCCCGCTTTGTGGACATAAAGGAACATGAAAATCAAGACGATACACCCGGTCCACTTCGCGGGCATCCCTCTCAATAGGAGGTTTTCATGTAAAGGGTAAAATCTCAATCCTTTTATATCAATCCGAGTTTCACATAACGCTGAAAGCTAAATTTTATTAAACTAAATTAATTATATACCGCGCAAACCCAAACTATTGACAAACACCATTTAATAACTTAAAGTAAATAGATAATTTTTCTATGGATTATTGACTTAGCTCACCCAATTGACTCGATCATTAATTATACTTGTATTCATTAATGGATTATGATAAAATTAAAACAATCTGTACATCGTTTATAATCTCAAAGGGAATTTAAAATCGATTATAATAGAATGGGGCATATCTTCAATTTGTTTTCATGCGTCACCTGAAAGGTGGTCGAGTTATGCAAGTTTCTCCTTTTCATTCTAAGAAGCCAGGAACGGCAGTATACCATAACAATAACAAATGCACAGAGGGCAATAACATCGAGGCATACAATAAAGTTCCCGGTACTGGCGGATTGCCACTGTGCCATCATTGCAAAGAACTAAACGCACAGGGGAAATAGCATTTATTCCTCAAGTTTTTTGCAATGATCAGCAATCAACTCGCCCAGGAAGTTTACACTTATGCCCCATTTCTGGGCGAGTTCTTTAAAGGTTAATCCCGTCATATAACCGTCGGTATAGGTTTTGTACATCATGCGAGGGTTGATTGGTTGAGTGTGAATCTCATAACAAAGAATTTCTCCAAAACTTCCCCCGTTTCCAGTGGGGCATTTTGAGTATCTATCTTCAATCTTTTTTCTAAACTTCTTGATTTTATTTGGTATAATCTGAATATTCATCCCGAATAATTTCATAATTTTACTAACTTTATCTGGGACATTCCGTAATGTTTTCTATCAATGAGTATAATAGAACAATAAATAATCACAGTAAAGCTTTGCACCTAACAGGGTGCGCTAAGTAAATAAGCCATTTTTCTATTTTTTAAAACATTCATAGGAGGATATATGGCTCGCAATGAGAAAACTTCAAAGAGTGTTGCTTCTAAAGCAAGCAAGATTCTTCGTGGTGTTAAAGTGTCTAAGAAAGACATGAAATCAGTTGCTGCCTCTGCTTTAACTCAGACCGCAGACAAGAAAAAGAAAAAGTAATTTTTTATTCAATTGTTTTCATTTTCAAGATAGCAACATTGGGAATTACCATATCGCCGGTAACTTGGACGTCGCCGTCCTCATCTTCAATTATATGTGGTGCAATTCTTTTTGCGTCTTTTCCTTCATGGACTAGGTACCCGACAGTGTGGCATTTTATCAATTGTGGTTCATCGTCATCAATATATTGCCAATTGGGGGATGCGCCTCGCGAATCAAGCCACAAAATATGTACAAGTTTAAAGTGTTTATTTAGCTTTAATTTGTCTTGTGCCACCTCTGCGATTCTTGTCATTTCCAAACTCCGAAAAACACATAAGCCAAAGGGAGTTCTCTATGGCCGATAAAAAAACATCAAAAATATACAATATTGTTAATTCAGCCGAAAAAGAGAGCCTCGGCCAGCCCGTTGCAAAAATCCCAATAATCAAATCAAAACCGAAAGCTCTCCCAAAAACTCATCCAAAACCTGTATCCAAAAAGAACACCTAGAACGGCTAACGATCTTTTAACTCCGCATATAGCCATTTTAAGTCCGAAAAGGCTTCTGGATCATGTTGATAATGCTCTTTTAATGCTTCCGGCTGTCCGAAAAGAACATCATCGCACCAAGCTAATATTGTTGCTCTATATGTTTCAGCCAATTTAAACGATATATGATTTCTTCTAACTAAGCTTGCCAAATATTCTAAATGAGCCAAAAACATGACACACCAAGCGCCAATCCCGTTTTTGTCTTGATGATCATCAGAAGCTGGTCGTTGCGATAATATCTCAGATGCACTTTTGTAAAAATCAGAAAATAGAGTTGTTTGTATCGCATCTCGTTGTAACTTAGTAGCCCTTGCGCTTATGAACAGCGCCCAACCTGCAAATCCCATTGCTAATACTGTAGCAATTTGAGCAAGCATATCAAAAAGCTCCTTATAACTTGAAAAACAAATCGTCACTTGCGGCATTACCTCCTCCTTGCTAAGGTTATTAAGAAAATTTTTGCAAAGAGAATTTAATTTCCGCAAGAGCATATATCAAAGGTATTAGAAACTACCTTTTAACTATTATTTATTCATTCATTTTTTACTGTAATTAATCTTCTCAACTCCAGCATCCCGAACGCTCTTTTACCCTGTGTTTCAATAAAGCGCCATCTATCGCCTAAGGTCACAGCTCCGAAACCTTCCGAAAAATTGGCCGCATCCTCGAATATCAGCCCGTCAAGGTTCATCTCTATTTTATGTCTCCTGCGGAGGAACACTATAGAATGGCCAATAGAATATTCAGTACTTTCATAGCCCACCGGATAAGGGTTTAAAAGGGGTTTAATCAATCCGGGTTCCACACGACGCTGAGAGCTGAGCGTTAACGAACTAATTTTGTTTATTAATCGAATTTCGCATTTTCCAGATTTTTTTCGCCTGCTCGTCCTGGTGTTCCGCCCGGGCAGTGAGAAAGGCCTGGTAGATCTCAAAATCGCTCCAGCTCACCTGCTCGGGCCGGGGCCTGAAAGCCTCGATATAGTCAGCGAGCATGGCTGCGTAGACCGTTGAAAAGTACCTGGGACGCCACTGGATAAAAACCTTCACCTTGCAGCCTGCGCAGGGGTCAGACCCCTCCTGCAGGCTGAAACATTTTTCGAGGCCCGGGCAGAACGTGTCTCTCTCAGGGACATCCGCACGGTCAAAGAGGGCGCGGATGTCCCGGATCAGTTTTTTGAAGCTTCCTCGCTCAGCGTGCCGGCGCGCTCCAGAAGGTTTTCCACAGCCCACAGCTTGTGCTCAAGCGGGATCAGCTTCTTCCAGCCGGCTTGCAGTTGGCCGCTTTCCAGGTCCCCGGAGCCGGGTGCACAGTCGTAGCCCTCTACGCGGAGAATGCAGCGGTCATAGAGCAGCTCGTTTGCGCCCAGATAATCCATGCTTCCCTCCCGGCCTTCTCCGTCGAAAATCTCGGGCCGGGTGATATGCCCCCAGTAGGCCTTTTTATCCGCTGCGCTCGGCTCACGGAAAAAGTGAACCAGCTCATAGGTCTCGCCCTGCGCCCGGACACGCAGGACAATCTTGATCTCCCCTCCGGCCGGGAGGGGGAAAAGCTTTTGCTTTGTCATCTGGGAATCCCTCCTCAACTTGCAAAGTACTCTTCCACTGTGCCCTCGGTGGTTTTGACCGAGATGGGACCTCCGGTCGAGCTGTCGTAGCGGCCCTCGACCGTGAGCTCGAGATGCAGAAGGCCGCTGTCGTAGCTGTATTCCAGGGCCTTGTAAACCGCCTTGGGAATGCTGATTTCAACCTCATCGTAATCCGTGGGGCTGGTGCCGGGGATCGCCTCGCCCAGGCAGGAGACCACAAGCGCATCCTCGGAGCCGCCCTGCTGTGCCGAGCGGAAAGCGGCAAGGTCCGAGCTTTCGGCCAGAACAGTGAGGGACAGGCTCATGCTGCGCTCAGGGGTGTAAGGCCAGAGCGAGGGGTAAATCCGGTTTGCTTCCGCGGCCACTTTCTGCCAGGCAAGGTCCAGATTGATGCCGGATTCAAGGGAGAGCTCGAAGCTGTGAAGCTGGGCTTTCTTGTTGGCCGCATCAATCGTGAAAGTGCCTGCATAGTTATACACGTAGCGGGAAGCGGCGCTGGAGGGCCAGGTGTAGCTCGAGAGCGTTCCCCCGATCTTCGAGGCTGCAAACGAGCCTCCCATCTCGAGCCTGTTCGAGCCCTGGCCGCGCAGGGTGAGTTTCCTGCAGGCCAGATCCTGGATATAATAGTCGCTGCCGTCCTCATGCACGGCGAATGTGGTTGTATAGGCGCTGGGACGCGTGTCCAGGGCGACAAACTTTGCCGTGTGCTTGAAAGCTCCGCTCGCTGCTGTTTGAGCGCTCTCCTGGCTGAAAAAGAGGGCCAGAAGGTAGCCGGCGAAATCCACCGGGACAGGCTGGACCGGGATCTCGAACTCGATAAACTGCTTGAGCCTGCCGGCCTGGGTCTCCCAGTCGTGGCCCAGGCCGATCATGCCCCGGTCAGTCCAGTGCTCGGCTGACTCGTTGATAATAAGCGGATCGGCAAGCTTGAGGAATTTTGTCAGATCGGTCTTGACTAGCGCAGTGCCGAAAGCCGACTGCTTCTTTATTGACCAGGCGACCTTGCTCGCTGATCTCTGTACAGTTGCCATTTTTTACCTCACCTGAACTTTGAGTTGACAAAATGTCCGCGGAGAGCGCTGAGACCGCCTCCGGATTTTCTATTTTTATCTTTTGCCAGCCAGGGGATTTCAGCTCTGCTGACATACCTGCCAGGTCCGGATCTCGATCCTGTAGACCGCCAGCCCCTCTTTTTCAGCCTCCCCGTCTTTTTCGGCCTTGAGAATGCTTATCGGAGCGAGGCCAGAGATCCCGAGTGTCTGTCCCATCAGGGTGTTGCGGATACTGTCGAGCAGGCCGTAGGTGTTTTCCACGCTGAAATGCCTGCCCCGGAAATCCTCGGCCACTGCGGTGAGACAGAAGGTCAGGTGCTCCTCGGCCAGGCTCCCCTGGGCATTGAGCTCCTCGTACCTGATATTCTCCAGTGCCACCCCGACAAAAGGCAGGTTGCGCCCCAGCTCGACAAACTCCTCGAGCGAGCCCGCGAAAGTAGCCACCGTTTTCGTGTTCAAGCCGTCGACACCCGAAGCGAGCCTGGCGATAATTGCATCCGAAATATCTTTTACCAATGCGGCCAAGGAAAACTCCTCTCTGTCAGGGGATTGTTTGTCGAGCGAAAACTCTTTGCTGATAATTCATCCACGGCTGGCACCAGGCTGTTACACTGGTTTGACCATGGAAATAGAGCCATTGTAAAATCTGGAGAAGATTATCGAATCCCCCTCAGTCCCCCTTTTCCAAAGGGGGAGGATCACTTCTACCCATTGCAAAAAGGGAAGGATCGCCACCCCCCTTTCATAAAGGGGGGCAGGGGGGATTTCATCAGAATAATGCCTGTCGAATCCTCAATGGCTGTCGTAAAAAGCATATTAAACCCGACCGGCGGGGTGTTTCTGGTTTAGCGGCCGGCGGCAGCCCCCAGGCTTCCTTTTGCCCCGTCCATCCCCTCTTGCACCGGGGAATCGCGTATGAAAACCTTCTTCCAGGCTCTGAAGACACCAACTCTCTCAATCATCCCGGCCAGGCCGCCGCCGGCGGCTTAAAACTTACGGCAGCACGGAGTCAGAGTTTTTCCAGCCTCTCATCCGTGTAGATCCGGTCGTCCTGTTCGGCATCAGTGCGAAAGGCAGGTTCAGCGCTTCCAGCCACATTGCCCTCCTGGTCGAGACCCAGAGTATACTCTCCTTGAGCGGCGGCCTCGAGCTTGGCCTTGCAATCCTCATAGCTCCGCCTCCAGTCCTCGCTCACCGCCCGCCGTCTGAGATAGAGGTTATAGACAGCGATCACCGCGCTCAGGCGGTTAATTTCATCGGGTACCGGGTCATAGGAGCGCAGGGAGGGCCAGCGTGTTAGAAGGTAGCTGTCTATCTCAGCATCGGCGCTCTGGATTGCCTCGCCGGTCACTGTAACCACATCTGCGCTTTGAATGGTGGCCTCCGGGTCATCCGTGGAGAGACGGATCAGCTCGCTTTCGTCTATCCAGCGCGTCAAGTCTGTAATCGTTGAATACGCCATCTGCTACCTCGGTCTGGTTCTCAGGGTCTGCTGGACTCGCACCGTATCAGCGGCTGATTTGCCCCGGCGGATAACCCTTAACAATTCGGCATCGAGCAGCTCCCCGACATCCCTGAATCTCCAGGAGCCGGCCTGGGTCTCCGCGGTCCAGGCGCTGTCTGCCAGGGTGTCGCTGGGGCCTGCAAGCCCCCAGCCGAACCCGGAATTGTAAAGCAGCTCATAAACAGCAGCGGTAGTGCCGTCTGGCTTGTAGCCGAAAACCGCCTCTTTGGCCCCGCGCCCGAGGTTGATAACCTCCGAGGTATCGTTCCCAGTGCCCTTGAGAGTATCGTTGGCAAAGGGGATAAGCTGCACGAATCCCTCGTCTTCGCCCACAGGCTCGACCCAGATTCTGAAAGCCTCGCTCTTCTCCGGAGGCTTGCTGTTGCGCAAGATCAGGCTGAAAGTGCTGTCAGGCACGCGGCCTGTCCCTCCGGGTCCTTTGCAGGGCAGCCAGAGCTGGGTGTGGATCAGGACAGTATCTGTCTCATGGGCTGCCCGGTTGGCGGTCCAGCTTGAGACAGAGAGAATCACCTGCGAGGAGTCGCCCAGGGTGTCCAGCACCACCGCCCGGATACGCATCTCAGGCAGCGTGTCGAGCCGGTTGTTCTGGAGGGTCGCGGAGACCAGCAGATTTCCGCTTTCATTCCAGTAATGGAACTTGTTATGCCTGAACTCCCTGGTAAGAGGGGCGGTAACCTGCGCGCCGGCAAGGTTGAATGCAGCGCACAGGGTTATCATGGCCCAGATCAACGGGCTTCTAACCACTTTCTTTGCCTCCTGTTTCGCTTTGAGCCGGGCCTGGGGCGATAAGAGTCCGCCTTGACCCGTATTCCTCGGTTTACGGTTTTTTCGCGCCCTGGCTTTGTGTCCTGGTTGAGGAGGCGTCTTTACGCCCGGACTTAATCCGGCGGCAGAGGCCCTTCTCGATCCCGCTTCTGGCGAGATCTTCCGGCAGCTCGATCACTGCGCCCACCTCAGGACACCGCCCGGCGCAAATCCAGTGTTTCAGAACTTTAACCTTCACACTTCCCTCCCGGAAATGTGCCGTTCAATCAGCATTTTCGAGGGGCGGTTCACGAACCGCCCCTCTTTGAAATGTTCTATGCGTTGTCAAGCCGTGCGCTTGTTAGCTGTAAGCGCCTGTGATCAAGTAGCCGCAGGAGGGAGCCACCACCTCTTCGGTCTGCTCGATCAGGCCCTCGATCACTGTGGCGTGCTTGCCTTCATCACGGTAGCGGTAGGCTGCGATATCGAGCGTTCCGGCAACAGGCCGGCGGAACTGGTAAGCCAGCGAGATCGAGCGTTTGCTGGGAGTCGTGCGCTCGACATAGCAGACCAGGACACTGTTATTGTCCCAGGCGAAATCCACGCTCGGGGCGGAAATCCCGGCTGCGGCCTCGTCATAGAGGGCCAGGGGGATCACCACCTCGAGGCCGAACAGCCTGGGCGGCAGCTCACCGTTGACCAGCAGGGTGGGATCGGTATACCTGACCAGGTCCCTGATCTTGCTGTCCTTTTTGGCCACTACTGCAATGTGTGGCGGAACGACAACGGTGTTCGGCTCCACTCCGCCCACTTTTCGCACGTTGAGCTTGGCGGCATCGATATCAGCTTCGATCTCCACTCCGCTCTCGGCGTTCCAGGCAGCGGTGGCCGCGCCGTTTTCGGTCATGTAGTTGGTGGACATGAGTCTGGCGATCACCCGCCGCTCCACGGAAAGCTGGAGCTTACGGGTGATCAGGTTGATCGCGTCCCGCTCAGGGTCGATCACCGCGCGGTCCGCATTGTCCATCTCCTCATCCGCGATCAGCTCGCGCAGTCCGTACTGCTGGCAGGTATAAGTGGCCGAGCTGTAGGAGCGCTTGATCTCGTTGGATTCTGTTTTGGGGGCGCGCAGGGCGTCGTAGTCGTCCCGCAGCGCCTCGGTGTTCGAGAATTTGTAGTACTTGCCTGTGGTTGTCGGCACGCGCACGACAGGAGCCAGCCGGTCGGCCACAAAAGGCCCTCCCAGGCCAATATTTTCAAGGGCGAACTGGGTCAGGGTGCGGTTGAGATTCTGGGTGGAATATCTATCTGCCATTTCTTTTTCTCCAGTTTATCAATATCGATTTTGGTTCAACTCGTGGGGCACGGCGCGCCGTGCGGTAACAAAAGACTGTTCGCTAAGGGCCGCCTGTGGATCAGGGTGACGGGTTGTCCACGCGCACCGGCCAGACCACCACCGGAATGAGCTGGTCCTCGGCGCTCGAAGCCTTGAGCGCATAGCCCACAAAGTACTGGACTGTGCCCTGGCTTGCGGCTGCAGCGGTAGTCACCTTGCCGTCAGCATCTGAAAGCAGCCAGTCGCCCTCGCTGATCGAGTTGTCAGCGGCCAGGGCCAGCACAGTGCTCCCTCCCTGAGCTATCCTGACATCCTTGCCGGAATAGCCGATCTCTGTGGTAATGCCCACGAACTTGGCGGCATTGGCGCCTGAGGCGTCCACAACGCCGCTGTTGAGCACTGCGCACTTTCCGCGGGCGATATCGCTGGATCCCACGGTAAAAGTATCCGTGTTTTGAAGCCTTTCTCTGAGCTTAATTGCCATTTTACCCAAACTCCGCTTTTGGTGTTAAATTGGATTTCTAGACTTGAGCGTTTTCCCTCGGGGCTTTCATTTTCCGGAGCCTGCTTCCAGGCGCACCTGCTTGATCGCTTCGGCGAATGAAAGCTCCGGGTTTGCGGCCATCAGCCCGAGCGCGGCATCGTGCTCCGAGTCCTCGGGGAAACTCTCGAACCGGGCGCGTTTGCGGGCCAGGCTTCCTGTTCCGGGGGCCTTTTCCGGCGGGGCCGCAAGCTCGCGGAAAATAGCCGAGGGCTGCCTTTGAGCAACCTCTTCGAGGATCACCCGGCGGCCATCCTCATCCAGGCGGGAGCCGAGCTTGAGATAGCCCTTGAGCTCAGCGGGGGTGATCCTGGTCTCTGCGGCTGCCTCCTCCAAGGCTGAGGTGAACTCTGCAAGCTCGGCCTCGCGCTTCACTTCGGCGAGTTTTTTGTCCAGCCCGGCCAGGCGCTCCTCGGCCTCGGTACGGGCGGCTTTCTCGCGCTCGAGAGCCTCTTTCAGCTCGGCCACTTGCCCCTCGAGCTTTTTGGCGCTCTCTGACTGGGCATCCCGGCCTTTCTGCTCCTCCGGTCGCCCGGCGAACATTTCCTTCAGCGAATGGATTACCCGTTCGGCAATCGTTTTTTCATCCATCTGTGCCTCTCTTTCTATGGGGGCTTCTTCCAATACCATTGACTGGGCCTCGACCCGGATCGGATTACAGGCCGTGCCGTGCGTAAAAAGGGAGGGTTCAGGCGAGAGCCCTTTAACCGCCGGTGGAGCTGCGCCCAGGAAACTTACCGCTCCCAGATAGGCCCTGCCTGTAGGCTCGAAAGGCTTGTACATTTCTATCGAGCGGCTGCGGTAGGCTCCGCTTTCAAGCCAGAGGCGAAGTTCCTGCGAAAGATCCTGGAACCTTGCCTGGAGCCTGTCCCCGGCCACCCGCAGGGCCTGAACCCATCCGTGGGCGGGCCCCTGTTTTGTGTGTTCCACGGTAACCGGAGCTTCCTGGATCAGGGGATCGTAGTCTGCGGCCATCTCCACGAGATCCTGAGGGGTGATCTCGATCTCGGCAGGCGCTCCTCCCACAGCGCCCTTCCACCGGCCTGCGCGCGCAACGTCCCACCATCCGTCAATCTGCTTATCTGTAAGTTCAGGCATGTCTTACCAACTCCTTATCCAGCAGTTGTGCAATTTCAATCCAAGAGGACACGGCATGAGGTGTCTCTACAGCCGGGGCGCGGCTTACCGGCTGTCCCCGGGAACCGGCTCGGGGTCCCGGGTTCTCTCTGCGGGCTGTTTTCGGCCCTCGAGCAGCCTGTCATCCGCTCCGGGCGCGGGAAAACCGGCCCGCTCACGCAGCCAGGACTGCGCCAGCGGCAGCCCCAGCTCGTTCACTGCCACCGAGACCGCTTTGAGGTAGGACTCGAGGTCCGTTTCCTCTTCGTACGGAATGCGAAAGCGGGGGTAGCTCCTGGCGGGTACTGGGCCGAAATTCAGATCGATCAGGGTCCGGATCACTCTGTTCATCTCTTCCTGCTGCCAGAGGGAGTCGTCCTCGATAATGTTCTGCTGGTTTTCCCTCTGGAACCTGGCCAGGGCGTAAGTGCCGCTCTCGCTTTCAGTGGAGAGGGTCTGGCCGAGGATCGCTTTGGCGTACTGACGGTCGGTGTATTCTTCGATAATGAAGCGGAAAACCTCGATCACTCCCTGGCGCCCCACCTCGGTGATCTTGATTTCGGTGCCCTCGGGACCGATACCGACTGAGTTGGACTGCATGAGTTTGAGCACCTCAAGAAGCGCATCCTGCTCGGGGTTCGAGAGTCCCCGCGGGTAGTTGGCCCAGAGATAGGGGGCGCCGAACTTTTCCACGAAGCGCACCAGCTCTTTCAAGGCATTGTTCTTGAAATACCAGAGCGGGTAAATCTCGCGCAGGAGGCCCTGACCATAAGGAGTTTCATCCGAGCCCCAGGTATTGAGGACAAACTTCTCGCGCGGCATCACTTCCTCGCATTCGCCGTGCGAGCCGACAAGAACGAGGGTTTCGTCCCTGTCAAAGCGGAACCTTTCCGGGTCACGGTTTTTGAACGAGTCGATCCCGATCAGGCTGTCCGGCCTGGGTTTGAATATTATCTCAACCGGGGCGTAACCGTGGGAGATTCCCCGGAAAAACCGGCTCCGGCTGAGGTGAAAATTCCTGATATCGCTGAAAACCTCCTCGACCCAGGCGCAGCGCTCGAGATCCTCGCGTGTCTGGCCGCCCGGGACAATCCGCCAGCCCTGGGCCATCACATTCAGTGTGCGCTGCCTGAAACACATGGCAAGCTGGGTGTCCTTGCGCAGCATTTCGCTGTAGAACTTGAGCCCTTCGTTCGAATGGTCTTCCAGGGTGCGGTCCGGGTTGGCCAGCAGGCGCCCGAAAAGGTTTGAGAGCTTGTCCTTGAGCGGGCTTGAAAGCTCCCGGCCCACATGCACCGAGAGCCGCTTCCTGTCAGACCGTCCCCTTCTTCTTTTTCTCCCGTTGGTAGCCATCAACCGAAAACCTTTTTTAGATGTTCAGTCCTTGTGCGCGGTCGGTCAAAGCGGAACTGCTCCGGCCCGGCGATTAGTTCAGCGAGTTGGACCGCCATTTCCAGGGCGTCTGGCCCGTCATCGTGGTCCGCCTTAGGGAAAAAGCGCAGTTGTTCATAAAGCGCTTTGTGTTTTTTCTGGAACCGCAGGGTGCCGTTTTTCACCAGCGGCTGCAGGCGCTGGATGCGTATTTTTTTGTCTCTGGTGCTGGTTATTTCTCTTACCGGCGGATAGATCCCGCGCCCTGCGGCCTCTTTCTCCAGGGTGGTCTTGAAGAATTCCTGGAACTGCACTGTTTCGACTCCGATCACCGAGGGTTTTCTCCTCAGGTAGAGCTCAAGCGTATCCTCGATTATCCTGTCCGGCGCCCGCTTGTCGATATCGGCATCGAGCACGAAGAGCGCGCCTTTTTCATCCCGGCCAAGAGCTACAATCGCCGAGGGATCGCTGTGCTTGCCCTCTTTGCCCAGGGATGGATCAACCGCTGCGACAACCGTAAGCTGCGAGAGGTCGAGTTTTTCCTCCTCGAACCAGCAGAACCACTCCTCCTGGAAAAGACATTCCCTGGGATTTACCGGCTCGTTCTGGATCTCGGAGTCGAAGCTCGCCGGGCCCTCGGCCACCCGCAGCTTCATCAGGTCGCAGTAGCTGCGGTGCGCGGGCCAGATTACCTCTGTCCCCGCGGTCATCCACGCCCGGTGCGTATCGAAAAAGTCATCCGCCCGGGCGGCCCTTTCTTTTCCTGGTTTAGACATGTCGGTGTAAAGCCTTTCCCATGCTTCCCAAAGCGCGGTCTCCTGGCTCCAGCGCACCACGCCCCTGTATTTGCGCCCCTCATAGGCCGGGTTTTTGAGCAGTCTCGAAAGCAGGCTGTCATAATGCAGGATCGTGCCGATCACGATCGTGTCGGCGCGTTTCCCTCCGGTCTTCGAGAAGGCCTTGAAAAACCAGTCGGTGATCTTGTCCCGCTGAGCGGGAGTCTGGCTGTTGCGGTCGTTTTCCAGGTCGTCGCCGATCAGGAGATCCGGCCTGAACTGGCGGTGGCGCAGGCCCCTTATGTTGCCTCCGGTGCCGCGGGCGGTCACCTTGACCCCGCTGTTGGTGATAATCTCGCCCTTGGTCCACAGCGGGCCTGCCCCGGTGTATTGAGGGAAGCTTTCTCTGAGCTTCCCGTTGTCTTCCAGCTCGATCTTGATATCGCCGATATGCCGCTCGGCCTGGGTCGCTGTATCCGAGGCGATAATTATGTAGCGCTTGCGGGCGAGATCCGGATAACAGATGCACCAGAGCGGCAGAAAAAGAGTGACGATAGTGCTTTTTGCGCTCTCCCGCGGGGCGGCGACTGCGATTCTGGATCCATCATCCTCAAGAACACTTTCGGTAATCAGATTGTAAAGTTCCCGGTGGAACCCGCTTTCCTCTGTCCGGCAGTAGTGAGGGAAAAAGGCCTTTGCGAAAATCCCGATCCCAAGCCTTCCCAGCGCCCGGTCACGCGGGGCAGGGGGCAGGGCATCTATACGCTGCCGTAAGTCTTCTTCGCTCTTCAAGCGGGAGGGAATTGATCTCTCTTTCGATTTCGGCGTAATCTCTGCTCTGCTCATATTTTTTCTGGACTGTTTTTCCTTTATCTCTGTCTTTATCCTGACCGTAGACCCTTCTCAGGCGGAACAGCAGGGATTGTCGGTCGTCCTTACACACTTTGGAATGGAGTCTCCTTTCATCCCGTGCCAGAGATCGGGATTCCCACTTTTCAACCGCCTCGGCAAACCTCGAATCCAAATAAATTCTCAACTCAAGTTCATAGTATGTAATACCCGCCCAACCGCAGGCGCCTTTTCTCGTACCTCCTTTCCGGAGATGCCTGAGCAGGCGTAGAAGCTGTTTAAAAGTGAATTCCGGTTTCTGCAGGCTCATAAAACCTCTGGTCAGTTTTCTCTCTCATGTAGATATCACTGGATTTTCAAAACAAGTCCGCCGGATCTCCTAAAGGCGGCTGGCGAAAGCCACGGCAATCACAGCCAGGGCCGCCAGGACTCCTCCCACGGCGCCCCAGATTCCAGCCTTGACTTCGAGCCGGGCCACTGCCGGAATCAGCTCATCGATTTTTTTCAACAACCGGGCCTGGGACTGAAACATTGCCTCAAGCCGCTCGTCGAACGAATCCTGGCGCGTTTCCAGACGGGCCAGGTCTGCCTCTTTAGGGCAGCTTGAGCATCTTTCTTTTCGATGCCTCTCACTCATATTTTTTCTGGCGGTCGGGCCGGGCGCTGTTGTCACCTGTTCTCTGATCATTCGTTTCGATTTTATCAGCCTTTGGCCGGAACATGGTGTTTCCTGACCCCGGCCCGATCCGCTCCTGAATACAGGTTTAGCTGGCTACACTATGCCGCAGCTTAAAAACGCCAGTTGATCCCCACTTTCCAACAGGGGTGTTTTTCTTTTTCCTCCAGCCGGCCGTAAATGCCAAATCTTCCGGTCTGCAACCCCCCGGTGAGCCCTCCCTGTCCCAACTCCAGACTTAAGGTGCGGAGGCTTCGGGGGCCGAGGAGTTTTTTTGGAGCTGTGAAGCCATGATCTTGGCTCCCTGGCTCGAGGTAAGCCCCCGGCTCAGGCCGTCGGCAAACCCCTGCCCCAGCAATCCTCCCAGACCGGTGGATGAGATACCGCCCACCACCCACTGGATCACATCGGAAGGAATTTCCGGCCACAGGTGGTAGAGAACCAGCACCAGACAATTGCCCAGGATAGTGCCGACCAGCATCAAGACCTTTTTCGACATGCTTTTCTCCCTTCAGGTTAGGGTGCTCTGAATGAAAGTTTCTATTACAGGGGGGTGCGCTTCGAGAGGGCCCACCTGCAGGTGCAGGTGCTGTCCCCTGTTCCCGATCTGATGCAGGAGCGCCGTTAGGGCCCCTTCTTTACCGTGATAAGGGAATGTATTATTGATCCAGGCTTCCCATTCGCCTGCCATTTCCGGAGCGAGGTCCCTGGTCCGCAGGTCCGCACCGCGGCCGAACTCGTGCGGTGAGCGGCGGTCCGGACTGCCGGGGTAAATCGAGCGCTGCTCATTGCCTGTACGCAGGATGTGAGTCACCACCGCAGGCTGCCCCACACGGAGGTAGTGCCAGTGGGCCGCGGCGAGTACCAGGACATAAAGCGCAGGGTGGAGAAGGTCCCGGCCGCTATCTCCGCGGGTCCCCTCGAACCACTCCCGCTCCTGACGCGTGCTTTTGAATCGGATATAGGGTGAGGGATACATCAGGTCTCCGTAAATTTACCGTTCCTCATAATTACGGCTTAATCTTAAGGATGATTGATCCGGCTGTCCAGCGAGGATAGCTCAAATAGTTCGCAATATTTATATATTGCAAAATATTTTTTCGTTTTTTTTGTATTTGTCTGCGCATTGGATTCAGCTTTCAGCAATCTGGAGTTATTACCGGTTTGGATATCTTTCACGCACTTTTGCCTGCCTGTATGCTTACCAGGCGGGACTTAAAACCGGAGAGAAAAAGTATCGTTTGAAGTAGGAGAAATCTTTTGCCTGGAAAGGAAGAACTATTAGGGGCAGGAAGCCGAAAGAAAGCCAACCAGGGCGGAAAGTGGTTGCTGACAGGGGAGATTTTCAGGAAGGTTACGCATTAACAGGGGGGTATCAGGCTTTTAAGCCGGTACTCCGGCGGGCTTTTTAGCTGATATCCCTGTTTTTGATGGCTGACAACGTAATTACTACTCAGGTCATAAAATTGTTTACATCTACCCGTAAAGGAAATTCTTTTTCTTCTTTTGGTGGCAAAAGAAGCAAAACCATTTCTTTTTAAACAAAAAGAAACAAAAGTTAATCCTGGCACTTTAGTCTTTTACTCCGCTTCGCCAAGCTCGCCTACGCGCAGGAAGCCTGCGCAAAGGCCTGCCTGGGCGTTGTACATCTAGTATGGCGATAATGGAAATTACTTGTCTTCTACACGCTCCAGAAACAGGGTCCCCGGACTTCACGTCTTCTTAGGACCGCTGGCTTCACTTAGGATGATTTACCATCCAAGGTAGTTGCACTTAAACCTCTTTTCGGTAGTTGTAAAAGTTTTCTCCCAATGTATTTCAACCGTTGTTAGGTAAGTCAGTCGCCAGTGCCTTAAATGAAAGAATCGACAGATAGAAAATCATTCCTGCTTACTTGACTTTTATGAATCACCAAGGCTCCAGCATATAAACAACAGCATAAATGGAAACTATTTAATGCTCACTGTAGCAAGTCATAGAACTTTCTAAAGCGGGAAGTTTATTCAGTGGGCATATTTATTTCAAGAATCTCTACAGGCGCTCCAAAGTACTGCGGGAGCGGTTATTCTTTGCATAAATACCTGTTACCTCCCCGGCTCTTTTCTCCAAAGCGGTCCGGACCGGTACACTGTTTGCCGGTCAGTGCGTGTCCAGGTATTTTATAACCACCACCTCGACATCCGACATTTTGAACCCGTAAGTGCGCCTGAGCCAGCCCAGCTTTTCAGCCGATGAAGTGGCCTTAGGCAGCCCGAGCCCGGAGATTATATATTCGACAGGCACATTGTAAGCGGCAGATACCTCGGACAGAGTCATTCTGCCGATAATTTCGACCCGGACTCCGTTTTTAGTGTACCCGCCGTGTTTTTCGCTTCCGGCGGCTTGACCGGGCTCGTTTTGTTGCTCTGAGATCCCTGCAGAATCGGGAGATTCCCGCCGGTCTTCCGGGATAATTTCCTGCTGATGCCTGACCTGTCCCGGACCGCGCCGGGTGGAGAGTCCTGAGCTCACTGACGGTTTGATAGCAAAGGGGTATACAAGCAAAAACAGGCAGGCCACCGCGAACACCCAGGCCAGCGCCTTCCGCAAGGCCGGGGAAGAGATGAGCCTTCTGTAGATCACCACTATCTGGCTCCAGTGGAGCACGATATGCAAAACAATCAGTCCCAGCATCACCAGGCCAAATATCAGATGCACCTTGCCCCAGCCGTGACGGTCCATGTTCAGGAAATACAGATCCGTGCCGCTGCCGTACATTTCATTCCGCTCTTTGCCCGGCGGCATGATCCAGGCCATCAGGAACCCGATCCCGGCAATTGTGGCAAGACAAATCATCAGCAGGCAGTCGATAACAAAATTAACCTTGCACTTGTCCAAAGCGATCCTCCTGAAAAATGTCGGTTATAATTATATGATTTTAGTTTTTGTGAAAAAAGCTTCAAGCAGATATGTCTAAAAGAGAGGTACTTAAAATTAACAGTTCGGCCCAATTTTTTCCAGTTTCTTTTGGCCCAGGGGGAAAAGAGGCGATGAGCAAGAAAATGCTTTCAGGCTGTTTCACCGGTATCCCGGCCTCTTCGACCGGCGGGGATCTCCCCGGCCCGCGCAAGCGAGAGCTTGAACAGCACGGGTCCCACAAGCTGAAAAACCGCAATTGTGCCGACAATGACATTTTTGAAAACCGTGCCCCAGGTCCCGAAAGTATCGGCCACGATCACCGCCATTCCCAGGGTCACTCCGGCCTGGGTCACAAAGCCCATCCATAGATTGTCCCTGACCACCGGTTTTTCTCTGGCCAGAAACGCGCCGCTCAGGGTGCCCAGCCAGGTGAAAATCAGCCGGCCTATCACTAGCGCACCCACAAACTGCCAGGTGTCCGCCAAAATCCCAAGATTCAGGTCAGCGCCGGCAATAGCGAAAAAGACCACGTACAACGGCAGCGAACCCTTTTCGATGGCCTCGATAAAATCCCGGCCTTTGTTCGAGAAATTGTTGACCGCCACACCCGCGGTCATGCAGGCCAGAAGGGCATGCACATTCAAAAGGCTTGATATCTTGGAAGCCAGAAAGCTCAGGACAATGATGAAAATCGGAATTTCCCGATCGACGAGCTTCATGTAGGCGATGATAACACCAGCTAAAACGAGGCCTAATACTATTTTGCGTTCAAGTTAAGATTAACAATCCAAGGCCAGCCTGTTATGCTGTGAACCCGTTGGGGATTTTTTTCCAAACAGGCAAGTTGATCGACAAGTTGATCTTCGACGGCAT
>Ga0307380_10001312_pt1 | contig 36795 bp, 30 predicted proteins | sample UN3MG_FD_202239 | JGI IMG/M metagenome (GOLD analysis project Ga0307380, IMG submission 202239) | Soil microbial communities from Risofladan, Vaasa, Finland - UN-3 | ecosystem: Environmental > Terrestrial > Soil > Coastal area > Acid sulfate soil | place: Finland: Risofladan, Vaasa | collected...
GGCATCCACGCCGCCTGCCGCCTGCTGCAGGAATACGAATTGATGTTCTGGGATTCGTTGATGTAGGCGGGAGCCGGAAAGCGTATTGGCGAACACGCGTTCTGACCTTTACCACAGAGAACACAGAGGCGCCGTGTAGCGTCATGCTTCAGCATGACTAATCCCGCCGATGGCGGGAAGCGGGGGCCGTGAACGACCCCCCTACAGTGCGTGGCGAGCACAAAAGGGTGGTCAAGCCGCCGGCCAGGTCTGCATCCGCCAGCTCATCTCCCAGAACATGTATTCCCAGCCGAGGGCGTTGTTGAAGATTGCCTGCAGGCGGGTTGAGCTAGCATCATCCGCGTATGGGACGAGGCGGTCGAGCAGGCTGCGGCACCAGGCGACGAGCTCTTCGAACTCGGTCGACGCGTAGGTCTCGATCCATTTGGCGTAGTGCCGTTGGGCGGGCAGGCCCCGGCCGAGCAGGCGCGAGGCGATGTCGAAGTAGCCCCACTCGCATGGCAGCAGGACGGCTGCGATGTCGGCCAGGTTGCCCTCGTAGGCGACCCGCAGGAGGTAGCTCGTGTAGCCGAGGCAGACGGGCGACGGCACGGTCGCTTCCAGCTCGCCGGCGGAGATGCCGAAATCGGCGCAGATCGAGCGGTGCAGGTCCATCTCGTAGTTGAGCGTCGTCTCGACGAAGGAGGAGAACTTACCCATCGTCTCGAGGCCGTCCGCCTTGGCCGCGGCGAGGGAGAAGAAGCGGACGAAGTTCTTGAGGTAGACGTAATCCTGGGCGAGGTAGAAGCGGAATTTCTCCTCGGCGAGGCTGCCGTCGCCGATGCCGCGCACGAAGGGGTGACTGAAATTGGCCTCCCAGAGTCCGCCGGCACCCTCTCTCAGCAGATCGGAAAGACTCATCTACGCCTCCACTATTTGCTGTGATAATTAAATCAGGGATACCCGCGCGGCCCGCCGATGTCAAGGTCGGCAATAAGCACAATTATTGACCGCAAGGGCTTACGCTGGTAGTGTGACGCTTGGATTTCACGACCATAACATTGATCGCGGAAAGCCATGGCGCTAAAGGACTCAGACCTGTTCGCAATCGACCAGTTCTTCGCGCGCAAGCAGTACGATCGCGCCGTGGAGCTCCTGGAGAAGCTGCACCGCCAGGCACCTGAGGAGATCTCGCTGAAGATGAAGCTGGCCGACGCGTATTTCCTCTACGGCCGAACGGCCCGCGCCAAACTGGTGCTGGAGGAACTGGCGGAATACTACGCCAAACGCGGCTTCCTGACCAAGGCAATGGCAGTCGTGAAGAAGATCAAGCGTTATGATCCCTCAGCCGACGTCGACATTTACAAGTACACACAGGAGGGCAAGGAGGATCAGTTTGTGACCCCCTCTCCCCTGGAACTGGAGTTGGAGGAAGAGGCTGAGCAGAAGGCCGAGACAGAGGAATCGACATTCAGAATCCTCGATGAGCTCTTTGCCGGACTCTCCCGCTCGGAGTTCGAGACGATCACCGACATGCTCAACGAGAAATTGGTCGGGCCGGGCGAAGTGGTGCTCAAGGAAGGCGAGCGCAGCGACAGCCTGTTCATCATCATCAGCGGCAGCGTGCGGGTGGAAACCAGGCACCGCAACAAGAGCATCGAGCTGGCAGTGCTGCGGGACGGTGAATTTTTCGGCGAGGTGGCCCTGCTGACCGGCAAGCAGCGCACGGCGACGATTACCGCGGTTGATGAATGCATTCTGCTGGAGATGAGAAAGGAAGATTTCCTGGGCCTCAGCGGGAACTATCCGCAAATGCTGCATACCCTGGAGACAACCCTCGAGCGTCGCGCCAGCGACACCGTCGATAAGCTGCTGGCGCAGGAGGGCGAGGAATAGAACGTATGATATTACCAATCATTAAGTATGGGGATCCGCGCCTGGCAACGCCCGCGGAAGAGGTGGAGGAGATTGACGACGAGATCCGTAAGCTCGTCGAGGACATGTTCGAGACAGTCTACAACGAGCCTGGAGTCGGGCTGGCCGCGAACCAGGTCGGTGTGCTCAAGAGAGCGGCCATAATCGACCTGAGCATCGGGGAGGATCCCAACGCCCCGCTGGTTCTGATCAATCCGGAGATCATCGAAAAGGAGGGGGAGCAAGCGACCGAGGAGGGCTGCCTTTCTTTTCCGGAAATCGAGATCGAGATAACGCGACCTGAAAGGCTTGTCGTCAAGGCGCTCGACCTGGAGGGCGAGGAATTCACACTCGAGGCGAGCAACCTACTGGCTCGCGCGATCTGCCACGAAATCGACCACATCGACGGCAAGGTGATCGTGGATCACCAGACCGGCCTGGCGAAGCAGATGACGCTGACCATGATCAAGCGCCTGAAACGCCAGGGGAAATGGGACTGACACTGGTAATCCCGAGAGGTAATGAGTGCCGGAGCGGCGTCGATGGCTGACAAGCTGAAAGTGGTGTTCTTCGGCAGCCCGGAGTTGGCGATCCCGGCGATGAGGGAAATCGCCGCCGACCCCCGCCTGGTGCTCCTGGGCGCGGTCACCCAGCCCGACCGCCCTGCGGGACGGGGCCGCAAGCCCAAGCCGCCGCCGATCAAGCAGGAGGCTCTTGCGGCGGGCGTTGACGTGCTGCAGCCGGAATCCATTAGCGCAACGCACGTGAAATGGGCCCTGAAGGAATTCAAGGCGGACTACTTCGTCGTGGTGGCCTACGGGCGGATCCTGCCCGCGCACGTGCTCGAGATTCCGCGGCTCGGCTGTATGAACCTCCACTTCTCGCTACTACCCAGGCTTCGCGGCGCGGCTCCAGTCAATTGGGCGCTTGTGCGCGGCGAGACTGTCACGGGCGTTACCACGATGCTGATGGACGAGGGGCTGGACACCGGGCCGGTTCTGTTACAGCAGGAAATAAAGATTGAGCCTGACGAAACGGCCGGCTTTCTGGCGCGCAGGCTTGCAGAAGCGGGCGCAGCGCTCTTAACCCACTCACTGATCGAATACGCCGAGGGCAGGATCGACCCAAGACAGCAGGATCATTCGCTGGCCACCAAGGCCCCGATGCTGAAGAAAAAGCACGGCCTGGTCGACTGGAACAAGGACGCCGTGAAAATCTACAACCGCTGGCGGGGGCTGGACCCCTGGCCCGGGATTCACTCTTCTTTCCGCGGCGAAACGATCAAGCTGATAGAGGTCGCCTGCGCAATGGGAAAGAGCCTGGACAAGGAACCGGGGACATTGATGCGGGAGGAGAACCGGCTTTTCGCCGCCTGCGGCGGAGGGTCGGCGCTCGAGATCCGGAGCATTCAGATGCCCGGCAGGCGGCCTGTCGTCGCCATCGACTTCGCCAACGGCTACCGCCTGAGCGAGGGAGAACTTCTGGGAAACGCCGGCGCCTGACCACCCTCTGAATCGCGTAATACCGTTCCGCCCGCCCGGCAGAACTATCTCACGTCGTAACGGATAAAAGCGAGAAAAGCCACCGCAATGAAGACGACCGAAAGCAGCACCAGGACCGCCAGATCGACCAGCGAGCTGGCAATGGACACATCGAGAGACTCGTGCTTGAACGAGGTGGTATCGATGTATTGGTCCGACACGTCGATCGGCTGCCCGCCGCCGAAGCCTTGATTCAAGTACTCTGGGTGCTGCTTGACCACATCCGTCGCGTTCTTCGAAAAGGTCGCTACTGTTCCCCTTACCTGCTCCTGAAAGATGTCGTCCGACGAATAGACACCACTCTTTGCCAGCCTCTGGATGCTGAAGGTGAGTGCGGCGGCGGGTGAGGTGTATCTGCTGATGTTGACAGCGAGCTGGGTCTGGACATTCTGCTTCTTGTTCATTTCCTCGACTTTCTTCATACCCTCCTGCTGAATCTTCTGGGTGAACTCCTGGTACTGCTCGGCAAGCCAGCTCTGGAACTCTTGGGAAGCCTGGTCCCGCTGTTGCTCCCAGGCTCGCATTCTCTCGCGATACTCATCGGTTACGACCACAGGCTTTCTCGGCCTGGTGCTGATCAGCTGCTGCTGCAACTCCTGCACTTTGGTTCGCAGCTTCTTCATCAACTCCCCTGTGTTCGGCCCGATCCCCCGCGCGAAATCCTTCTTCACCTCTTCCAGGGCCGGCACTTCGTGGAACCACTGGGCCACCAGAACCGCCCCCCTGGGAACGATGCTGATAAAGAAGACCCAGAGCATCAGCAGCACGAGGAATGAAACACTCGAGCGCTTCGTGAGCGATGAGACCATCATACCCAGGCTGTAGAAGACAAGCAGGTAAAGCATGAAGGCGAGGAAGATCAGCCCCAGCCTCACCCAGTCCTCGCCATTTAGCTGCACCGCGGGGAAAAAGAACTCCAGAATCAGCAGGCCCATGATCAGGGGGATCACGAACGGGATGATCAGCAGCACGAAGTTGCCTATCAGCTTGCCGATGATGAAGGAACTCCTCTTCATCGGGTTGGAGAAATTGAGCTTCAGCGTGCCCAGCTCTTTCTCGCCGCTGACCGCGTCGAAAGTAAACAGAATCGCAAAGAGGCTGAGGATGATCTTGACGATGAAATCGAGGTCGAGCAGGCCGAAGACGGCGAGTACCGGCGTCGAGTTGAACTTGCTGACGTCGAAAGTGGCGCCGGCCATGGTATTGACATTGCCCCTTCTGGCGGAATCGCCCTCCACACCGCTGACGAGCACCGACAGAGCGCTCGGGACCCGATAAACATTTTGACCGGCGACGAGAAAGTCCTGCTGGTAGTTGAAGACGTTTTTGAGCCTGTCCTTCTCAGCGGCCGTCTGCTGCCGGGCATCTTCGACCATCTGGGTGTAGGTGACGGCTCCGGTCACCAGGGCCGAGAGAATCAGCACTGTGCAGACTATATAGGTGATGAACACTTTCGGGGTGCTGATATTCGTCCTGATTTCTTTTCTGACGACATCCCAAATCATTGCACTATCCTCTTTCGACACCCGTCATCGGACGTCATAGCGTATAAATGCGACGAACGACGCCGCGAAGAAAACCATAGCCAGCACTATCAGCAGGCCGATATCCCAGATCGTGCGGGAGACGGTCACTGCGAAATCCTCTTCCCTGAACTGGAAGTTGATCCTGCTCTGTTGGACTTCCAATTCCTTATCGCCCATGAAGCTTTCGAAGAACTTCTGCGGATCGGAATCGTCAAGATTTTTCATCTCTTCAAAAACATAATTCCTGAATTCCTGCTGGAAACTTCGGAGTTGGTCGAGGTACTCGGTCTGGCGGGCCCAGCCGCTGCCGGCGAGATTCTGAACCGCAAAGCTCATCGCCGACGTCGGCGAGAGGCTGCGCGCTATCGACTCAGCCAGTGTGATCTGTGCCGCCTGCTGCTGCTCGTACTGCCGGTCATACTTGTCGAGAACCTCCTGCTGGAACTCCGACTGCTTCTCGAAAATCGATGCGATCATTTCCGCCAGCTCGCCCTTTTGCGCTGCCTGCGCAAATCTCGACTGATCGCTGAACTCCTTGAGGATTTCAGAGCGCCCCTGCGCGATCTCCTTCATCGCTTTCGTCTGCAAACTGGTGTACGACTCGTACGGCCTGAGCCTCTCAGCAGCGACAAGGCTCAGCTTGGGGATAATTGTCACGAACAGCACCCAGATCATCAGCAACACGATGAAGCTGGTGGCCGACCGCTGGCAAAGGGAGCTGACGAACAGGCCTGCGGCAAAAAACACGCCGAGATAGACCACATAGATACCGACAATCACCAGGAGCCGCAGCCATGTGTCGGCCGTGAAAGCGCCCAGCACATCCGGATAGAAAGCCATCATGAACGCCAGGCCGATTATCATCGGCAGGATGAACGCGATCAGGATCACCGAATAGCCGCCGAGTATCTTGCCGAGCAGGATCTTATAGCGCGGCACTTCGTTCGCTAGCGCCAGCTTGAGCGTGCCCAGCTCCTTCTCCCCGCTGATGGCATCGTAGGTGAGCATAATGACGAACAGGCTCAGCACGATCTTGACGACGAACGTGATGTCCACATTGCCGAAAACCGCGAGGATCGGCGAAACGAGATTGCGGCTTTCGTCGAGATCGGTGTCGATGTCCAGGTTAATTTCCGCCTGGCGCCCGAGGCTGTCGTCGATGCCGCTGTCGACAATGGTCAGTACGTAGGGGACCTTGGCCTCGAACAGCCCCACGTAGCCGGCGTTGATCCAGTTATTCTGGGCTGCCAGCACCTCTCGATTGGTCCCCAGGCGCTGCTGGGCGTCACCCACCTTCTCCGTATAATTCTTGCTGCCGATGATCAAGCCCGAGATCACCAGCAGAATGACCACCACGAAGGTGACCACGAACTTGAGCGTACCGACGTTGTCCATGATCTCCTTGCGGATGATGTCCCTCAGCATTTGCCTTCCACTCCTTTCACACCTCTCAGCGCCTTCAGCCGAAATCGGAGCCGGCTTACCACACCCGGCAATCCCCGCCTCAGCGCACGTCGTATCTAAGAAATGCCACTACCGCCACCGCCAGGAAAACCGCGGCAGTCAGTGCCAGAATCGCGAAATCCCAAATGGAGGCTTCCACCGATTCGCCCAGCGGCTCCGCAACGTAGAATGACCGATCGGGATACACCTCCGACAGGTCCAACTTCTCCATCGAGATACCCTGGCCACCCGAGAGCAAATCGGGCCTCTTATTGAGAAAGTCCCGCGCGTAATCGGTGTAACTCTTGACATAGTCGTCCACGCTGTCCCTGAACTGCTCATCTGAAGAATAGACGCCGGTCTTGGCCAGCCTGTCCACGGCGAAATCGAGCGCAGCCACCGGCGAGGTGAGGCGGCTCAGAGTTATCGCGAGCTGGTTCTGCCTATCCTGCTTCATCTCCTGCTCGCGGCTGATCTGGGAACCCCTTTCCGACATTTCCCGGGCGAATACGTCGTGCGCCTCCTGAATTCCTTGCAGCATCTCCTGCTGCTTCTGCTGCATGTTTCGCATGCCGTCGGGGCTGTTCATGGCGGTCCTGAATGACTCGAACAACTCCTCCACCTTCCCACGGACGGAATTCATGAAAGCCTCCTGGCTGGAGCCGAACTCGCTGAAATATTCCTTCCTGACTTCGTCCAAAGGCGGGACAGGCTCGAGCGTCTGGGCTGTCAGCACCGCCACCCGGGGAACCACGCTGGTGAAGAACACCCAAAGCATGAGCAGGATTAGGAACGAGACGACCGGCCTCTTCGTCAGAGCCGAGACCATCATCCCCATGCTGTAGAAAACCAGGAGGTAAAGCACGAATGCCAGGGCGATCAGCAGGATTCGGATCCAGTCGTCACCCGAGAAATCGATCCCGGGAGTAAATTCCACGATCAAGAGCCCCAGGATAAGCGGCAGGACAAACGGAATCAGCAGCAGGATGAAATTGCCGATCAGCTTGCCGACGATGTAGCTGCCGCGCTTCAAGCGGTTGGCGAAATTCAGTTTCAGCGTTCCCTGCTCCTTCTCGCCGCTGATTGCGTCGAAAGTGAACAGTATCGCGAAGAGGCTGAGAATAACCTTGACGATGAAGCTCAGGTCGAGCATCCCGAAGATGGCCAGAATCGGCGTGGAGTTATACTTGCTGACATCGAAATTCGAGCCGGTATAGAAGGTTATCCGTCCGCGCCGGGCAGCGTCGCCCTCCACCCCCGAGACAAGCACCGACAGGACGTCGGGTTCGCGATAGAGGTAGATGCCGTTGAGCATGAAGTCCATCTGGTAATTGAAGACGTTGCGGAGCCTGTCTTTCTCCGCCGCGGCCTGAGCAACCGCCTCCTCCTTCAGGCTAAGGTAACTCATTGCTCCGGTGATCAGCGCGGCCAGAATCAAGATCACACATACCACATATGTGATCACCACCTTGGGGCTGGTCAGGTTGACCCGGATCTCTTTCTTGACTATCTCGAATATCATCTCATCCCCTGCACAACGGCTCAGCGAACGTCATAACGGATGAATGCCACGAAGGACGCGGCGAAGAAGACTATCGACATCAGGGCCAAAACGGCCATATCGATCATCGCCCGGGAGAACACGGTGCCCAATGTCTCCTCTCGGAACTCGAAGCTTACTCTGCCAATGTCGACATCGAGCTTCTGTTTATCCATCATGTCCCACATGCTATGGTATTCCACCGCCTCCGCTTTCTCGAAAACATAGTTCATGAAATCGATGCGGAATTTCCTCAACTGGTCGATGTACTCACGTTGCCTCGCCCATCCCGATCCGGCAAGGCTCTGCACGGCGAAGCTCATGGCGGAAGTCGGCGAGAGAAATCTGGCCATCGACTCCGCCAGCTCGATTTGTGACCGCTGTTGCCTTTCGTATTGACGGTCGTAGTAATCCATCACTTCGCGCTGCACGTCGCCGAGCTGGCGCCAGAAGTCGGTCATCATTTCCGATATCTCGGTCGTGGGCTCCTGCTGCCCGCCGCCGCCCATGAAGGCCTGCATCATGCTGCGGTTGCGGATCTGGATGAACTTCGGCAGAAACTCGTCCATCACCGCGGCACGCTTCTCGGAGACCTCCTTGTAGGCCTTGGTCTGCAAGGCGGTGTACGATTCGTACGGCTTGATGCGCTCGGAAGTGGCCAGGCTGATGCGGGGAATGATCGTGACGAAGAGCACCCAGATGACAAGCAGCACGACGAAGGATGTCGAGGAGCGGTGACTCAGCGAAGAGACAAATATCCCCAGCGCAAAGAAAACCGCCAGGTAGAGCAAATAGGCAGCCACGATTATCAGCAGGCGCCACCAGGCGTCAGTATTAAAATCGGCCAGAACCTCATTGTAGAAACCCATCATGAAGGCCAGGCCGAAGAGCAGCGGTAAAATGAAGGAGAAGGCGATTACCGTAAACCCTCCCAGGATCTTGCCCAGGAGTATCTGATAGCGGGGGATTTTATTTGCCAGGGCAAGCTTGAGCGTGCCTCTCTCCTTCTCTCCGCTGACAGCATCGTAGGTCAGCAGGATGACGAAGAGCGAGAGGATTATTTTAACCACGAAGGTCAGGTCTACCTCACCGAAGACGGCAAGTATGGGCGAAACCAGATTGCGGCTCTCGTCCAGCCGCGCGTCATTCAGGGTGTCGACGTAGGCAAGCCTGCCGAGGCTGTTGTCGATGCCGTTGTCGACGGTGCTCAGCACGAAGGGCTTCTTCGATTCGATAACGCCGGCCCAGCCGGCGTTGAGCCAGTCGAACTGGCTCTCGAGCATTTTCTGGTTGAGCTGCCGTTGCTTATTTACTTCCCCCCGCTGCTCAAGATAATTCTTGCTACCCAGCACCAGGCCTGAGATCACCAGGACAACGACCACCATGAACGTTAAAACGAACTTGAGCGTGCTGACGCTGTCCCGTATCTCCTTGAGAATTAAGGTCCGCAGCATTTTTTATCTCCTGCTACCACCCGGAAAACAAGCGGTCAGGTGCGCATGTAATCAAGATATAGGGCCTCGAGATCCTCGTGCTCGAGTTCCTCGGCGGTCCTCGTCATCACCAGGTTGCCCTTTTTCATGATGGCGACGCGGTCGGCGAGGCCTTTACTACGGAAGATGTCGTGAGTGCTCATGAAGATGCACCTGTTCTCCTCGCGCAGCTCTTTGAGCAGGTGGACGAACTCGTCGGCAGCCTTGGGATCGAGGCCGGCTGTCGGCTCGTCGAGGATGATGACCGGGCTGTCCTTGAGAATCGCTATGGCAATACCAGTCTTCTGCCGCATTCCCTTGCTGAAGGTCTTGAGTTTGCGCTCAAAGGCTCCCTCCTCGAGGCCGACTCGTCTCAGGGCATTGTAATACTCTTCCCTCGAGAGATTGCGCTTGCCGCCCAGGCGGGCAAAGTAATCGAGGTTCTGCCGTGCGGAAAAATTGGGATAGAGCATTACGTTTTCGCTGACGAAGCTGACGAAGCGCTTCGCCTCCAACGGCTCTTTCGTGACATCGATTCCTTTTACAAGGGCTGTGCCTTCGGTCGGCTCAATGAAGTTGAGCAGAAGGTTTATGGCTGTCGTCTTGCCGGCGCCGTTGGCGCCCAGCAGGCAAAAAATCTCCCCGGCTTCCACCTTGAGGTTAAGGTGGTCCAGCCCAAGCACACCATCCTCGTAGCGCTTGGTAAGGTCTATCGTCTCAAGCACTGTGACTCTCCTCCGCTATTATTCTCTCAGCGCATATTGTTCTATATTATTTATCCGCAATCTTAACGATCCGCAACACCTAATAGTTCAATGGCAGCCGATGTAATCCCCATGACTGACTTTTCTTCGCCGATGGCCAATAGTAGAGGCAGGTAAGCTCCGCGCCAGATCAAACCGGGGATTTTCTGGAGATGCCTGTAAACCCTTTGGGTCGATTCTGAGTCTAATAGTATGAAGGGACAGGTTTTATCTCCAGATAATGCGCGATGCATTAGTGATCCTGCTTGACAATATGCAGCGGCCGCCCGGTTGTTGAAATGACACTTTCGGAGTTTGAGGTTGGCAACTCAACCGCTTAGAACGGAACATCGGGAGAACGGAGAGTCGTCCATGCTTTACGCCATCGACTATTCTTTCGTCGACGGCAGCGTCAAGATCAAGCTCGCAACCTTCTTCTTCGACGGCAAGGAGATCTGGTACGAGATCTGTAGCGACAGCCCGCAGGCAACCTCACGCCATTTCGTTCACGAAGATTTACGCAAGCAGCTCAACAATATCATCCGCCTGCCGATCATGCGCTCTGAGCTTCGCGCGCGGACGATGCCCTGGTATTTCAAGAAGCTGAAACCGAATACCATGGACCACTTCTGCAACATCAGACACGACTCTACTTACTATCACTTCTCATCAATCCGTAAAATCTCCTCCTGAGATCCCCCCGCAGCACTCTTAACTTCTATTGACCTTATTCAAATCGTCGGCTACTTTTATAGTACCAATGAGGTAATTAATTAGCCTGAAGCGCTTATGATCTAAATATCACGGTCGAAGCACCGATGGAAGAATCCCGCGCAACGTCCAAGCACAAAATAACTGCTGAGAGCATCAGCGTCCCCTTGCTGCACCCTCCAGGAGCCGTTGATACCGAGACCTTTCTACAGAAGTGCACCGGAGCCGGCAGGTGTGTCGAAGCCTGCCCACACGGGAGCATCTCGCTCATGTCGCTGGAAGGCCAAAACATAGTTCCTGTGATCAACCCGGCTATTTCCCCATGCTTTCTCTGCGAGCCGGCACCCTGCGCCGACGCGTGCGAGTCAGGCGCCCTGGAACAAATCGACATGCACCGCGTCCGGATGGGAATCGCCAACCTCGATCCGTACCTTTGCTTGAGATTTGGCGGAGAGGATTGCACTGTCTGTTACGACTCGTGCCCGCTCAAGGATGAGGCCATCCTCTGGGAAGAGGAGATCGAGGCCCCGCTGATAAACATGGATAAATGCACCGGCTGCGGAGTCTGCATGTTCAAGTGCCCTGCGCCGGAGAGGCCGATCTCCATCGTAATCGCCTGAAATTCCTGCCTTTATCCCTCACTGTCCTTTAGTGTCGCGATCTCCTATATCTGCAACTCGCAGCTTTTACCTGCACTAGATTTTGTGCTAGACTCCGCTCTAACTTCAGGCTGATTTCATCTGGCTGAGCTATGCTGTTACAGAAGATTAAGATCAAGGGCTTCAAGAGCTTTCCGGACTCGATAGAGCTGGAACTCGAGAAGGGCATCACGGGTATCGTCGGGCCCAACGGCTGCGGCAAGAGCAATATTGCCGACTCGATCAACTGGGCACTCGGCGAGCAAAGCCCTACTTCGCTGCGCGGCAAGCGTATGGAGCAGATGATTTTCAACGGCAGCTCGAATCGCAAGGCGATGGGCGCGGCTGAGGTCACCCTGGTGCTCAGTGCCAACGGCAAGCTGCCGAAATTGCACGACGGCCCTGAAGAAGAGCAGGAGCTACTGCGCCAGGGCTCCGGATTGCCCGATTTGCTCTCGCTGGGTGAAAACGGCGAGTTGTCAGTTACCCGCAGAATGTTTCGCGACACCCAAAGCGAGTATCTGTTGAACGGTAAGCCCTGCCGCTTGAGGGATATCCAGGATTTGCTGATGGCCCTCGGTATCGGATCGCGGGTGGTGACCATTGTCGAGCAGGACAGGATTAACGTCATTCTCAATTCCCGGCCGGTCGACCGCCGTGAGCTGATAGAGGACGCTGCCGGAATTACCAAATTCAAGCTGAATAAGCACCTTACAAAATTAAAACTCGAGCGCACCGGACAGAACCTGATGCGCATTGAAGACCTTCTCGCAGAGCAGGAAGTACATTTGCGGAGTCTGCGCCGCCAGGCCGCCCGGGCCAGGCGCTTTCGCCGCTACCAGGCCGAGATCAGGGAGATAGAGACCTCCCTGCTTGCGGTACGCCACTTCGAACTGTCCGAGCAACACAGGGAGAGCAGCCGGCGATTGCGCTCCCTCGAGGAGGACCTGGCCGGCTCCAGCGCAAAACTCTCATCAGCTGAAAGTGCGCAGGCGGAGCTGCGCCAACGAGTCGACGAATTGATCGCCAACCAGGTTAACACCCGCGAAAAACACTACCAGAGCAGCCTGGAGATCGACCGCGATAACAACCGCCTGAAGCACCTGAGGGAGGGGCTCGACAGTCTCTTCAGACGCCGTGAACAGGCCACCGCGCGGCACCAGGAAGCTCAAAAGCGCTATAAGAGCAAGCGCCTGAACCTCGACGACGCAAAGCGCCAGGTGGAAGAGCTGGATAAAGAGCTGATATCGGCTCAAGTTCGCCTGAAGGAACTCAAAAAGAAAGCCGACCTCGCCGGCTCCGACGTCGACTCTCTTCGGAGCGAGAAAGAAAGGCTGCAGAGTGAGCTGGCCGAAAAGCGGGAAAAACTGGCTGCCGAAAAAAGCCGCCGGGAATCCCTGCGGGCTGAGGAGCAACGCCTGGCGACCGCGTCGGTAAATGCCGCGGCGCTGAAGGACAAGCTGCGCGGCAAGATCTCCGAGGTCGACGACACAATATCTCAAACAAACCAGCGTATCGCCGAGCTGGACGAGCGGCTGCTGCAAACCGACGGAGAGCTGCAGCGCGGTATCGATGACCGCAAGGCACTGGAAAGGGAGATCGAGGCTCACGACCGGAGGGCCGAGTCGATCAAAGGCTCCCACGGCAGTGCCGCGGCCACCTTGGACGCCCTGCTGGAGATGGAGAAGCGTCGAGAGGGAGTGGCCGACTCCACCCGCGCTCTCTTCGATAACGAGGATATCCGGAATGCGGTGAAGCCGCTGGGGCTGATCGCGGATAGCTTCGACATCGATCCCGCCAGAATCAAGGCCGTGATTGCGGCCTTCGGCAGGATTCTCGAGGCAGTCCTGGTTGAAGACGAGAGTGCTGCCGAGCTCGGACTTAAAATGCTTCGCAAACAAGAGATAGGCCACGCTTCCTTCGTACCCTTGTCGAGGATTCCTGAAGCCCCCGCCGCGAACATACCCGAAGACGATCTGAGAGCCGGGCTCGGCCCCAGGGGCGATCTCGGCAAGCGGCTGCTCTCACTCTTCGAGCCCGCCCGCCTGGCTTCCGACACCCACCAGGCCATCGAGATATCGGCGGGCGGCGAGGTCGCTGTTGCGGCGACAAATGAAGGCACCGCCGCGCGGAATGGCCGTTTGATCAGGGGTGGATCGGACACCTCTCGAGAGGAGGCGTTCACCAGGCGAACCCGGATAGACGACGTCCGGAAGCAGGCTGAATCCTTGGAGAAGGAACTCGAAAAACTTTCTGCTGCGAGAGCCGAATTCTGCAGCCGGCGGGACGATATCGATTCCACGATTAACGAACTGAGAGAGACGCGTGAAAAACTGAGACTGGAAAAGGCCGGGCTGTCTGCTCAGGCGAGGGCGGACATAGCGGAACGGGAGCGGCTCGAGGACTCCCAAGTCGACAAGGACAGGGAAATCGAATCGCTGAAAGGGCAGCTCACGGATGTCGCCGCAGAGATCGAGAACGAGACCGACGTCCTGGCTGGGGTGGAGAGCGAGATCGAGGCCGTGTCCTCGGCGCTGCAGAATTTCGATGAGCGCCTGCAGCAAAGCTCTGAAGCCGCGGGTGACGCGCGGCACCGGGAGAGCCAACTACTAGCCGAAATCAGCGCGCTTGAGGAGCGTTGCACCGCCGGCCGCAGGGCTGCGGAGTTGATCGAATCAAACCTCACCGACCTGCTCGAGAGAATCGCCTCCTCCCAGGACGAGATCAAGATGATCGAGGAAGAGCGCGTCAATAACCTGCACGAAATCGAGTCGATCGAGACCGGTATGCAGGAAAAGATCGAAGCCAACGAAGCGCTCAAGCGCTCGCTCAGCGAGATCGACGGCAGGCTGATGGAACTGAACTCGGCCCTCAAGCTGCGCGAGGCGGAGGTCAAGCGCCTGCGGGCCGAGCACGCTGAAATCCAGGAGAAGCTGGAACGCATTAGGCTCGAGTCGCAGGAGCACCTCCTTGAGTTGGAGCACCTGCGGGAGCGGGCCGCTTCCACGCTTCAAATCGATCCCGAAGAGTTGGCGGATTCGGGTGCGCCGGCGGTGGCGGCCGGCGAGACTGACGAGAGCTTCGATTCTCAGGAGGCTCAACAACGCCTCCAGGATCTTAAGGACAAGGTCGAGCAGATGGGGGCAGTCAACCTGCTTGCCAGCGAGGAGTACGAACGGCACCAGCAACGGCACCGCTTCCTGCTCGACCAGAGGCAGGACATCGTCGACAGCATCGCTTCGCTCGAGCGGGTGATCAATCGCATCGACCGTGTCAGCCGCAAAAGATTCCGCGAAGCGTTCGACCGGATTAACGAGAACTTCCACAAGACCTTCCGTAAGCTTTTCGGCGGCGGCCGCGCGGAGTTGCAGCTGGAGGAAGGCGACCTGCTGGAGGCGGGTATCGAGATTCTCGTTCAGCCGCCCGGCAAGCGACTGCAGAGCGCGACACTGCTCTCAGGCGGAGAAAAGAGCATCTCGGCCTTTGCGCTGATCATGGCCGTGCTTCAGTTCAGACCCAGTCCCTTCTGCATCCTCGACGAGGCCGACGCCGCGCTCGACGAGGTCAACACTCGCCGGATCGCCAACCTGCTGCGCGACTACAGCCACTCCACACAGTTCATCCTCATCACCCACAACAAGACCACGATGGAAGTCGCCGACCGGCTCTACGGCGTCACGATGGAAGAACCCGGCGTCAGCAAGCTGGTATCCGTGAAGTTCAATTGAGCGACGGCCGCTTGACACAATTCCTTTACTTTACCGCCATGATGGCGGTAAAAAGGATCGAAATTTCCCACATGTTCGAGGGCAGCCAATGGCTCAGGAAAAGAGGGAATCGAAACGGGCCGAGACGGTATGGCACACTGAAATCGTCCAGCCCTGGTTGACAAACGTCCTTGGCACGATGTTCGGAGGCAAGGTCTTGGAGATGATGGACGTTACCTGTGCCATCGCCGCGGCGCGATTCTGCAAGCGCGACGTCGTCACCATCTCCTCCGAGCGCGTTGACTTCAAGGTACCCATCAGAGCCGGACGCATCGTCGAGCTGGCAGCCCGCGTCGTCTTCACCGGACGCACCTCAATGACAGTCAAAGTGGATGTCTACAGCCAGCATTTCGCTGAGGAATCCAAGCAGCTTTGCACCACCGGCTACTTCAACTTCGTCGCTCTCGACCGCACCGGCCGTCACACCGTGCCTGTGCCCGAGCTGATCGTCGAGACGGAAGAGGAGCAGCGCGACTGGGAAATCGCCGAGCAACTCCGCCGCAACCGCCAAGCCTAATCGCCCTAGGACAAAAAAAAGCGGGGGATTTTAAATCCCCCGAGCTCAGAAAGTGAAGGGAATAAGGAGCTACTCTATCTAGTCGGCTCCGCAGGGAGCGGAGACGCAAGGTGCATTTTGAGTGGGCGGCCCGTCTCAAGGGCGAACCGCCCACACGGCGGCCCCTGAAATATCAAGGGTCAAACGAGAGGTGCTGCGAAGCAACGCCCCTCACTCAACGATCTCGCACTGGCTGAACCCGCTGGAAGTGCCTGCCTCAACTGGGGGCCTATACGGGGTTTGCCTCCCGAGGACTCCACTATTCCTAGAGAACAGCCCCGAGATCGTTAAAGTTCAACTTGTTAAAGAGCGTTGTAACCGTCTCAAGCGCTGACTTTCGCGGCGGACTCCGCTCTGGCCCCGCCCCAAACTCCAGCGCCTGAGCCGGTTCGGCCCGGCCTGTTGGCCGACGCCTGTCTCTCCTCACCCAGCCCGCATAGCACCAGCACTGCAAGCTGCAGCCTGCTCCTGCGCCACTCATTTACCGTCGAGAGAAGTCCCGACACTTTGTCGCCTGCGTTGCTCATGCGTGCTTCTTTTCCTTGGTCAACATCCGCCGTCTCAGGTAAGCGGGGATCTTCAATTCCTCCTCGCTCAACCGGCGGGGATTCAGAACCGTTATGCCCTCTCTCCTGTCGAGCTCCCGGCGGCGAGGGAGGTCAACACCGCCGGAGCTCATGCGCCGCGCTGGATTCTCGCTCTCACTGATGTGCCTCTGCAGGAAGTCGAGTTCCACAACCTCGTTGAACAGCGGTAGCCCGGAGGCAATGATGCTCACCCGCGTCTTGCCCTGTTTTACTCCGTTAAACACGACGCCCAGCGCGAGCTGCGCGTCCTTACTGAATACCCGCTGGGCCACGCCGAAGGCGTTGCGCACGCCGTCCATCAGAACATCATCGTCGATGGCGAACTGGATAAGTGCCCTCGGGGCTTTGGTGATGTCGCTCTTCAACTTTGCGAAGCGCTCCATCGCGGTCTTGAGGGCTTCGATCGCGTTGTTGCGCATCGCGCTCACGCCGGTGGCGAAAGCGCAGAGTCCGCCCCGCTTGAGGTGGCTCTTGATCGTGCCGAAGTCGAGCAGCATGCGCTTGTTGGGCATCAGGAACTCGAGCATGCCGCAAACCGTCTCCATCAAGGCCGCATCGGCTCGTCTCAGGGCCTCCTTGGCTGCCATCTTTCCCTTGCCGACACCGGCCAGCATATCGTTGCTCAGCAGGAAGACCGAATCGGCGCAGCGCACAAGCGAATGGATCTTGCGCTTGGCCAATATCGACTTGCTCTCTTCCTCGTAGCCGAAGGGGCGCGTGGCGATCACAATCGTCAACGCACCGGTTGAGCGGCTAATCTTGGATACCTCAGACATCAGGGCTGTCGCGGTCCCGCCGCCCAGCCCTCCGATTATCAAGTTGGCTTTGACGCCGCTCACCAGATCGCGCACCTGCATGTTGTTTCCGCTGAGGCAGCGCTCGCCCATCTTGTCGTCGCCGCCCGTCCCGTCACCGCCGGTGAATTCCTCGCCCAGCAGGAGCCGCTGGTCGCATTCCGCCTCGTAGAGCCTGCCGCGATCGGTGTCGATGCCGAGGCTGGAAACCGAGTTACCGAGCAGGTCATGCAGCCGGTCGAGCTGAGTCAGGCCGCAGCCGCCGATGGCGGTTATTTTGACCTGGCTGAGTCCTTCCTCTTTCGCCTCGGTATCCTCGAAAAGTGTCATATCAGCTCTCTCCCCTCGGGGACCGGTGCTCCCACCAGAGCGCTGAACCAGCAGCGTAACTTTTCAAACGCGGTCATGCCGGAGGTCTCCATCCGCCTGTTGGCGAGAATCCGCTTGCGCAGCAGCCGTAGGGTGCCTACAAGTGCGGCGCAACCGGGATCGCTGAATCCCATCCTCGTGCCGTTCACCGCACGCGGGTGCCCTACCTCGACGTTCCTGTCGAGGACGATCTCGGCCAGCTCGGGCAGTCCGGCCAGCTTGGCGCATCCGCCGGTAAGGATTACGCGGGAAAGCAACTCTGGAGCCAGGCCCTTGCTGATTTCCTGGCCGACGGCATAAAGAAGTTCCTGAGCGCGGTCGCGTAACACAGTGGCGATCTCGCGCGCGGAAATGAGCTTCTCCACCCCCAGACCTCTCTCCTTGAGGTCGATCACTTCGTTGTAACGGATCACCTGCGGCAGAGCGCAGCCGAAGTTTTGCTTGACATCCTCGGCAACCGCCATGCTCTCGTTGAGGAAAATCGCCAGGTCGGAGTCGAAATCGCGCCCGCCGCTGGCGATCACGCCAAGATGCAGCAACCTGCCGTGAGCATAAACCGCTACGTCTGTGGAATTACTGCCCAGATCGACCACCGCCACCCCTGCTTCGATGTTTTTGCCGAGCACCGACAGCGCGGAGCTCAGCCCCGAATAACTCCAGGAGCTGACGTTGTAACCGCAGGATTTGAGGGTCTTCTCGATTTGATCGAGCGCCGAAAGGGGCGCCGTAACAAAAATGATCTCGATGCCGAGTTGCTCTCCTCGTTGCCCCAGAGGAGGCTCGCTGCCGCTGTAAACGGTATCGAGACTGTAGCGGACCGGAACCACCTGCATCACGTGTTCGACGAGGCTCGATATCTCCTCACGGGCGCGCCCGACGGCGTTGTCGACCATCCGCTGGGTTACGCGGCCGCGGGTCGGCACCTTAACGGTCGTAAAATGGCTGAAGTAGGAGATAAACGGGGCGGAGATAGAAACCTGCAGGCGCTTGGAGCGCACCCCATTGCGGCGCCGCAGGTCGGTGATCGCGCGATCGACGGTCGCGGCGAAGCGATTCGAGTCGGTGACCGCGCCGTCGCTGAATCCGAGGTTGTAAGAGGAGGCGTAGTCGAGCACCGTCACCTCGCCCGACGGTCCAATTTTGGCCAGCAGGGCTTTGATGCTGCTGTGGCCCAGATCGACAATCAACAGATTATCGCCGTTCCCGCGCCGGGCCGTCCCCTTCCACCTCTGGTAGGCGCTCTCGAAATCGATGACGGCACGACGATTCATCGTGCTCTCTTTCCCTTCTGTCCTCGGCCCACGACGGCCAACTGCTGCCTGGTCAGTTCCCTAATCCGCAGCAGGGTTTTCTCGATCTCCTGCTCCATCAGACGCACCGCACGGCTGGTTCGAGGCTCTCTTATCGCCGCAATACCCATATCACCGGCTCCCCAGTGCGGCCGGTCCGCTCTGGACTGGTTCGCGTTCCCCTGCAACCGCACGGCTGCTGGAGGCATCGAGCGCGAAGATCGCCATCAGACCGCCGGCAAGCAGCAGGGCGGCTATCGCGACAAGCAGCCACTGCCCCACTCTCACGGTCACCTGCAATCTCATCGCTGCTCCTCCGAAGTGCGGTTGTCACCATTTATCTTGCTTACGGTTCTCTCCGCTATCTCCTCATAGCGGCTCATCTGCTCATCGAAATAGCGCTCCCAATTCTCCTGCTTCCAGATCTCGATGCGGTCTTCAGCACCGATGACGGACACGATGTCTCCGGGCGAGACCTCGATGTGGCGCCGGTAGGACTCGGGGAGAAGCAAACGGCCCTGGGCGGCGACCTCCACGTCGAGGCCGGTGCCGGCGATGCGCGTCAACGCCCGGGCATCCGATGAACCGGGAAGGAGCGGTCCAAGCCCGGAAAGAACTTCCTTCCAGCCGGAATCCCACGTCGCGTGTGGATACAGTGCGAGGCATTTCTCCGGCATGCGCATCATCCGGCACTTCCTGCCGTGGTTGTCCAAAAGGGTGTTCAAGAGGCGGGTGGGCAACTTGATGCGTCCCTTCTCATCCAACTGAGGTGAATATTCCCCGTGGAAGGAGTTGCTATTTTCGCCCACTTTTGGTACCCTTTAGTCCCCTGAGTGTTTTGGTTGGTTACGTCTAGTACAATTTAGTCCCCTGGCGAACGGACGTCAAGCAAAAAAACGGCCTCACAATCATTATTTTTTGAGCATACTAGATGTTGTGGTTTAGATTGATAACTAACACAATATGATGTACGCATCAAAATAGAAAAAATCCAGGATTGACGCCATCAAACGAGCAGCGGTTCCTTGCTCGGTCGGACACGCCCTCCTGCCTTCGGCAACCGCCCGATGAAGCGGAACGCAAAGACGACCACATAACCGAATCGTCAAGAATCCTTGACACCGTATAGACATTTAGACAATTGAATTGCAGAGGCAACCCAGGCTAATTTACTGAAAATGAAGGGTTTAACCAAGAGCGCCGACATGGCACGGCACTTGCTCAATATCAGGACGGTCCGACACTTAGCTACACTACGGGGAACGCAAATGCAGACCGAGGGCAAACAGCACAAGATTAACCTCCTCTCGGAACTTAGCTCCGAGGATATGCAGAAATTAATAAACTCAGCGGTAATCAACAATTACGATCGCCGGGAAGTGATCTATCTGCCGGGAGACGAACGGACTCACGTTTTCCTGGTGATCGAAGGCATCGTCAAGCTGGCGCGCATCAGCGAGGACGGCCGCGAGATCATCATCACTACCGCTGAGGCCGGCGAGATGTTCGGCGAGCTGGCACTCGTCAACCCGGGTCCCCACGACACGATGGCCGAAATGATGAGCGATGGGAAAGTGGCAGCCCTGGACGTTCACGAACTGGAAGAAATCATGCAGGAAATGCCGAGGCTGTCGCTGATTATTGCCCGGGTAATGGGATACCGGCGCATGCTGCTGGAAAGCAAGCTCGAGGACCTCGCCTTTCGCAACGTTCCGGCGCGACTGGCCAAGTTCCTCCTCGAAGAAGCGGCAAGCCGCGGCAACGGCATTGGCGGCACGATCGTTCTTCCGAGCCATTATTCCCAACAGGAGATCGGCTCGATGATCGGCAGCACGCGGGAAACAACGAGCCACTTCCTGAACAATTTCCGGAAATCCGGGTTGATCGACTTCAACAAGCGCCTCATCAGCATCCTCAACCCCGAGAAACTCGCAGAGCTGAGCGGGGCGATGGCATAGACCACCCACTTAGGACACCATGTCCACTCCAGGACAACCCCCTACACCTGCCCGGGACTGCGGTTCCGGGCTTTTTTTTCACCTTGCCCCCTGATTAATAAATAAAATCCGTATTTCATGCGCCTATTTGCTCCATAGAAATACATTCGACTGCATACGAAGATTGACTGTCCCCTCGAATATTCTTAACATCCCTTGAACAGGCTCTTGTTTCGCCCTGCATTTTCCGCAAGGTGCCCATCCTAAAAACAAGCGGCAGATACACAAACGGGAGTACCTACAACATGTCATCTGAAGGCCTATCAAGGTTGTTCAGGGGGAGTCTATACGTCAAAATCATCGCCTCCCTGCTGCTGGTTCTAATAACAGCTTTGAGTGTGACCACTTTCTTGGAGTTGCAGGACAAAAGCGGATTCTTCCGAGCCAAGCTCGAAGGTGAAATCGATAATCTCAACACAGTTCTCAACGCCGCTCTCTACAACGTGATGATGAATGAGAATGTGGAGGGCCTCCAGGTCATATTGAGCAGGGTGGCGGAAGTCGAGGGAATAAGGCAGGCATATGTGCTCAACGCCGACGCTGAGATCTACATGGCATCAGATGCGGAAATGGCAGGAGAGCTCGAAATAGCAAATGAGGTCGCTCACGTCAGGGATACCCTTGGCAGTTACGAATCGATGAAAAAGAGCGCCTCCGGAGAGGATTACATGCTCGGCCTGACGCCGATTGTGATCGAGGCCGCCTGTCTCGACTGCCACGACGACATGAATGAGGGCGACATTATCGGCCTCCTGGGTCTCGAGAAGTCGGCAAAAGCCGACGTCGAGAGCATGCAGGGAAGTCTCTGGAGGTCGGTTCTATCCGCCGCCGCGGCCGTGGTGTTGATCGGCCTCGTGATTGCCTGGCTGATTTCCCGGCTTGTCACCAAGCCGTTGAAGCTGACGATAGACAATCTCAGCCACGGCTCCGACTCGATCATCTCGGCGTCGTCGGAACTGACCCAGAGCAGCGCGAAGCTGGCCGAAGGAGCCAACGACCAGGCAAGCTCGCTGGAAGAGGTCAGCAGCAGCCTGGAGGAATTGGCATCCGTCACTCAGCAGAACGCCGACAACACGCGGGAAGCCAGCAGCCTTGCGGTCAAGGCGAGGGAATCTGCCGAAAGCGGGAACGCATCGATGAGCCGGATGTCAGAGGCCATCGCGGCGATCAAGGAATCCTCTGACAAGACTGCAAACGTCATAAAGACCATCGACGAAATCGCCTTTCAGACCAACCTGCTCGCCCTCAACGCGGCGGTGGAAGCTGCGCGGGCGGGCGAATCCGGCAAGGGTTTCGCCGTGGTGGCCGAGGAGGTACGAGCGCTGGCTCAGCGCAGCGCCGGAGCCGCCAAGAACACTGCCGACCTGCTGGAAACCTCCAGAGCCAAGGCTGTTCACGGGGTGGCAGCCATCGAGGAAGTGGCGAGCGAATTCGAGAGAATATATGCCAGGGTGCAGAAAGTAACCGAGTTAATAAACGGTATCGCTGAGGCCAGCCGGGAACAGGCTGACGGCATCCAGCAGATCAGCACAGCAGTCTCCGAGATGGACGGCGTGACACAGCAGAACGCTGCAGCATCGGAGCAGTTCACGGCGACAAGCCAGGGCTTGCTGAATCAGGCCGACGCGCTGAATCAAGCCGTCATCGTGCTGAAAGCAATATTGGGCGGAACTGATACCAGTGGCGTCGCACTTCCAGGTCGCAGGGAGCCGGCCGGTCTGATCGATAACAGATGAGTCCGGTGCGGCTGCCGGGCTGATAAAATCGCCGCCGGGTCACTCCTGCCCAAGTTGTCTGCGAGCTTCCTGCAGTTTCAGCAGCTTGCCCTCTTCATCGGGGCCCGGAGCATCCGCGAGCTCGGAGAAAGCCTTGAGGAACAGTTTCTCCCCTTTGAACTCCCGCAGTTCCTTGAGGTCCTGCTCCGGAACCTCTCTGCCCCCGAGCATCAAGCGAATCAACTCGACCTTCGAGTGATCGTCGACATGCTTGAGCTTGATGAGCCAGCGCAGTATCACGCCGTATTCTTCGGCGGAGATCGACTTCTGCGCTTGAAGCGTCTTTGCCATCTCGAATGCGGTCAGCAGCTCTGCAGCGGATTTCTCGTTGCGCACACTGCGACCGCTGTAGAGCATCACTGCCTCCTCCCCGACGATTGTCACCAGGCTGGTCACAAAGTACCTTCGCGCCGTCTCGTAGCCCACCTCGATGAAAACCTTGCGCCCCCAGTACCAAGGATTGAGCAGGTTTGCAGCGCCCCAACCGACCTGCCACAGTTTCCTCAGAGCCGGCTTGCTCATGACGAATTCCGTGACCGGGTGTTGGCGTACCGTGTCGTAGCCTTTCTTGAGGGTAAGAATCGTGGCAATGTCGAGGCCGCGGAACTTGTTGATCAACGGCTTGTCGAGGATTTCCTTCAGCCGGCGAGTGACGCGCTCGTTCAATTCCAGCAGCCCGTCGATGTTGGCCTTGTATTGCGGCTCCTTTTCGTTGGGGTAATAGACCGACGCTATCTTTTCGACCGCCTCGAACGTAATCTGCGAGATCGCCCGCGGGTTGAGCTGCATCTCCTCGCCAAAGCGGCTCCAGATGTGGCGGCGGTAAGTCTTCAACAGCTCGTAGGCTTCCTTGTCCTTCTCGGTCGGCATGTCGACCATCCGCACCGGCATGCGGTCGATCGAGCGGTCGATGCGCCTCTTGCGCGCCCAACGCCACAACCAACCTAAAAGAATAATCGCCAGAACCGCCCCGGCGAGAATCGCTATCTGCTCGATCTGCATTTTTCCGTTCCCGTTAAAGTATCTTAATCGACAACCAGTTGGCCGCAGGCCGCCGAGAGCTCCCCACCCCGGCTGCGCCTGACTGTACAATTGATTCCTGCATTCACCATCTCGCCGAGGAAAGCGTCAATCGCTGCCTCGCCAGGGATTGCGAACGGCAGGCCCTCGCAGGCATTGTAGGGGATCAGATTCACCTTGACCCGCAAACCACGCAGCAGGCCGGCGAGCTTCCTCGCCTGCGCCGGGCTGTCATTCACCCCGCCAAGCAGTACGTATTCCATCGTTAACCGCTCGCGCTTAAAAGCCTCCTCGGGCAGGCTTTGCAGAGTCGCCATCAGCTCGGGCAGCCGATACCTGGCGGCGACCGGCATCAGTTTTTCCCTCAACTCCTGATCGGGAGCGTTAAGAGAAACCGCAAGCCGCGGTGCCCTCGGGAGGTTTTCCGCTGAGAACAATCTCCGAATTCCCTCGGGGATACCCGCCGTCGATACTACTATTCTCCTCATCGGCACCGCCAGGCCGTGAGCGTCGTTGAGGATTTCGAGCGCGGTCAGCATGGCCTCCATGTTGAGCAACGGCTCTCCCATGCCCATGAATACGATGTTGACCCGCGAGGGCCTCTCCTTAATCCGCGAGAGCATCATTACCACCTGGGCAACGATCTCCGCCGCTTCCAGGTTGCGCCGCAGCCCCATCGTGCCCGTCTTGCAGAAGGCACACCTGAGCGAGCAACCGACCTGCGACGAAACGCAGAGGCTGATTCCGTCGCTTTCGCCGTCCGGCATGACCACGCACTCGATCGCCTCACCATCATCCAGCGCAAGGCGGTACTTGATGGTCCCGTCCCCGGACGCAAGTTCTTGACCTATTGCCGGAAGTTCGCAGGAGAACAGGCTGGAAACGGTCTCTCTCAGGCTTGTCGGCAGGCTGGTCCACGCCGCCGGATCGGTAACCAGCTTTTCGTACAACCAGGAAAAGATCTGGTCGGCACGGTAGCGAGGCTTGCCGATGGCGCTGAGTCTCGCCGACAACTCATCGCGCGTGAGACCGTAGATGGATTCCTTACGCGTCATGCTGTTTATGCTAGCACGCAGCAGGCAGGGTCACAAAAGGGATAACTACCTCCCGCCGGGCCTTTGCCAGAATGCGGAGACGGAATTTTCCGGCTGATCAAGGGAATACAAACAGTGCAAGATCAGCGAAGCTCGAGTTTCCAGAAGGGCCAGATCGGCAGTTCCTCCGGCGGCCAGGCCATCCGCTCGGCCAATTCCGTGTAACGATCGGCGTCCTCCTGCAGCATGTACCCCTGCCTTACCAATTCTCCGACGGCGGCCGCGACCTTGCCGACGTAATCATTCCTGCTCCCGTACCTCTCTTCGATGGAGGGACGCGGATCGTTCAGCCTTCGCCTCTCGGCCCCGGTGGCCGGGAAAACCCAGAAGGAGCCTTCGAAGCGCCCGAGGAAGAGAGGCGCGCCGACCTCAGCCCTGCGCGGATTCCACCCCTGGAAAGTCCCGAGTGGCACCTGCAGTTCCGGCAGGCGTATGCCGCCGATGCTGTTTCCGTCGGCATCGCAAGCCGGAACCCGCGTTATATATGGCTCGCCCATCTCGGGAGGAATGGTCGTCATTATTCCCTCGGTCCAAAAGCGGTCGCCGTAGTCCACGCGCGGCGGCTGCAGGTTGCGGCCCGGATGGCGCATTCCCGGAATACTCGGGAAGTTCTTCTTGTGCTCAGCCGCTGAAATCAACTCACCGCGGTCGATGCGTGGATAGCGGCTGGGCGGCGGCTCCATTCCATCCGTGACCCAACGATCCATCGCCACCATCAACGCCCGCAGCACGGGGCTGACGTTAATCGGATTCAGCGAGTGCTCGTGTATCCCCCGCTCCCGCGAGCGCACGCCCCTATGCGGCGCGCCGACGGTGGCGTAGATGCGCACCTTCTCATGCGACGGCGCATCCCTGGTGCCCTCGACATTGGTATGGATCAGCGACGCCGAGCGCGTCCAATACTCCAGTTCGTTGTTGGTGATCATGATGTGGGGCACCTTGCCGAGCTGCTTCGCCACCGCGAGGACGTCGTTGTCGCCGCCGGAACCCGGATCGCCGGACGGCAGGTAGTTGAAGGGCATGTGGTCCGCCGGCATGTAATTACCCTCGAGGTGACTGGGGTGATGAGTCGTCTGCGCGAAGCGAAAGTTGAAGCCCCCCTTGCCGCCGCCGGCTACGTGGATGCGCGCGCCGTCGAACACCATGCGGCCTGCCTCGTCGACGTGGAAACCCTGCCAGATCATGTGGGTGATGAAGCGGCCTGACTGCGACACACCGAAGATATAAGCCAGCTCGCTGTCCGGCCTCAACTCACCTTCGGAAGAGCGGACCGCCAGCGGATTAGGAGTCCCGAATTCATCACTCGCTGCGAAACGGAAAAACGAGATTGCATCGCGCACAGAGGCCAGCCCCAAGCCGACCACCTTCGGACCCTCGACCTCGTAGATCAGTTCGTAGATCCTGCCGGGCTCAAGCCCCGATTCCAGATAGAGAGAGGTGGGATCTGAGATGATCACACCGTCCTCTTCTCTCGCAAAGCGCCATTCGCCGTTCGGGATGGGTCGCCGTTCACCACGCGGCTCGTCGCGCACAGTCAGGACGCATCCTGAGTTGTCATCCGCATCGAGAGCCGTGTAGCAACGGCTGCCGCCCCAGGCCAACGGCTGGCTCTTCACCCTTGCCATTTCGAAGCTCAGCACAATCTCGGCAGCGATCTTCTGGCGAATCGGACTGCCGTCGATTACAGCAACCGGCAATTCTATCTGCAGCCTGCCGTTACCGGGAATTACATCCCAGTTCCATGCACTCCAGAGCAGTGAGTAGCCCTGCCTCATCAGGAATCCGTTGCCGGCATGCTCGGGCGTCGAGGGGTTGTTGCTTCGCGCCGCGTCATTCATCGAGCCCAGCATCACCAGGTTGCCGCGGTTGTTGACGTCGTAAAGCAGGCGGTGATTGCCCCTCGAAAGATCTAGCGGCTTCAGCAACAGGAAATCGCCGGCGAATTCAACCTTGCCCTCCTGATTCCTCGGAGCGTACTGCAGGTCGACTATTCTGCGGTTGGCCGGATTGGCGGGATCGACGGCGAAATGAAGCCTTCCCCGGATCTTCTCGTACGCCCCCACACCGCCGAATTCCATGCCGTCGGCGAACGGCTCGCGCGAGAGGATTTCTATTTTGACGACCTCGGCGGAAACCGTATGTGCCGGGCCCAAGATGCAGGCAACAACTATCAACGCCGGTATCGCGAACCGCATCAATCCTGCATTGATCAAAGAACTCTTTTCACTCATATGTTCGAAAAATTTCTTCCGCATCACTGCCTCCCCCACCACCTCTATGGCTGCGCTCACCTTAGCACAACCGGATACGCCTTGACCGCATTCGCGGCAGGGGCGTACGATGTATTCATGAGCAAACCGATGCGCATCGGAGTCCTGGCTCCGCCCTGGCTACCGGTTCCGCCGCCGACCTACGGCGGCACCGAGCTGATCGCCGATATACTCTGCCGCGGCTTCAAGGAGGCGGGCCACGAGCCGATCCTGTTCGCCTCGGGAGATTCGACCTGTCCCGTCAGGCTCGTCAGCCCCATCGAGCGGGCTGAGATGCCGCCTGACAAGTACAAGGAGCACCTACAGATCGCCGCGCTCCTTCGTCACGCAAAAGAGCTCGAGTTGGACATCGTCCACTCCCACCTCGAGGGTATTCAGCCATACGCAGAGGCATTGGGTGTACCCGTCGCCTGCACGCTCCACGTCGACATCACCGAACAACGCCGCATCTTCCTGCAAACAAACAGAAGCGTCGATTATGTCGCCGTCAGCGAGAAACAGGGGCGCTCGTTCCCCTTCGGTGTGCACGTAATCCGCCACGGCATCGAACTGCATCGCTATCCGCTCGCGGGCCAGGGAGAAAAAAGGGGCTATCTGCTTTTCCTCGGCGAGATCTGCCGCCGTAAGGGGGCCGATGTCGCGGTCAGGGCATGGATGACCCTTGCCCGTCCCGTCAAGATCGCCGGCTACGTGCCTGCGGCCGAGGAAAATTGGTTCAAAGAAACGGTGATGAGCCGGGTGAAGCTGGGGGCGTTGGAATTCCTCGGGCCCGTCGGCTTCGAGGAAAAGGTAAGCCTTCTGGGCGGCGCTTCGGCGCTTCTGTGCCCGGTTCGCTGGGAGGAGCCGTTCGGGCTTGTGGCCGCCGAGGCAATGGCCTGCGGCACACCGGTGATCGCCATCCGGCGCGGCGCGTTGCCCGAGTTGGTTGAAGACGGCGTAACCGGCTTCCTCTGCGATGATGAACGCGAGGTGCTGGAAGCGGTGGAGAAGTGTGACGAGATCGATCCGCAGGCCTGCCGCGAGCGCGTAGAGCGTCTGTTCGATTCCCGCAGGATGGTGCGGGAGTATCTCGAATTATTCGAGCGTAAATTGGCTGGCCGCGGCCGGCCATGAACCGGGAGGAGATCCATGCCGATCATTACTATTGAAGGCCCCAAGATCGACATCGAGAAAAAGCGGAAGCTCTCAAGCGGATTGGCTGAAGCGGCCTCTGTGGTCTACGGCCTGCCGATCGAGAAAATCATTGTACTGATCAGGGAAAACCCGCCCGAAAACGTGTTCACGGGCGGTGAGCTGCTCCACGACCGTTGGCAAAAGCAGCAGAAAGCCTGACGAAAAGGGGCGGCTTGTCAGCCGCCCTCTATCCATCTCTGCCCGTTGCATCAGACCTTGAAGATTGCGTTCTCGTTCTTGAACATCCTGGCGCAGAGCCATATTGCAATCCCTGCGATTACCAGGGTGCTGACGAAAGTCAGCGCGTAGTAATGCATCACTTCGAAGCCCTGCCCTGCGAGAACCTTCTTAAGCACCAGCGAGACATTCACAACCGGAACCATGGATAAGGTGTAGTTGAGTTCGACTCCGGGTAGGAAGGAGGCAAACGCGGGAAGTATGATCAGTATGGTGAGCGGCCCCATGTATCCCTGCGCTTCGCGATAGCTGCGCGCGAAGACGGAGATCGTTAACAGCACTCCGGCGAAGACGAAGGCCAGAGGCACGACCAGCAGCACCGCCATGACTATGGTCGAAGTGTCGATGCTGAGTGTCATCACCTGCCTGAGCCGCGCGCCGATTTCTCCCATCGAGAGGCCGTAATACATACCCACAAGCGAGAGCACCGAGGAAATAACCCCGGTCAACATGATCACCACGAACTTGCCGGTCACCAGCTCGATCCGGCTCGCGGGGCTGGCCAGCAGCGTCTCCAGCGTCTTCTGCTCCTTCTCGCCCGCAGCCATGTTTATCGCCGGGAACATCGCGCCGTTGAAAGTCATCAGGATGATCATATACGGCAGAATTCTGCCGAATATCTCGCCCGCCCTTTCCTGCCCGGTCGCCATATCCTGGCCCGCGGTCTCGAACGGCTCAATGATCTTCGCATTGAGGCTGGCCGCCGTCAGCCGGCTCTCCACCACCCGCTCGCGGTAGGCGCTCAAGCTGCGGCGCAATCTCTGATAGGCTTTCTCCGACCTGTCGCTGGTCGAGAGGAAGTCGATGCGCAGGTTGAGGCCCTCGTCGTGGCTCTCGAGTTGGCTCTGGAAGTCCGGTGGAACAACAAGCACCGCGTCCAGTTGTTTCGAATCAATCAGGCTCCTGATTTCTCCAGCTTCGGCTGATGCGGGCAGATTGTCGAGAACCTCGATGAATGCATTGACGCCCGACTGGTCTTCGATCACGAAGATGTCGAGTTCGCTCTCACCTGGTGGATTGAAGCGCTGCCGCTCCTCGTTCCTGAGGTATGCCAGCAGGCCGGGGGCGTCCTCGGCGCCGACGACCGCAACCGTGCTCTCGCGCTCGGCGATCCCCTTCTCGCTGCTGAGTGCAAAGGTGCTTATCAGGTACATCAGAGCGGGGATCAGCACCAACGGCATGATGATCATAAACGCGACGGCGCGGCGGTCGCGTATGATATCCAATACTTCCTTGCGGAAAACAATCCAGATCGTGCGCGGATTCATCACTCCTCCCCCACTATTTTGACAAAGGCTTCCTCAAACTCTTGCTCACCCGCCACCTGTTTCAGCGCGTCGACCGTTCCTTGCGCGAAAAACTTGCCCTTGTGGATGATCGCCACCTCGTCGCAGAGCCGTTCCGCTTCGCGCATGATGTGGGTCGAGAAGATGATGCACTTGCCCTGGTTCTTGCAGAACTGGATGAATTCGACGATCGAGCGCGCGGCGAGGATGTCCAGCCCGACCGTGGGCTCGTCGAAGACCATCACCGGTGGATCGTGGACGATGGTGCGGGCGATGTTGACTTTCTGCTGCATCCCGGAGCTGAGCTTTGAGCACTTGGTGCCGAGGAAATCCTCCATGTCGAGCCACTTCGCGATCTCGGTGATTCTGGGGCCGATACTCTTACGATCCATGCCGTTGAGCTGGCCGAAGTAGGTGATCACCTCCCTCGCAGTCAGGCGCTGGTAGAGGCCGGTGTTGCCGGTGAGGAATCCGATCTTGGCCCTGACTTGGGAAGGCTGTTTCTGCACATCGAGCCCGTCGACCTCGACGCTCCCGGAAGTCGGCTTCATCGTCGTCGCGATGATCCTCAGGGTTGTGGTTTTACCGGCGCCGTTGGGCCCCAGCAGTCCGAAAATCTTGCCGGGATCGCAGGTGAAGCTGACGTTGTCGACGGCGCGCACTTCCCCCCGTTTCCGGTCCTTGAAGATTTTGGATAGGTTTTTTACGGAAATCATCTTTCCAGGCCTGCTCCTGATTAGAATGCCGGAGGCATTGTTTGGTTGTTGGATTAAAATACCACCCCTACGAAATACACGAAAGTAGCAATGTGTTTCAGCCTCGAAATCCCGAGCGCCAACCGGACCATAAATGGAACCGCCGGTGTGGTCTTCCGCACAAACATCTACAGGGAGCCGAATCGGTCAGCCCATCAAGAATCCTTTGCGGTGCGAGATGCCCAATACCTTCAGGCAGTTCGAGCAATAGTAGATATAGCGCCTTCCGAGAACGGATTTGATCTCGCTGAAATATATTTTCGCGATCTGCACTTCACAGTGAGGGCAGATCGGCCGCGGGCTGGCATCTCCGCGAAACTGCCCCGGTTCCTCGAGTTCGATCATGCCGCCCCTCCGCGATGGATATTTCTTTAGCAATAACGTCCGCAACCGCCGCTTGGTTCAATTAGCCCCATGAAAAAAGTCCCCCCACCTGAGTGGGGGGACCCATGCACGCTGCATGCAGCGCATGCAACCCTGTCAAGGTTCGAGATTATTCTACCGTGGTTTCAAGCAACCTCAGGCCATGCCGACAGCCTTCTTGATCCACGGTGTCGTCACGCTCTTCGGACGCGTGATCGGGGTGCCCAGGGCGCGGTTGATCACCAGGTTGCTGAGCACGCCCATGGCGCGGCTGACGCCGAACAGCACTGTGTAGTAACTGAACTCCGTCATGCCGAAGTGGTAGAGCAGCGAGCCGCTGCCTGCGTCGACGTTCGGCCAGGGGTTCTTCGCCTTGCCGTGCTCCTGGAGGATTCCGGGGACTGTCTCGAACATCAGCGAGACGGTCTTGACTGTCGGATCATCGGGGCAGACCTTCTTACCGAAGGCGTGGAAGGCGGTGAAGCGCGGGTCAGTAGCGCGCAGGACCGCATGACCGTAACCAGGTATTACCCTGCCGCTGTTGAGAATATCCCAAGCGTACTCGGACAGCTGCTCCTTGGTCGGGGAGCCGCCGTACTTCTTGTTGATCTCGAGGACGAACCTGAGGCATTCCTGGTTGGCAAGGCCGTGGAGCGGTCCGGCCAGACCGTTGAGGCCGGCGCTGAGGGCGTAGTAGCAGTCGCTCAAGGCGGAGCCGACGGTGTGGGTGGTGTTGGCGCTGACGTTGCCGCCCTCGTGGTCGCAGTGCAACGTGAGGTAGAGGCGCATCAGGTTGGCAAAATTGCCGGTCGGGTCTTTGATCCCCAGCATGTGGGCGTAGTTGGCGCCCCAGTCGAGGTTGTCCTTCGGCGGGATCGGATCGCCGTGGCCGAAGCGGATGCGGTACATGCCCGCCGCCAGGCCGGTCAGCTTGGAGAGGAGGTTGATCATGTCCTCGAAGGAGGGATCCCAGTACTCGGTCTTGTTGATGCCCTCGTCGTACTTCTTGCGGAAGACACTCTCACGCTCCATCACCAGGATGCCGGTGTCGAGCATTGCCATTGGGTGGCTGTCCGACGGCATCGCGCGCATCACGTCCCAGACGTAGTCAGGCACTTTAGCGCGCTTGTTCATCTCGCTCTGCAGGTCGGCAACCATTTCGTCGGAGGGAAGCTCACCCAGCATCAGCAGGCAGAGGATCTCCTCCGGCAGCTTCTCGGTCAGGTCACCGATGGGATAGTCGCGGATGATCAAGCCCTTCTCAGGGTCGACGTAGGACGTGTCGCAGATCATTCCCTTGATACCCCGCATCCCGCCGTAGGCCTGGGCCACGGTCACTTCGGAGATCACGTCATTCGCATGCTTCGCCGCAATCGCCTTCAGCTCATCGCGCAGCCCGGGAATCTGGGATGCAAACTTCTCTTTAAGTTTCATGCAAATAGCTCCTTTCGTTTCCCTTTCGGGGAATCCCCCCCGATTCGTTAATGCCGCCCCGACACGAATCGCACGTGAGGAACCCATGTCTACCCCTGAAGACAGTTCTCCCCACTAGCCTCCCTCGCCTTAGGCGGTGCGAATTTCTCACTCCGATCATTCAGCGCTCAGAGTCCATTTCGCCACTAATAAAGGCAAAAATCGCTATTCGAAGATCGATTGAGTGCTAATCCAACCTCGTGAGAAAATCGCTCCGGTGGATCGCGCCTCGTTCGTCGCGGCCGGTTTCTATGGTGCAATCCTTATTATGATTCCAATTAAACAGGAATGCAAGACATCCGTTTTTAAAAGCGCTTGAATTACGCGATTGCCCCGATCCAAGCGATTCTGAGAGACCCAAATAATCGATATATAGTGATATATTGATCAAATTAGTAATCAGCCTTCCTGTAATGTGCTTTTGACATTATCCATCGGCTGAAATAAAATCCGCTGCGTGGGTAGCTCTGCACTTATCACCGGGGGTTGATCTGTTCATCCTTTGTTTTCCGGAAATAGGGTATACGTCTCTATTTCGTCCCACTTTGCAATGGGCGACCGTATGGCCGCCGCCGAAATCCCATTAATCATTGGAGGAAAGAGATGAAACGAGCCACGGCAATCCTTCTGGCTATGTTCATCCTGGTTCCGCTTTGGGCAGCGGCTCAGGAAGAGGAGCAGGAGCAGGAGAAGGGCAAGTTGAACGCAGGAACGTTCTCCGGGCTTAAGCTGCGCTGTATCGGCCCGGCGTTGATGTCGGGCCGCATTAGCGACCTCGCCGTCGATCCCACCGACGCGGCCACCTGGTATGTGGCAGTCGCTTCGGGCGGAGTCTGGAAAACCACCAATACCGGCACGACCTGGAATCCGATCTTCGACAACTACGGCACTTACTCGATCGGCTGCGTCACAGTTGATCCCGGCAATCCATTGGTGGTCTGGGTCGGCACGGGCGAGAACAACAGCCAGCGCTCCGTCGGCTGGGGCGACGGCGTCTACAAGTCCCTCGACGGCGGCCGGAGCTTCAAGAACGTGGGACTGCAGAAATCCGAACACATCGGCAAAATCCTCGTCGACCCGCGCGACTCCAACGTGGTCTTCGCGGCGGCGCAGGGCCCGCTCTGGGCTCCAGGCGGCGACCGCGGCCTCTACAAGACCACCGACGGCGGCGAGACCTGGCAACTGGTGCTCGAGATCAGCGAGAACACCGGCGTCAGCGACATTGTCTTCGATCCGCGCAACCCCGATGTCATCTATGCCTCCGCCTATCAACGCCGGCGCCACGTCTGGACGCTGATCAACGGCGGCCCGGAATCGGCGGTTTACAAAACGGTCGACGGCGGCGCGAACTGGAAGAAGATCAACAAGGGCCTGCCTGGCAGCGACATGGGCCGCATCGGCCTGGCGATATCTCCTCAGAGACCCGATGTCGTCTATGCCATCGTTGAGGCCGACCCTGAGGTCGAGGGCTTCTTCCGCTCAGAGGACGGCGGAGAGAACTGGGCGAAGATGAGCGACTACGTCTCCGGTTCGCCTCAGTATTACAACGAGATCTACGCCGATCCGCACCAGTTCGATCGCATCTACTCCCTTGACACCTACATGATGGCCAGCGACGACGGCGGTAAAAATTTCTATGGCCTCGGCGAGGAGTGGAAGCATGTCGACAACCATGCGCTCGCATTCTTCGACGACGATCCCGATCACCTGCTGATCGGCTGCGACGGCGGTCTCTACGAGACCTGGGACCGCGGCCAGAACTACAAGTTCTTCGAAAACCTGCCGCTCACGCAGTTCTACCGCGTCGAGGTGGACAACGACTTCCCGTTTTACAACGTTTTGGGCGGGACACAGGACAACAACTCGCAGGCCGGCCCCTCGCGTACCAATAACGTCCACGGCATCCGCAACAGCGACTGGATCATCACCTGCGGCGGCGACGGCTACCAGACCCGCGTCGACCCCACCAACCCCGACATCATTTACGCAGAGTCGCAGTACGGCGGCCTGGTGCGCTACGACAAGCGCAGCGGCCAGAGCGTTGACATCCAGCCGCAGAGCGAGCCCGGCGAGGATCCCGCGCGCTGGAACTGGGATACGCCTTTGATGATCAGCCCGCACTCGCCCACCCGCCTCTACCTCGCTTCGCAGAGGCTCTACCGCAGCGACGACCGCGGCGACACCTGGACACCCATCAGCCTCGACCTCACCCGCCAGCTTGACCGCAACAAGCTTGAGGTCATGGGCGCTGTGTGGGGTGTGGATACCGTCGCCAAGAACAACTCCACCTCGCAGTACGGCAACATCGTCGCCCTCGACGAGTCGCCGTTGGTGGAGGGGCTGATCTATGCCGGCACCGACGATGGCTTGATCCAGGTCACCGAGGACGGCGGCCAGAACTGGCGCAAGATCGACAAGTTCCCGGGAATAGCCGAGCTGGCCTACGTCACCGACGTCACCGCCTCGTCTCACGAGCCAGACACGGTTTACGCCACGTTCACCAACTTCAAGAGCGGCGACTTCAAACCTTACGTGCTCAAGAGCACTAACCGCGGAGCAAGCTGGACATCGATCACCTCCAACGTTCCCGGCGACAACGTCACCTGGAGCATCGCCGAGGACAACATCAAGAAGGAACTGCTCTTCCTCGGCGCCGAGTTCAGCCTCTTCTTCTCCATCGACGGCGGGGCCAACTGGATCCAGCTCAAGGGCGGCGTGCCGGTAATCGCCTTCCGCGATCTCGAAATTCAGAAGCGGGAAAACGACCTTGCCTGCGCCACCTTCGGCCGCGGCTTCTACATCCTCGACGACTTCACACCGCTGCGCCACGTCTCCGAGGAAGCCCTCGAGCAGGAAGCGGTTATCTTCCCCATTAAGAAAGCCATGATGTTCGTGACGGCCAGACCCCTGGGCGGCGGCGAGAAGGCATCCCTGGGCGCCGACTTCTTCACCGCGCCCAACCCGCCTTATGGCACTACGGTCACTTACTACTTCAAGGAAGCCCTCAAGACACGCAAGCAACTCCGCCAGGAAGCGGAGGCGAAGCTGCGTAAGGAAGGCAAACCTGTTCACTACCCGGCCTGGGAGGATCTGAAAGCGGAGGACCGTGAGGAAAAGCCGTCGCTGATCTTCACGATCACCGATGAGGAAGGCAACGTCGTGTGCCGGATCACCCAGCCGGCCATGCCCGGTATCAACCGCCTCACCTGGGATCATCGCTACGCTTCGCCCGTATCCGGCGGCAGGAGATTCGGCAGCATGGGCCCGATGGCCGCACCCGGTAAATACAAGGTGAGCATGGCCAAGTGCGTCGACAGCGAGATCACGCAGCTGGTTGAGCCGGTGGAATTCGAGATCGAACCGATCGGCCTGGCGACGCTGCCTGCCGAGGACAGGGAAGCCCTGCTTGCCTTCCACAAGAAAGTCGGCAGCCTGTTGCGGGCCGTCATGGGAGCCTACACGGTGATCACCGATGTGGAAGGGCGCTTTGCCGCCATCAAGGGTGCAATCCTCGATGCTCCAGCCGCCAATCCGGCTCTGATCAAGACCACGCGCGAACTCGAGCTCCGTCTGATGGACATCAAGGAGCAGTTCACGGGCGATCCCACCAAACCGCGGCGCAGCGAGCCGGGCGAGTCAGGCTTCATGCGCCGGCTGCAAGAAGTGGCTTACGGGGCAATCCGCTCAACCTCGGATACTACCAACACGCATCTGCGTAACTATGAGATCGCAGCGGATCAGTTCGCAGCCATCCTCGGCGACCTGAAGCAGTTGGTCGAGGTCGACCTCAAGGCCCTTGAGGACGCCCTCGAGGCCGCCGGTGCTCCCTACACACCCGGACGGCGCATACCCGACTGGACCAAGGAGCAATAACGCATCAAAAAAGCCTGCGCCTCTCGCCCGCCGGCGGGGGCGCGGGCTTTTCTCATATTTCCCGGGCTGCATGAGCCCATGTGGTTCGGGCTCGTCAATTAGCTTGAAACCGGAATGTATCAGGAGGCATCTATGGCTACGGGGGGAGCAGCAGCAGCCGCGGCAATCGCCAACGCGATCAAGGCGTCGGGAGCCATCGTTTCGCTGGAACCGGAAGAGTTTCTCAAATTGCTGTCGAGAGCTGAGAGCCCGTTGTTGGTGGTGGCCCGCGGCGCGTTGATGAAGAGCACCTTCAAATATATCTTCGGCTGGCGCGGCCTGATGTTCTACACCAAGAGCAAGGGACCGTTGCAGTTTGACAGCGCGGTCGAAACCGTTCAGGCAAAGACCATCTGGATTCCCGCCTGACGAGCGCGTTACTGAGATCTTAGAAACAAAACTCCGGCAGTCTCTCTCCTTTACAACCTCCGGGCGATCACCGTGACCGGAGTGTCCTCTGCAATGGTCATATTCCCCTCCATGGGACAGCCTTGCCGCTCTAATTCTCAAAAAACCTACCTGCGACTTTAGGCACGCCTCTTGCTTAACAAAGCATTCGATAACTGGCAAG
>Ga0307380_10001318_pt1 | contig 36690 bp, 33 predicted proteins | sample UN3MG_FD_202239 | JGI IMG/M metagenome (GOLD analysis project Ga0307380, IMG submission 202239) | Soil microbial communities from Risofladan, Vaasa, Finland - UN-3 | ecosystem: Environmental > Terrestrial > Soil > Coastal area > Acid sulfate soil | place: Finland: Risofladan, Vaasa | collected...
TGATTTTCCGGTTCCGAACCGTTTCGACGTTGTGTCAGAAGTCGTGATCACAGGAGAAGACGACACAAATCTCCGGAACATAGTGGAAAGAGAGTGGAAACCGGAGAGGATCCATACACTGAGCTACCAGGAGATATACACGATTACAATGGGATACTTCAGCCCTAAGGTAAAGAGCGATAATGATCTCATCTCAGAGTACTACTACAACCTCAGCGATATATACAGAAACTACTCCGCGGAGGATGATACAGTCCCGGAACAGGCTCATCTGGTAGCGGTGAAGATCCTCGAAATCATCTACTTCATGTTTCCCGGCTCGAAGAGGGCGGATGACGCGTTATGGGACATGGCAAACATCATAAGAGATGATTTGACCCGCGATATCCTCGGTGAAGAGGACTGCTACAGGGCAATACTGAAAAAGTACCCGGAAAGCATGTTTGCAGAGGAAGCCAGGGCGAGAATAGAGTCGAGAGAGGGGCAAGAAAACTGGGATGTGGAAGAACCGGCGTTGTGAAAGGGAGGATGACGGATAAGGATGGCCTTTTGGGCTGCCACGTTTCTATCGCGGGCGGGTTTGACCGGGCAGTCGAACGGGGGGCAGGTCTCGGCTGCACGGCCCTTCAGCTCTTTACGAGAAACCAGCTGCGGTGGCACAGCAAGCCGGTAGTGAGAGAACAGATAGAGAGCTTTACACGCTCCCTCTCCGGAAATACCCGCGTACGGGAAGTGTGTGCCCACGGCTCCTACCTTCCAAACCTTGCTTCACCCGACCCTGAAATAAAAAGAAGATCAATCGTCTCTGTAAAGGACGAGCTCGAGCGCTGCGGTCTGCTCGGCATTTCCTGCCTTGTCATCCATCCCGGAAATCATATGGGAGCGGGCGAAAAAGAGGGCATACGTAAGGTCGTTTCCTCTCTGAGGGAAGCGATGAAGGGCCGGGATGGGAGGGTAAAGGTACTTGTCGAAACTACCGCGGGACAGGGAACTGGGCTCGGATACAGGTTCGAGCATCTGCGCGATATCGTTGCGGGAGTCGGAGATGTCCTGGCAGGTGTATGCTTCGACACCTGCCACGTATTCGCAGCTGGATATGACCTCCGAGGTGAGGAGGAGTACGGGCGTACACTGGATAAGTTTGACAGGACAATTGGACTTTCTCACATAGAGGTGATACATCTCAACGATTCGAAAGGGGATATCGGGTCGAGGCTCGACCGGCACCAGCACATAGGTGAGGGAAAGATCGGCATTGATGCCTTTACACGGTTCATGCGGGATGAGAGGTTCGCCGAAGTACCGAAGATCATCGAAACACCGAAAAGGATGAATGGTACTGATATGGATGTGAGAAATCTCGAGATCCTTCGAACTCTTGCGGCCGGGTAACGGCCGCTTGACTGGAAGATGAAATGAGAATAGCCGCTATTCTACTGACCCTCATTCTCTTTCCCGCGAGTCTTGTCGTCGGTGCCGTGGGGAGAAACGCGCCGGAGTTCCACGGACGGATTACTACAGGGGTCGGGCTGAGCTACCGGACAGACGGGGACAGTTACCTGTTCGATTTCCCGATCTACGGCAATCTCGGCGTCACATATACATCTGGCATTGTGGAGAGTAAGGTCTCTCTCGATTACATAAACGAGCCCGGTATAGGGGAAACGTACGTCAAAGGCGGAACGAGATACTCCAACCTGAAGATCGGGATTTACGAGGAACGTTGGGGTGTCGGGTACCGGTCCAGCCCGGTAAGCATCCTCAATAGCAGGGAAAGCCGATACCCGGACAACGTCTTCTACCAGTGCTACTACAGGCCGAATCCGATGTTTTCAATGACGGTAGGAAGCGAAAAGGTCCACGGACAGTTCGTGATATCGGGCCGTGACGGGGTCCCCTCATCGATCTACGACGCTCTGCTCGGAACGAGGCTTGTGGGACGGTGGGAAGGGTACGACATGAGCCTCGGATTCGTGAGGCGTGCGGGATTACCGCCCGCCCTCTTCTTCCTTACCGCAGTGACAGAGGATGAGAGCTCCTCCTTCTGGAGTGAGATCGGCTGGGAATCCAGCCTGTACGATGCCGACCTCGGAAGCATGGTGCTGGGTTATAAGCGGGAGCTGCGTGCTGTATCGGTGATCGCCGAGTATGCGATATGGGGCGCGAATTCGTTGATCCTGGTAGAAAACGTATTCCACCTCAGGGAGCAGCTTGATGCCGGGGCCGCACTGTTCCTGCACTTCGCAGACTTCAGGGATGCGTGGAGCACGGCGATGAACCTGTATCTTCGTATGGGTGTGGGAAAAGGCGCACTCCTCGAACCGGGTATTGTTCTCTTCTTCGGTAAGCCCGGCACCTTCCTCGGTCCGTACGAGACGGAAAACGGCAACTCCATGTACCTTCGGTTCAAGTTTGAGTTCTAACTCCCATTTCTTGACATTTGACATTATCTCAAATTAAACGATATAAGCTCTCCATTGACCCAAGGATCGATATCAGCTGACCTCACTTACGAGATTACGATAAGCTGGTTAGCTGTCTCTCCATACGTTTGTTTTAATAATTATTAGGTAGGACGGCTCGCTTTCCTGCTTTGTATGTTGTTGTTAACTTTTGGAAAATCCATCCATAGTGGCAGAGATTCGTCAGTAATGTGGCACAGAGCGGTTTTGTCCCCTGTTACATACAGTGGATTTATATGATAATCCTTTTAGTGTTAAAGGGGAGTTGAGGGGGAGAAATGCACCGAAACTTCCGTTTATTATATATCTATGGAGATTCGTAAGTAATGTGGCACAGAGCGGTGTTAAAGGGCATTGATAGAATCGAGTCCTTCCGGGTGGGGTAGGATATACTTTATCGGCTGGATCTCTCCGTTCTTCTTTATCACCCGTTCCACGTATCTGCTCTTTAAAATCGAGTGTTCGACGAGGATGTCTTTCTCGATGACGGAGCCGAAAATGTATGTCATACCCTTTATCTGCACGTTGTCTCCGATGACCACCGGCTCATCCGAGCTCCCGGTAATCCTTACCCCTGTTTCGATACGTACATTTTTCCCTATGCGCACGTTTCCCTGGATTACGTTGTTTCTGTAGATGTGTGTGCCGTCGCCTATTTCGATTGTCTGTTCCGGGAATGTCGAAAGCATGACACCCTCATCGATTTTAACATTCTGGCCGATTCGAACGTCTCCCTTGAGGATCGCGTTTCTCCCCACTGTCAGACCGCGGTTTATCTCGATATTAGGCCCTATGTAAGCGCCGTTACCAACTTTCAGATCCACGACCTTGTAGCTTTTGTCCAGCTGGATGATGCGCTGTATCGTCTCTTCGGCTATGAAGAAATCGTCGGGATCGTCTATTGTGACGATATCCTTGAGCTCTTCATACACCATGGACCTGAACGTCTCTTCCATTCGCTTCAGCACGCTTTTCACGTTAAACGCCACGACGAGGCTGTTGTTCGTTACAGGAGAGGAACAAACCCTGAGTCCGTTGTCGTTGAAGATCTTGATGAGGTCTGTGATGTATATCTCGCTTTGCACGTTATTCGGACGTATGGCAGAGATGTAGCTCTTAAGTGAGTCGATCTTTAATGCGTATACACCGGTGTTGAACTCCCTTATGTTTAAAAGCTCCTCCTTTGTGAAGATCTCCTCCTTTCCCCTGAACTCCGTTCGGTACGGTATCCTATCATTCATTGCGAGGATGTCCTTGTGCTCCTTTATCTCGATAACTCCGCCCGACTCGGCTCCCTTCATGATTCTGCCATAGTAGTTGTCCTCGCTCTTTCCTTCGTATTGCCCGGTCATGACGAGCATATCACAGTCGCATTCAAGGAAGTATTTCTTGAATTCATCCACAGTATGATCAGAGAGAAGACCCATGTCTCCCGGAAAGATATACACGTCTCCACTGTATTCCGAGATTCCGCTGTGCTCGATCGCCATACGGACCGCGTCTCCTGTTCCGTTCTGTTCCTTCTGATATACAAAGAAGCGGTTCTTCTGCCAGCCCAGTGTCTGCACGACATCGAGCGCCTTCTTGCCGAGTACGATGATCTGGTTGTCGCTACCGAGCCCTCGGGCCGCCGCGTCGCACACCCTCCGGACACTCGGCCTGCCCCATATCTCGTGGAGCATCTTCGAACGCTCGCTCTTTATCCGCTTCCCGTGCCCGGCAGCCAGAATAACGGAGATCTCAGGCTTTGAAGGGTCAAGCTTGTCGCTGTATCGCTCGAGAATACTGTAAATTTCTTCTTTTTCTTTTGCCAATCTCTCTCATCTCCTCATCAATGAAAGGATCTTTTTTCAAAGGGCGATATTCCTGCCTGTCGTGAAACGCACCGTATTCTTTAACCTGACGGGTTCGTTTGGACCGGTATATCGCTCTAAAAGATGCGAACATTTTCATTATACCGGTCAATAAAACAACATTAGTTCACCAAGAACTTATTATATTATAATATCGTAAATTACAGCAAGGTAAAGATAATTGGACGTTTTTGGTATACCCCTCTATATCGTTGACGGGTATAATGTCGTGCTCAGCAGAAGCTTCTCATCCGACAGCAAGGACATCATCAGGGAGAAGGAGCGCTTCCTGAGAGCGGCCGACTCCTACAGGGCGAAAAAGCGGGTAGAGATTACCGTCGTGTGGGACGGCGGCCCTCCTCCCGGCGGGCACGGAGGAGGAGCACGTGTAAGGAGCATATATAGCGGGGAAGAAAAAAGCGCTGATGACAGGATAGTGGGTCTCGTGGAACGCTCTGGTAGCAGAGGGAGGATCACCGTTGTATCGAATGACAGGCGGCATATTCGGGGGGTTGTAAAGAGCCTCGGCGCAAAGGTCATGACTGTGGAGGAGTTTCTATCGCTTATTCAGTACACGTCCGGGGGTAAAAAAAAGAGAAAGGCTGTACAGAAGCCGGACGATCGGAAGAAGATTGTCACGGACGACCTTTCGGTCGACGACTGGATAGAGATCTTTCGTTCATCAGGGAAGTAACAATAGAGAGGTGGAAAAAACAATGAAGACAGATCTAACAGTTCGGGGAATGAGGGACTACTATCCCGATGTGTATTCCCGCCTCGATCATATAATAAAGACGTGGCGAAAGACGGCCCTTTCTTACGGTTTCGAGGAGTTCGACGGCCCCATAATCGAGACGCTCGATCTTTATAGAATAAAGTCGGGCGATGAGATTACGGGACAGCTCTACAACTTCATCGACAAGGGAGGACGCGAGCTCGCGCTTCGCCCTGAGCTCACGCCGACTGTCGCGAGGATGGTGGCGAAGATTCAGAGCGAGACACCGAAGCCGATAAAGTGGTTTTCGATACCACGGTGCATGCGGTATGAGAAGCCGCAGAAGGGGAGACTTCGAGAATTCTTTCAATTCAATGTCGATATCATCGGCGAGGAGGAAGGCTTGAGCGATGTGGATGTCATCGGTGTTGCGATTGATTCGCTCGTTGCCCTCGGCCTCGGTCCCGATGATTTCGTGGTGAAGATAAACAACCGTGAATTCGTTTCCGGCTTTTTTCATGATATGGGCGTGGGGGATGAGGATGCGTCGCGGCTGTACAAGATCATCGACAACGCGAGAAAGGTCGATTCTTCTGTCACCAAGCAGCAGACAGAAGACCTCGGTTTCACCACGGACCAGAAGCGGGGACTAGAGAGGTATCTCTCTCTTAAAGACATCTCCGACCTGCGCGATATGGAGTATTCGAACCCGGGAAAAGAGTCGCTTCTTTCCCTGTTCTCATTTATAGATTCATCAGGGCTGGGAGGTTACTGCTCGCTCGACGTCACGGTTGTCCGCGGTCTCGATTACTACACGGGCACGGTCTATGAGATATTCGACAGGAGCGAGAGGATGAGGGCGATATGCGGAGGCGGAAGATACAACCACCTCCTGAAGGAGTTCGGCGGGGCCGAGCTCCCCGCGTGCGGGTTCGGCATGGGCGATGTCGTGCTTGGGGAGATACTGAAGCAGAAGGGACTCTTGCCTGAATATTCCAAAAAGATCGATTATTTTCTTGTACGTATCACAGAGGAGGAGCTGCCGAGTCTCCTCGAGGCTGCGCACAAACTCCGGAGCAAAGGACTCGCCGTGGAGTACGCGTACAGGCCGCTCGTAGTGAAGAAGCAGATGGCAAGGGCGTCGAGGTCCGGAGCAGAGAAGGCGCTCATATTCGGCAGGGACGAGCTCAAAGGGGGGAAGGTACGACTGAAAGACCTCTCATCAGGGGAAGAGAAGCAGGAGGGGCTGGAAGAGATTCTCTCCTGACTCTGAGCCGAAGCGCAGGTCGGTCTCTTCGATGCCTGTGATGAGCGTCGCAGGAGGTATACTATGCCCGATGAGAAACAGATCGTATGGGTGGCCTCCGACGGTACGGGGAGGACCGCGCTCCAGGCTATAAAGGCCGCGCTGTACCAGTTCGGCGATATACAGATCGACTTAAGGGTAGTCGGCGATCTGACGACCGAGGACAAGGTCACAGACCTCGTGAAGCGTGTCAAAGACGAGAGCGGGATGATTGTACACACGATCGTCTCGGAAACGCGAAGAAGGCTTCTGCACCGCCTCGCTGCCGAGAACAGCATCCTCTCCGTCGATCTGTTCGGGCCGCTCATCGCTGCGATGGAGAAGTTTTTCCGGAAGGTGCCGCTCGAAAGCCCCGGTCTCTCCTACAATCTCAACCGCGATTACTACAGGATGGTTGACGCGGTCGACTTCACGCTCAAGCATGACGACGGAAAGTCTCCCTCTGATATAGAAGAGGCGGATATCATACTCGTCGGGCCGTCGAGAGTGGGAAAGACGCCGCTTGCGGTCTACCTCGCATACACCGGGTGGAAGGTCGCAAACATTCCCGTGATACCGCAGACACCACAGACACCGCTTCCGGAGACAGTCGACAAGGTCGGGGCCAAGGTGTTCTGTCTCGTTATAGGACCGGAGATGCTGAAGAAAAGGAGAGTCGACAGAATCAGAAGGCTCGGTGATCCGAAGGTCGACGGCTATACGGAGCTCTCCTCTATTATTCATGAGCTTTCCTACTGCCGGCAGCTTGCTGAGGAAGGTAAAAAGTGGCCCGTCATCGACGTGAGCAACAGAACCGTGGAGGATGTTGCAAAACAGATCGTCCAGCTCGCCACCGAATAGTCCCTTGATATTTGGAAATGTTCCAATCTTACGTGATATAATAATATATCTTGAGAATCGAACTTGGCGGCGGTTGTCATCGCGGTTGTTTAATACTGTTCGATGCGGTATGTGTATTTATAGTTATACTTACCGTTTGCAATTGATTTTCACCGAGTTTTTTTACCTGAATCGGAGAAGGACCCTTCATTTACTTTGATTTGTGAGAATCAGGGGTCAGACTTTCAGCACTTTCAGCGCGGGGTAGAGGCTTTTGTAGACCTCGAACCGCTCCCTGTAATACTCAGCGTTGCCCGGATCAGGAACTACAGTCGCACCCTTTTTCACCCACCGCGACACAAGCGATTCCACAGGTTCTCCTGTGACGGCGCTGCACGCGAGCATCGCGCATCCGAGGCACGCCGCCTCTGTCACTTCCACCGTAGTAACCGGCTTTCCCATCACATCAGCCTTGAGCTGGAGCCACACAGGGCTCTTTGCCCCTCCTCCTATTGCACGCAGCTCCTCTATCTCTATTCCGGAGGTTTCGAGGATCGACAGGTTGAGGCGCATCTCGAAACTCACCCCCTCGAGCAGGGCCTTCAGCACCTCTCCTCTCTCTGTAGTGAGACGGAGGCCGAGCAGCGCGCCTGACACATCCGCATCGTAGTACGGTGTCCCGGTCGGCGTGAAGTAGGGGAGACAGAGAAGCCCCGACGGCTTTCTTCCCATCTGTTCGAGGAGCATCTCGTAGGGGTCTTTTCCCTCACGGGCAGCCCTCTCCTTCTCGAGAGCGCCCCACACGTCCCTGAACCAGCGAAGGAGGTTTCCCCCTGTGAGGCTGAAAGCAGTTGTCGTGTACTGCCCCTGCATCGCGTGATCGTATGTGCAGAGGTTGTTGCTAAACAGCTCGTCTCCGGTCACTGGGTCTGCGAAGGAGGGAGATATACACTCAGATGTCCCTATCGCGTACATCGCAGTGCCAGGAGTGATGACTCCGGCCCCGAGCGCTCCGACAGGCTGGTCGTGTCCTGCGGAGGCTATCTTTACTCCTTTCTGGAAGCCGAGCTCTTTGGCGATCTCATCATTTACGAAGCCGCATGATGTACCGGACGGGACCGGACGGGCGAGGTTCTTTTCCGTCAGGCCGGCCTCTCTCAGGATTTCGTCCTCCCACCGGTGCTCGAAGACGTTAAACATCATGGTCCTGCCGGCAAGGGTCCAGGAGATGACGGGCTCTATGCCGAGCTCATACTGAAGGAGGTCCTCGAAGCAGAGGAACTTCCATGTTTTGTCGAAGACCTCTTTTTGGTTTTCTTTCAGCCAGAGGAGCTTGAAAAGGGAGAACATTGGGTGAGGAGTATGGCCTGTAATATCGTAGAGTCTCCTCCTCCCGAACTGCTCGCTCCACCTCTCGGCTGTCTTTGTGGCGCGTGTATCAAATGTGATCATCGCGTTTGCGAGGTAGTTTCCGTCAACGTCTACAGGCGTGAACGCCTCTCCCTGGCTCGAAATACCGAGCCCCTGTACCGGGTCTCCCTCACACTGCGAGATTGCCTCTTTCATCACCGTGAAGCAGGAGTCGCGCACCTCTTTTGAGTCGAGCTCCGCCCACCCCTCGTTTGGCACGAGGGTTTTATACTCCCGGTAGGACGAACCGATCTCATGCCCGTTTTCGTCGAATACGACCGCCTTGCAGCCGGTCTGTCCTATGTCGAGTCCCATATAACTCATAGATTCCTCTCCTGATTAGAGATCCTGATATTGTGTAGTTCGGATCGTGTCCACCATTGCATGGAAGTTTTCCATCGGGGTATCGAGCTGAACGTGGTGTGTTGGTCCTGCTATGAGCCCGCCTTTCCTGCCGAGTGTTACAATGCGTTCTACCACCTCGTCCCTCACCTCCTCAGGAGTCCCGAAAGGAAGAGTGTGCTGCTCGTCGATTGAGCCCCAGAAGCAGAGGTTTTTGCCGTACCGAAGCTTCAGCGCAGCCGGGTTCATGGACCGTGGCTGCACAGGGTTGAGTACGTCGAGTCCGATCTCGATGAGGTCCGGTATTATAGGCTCTATGTTGCCGTCCGAATGGTATGCGACGGTTATGCCGGGATTTTCGGATTTGACTGTACGGATAAATTCCGCCACCTTTGGCTTGAAGACCCTTTTCCAGAGGGAGGGAGAGATGAGCATTGATTTCTGTCCTCCGACGTCGTCTCCAATCCAGATCATATCGCATCCCATCCGGGCGAGCCTCCTGGCTGCTGTGAGATGGTAGCGATAGGGGATAAGGAGTATCTCGTCGGCGAGGTCCGGCTTTTCGACGAGGTCCATCAGAAGCCGTTCATAACCGCGAAGCGCCCACGCGCACTCGAATATGGTGGTCACAGTTACCCCGACGATCCAGTACTCCTCTTTGAAGTTTTCAAGGGCCAGCTCCGCCTCTCTGTAAAGGGCTGGGCGCCCCGGGTCAGGGGGCCGGTAGCTCACGACTGCCGAATCCTCGGCCAGCGGGTGGTGGACGATCTCGGTGTATCTTCCGCTTCCGAACTTCGTCTCATACGTGACAGACCTCCACCCTACTCCCCACTCGTCGGTGTAATCTCCCTCCTGCTGGTAGTAGGAGTTTGCCCAACCGACCGAGGTGAGGAGGAGGTCGGAGTCGATTGCATGTTCGAGCTCGTACGTGTTTCCGCCGCCGTGAGGATTGTGCTCAGAGATTGCGTCCAGGCCGAAATCCTCACTGAGGCGTGCTGCGAACTCCGGGGTGAAGCTCACCTGCATGGGGCAGCGGTCCGGCTCCTCGTGTGAGAGCGCTGTCTGAACTCTCTCTCTATGGGTCACCGTGTAGCTCCGAATATAATATGTAGTAAAAATAATACCCTGTTCAACGTCCTTCAGGTAGTATTATTTTACCCGATGAGATCGATCGGTTCATTATGCTTGTTTTTATGCTGTAATGAGTGTAAGATATCATAAAAGGAGAGTGGGAGGAAAAACAGATGTTCGGCACGCTCGGGCTTCCTGAGATTCTTATCGTTCTCGTGATAGGGGTGCTCATTTTCGGCGGTGTGAAGATGCCGGGAATACTCCGCTCTCTCAGCTCCGGTGTAAGGGGATTCAGGAAGGTCAGGGACACTGTTCGAAACCCCATAGATCTCGATCAATGGATAGTGGATGATGAGCCGGAACAGGAACCTCCTTCCCAGCAGCAGTACTACGGCTACAACCAGAACCCGCAGGGTCCCGGGGGTCAGCCCCAGCAGGGCTGGGGTTACCAGGGCCAGCCTCCGTGGCAGCAGGGTCCAGGCGGGCAGGGTCCGCGGCCCCCGTCTCAGGGAGGATTTCCGCCCCAGGGCCAGCCCCCGCCCCAGTGGGGACCACCGAACGGACAAAAGCCTCCGAATACTCCACCTCAGCAGGGAGGCCCCCAAAACCCCGACCAGAACAACAACCCTTCTAAGACCTGATCTCTATCATCCGCTTCATGAAAGTTAAGAAACAACATTCCCAATAGTCCGTTATCCAAAAGCAATTATTTGACAACCGTATGAAGAATCGTATAATTATAGGGAGGGGGAAAATTGATCATACTTGCGATATTTTAAGGGACGACGATGAATAGAGTCGTTGAGATATATGCGTATTATCCGAAAGACGGATGAGAAATAGTTGTGTGAAAGTCTTTACTATTTTTTGTGTAAGAAGCAGGCCATCCGGGGCCAACCAAAAAGTAATTGAAATGTTTAATGCAATATGAATTATTACATTAATGAATAAATGTTATTTTAAATAGGGCGAAATTCGAGTTTTTTAATTATTTATAATATATAGAATTAACCGTGACTATTTTGTGCATTTCCAATTGTTATTTTATGTAATTCTATATATTGTTCCAATTACTATTTAAAACTCGACATTGGCTCTAAATAGTATAATCATAATGGAAATGTAATTATTTTTATTTTCTCGAGGTTGTAGAATGAAGGAATCATTACCTATTAATAAAGATATACTAAAATGGGCCAGATCAACCATTGGCCTGACTGCTGAGGAAGTAGCATCTAGATTTTCTAAAACTGAAGATGTTATCTTGGAATGGGAATCAGGAAAATCAAGCCCTACCTATCCTCAGCTTGAAAAATTAGCTTATCAGATATATAAAAGACCAATGGCTGTATTTTTCTTTCCGGATATTCCAGAGGAAGAATCACCACAAACCGAATTTAGAACTTTACCGGATCTAATAGTTGAAAACTTTCCTTCTGAATTGATTAAGTTATATCGGAAGGCCAAGGTATTTCAATTAAATCTTGAAGAACTCTTTGATGGAAATAAACCGGTAGAAGCTAATTTATTAGATCGCTATTCACTGAATAGTATCAATGATATTCCAGAACTTGTTTCTAATATCCGGGAATATTTCGATGTTTCTATTGAAGACCAATTTTCATGGCAGTCAGTGAATGTGGCCTTTAAACAATGGCGAAAGTTCTTCGAAGAAAATGGAATTTTTGTATTTAAAGACGCTTTCCATAATGATGATTACTCAGGCTTTTGCGTTTACGATGAACTATATCCAGTAATTTATATCAATAACAGCATGCCTTTGTCCCGTCAAACGTTCACTCTATTTCACGAACTTGGTCATCTTCTTTATCATTTGGGAGGCATCGATTTCAGGGATAATAGTGTAACCAATTCTTTTGAGAGACAATATAAAATTTACGAAATTAATTGTAATAAATTTGCCAATGAATCCCTTGTTCCTCAAAAGATATTACAGGCTCAGGAATTAATAGTTTCAGAAGAACGCATTGTGGAATTAGCAAACCTTTTTTCTGTTAGCAGAGAAGTCATACTTCGTAATTATTTGGATCTTGGTCTTGTAGATGCAAACTATTATCGAAAGATGGCAGACAAATGGATTGCTGATGCTAAAATCTCAAGAGAAGAATCAGAGGGTGGTCACTATTATTATACTCATAAAGCTTATCTTGGTGATACTTATATAAATCTTGCTTTTAAGAAGTATTATCAAGAAAAAATCACAATAGAAAATTTGTCTGATTATTTAAATATTAAAGTTAAAAATATTTCAACTTTTGAGTATTATGCTTTTGGTTAGAAGGATTTATGAAATATGTTTTTGACAACAATACCTTAACCGCTATTTTTCGCCACTATTACTATGATAGGTTTCCATCTTTCTGGGATAAATTTAACCATCTAGTGGAAATAAAGGAAATTATATCAGTTAGGGAAGTACGTCGTGAAATTGAAGCACTAAGCCGAAGCGATAACCTTGAAAAATGGGTAAAAACTAATCCAGATTTCTTTGAAGCACCTATAACAGCAGAATTGCAATTCATTACAACAATCTATGGTAATAAACATTTTCAACAGAATCTGGAAAAAAAGAAATTACTTCATGGCGGATCCTTCTCAGACCCTTTTATTATAGCAAAAGCAAAAATAAATAATGGAATTGTCGTAACACAAGAACAATATAAAGAAAACGCCACAAAAATTCCAAATATATGTAAGCATTTTAATATTGAATGTATTGATCTTGAAGGATTTTTAAATAATGAAAACTGGCAATTTTAACCAAAGATTGACTTGGTTGTCCATGGCCTCTGCACCACGGGTAAAGGGGTCAAGTCTTTGCTTGACTCATATTATTCAAAAGAATTAAGGTTGCAGTATACATAATTCCCCCGAACCCGTCTCAAAATTATCAAAAACCCTTTACTCCTGCTGCCTGTAGATAATCACAGATTTAGAGGAGAGCCTAAAAAGAAGGCTGGCCTAAAAAAGAAAGATCGATCATAATTAGTTCTTAGTGAATGATTAGTATGTTCAACAAGAAAAGACATCTATGTAACTATTTCACTCGCAACTAATTATGTACACTAGCACTATAATTGGAGTCTTGGGTAATGGATTGGGATGACAAAATAAAAATCGATCTTTCAATGCATGATAAACAGGTCCTTGAAGATCATATTTACATATTCCTGGACAATGCAATCATGCTGAAGTTATAGGAAGCAATCTTGTGGTTACACTAACTGTTGAGGAATTAGATTATCTTTTAGGTTTTATTGTAGCAGAGGCAAATCACAGTAAAAATAAAGATATAGAAGCGGCCCTTGATGATCTATACGATGGTCTGGAAAAATATATTGATGTGTAAAAATATCTCCGGTTTTTAAAGGATAACGCAATAATACTTCGGATGCCATATAACAAAGACTCTTCATACATTAGGGACATCATACTTCAGGACACGATACTTGGGGAAGTTTAGTATACACATAATCGGGTTATTATCTTATAAGTATTCGCACGGTTAATTCATGTCAGGAAAAGCTCAACGAGTTAGATATCATCTTGATACTAAAGACGTAAAATCGCTTTCTCGGAATGATCTGATCGCTATTCTCAGAGCCGCTGACCCGCTTATCATGAGCGGAGGGCGTAATCTGTTGGCAAGAATTCTAAAGGGATCGAAGGATAAAAAGCTCTTAGAGCTTGGTCTCGATGCATGTCCTGTTTATGGTTATTTCAAAGCTCTTAGCCTTTCAGACATAATCGCAAGGATTGACTGGACAATAGTACATGGATACTTGGCGATTGAATATGATTATCGTCTGCCGTTGCTGGTCTATACCGAACTGGGATGGGAAATTGAAAAGGATACGTACTCATCAGAACTATTGGACTTACTTAGTAAGATTTCCGACACAGTAGATGCTGAAACGGACTTGAGTTTTTTAAAAGATCGTAATAGGAAGATGATCTTCATGTTGCTGGACAAGATAAGAGCCACAGGAAACCGGAAACTTATTCCTGTTCTCGAACGTTGGAAGCAGGTTGAATACAAAAAAGTTCGGCAACGGATTACGGAAGTGATTGCGGAAATGAGCCATGATTAAACTAATTAGTCGCTGGTGAATAGTGCAATATTTAGCGATACATCAATCACCACCAGCTCCATAATTAGTTTCTAATTAATGAGTTACAAAGTAAATACTTTCTTTTATAAATACATTCTTAGGCAATTTAACTAATTATTCACCAGAAACTAATTATGTATATTGTCACCTTAATTATATGAAAAAAAACAGACGAGCGATCCAGTGGTTTTTCGAACAGCTGCCCGGCCTGGTATCGGGCGGTGTACTTTCAGACGAGAGCGCTCAAAAGCTAATACGGAGAACCGGCGGCAGTCGATACGAGGAGGACAAGCAGGGATTTGCCAGGATTAAAAGCGTTCAGCCGGAACGACCGGGCCATGATAACTACATCAAAGTAAAAATCGGGTATGTTAATAGGAATAAAAACACCGTCAGTTTGAACCTTCCATTCAATAGGTTCTACATGGATGAATTCGAGGCCCCCAAAGCAGAGGCGGCGTATAGAGCCAGCAGCAGAAAAAAAGATTCCGAGACTTATATCACGGTGCGGGTTCGATCTGGAAATGGCGTAATAGAAGGGCTCTATATCGATGAGAAACACATCCGTGAATATGTAAAAGAAGAGCACAAGAGATGAGTGTCGTATAGTTGTTCGGGGGTAATTTGAATAAATATATGCATTGACAAATCGAAAGGAATCGAATAATATGGAATAAAATTGAATGAAGGTGAATCAAATGGCTAAAACCATTACCATACGCATAAATGATGAGTTATACAAAAATATTAAGAATGCAGCAGATTCAGAACACAGAAGTATATCTAACTACATTGAGAATGCAACACGATCTTACATTTTAAATGAAAACTTTGTCTCGGATGAAGAGATGGAGGACATATTGAAGAATAAGGGTTTTATCACCAGTATAAAAGCATCATTAGACGACATTGAAAAAGGTAAATATACCATTGTTGAATGAGTATCAAGTTGCAGAGACCGGCTCTTTTGAAAAAAAGATCCAAAGAAAAGAGTATCGTAAAGTATATGCAAAGATTAAATTACTAATTTATCCGAAATTAAGAGCAAGTCCCTATTTTGGTCCGCAGATTAAGAAGTTGAAAGGTGAGCTTAAGAACATTTACAGATATAGAATTGCTGACTATAGGCTCTTTTATATAATCGATGAAAAAAGGAAGATAGTCTTTATACTTGAGTTTCATCATAGAAAAGATGCATATAGGTAACAGTTGATTTTCGGAATTATGGGTGCAGTATACATAATCCCTCCGAGAAACGGATCAAATCTGGTCTTCACTCATAATGACATTAAAAAAAGAGAAAGTTGCTGTGGAATGATTCCTATATTCAACTAAAATGCATTGGCACTATGTAACTGTTTCACCGTATTTACATATTTTCATTCTCCATTCGAATGGCGGATGGCAAGCGTCCATTCATCGTAATAGGAAGCATACCGTAGTAGATACTGCACGCCGTCATCAGCACGGACCTTGAAGTAGTTCACCACGGGAGCTTCGGGCTTTGTGCCCCCTTCGTACCAGCGATCGATGATCTCCTCTACGATGTATCGCTTCCCTTTAAAGATGAACGCCCTCGGAGATTCATGCAGCTTGTAGCCGGAGTAGCTCTCGACTTCGATCCTTTCCAGATACAGCCTGTATCGGTTTTCCTTTGCCATTTGACCTCAGAATAAATTTAAAAGAGTTTAACACGTGGGTACAACAGAAAATTTTGGGGAAGTGGGCGGGCATATGATTTATATTAGTTGGATAAAGGCCGGGCTCCATTTTTCTCGGTTCAATTTCGGAGTTAGTTCGGTTTTCTCAAAAATTGCCAATGATGACTTGGCAGATGTAAAAAATAAAGTTTCCGGTGAAAAAAGCGCTTAAATACCCATTCCTTTGTAAAGGAATGGGTATTGACCTTCCTACTACGATTTCAAATAAGGAATGTGGATTAAAGCCCCGTTCCTGTGTGAGAAATGGAGGGTTAGGTATACTGTCACCTTAATTTAGGTTGATCAAATTATCGAATAGCTCGAAACGATCGGCATTTTTCATCTTTGTATGATATGGCCCTGAAAATCCCGGCTGAATACGGCTTAGCATCTCAGATTGCGGCCTTTGTGAAATTACGATATAATAGGCCCTGCCGGTTCTGCATTTGCCGAAATAGCCGAAAAATAATTAAAATTGACTGGCGCCAGGTGTAAACGAAGTCATTATATTTAGATTATACAAACCGCAGGTCAGGAGGAAAAGATATGATTGGAAATCTCAACGCAACGCAGCTGGAGGCAGTGCTCGAAACGATCCCTGTCGAATTCTCCGTGGTGGACGAAAACGACAAGGTGCTTGCGTGGAACAGGCATGGAACCCGGATCTTCAAGCGGCCCGAGGCCGTCGTGGGAAGGGGCGTCAGAGACTGCCACCCCAAGAACAGCCTCGGTAAAGTGGAGACGATCCTGCAGGAGATGAAAGAGGGAAAAAGGAAGATGGCGGAGTTCTGGATCGATTTGGAGATCGATGGAAAACAAGAGAAGGTCCTCATCCAGTACTTCGCGCTGAGAGATGAGAAAGGGGCATACCTCGGGTGTCTCGAAGCGTCTCAGGTGATAAGCCACATACAGTCTTTGACCGGACAGAAGAGGCTTCTGGATTAGATCTCATGATAAAGAAGTAATATTGCAGAATAAATGATATGAATACTCCGAACAGTCCCATGATCGGGAAGTGGATATCCCGGCTGCTCAATGCCGACGAATCGAAACTGCTTCAGATCCGGGATGAAGTGTACGTCAAACGGCGGCAGTGGCTGAATGACAACGCCGCCCTGATTTCTTCGCTGAGGGGTGACGACCTTGAGAGGGCCTACATGCTCGTTCTTCTGAAGCTCGGGATAGAAGAGTCGGACGCCCCGGTTGTCTTCAAAGACAGCAGCAGAATCATCTTTCACTCCAAGAATTCCTGCCCCACGCTTGCTGCATGTATGGCTCTGGGTCTGGATACCCGCGTTGTCTGCGGGAGAGTTCTCGAAAAACCGACCGACCTGCTCGTAAAGAGGATAAATCCTGCTTTGCATTTCAGCAGGAACTATGAATTCATAAGGCCGTACGCCCCGTTCTGCGAGGAGATCATTTCGTTCGTATAAGTCATAAGCCCCCCCTGGAGATCGTATGCACGAAGATATAGGGAGCCTGTATCGCAGGCTGAAAGAAAAAGTGAGCGTAAAAAAGCTCAAGGAGATCTCCTCTGATATCATCGATGCGTATAAGATGAAAAATTTTTCTCTCCTCAGAAGATATGCCTCCAGCATAGGTCTCGAAGTGGCGGCCCTGAAAAAAAACCGCCTCTTCTCGAGGCTTATTCAGACTTACCACCCCGATAAGTTCAAACTCATAATTCGGGAGATAGAAGGGTCCTTCAAAAACAACGATATCGAGACGTTGAAGCAGTATGAGCGGATCTTTACGTTCGACAGGAGAGGCGAGGCGGTCGTCGTCGATTACAGTGAAGATTACGACATCGATACCGAGGATTTCTATCAATTCGGCATGGATATTGTCGATGACGAACACTTCAGCTACGATGAAGTTGATGATCCGGAAAGGACCGTGGAGGTAGATGTCTATGAGGCGCTGCAGCGGGAGCTCTGCGGGGATATAAAGTATACACTTTCTCCATTCGATTTAAATTCGCTTGATGGAGAGCTTGACCTCTCTGATTACGGCATCCTGCATCTTGACGGTATTGAGCACCTCATGAACATCACGAGCCTGAACCTCTCCGGCAACAGGATCTGGGATCTGGGGCCGCTGGCCTCCCTTTTGAACCTCGAATCGTTGTTTATCTCCGAAAACCGTATCAGGGATATAGAACCACTTAGAACATTATCCAGCCTAAAAGAGCTCGACGTTTCCTTCAATGATATAGAGAACGCGGATTTGCTCCTGGACCTCGAAAACCTGAACTATGTTAATCTCGCGGGAAACAGGATAAAAAACGAATCTGTTGCGGATGCGCTGAGAGAGAAAAACATTATCGTTGTATATTAGACGCCGATTTCTATGTGAGAAATGGCGGTCCTGCATCTTGACTTTCTATCGAAGACTCACATGAGACATCATATGATGTCTCTCTTCTGGTAGAGGGGAGGACACGAGAAGCTCTGTTTAAATGGAGGGGAGATATGGAAAGAGACATAAAAATCGAACCTTTCGAAAACTGTCCCGCCCTGGCCGGGTGTCACTGTCAGACGAACTCCCTCGCGAAGATCTACCGTTACTACAACTGTCCGCTTTCTGAAGAGATGCTGCTCGGACTCGGGTGCGGGATGGGGTTCGTGTACTGGCACCAGAAGGGCGCCCCTCCGTTCATCGGAGGGCGGGGTAACGTGAAGGGGTTCTTTCAGGATGTCGGGGAACGGACGGGAGTTCGAATAGAGGTGAAGACCACCGCGAGCGAACGCAAGGCCCAGGACGCGCTTCTTGAGAAGCTAAAGAAGAAACAGCCGGTGATGCTGTACGGCGACATGGGATATCTGCCGTGGTTCGATCTTCCCCGAGAGTACCATTTCGGAGGTCACACCTTCGTTGTGTGCGGATATGACGGGAAAGAAACGGTCCTCGCTTCGGACATGGACCAGACCTCGGGCGGACTGAAGAAAGGGTTCTACTATCCCGTAACACTTCAAAGGCTGAAGACGGCGAGAAGCTCACCCTACAAACCTTTTCCTCCTAAGAATAGGTGGCTCGAGTTCGACTTCAGCGGCTACCGTCCTCCGGATGAAGCCGCAGTATTATCGGCCATTAGGCAGACCATGGAGGGCCTTCTCTCTCCCCCGATAAGCAACCTCGGCGTCAAAGGCATGCGCCGTTCAGCGAAAGAGTTACTCCGGTGGAGAACGCTCTTCAGCGAGAGAGAGCTGCGCATGAACCTTTTCAATATCTATATCTTCACGGAGATAGGAGGTACAGGCGGAGGCTGTTTCCGTTATATCTATTCGAGATTTTTAAAGGAAGCAGCAGGGATTGTTAAAAACCGAGCTCATAGAGCGGGGTTTGAAGCTGCGGCGTCACGGGTCAATGAATCGGGAAAGATGTTCACAAAGCTCGGGCTCCTGTATGAAGACGCCGAAACGGCATCCGATATAGACGGCAGGATCGAAAAGGGAAGCGAAATTTTCAAAAAGATCGCTTCCGTCGAAGAAGAGGCATTCGGAGCACTTTCAGAGACCGTCGGCACATGAAAGGACGAGAAACATGAAACCGTGGCACGATGATGACAGATTCTGGGAAACAATGGCTGGCAAGATGTTTACACGGGAGAGGTGGGAGGCTGCCGGCGTCGAGGTTGACAGCATCATCACCCTGCTCGACATGCGGCCGGAAGCCGAGATCCTCGACCTGTGCTGCGGCCCTGGGCGGCACTCCCTGGAGTTCGCACGCAGGGGGTACAAGGTTGTCGGCGTGGACAGGACCGGGCGGTATCTCGAGGAGGCGAAGAAAAGAGCGAAAGATCAGAAGCTCAGCATTGAGTTTCTGAAAGCGGACATGAGAGAGTACAGGGAACAGGAAAGGTATGACGTCGTGCTGAACCTGTTTACCTCCTTCGGCTATTTCGAGGACCCTGAAGAGGACTCAAAAGTCCTTTCGAACATCCATGCCTCTCTGAAAGAGGGAGGGAAGGCTGTCATCGAGCTGTTCGGGAAGGAGATACTGGCGAGGGTGTATCGGGACCGGGACTGGTATGAAGAGAATGGGGTGATCTATCTCGAGGAGCGGCGGCTCGATAATGGCTGGGGAACCATTCACAACCGCTGGGTCATGATTGTCGGGAAAAGGAGGAGGGAGTTTCATTTCTCGCACAGGATGTACTCAGGGAGAGAGCTCATGCTGCAGCTCGAGGCTGCCGGTTTCCGGGAGATAAAGCTTTTCGGCTCCCTCCAGGGAATTCCTTATGACAACCATGCAAAAAGACTCGTCGCTGTGGCGAGACGGTGAAAAGGCATACGTTTCTTTTTCGGTCCGGGCATAGTAAGGAAACGTTTTGGCTTTGGATGAGGTCTGAATGGGAGTAGAGACACTGTACAGAGTCCGAAAGAAGGAGCTGAAAAAGGCCTCCCTGGTACTGGGCACGGCATTTCAGAACGACCCGCATTTTGTCCTGATAATGCCTGATCCTGATTACAGAAGAGAGAAGATCCACCACCTGTTCCGGTGCATCGTGAACTACGGTATTATCTACGGAGAGGTATACTCGCCCTCTAAAGAGATAGAAGCGGTTTCCGTGTGGCTGCGCTCGAAGGATTACAACCTGACCGAAGGAAGGCTGATTCGAAGCGGGTTTTTCAGGCTCCTCTGGCAGGTCGATAAGGAAACACTGAACAGGTTCCGGGAATACGGTGAAGAGATGGAGAGGATGCACCGTGAGTCGGCGCCGTACGAGTACTGGTATCTCTGGGCGCTCGGGGCAAGCCCGGAGCTTCAGAAAAAGGGGCTCGCTTCGAAGATGCTCAGGGCTATGCTCGAAAGGATCGACAAAGAAAGGCTCCCCTGCTGGCTCGAAACCAACGGCGATATCAACGAGAGTATATACGAGAAGTTCGGGTTTGAAGTTGTAAAGAGGGCATCGGCGCTCGGAGAACCAGGCTGCGGGATGCTAAGATACCCCTTCTGAAACTGCACCGGCCGCTGCCCGGCAGGACAGACGGTCCGCATAACGCATGAGCTGCAGACAGAGTGTCCGCAGGAAGAAGGGGTTTTCCATACGCTTCTTGCGCCTGTGGATTACGGGAATCATCAATCCTTCGATGGCGTATGAGAGTATGCGGGAGCGGCCCGAACCCCTGTAAGGTTTGCTCGCCGTGCTTGTGAGATTTATCGGGGCGTCGGTCACGACGGTCCTTTTCTGTACCTCACTGGCCAATATCAGTTCAGGCCTCCATATCTTACATCTATACCTGAGAACAGCTACTATGCAGCCGAGATCTTCTTCCTGCCTCTGTTCGGGTTTCGAGAAGAAAGGTCTCGTTCGGTACTGCGCTCAATGTGGTGGGAATCGGGATGCTCGTTCCCATGCCCTGGGGATATCTCTTCTTGTCAAAGCCGTGTACATCCTGCTGGCAATGGTCTTCATCCGCTCCCGCATGTGCGCGACCGGGGTTGAATTTCCCATAACCATGTGTATAAGCAGTAAAAAAGGGACCTTCCAACTACTATTTCTCACAGATCATCGTAAATACCAAGGGCCGGTAGTTTTACCGGCTTTCTCACGGCAAAGTATCACCGGTTTGTCATTTAGTGCGGTTTTCTAAACAATTGCATAGCAAGGGGTTTCGATGTAAAAAATAAAGTTTACGGTGAAAAAAGCGCTAAAATACCCATTCCTTCATAAAGGAATGGGTATTGACCTTCCTATTACGATTGCACATAAGGAATGGGGATTAGCACCGAAGTCATCCAATTTGTGACATATTCTGATACTTTTACCTTTGTTCTATCCGGCCGATTCGTGTACTCTTTTACGGACGATCTTTAAGAAGAGGCTATATGTGAGAGATACAATCAAACGCGGTCTAAGGCCGGTTTCCGATTGATGCTTTCAGGAACATGACGTTAAATGATGGTGGTCGTGAATATAGTATCGAGTTTTGTGAGCGAGAGAACCTTCAGGACATTGGAGTCTTTCGGGATGAGAAACTCCACGCTTCCCGAGCGGCTCGACACCGCAGCATTACAGGTGACCCACATCCCGATATCTGTGGAGGTGGGGTATTCGATACCCTGTAGATTGAACCGCCACCGGGAGTACCCGTCTTTGAGCATCTTCATCAGTTTCTCACGAAAATCCTTCCATTCTACAGGGTCCATTGAGCTTGCAAATATCACATCCGCTCTCTTTCCTCCGTCTTCAGGGGCACCTCTCGAAAGAGGAATGATTCGGTATTTCTTCGGTTCGGGCATTGAAACCTCATTCGATATAGTGCTAATTTAAAGAAATCTTACTGTTAATACAAGAGCTTATTGGAGGGAGCAGTAAGTGTGCCCATGATGGTTTGCTCTCGACAGAAGCTCAGTGAAACGCTATTTTATTAGTGTGGTTTTCTCACGAATCGCATGATATTAGGGCTAAAATTATGCTAAGCGTATGTTGAGGAAACCACAAGCTCCCTATTTCTATGTGGGAAATGGGAGGTAGAAAATATTTTTAGGGGATGGGAACTTGGGTTTTATACAGGGAGTAAAAAAGCCTGCTGAAGACCGAGAGGAGCCGTTCTTTTTTCTTTTCAAGGAGAACGAGCTTCTTGTAAAAGGGGATGAAGATGGTACGGGCATCCCGCGCGCCGGGGACCTTCAAAAAGAAGGCATTAGTGTTAAAGACTCCATGTTTCTGGGGATGCTTGACGGGATCTCCTGTTACGTTGGACAGGTAGAAGACCACGAGGGAAACAGCGCTGTCTCGACTCTGCGGGAAATGTTTTTTTCCGGACTGAGGCCTCTTCTCGGGCAGATCGAGGACGAACTCTTCAGGGTTGCCGGAACTGCCTTTCAGGTCGTCAACTGGGACCGTACCCACAGGTACTGCGGGCAATGCGGGGACCTTATGAGCGTAAAGAGCGACGAGAGGGCAAAGGTGTGTCCGCGATGCGGCCTGACAAATTTTTCCAGGATCTCACCGGCGATAATCATTGCGATTGTTAAAGAAAACAGGATACTTCTCGCGAGGGCCAACAGGTTTCCCACCGGCCTGTACAGCGTGCTCGCGGGATTTGTCGAGCCAGGGGAGAATCTCGAGGAGTGCGCGCGCCGCGAAGTGAGAGAGGAGGTCGGCATAAGGATAAAGGACATAAAGTATTTCGGGAGCCAGCCATGGCCCTTTCCCCATTCTCTCATGATAGGGTTTACAGCCCGCTACGCAGGAGGTGATCTCCGAATCGACCCGGCAGAGATCGCCGAGGCGGGGTGGTTTGGCAAAGATGATCTTCCGAAGATACCTCCCTTCGGCACTATTGCGAGGGAGCTAATAGAGTGGTTCTTAGAGGCAAGCGAGTAGAAGGGAGCGGCCTATGGGAAACGGTATAGGGTTGGTCTTCATGGAGCAAACGAAACACCGGCAGCTTGGCCCTTCTGACCAGGTTCGAGGGCGTATTCCGCCTCCGGTCGAGCTTGAAGTCGATATGGAGCTGCCGCAGGTTGACCTGCCACGGCCGGATGAAGTCGAGATCGGGAGGATAACCCTCAGGGACGCGATAGAGAGAAGAAGGAGTGTGAGGGACTATCTGAAGGCCCCCCTCTCTCTCGAAGAACTCTCATGCCTGCTGTGGTGCACCCAGGGAGTGAAAGAGGTTGTACAGGGAATATGCACGATCCGGACGGTTCCTTCCGCAGGTGCGAGGCATGCGTTCGAAACATATCTCCTCGTGAACAATGTCACAGGCCTCTCGCCCGGGCTCTACAGATTTCTTGCAACCCGGCACAGCCTGGTACGGCTTTCAGGAGAAAAGCAGCCTGCTGATAGGGTTGTCCATGCGTGCTTCGGTCAGGATTTCGTGAGAACAGGCGCGGTAACGTTCATCTGGACTGCGGTGGCGTACCGGATGACATGGAGGTACGGCGAGCGGGGATACAGGTATATACACCTCGATGCAGGACATGTATGCCAGAACCTCTATCTTTCCGCCCTTTCAATCGGATGCGGAGCATGCGCAATCGCGGCCTTCGATGACGACGAGATGAACAGAATCCTCGAGATTGACGGGAAGGACCATTTTACCGTCTACCTCTGCTCAGTTGGCAAGGTTTAACCCCCATTTCTCACACAGGGATGGGGGGTTCAATCCCCGTTTCTCATGACCAACAGCAAACTGTAAATAACGGGGCTTTCGGCGCTTTTTTTACCGTAAACATTATTTTTTACACCTGCCAATGGCTATGCACTTTGTGAGAAAACCGAATTAACCGGTCCATAGATCGAGTGATCCAGGAACCGGACGGCCCCTGTAATTTTCAATCACTGTGATCGTCGAATACCATGACCACCGGTCCGTCCGAACGGCCCCTGCTACAAGAGCGCAGTTTCATTACTATATTCCGGCTATAGGTAATGAGAAACCAACAGCGCCCGGCTGAAAACTCTCAAGGCTCCCTGCCCGATTCTTAACTCACAGATCACTGAAGGGTGTTAAATTTTTCAAACCGCCGCTAAAAATAAAATTGAAGTCAGTCAGGATCATACCGGAGATGTAGGAGGACGCTGAGGGCTGTGGGGTTACGGCATTGCATCGCTGCAGTTTCACGTCAGAGAAAGCGGCCTGTTTTCTGCTACAGTAATTCCTGTAATAACTTTTCTACGGTTTCGTCCGTAAGGGGAATGGGGTTGTAGTTTCTGCTTCCGCCCTTCGACTCAGAAACAATAGTGGGTATGTCTTCCTCTTTTATCCCGTAACTGCCGAGCCCTGTCTGGACCTCGAGATCATCGAGGAGACGTGAGAATGCTTCGGCGCCGTTTTTATCTCCTCCGATGAGCATTCCGATCTCATCGTACTTGTCCTTTCTGGCCTCGTAGTTTTGCTCTATCACCTTCGGCATTACCAGGGCGCATGCTCTCCCGTGAGGCACGCCGAAGCGTATACCGATAGGATGAGAGAGTCCGTGAGCGAGTCCGAGACCGGCGTTGAGCAGTGTGATTCCCCCGTAAAGAGATGCGAGAGAGAGGGCCTCGCGAGCTTCGAGGTCGCCGGGATCTCTGTATGCTGCGACGAGGTATCTGCCTGATAGCTCGATCCCTTTCCTGGCGAAGGTGTCGGTGATTGGCCCTGAGTTTTTTGACGTATACGCCTCGATGTTCTGGATCAGGGCATCGAGGCCTGTGTCTGCGGTAGTGCGTGGGGGGAGGCTCAAGGTGAGAGAAGGATCAACGAGCGCAATATCCGGAACCATGAGCTCGCTCCTTATGCTCCGCTTGAAGGTCCGCTCGTCGGAGCTGATAACGGCGTTCTTCGTTACCTCGGCCCCTGTTCCAGATGTTGTCGGTACTGCGATATAGGGGATAGAGGGCTCGGTGAACTGTTTCCCTTCCCAGTAGTCTCTCACCACGCCGCCGTTTGTTGCGATGATCGATGCGGCCTTGGCCGTATCTATGACGCTTCCTCCGCCTATCCCCACTATACAGTGAGGTTTGATATCGCGTACCGTGGAGACTGTTTTTGCGACCAGGGTCTCGTCGGGATCGTGGGACGCTCCGCCTATCTCGTGGACATCGATTCTGTCCATCTCGAAGATTTCCATTAGCCTTTCTCTCGTTCCGCTCTCAGAGAAAGAACGTCCGCCGTACACGAGGGCTACTCTCTCACCGAAGCTTTTCACGAGTTCCGGCAGCTCTTCAACCGTATTGGTACCGAATACGATTGACTTCGACACCAGAAGCGTTGATCTCAGTCCGTATATTCCCATGGGGCGCTCCATTAGTCTGGATTTGTTTTCAATTTATATATTATTGCCTCGAAGTGTGGGAATCAAGCAGATAACCACCTGTGATTCGCAATGTTCATTAAATTTCCTTTGAAAACTCGATTCCAGGAGATAGGGGAATCGGGAGTTTTCATAAGTTTCAGGAGGGCCTTTGCTGCTGAAGCTGAAAGATTCAATTTGAGCGGTAAGCTGCAGGGCCGAAAATGGATGCCTGTCCTGGTATCGGTCGGGATTGTTCCAGGAGATATTTTCGAGATCGCAGGAGGCAGGCGAAAAAGTGGTAAAACTGCGAGGTTTTTTATCGCATCCTGGGAAATAAAAAAACAGCGAATAATTTTATTTACTTGAAATATATAGAAATAAAATTGTTACTCCCGGTGGCATGATATTTGCTCTATTATAGTAAATTGCACGGGGGAGATGTATGCTTGATGTCGAGCGGGTGATAAACCGGAAGATCGTGAGGAAGGTACTGCACCACTACGGGTATAAGGGTCAGAAAAGAATAGACGAAATCTTCGGTGCGGCAAGGGAGAGAGGGATCGGTCCCTTCTTCGGAAGAATGTCTTTGAAGATTGCAATGCAGCTCGGTATGAAAAAGCTCGGGATGAGCAGGAAGATGAAGGAAAGTTTTTTATCAGGGCCGCACAATCGGCAGACCGTCATGAACATTCTTCGTACTGTGGCAGACAACGGAATGCAGCAGCCGTTCAGGTTCGACGGGCCGGCTCTCATCGTTTGGAACTACACGAGCCTCTGCAACCTGCGCTGCAGATACTGCTACCAGGATGCGGGAAGGCCTCTCGATGACGAGCTCTCTTTCGAGAAGTGTATCGATATCATAAATCAGATGGTGGATGCCAACGTGGCGTTCATCGCGTTCTCTGGGGGAGAACCGATCATGGGGCCGCGGTTCTGGGATGTGCTCAAATACGCGGCGAAATTCCTACATATAAGCATAGCAACAAACGGTACCCTCCTCGAGGACAGGATGCTCGTGGACAAGCTTGCCGATAACGGTGCGAGGAACGTGTTCGTGAGCCTCGACGGCGCGACGCCCGAAACTCACGATTTTATACGGGGCAGGGGCAGCTACGAGCGTACGATACGAGGTGTCCAAAACCTCGTTGCGAACTCTCACCTCCGTGTAGGTATAAACACGGTGGTTACGCAGCACAACTTCGAAGAGGTACCCGACATTTTAAAACTCGCAAACAGACTCGGGGTAAACTATTTCAGCCACTACAACTTCATCCCCACAGGAAGGGGGAGCGACGATCACAAGATCGATCTCCTTCCGGAGCAGAGGGAACAGCTTCTAAATATTCTCTACGAGTGGCATACCAAACGAAAACAGACGAAACTCAATACGGTCAGCACATCACCGCAGTACTGCAGGATCCTCTATGAGAGCTCCGGAGGAGAGACCGCAGGGCTGTTCCACTATACTACGGATACCGGGGCCTCCCTTAAGGGCATAATCAAGTACGCGGGAGGATGCGGGGCAGGAAGGGTGTATGCGGCAATCCAGCCGAACGGCATGATGAGCCCCTGCGTGTTCATGCCGCAAGTAAAGATCGGCGATCTGAGGAAAGAGCGTTTCCACGACATATGGAAAAACTCGGAACTCTGTAAATCTCTCTCCGACAGGGAAAGCTACCACTTCAAGTGTCCGGGTTACCACTACGTGTGCGGAGGATGCAGGGCCCGTGCCCTCGCGTACGGGGATATACTCGGGCCGGACCCCGGATGCATCGTCTATCAGAAGACGTTGCACCCGAAGGTGGAGGCCGAAAAGGTGGAGGCGGCAACAGCGTAGTCCGGATCTCTGTAGGTTAGCCCCCATTTATCACAAATCTCAGTAAATATCAAGAATTAGGGGTTTTGTGAGTTCCAGCCAAGCGGAAATTACACGTTGTAAATACAGATAGAATCAATAATATTAGTTTGTATGGAACCTGTCTATTTCCACATCCAGGTCATCATCCTGCTCTTCAACCTCACACTCGGATATGTTGTTTGGACCTACAATGCCAAGAGCTATCTCAACAGGCTCCTCACTCTCATAATAGCATGTATCCTCCTTGTCGATATCAGTCTCCTCTTCTACCTGAGGATGGAGGGGAAGAATCTCCTTCTGGCGACCATTGCGCTCGGGTCACTGGGGATATCGTTCTTTTCACCGCTCTTTTACACACTGTCACTGCACTATCCTCTGAGAAAAGAGATCAAGAAAAAATATACTATAGTAATCTATTCTGTCGCGTTTGTACTCTCCGGGCTCATGGTAACCTTTTTTCCAAAAGAATACCTCATAGATCAATCGCTCCTCTTCGACATATTCGCGAACTTCTCTCTGCGAAAGCTCCCGCTAGTCTTCATGCTTCTTTACTTCCTCGTCACATGCTATTCGATCGGTCTGCTCATACTCGCGACGAGGAACTTTCTCCTCGCATCAAAGGGGAAGACGATTCCATACGAGAGCAGCACGATACGGATGCTCATCACGGTTGGTATACCGATGGCATTTATACTGACGACTGTGGATGTGATAAACTTCTTCTTCAGTATCCCGTATCCATGGATCAGCTTCCTTTTCTTCGCGTTTACCTCGTTCATGGTCGTGCTCGTCCTTCGATTTCATATCGTGGATCTGAGGCGTTTCATAAACGGCGTCCTGTTCTACCCGGCACTCATCGCGATACTGGTTCTTGTCTACATATACGTGGTACTGAACAACCAGAACCGTATTGCAGAGATTTTGATGATACACCCCAGCATTGCGCTCGTTCTCGAGGTCTTCGTCATATACCTCGTTCTTTCGACATTCCGCAGGGTGATTGACATCTCGTTCCTCAGGAGAAGGTTCCCACATGTGACCGCTCTGCGAATCGGAGATATCGAGCCTCTCGAGTATCTTTCCTACGCAGTAACGCTCAGTGATTTGAAAAAGAGGCTCGTCGAGGTTTTCAGGATATACAACAGGACGGAGAAGACGATACTGCTCATTTTCGATAGCGAGCGGAAGGTATACGCAGACGTAGACAGCGAACACGATCTCGTGATCGGGGGTTCGAGCGAGCTTGTGAAGGTGCTTTCTCAGCTCAACCGCGGAGTGACCCTTGAAGAGCTTATTATGCATATGAACTACAGGAAACAGATCAAGCAGCTGCACGATCTCGAGATGAACCTCGTCCTCCCGATAAAGCGCCGTGAAGAGATCATGGCATTCATTCTGCTCCCGAAACGCAGCCTCATACACAGGTGGAGCTATGAGGACATCTGTGCTTTGAGCTATCTCAATGTGATAATTCCACCCCTCATAGACCGGTGCAGGATGTATGAGAACGAACGGGAGATAGAGAAGCACCAGTACAGGATGGAACAGTACATGGTGGTAGGCCAGATGGCATCGGGTCTAGCTCATGAAATAAGGAACCCGCTATCGATAATATCTACATCCGTTGAAACGGTTCTGAAAAACAAGGTCGATGAGAACGAGCGGGTAAAAATGCTGAAGTATATCCAGGAGGAGGCAGAACGCATCAACATACTGGCAAACAAGCTCCTAAGCTCCGACTACCAGAAGAGCCCCGAGATCGAGATGGTAAATCTCAACTCGGTTTTCCAGAAGCTGAAAACTTTTCTGGAATACAAGCTGAAGGATAATAACATACAGTTCTCTATCCTGAGTGATGAACCCTGCTTCCTGTATTCCGATCCGAATCTCCTTTTTCAAATATTTCTGAACCTTGCCCTCAACTCCATAGAAGCGATAGACGAAGGGGGAGAGATAGAAGTAATGTTTAGGGAGGACCCTAACGCCGTGGCTGTTGAGATGAAAGACGACGGGCCCGGAATACCCGAGCGTCTGAAGAAGCGCGTATATGAGCCGTTCTTTACTACCAAGAGGGCGGGGAGCGGGCTCGGACTGACTGTAACAAAATCACTTGTCGAAAGACTTTACGGGGATATTAAATTGCTGCCGGCGAAAAGAGGAACAGATTTCGAGGTCTTTCTTCCATCCCACAGCATGAAAGAGTAACGTATGGAGATGCCTTTTTCTCTTTTTGTAGTGGAAGACGAGCAGAAGATGAGGGAAATTTTAAAAATTAATCTGTCCCGGCGGTATGATGCTCGCTTCTATGATAATGCAGAAGAAGCACTGGAAGGATTTCGGCATAAGAGGCCGGACCTCATCGTCACCGATGTCCGCCTCCCTGGTATCGACGGAATCGAGCTCATGGAAAAGGTAAAGGCCGTCGATAAGAACATCCCTTTCATCATATTTACCGGGTACGGGAGTATCAACCACGCGGTGGAGACGATAAGAAAAGGGGCGTTCGACTACCTGGAAAAGCCGATCAAGATAGACAACCTCATCCAGTCGATAGAACGCGTGCGCTCGTACATCGCGGTATACCGGAGCTCCTCAAAAGCCCCCACTCATTACCGGATCAGCATAGGCGGTAAGGGTTTCGAGTTCATCACTCGCGACCCTGCGACGCGCCAGATACTCAATCTGTCCCAGAAAGCGTCGCAGTTCAATTCGCCGATCCTCATCATAGGAGAAACCGGGACGGGCAAGGAACTGTGTGCGAGATTCATTCACGAGAGATCCGGCAGGAGAGGGCCTTTCGTGGAGCTCAACTGTGCCTCCATACCGAAGGACCTTCTCGAAGGGGAGCTCTTCGGGTATAAAAAAGGCGCCTTTACAGGCGCGGTGAATGACTATGAAGGGAAGATCGCACTCTCCCATAAGGGGACCCTTTTCCTCGACGAGATCGCGGAGCTCCCGCTCGAGCTCCAGGCAAAGTTTCTCAACGTGCTCGAAATACCGGAGTACTACCCGATAGGGAGTAACGTGAAGCGAAAGATAGATCTCCACATCATCACTGCGACGAACAAGAACCTCAGGAAGATCGTCGATACAGGAGGGTTCAGGGGCGACCTGTACTACCGCATTGCGGTCATACCGATAAAGCTTCCGCCTCTGAGGGAACGGAAGAGTGATATCTTCCCGCTTGTCGATTACTTCCTCGGCGAGAAGGGCAAAAACTTTGTAATTACCCCTGAGGCGAAGCTGAAGCTTCTGAGCTACCCATGGCCGGGGAACGTGAGGGAGCTCAGGAACGTTATCGAGAGATCGATACTGCTGGCAAACGACGACCACATAATCCGCGATGTTATATTCGACACCGACAGTTACGACCTCTTCTCAAAAGATACGAATGCGGTCCCGGACGATATCCCCGAGCACTGGGAGGAGTTCAAGAAATTCAAGTCGAGTATCGTCAAGGCGAGAAGAAAAGAGCTGGAGAAGCTCTTTATAGAGAAGCTCCTCATCAGAAACGGGGGGAATATATCGGCCTGCTCGCGATCGGCGGGGATCGACAGAAGACAGCTTCAGGATATGATAAAGGACCTCGACATCGATGCGACGATCTTCAGAGAGGGAAGGGAATAGCCGTCTTACAGGCATAATTAGTTTCTAGTGAATAATTAGTTAAATTGCCTAATAATGTATTTTTAAAAGAAAGTGTTTACTTTGTAACTCATTAATTAGAAACTAATTATGGAGCTGGTGGTGATTGATGTATCGCTAAATATTGCATTATTCACCAGCGACTAAGCATGAAAAGAGCCGCCAGGCATAGCAGCTGCTCTTTTTTATGATATTACACAGGAGAGATTGGATTACTTTCAGTCGTAGCGAAGGTCCGGGCGGTCCCTCCCGGCATAGTCGGACCAGCCCCTCATCTCCCAGTATCCCTTGTAGTCGTAGTCCACAATCTCGATCTCGTTTATCCACTTGGGCCACTTCATACCGTACTTCTCAGGGACCACGAGTCTCACGGGAAAACCGTGCGTAGGAGATAGGGGTTCTCCGTTTACCCTGTAGGCGAGAAGAACACCGTCTTTCATCGCTTCATCCATCGCGATGCTCGTAGAGTACCCGTCGAGGCAGCGGAACGCCACCTCGAGTGCCCCCTTTTCCGGACCTGCCATTTCAAGGATGGATGAGAACGGTACTCCAGTCCAGATTGCGTTCCCGATCATTCTGCCCCCCGGCGGATTGGAAATCGTCTCGAGTGTGGCGTAAATTGAGACCTGCGGGAGATTCTGGATCTCGTCATAGGTGAGGGTTGTCGGATTTCTCACGAGACCCATGATAGCGAGCGAATACTCCCCGATATCTATCTCCGGAACACGGCCGATGGCAAGAGAAAAGAGGCTCTGCTGCGAGACGAAGTTTACAGTATCGGCATCGAGCCGGTCGGCGAGCGGGACCTTATCGCTGAAATCCGAAATGAAGTCGAAGACCACCGGGTTCTTTACCCACCGCTTTGTAGGGCCTCCGTCCTGTACTAGCTTCAGCACACCGTCGGCAGAGGGATTCATGTAGTCACCGTCCTTCTTCCATACGATGAAAAGATCATCGGATGCAAACTCATCGTACGGAATGACGGCAGCGTACAGGTCGCTCCCGTACACGATAACGTTCTTTATGCCGGGAAGCGGTTTCAGTTCTTTGAACAGTTCGCTGACACTGACACCGGTAAACGGGATAGTGACCTCCTTGCTGTCGGACCGCACACCTGTAACCGTAACAGTCTCTGTCTTGCTCTCGAAATCTGTTACGATGTCGAGAAAGGAAGCAGACCACTCCTCCTCCAGGAGACCGGAGGCCTTGAGCATATACTCAGGGATTGTCCTTGCGAATTCAGCGTCACTTCCTATCCTGTCGATATCTATCGATTCGGGATCAGGGGGGAGATCTGCCCTGCTCTTTCCGGCGGTTTTTATTGTGAGAAAGAGTACGGCGATCGCTCCGACAGCCACCAGGGTAAGAATTACTGAAAATAAAAGTTTCTTTTTCATGGCGGCTCTATCCTTTCAGACGAATACAAGGAGCACAAAGAGGCCGACGAATACGGTCCCTATCAAAAGCAGCATGATGTCGATGTATGCTCCCCCTATCTTCTTCCTCAATAGGGCGGAACGGATGCTGAGGAGCGCATGCACCGCAAGGAGGACAATGAATGCGATGTTCAGATGTATACGGTGGGTGATATCTGCGAACCCTCGAGAAAAGAAGGCGAAATGCCCCGTGGTCCTGTAGCCCGTGACCAGTATGACCACGGCGATGAGAAGCAATGCGTACGCAATATAGCGGTTTATTCTGATGAGAACCCTGTTGAGCTTTACTCTTCCTGTCATTTTGACGCACCCGCTTTTTAGAAACGTTATATCAGGTGCAAGGGAAAGTCAACCCCCCTTTGTTCCGTAAATAATGGATTGTAAAAAAGGGGGGTGCTGTTTAGAATAATGAATCGATATTCGAAACGAGGCAAACCTGTTATGAGTTATTATCTGGGGGTCGATTTCGGGACCGAAGGAGTGCGTGCGGCCCTTTTCGATATCGAGGGAAGGCTTTTCGCAATGGAGTCGGAGGGGTACCCGACCAGCTATCCGAAAGCCGGCTGGGTGGAGCAGGACCCCGCGGACTGGTGGAAATCCTTTATTGCAGTGATACGGAAGCTCATTGACAGGTCGGGTGTGAGAGGAGAGGAGATTGCGGGCATGGCCTGCGACACAACATCCTGCACAGTCCTTGTCCTGAACAATGCGTTCTCCCCGCTACGCAACGCCCTGGTCTGGATGGATGTGAGATCGTCCTCTCAGGCTGAGCGGATTGCGGGGTCCTGTGCGAATGCACTGAAATACAACGGATACGGCAACGTATCTGCGGAGTGGATGCCCTCCAAGCTGCTCTGGATCAAGGAGAACGAGCCGGAGATTTATAGAGAGGCAGTCTACGCCTGCGAGTTTCAGGACTGGATAAACTACAGGCTCACCGGGCAGTGGACAGGGAGCATAAACAACGTCACCATCCGCTGGTACTACGACTTGCCGAACGGCGGGTGGCCGGCAGATTTCTATGAGGAGATCGGCCTCGGTGATGCGCTGAAAAAGTTCCCCCGACGCATCCTGCGCCTTGGAGAGATGGTAGGGGCGGTTTCTTCCGCCGTTGCCAGGGAGACCGGCCTGCCCGATAAGCTTCCGGTCGTTCAGGGCGGTGTCGATGCATACATGGGGATGCTGGGGCTTGGTGCAGTCCGGCCGGGGAGAGTCGCGTTTATTACGGGCTCTTCGCATCTTTTACTGGGACATACTGCAGAGGAATTTCATAAAAGGGGAGTTTTCGGAGCATTCCCAGATGCAGTAATACCCGGAATGTGGGTGGTCGAGGCGGGGCAGATATCCACCGGTTCGATACTGAAGTGGTTCAAAGAGCAGTTCACAGGATGCGGTATTGTGAGGGAGGCCGATAGACGAGGGCTCTCTATTTACGATTACATAAACCAGTGTGCCGAGTGCATAAGGCCCGGATCAGAGGGACTCGTGGTCCTAGACTACTGGCAGGGGAACAGGAACCCTCTCACTGATTCGAGAGCACGGGGAGCGATATGGGGCCTCTCTCTCAGACACACCCCTGCACATGTGTACAGGGCGATAATGGAGGGGGTCGCTTATGGAACAGAGCACATCATGCGTGTATTCAAGGAAGCAGGGTACAGTCCCCAGGAGCTCGTCGCTTGCGGAGGTGCCACGAAGAGCCCTCTCTGGATGCAGATACACAGTGATGTGCTCGGGATGCCGATCCGTCTCACCGAGGAGCAGAACGCACCCCTCCTCGGAGATGCTATACTGGCGGCTTACGGCACAGGAATGTATAAAAGCATCGAAGAGGGCGCGGATAGTATGGTGAGGATCAAAAAACACATCCAACCCGACCTATCGAACCACGAGAGGTACAGGTACTATGTAGGCTGTTATATAGATACCTACCCGCAGATGAGAGATCTCATGTGGGATCTTGTGGAGCATGAGAAAAGCTGGTTATAAAAGCTCTGACGGGGATTTCCATCGATACAGGGCAGTAACTCTATAGCTTCGTCCCTATTTGGTCTTCTGCTTCCGGAACGACAACGGTTTTTCCGACACAGTTCTGTAAGATGCAGTCGAGCGGAGTTTTTATCTGTAACAAAGAGTATATTAATTTGGTGATAAATTTTTAACGATAAACAAGAAAATTCCAGAAGAGGGTAAAATTATGTTGACAGCTCTGTGTGTTAATGTCATAATGCCCTTACTTAATCAAAAGCCTATGGACAGACTTACAGAAGCCTATAAACCGAAATACCTGCAGCTCGTCGACATCATACGAAGAGACATCCTCTCAGGAAAGCTCAAGGAGGGCGACAAGCTACTCAGTGAAAACGAGATGAAGCAGAGATACGATGTTTCTTCCACCACTGTTCGAAAGTGCATAGACATACTAAAGAACGACGGACTCATATCACGGTATCAGGGCGTAGGGACGTTTGTCAAGGCAAAGCACGTGGAGCGGTCTCTGAAGAAGGTCCTCAGCTTCACGAATAACATGGAGCAGGTTGGTCTCACTCCGTCCACAGACGTGCTCGAAAAGAAAATAATAGTCGGTCATGGAAAATACCTCGAGAGGCTTGATCTCGAGAGCGGCGCTTCGATCCTGAGGCTGAAGCGGCTCCGGTTCGGTAACGGCATCCCGATGATGCTCGAAACAAGGTACATAAACATAAAGTACTGTCCGGATATTATAAACAAGGATCTTTCCGGATCTCTCTACCAGATATACGAGGAGGGTTATGGAATAACACTTTTAGGGGCGAAGCAGCACCTACGTATTATTTTTCTCACAGATAATGAAGCAGGATTGCTTCACTGCGGTAAATCCACCCCTGCGTATCTTGTCACGGGAGTGACATACTCGGACAACATGTGGCCCATGGAATACGAAGAATCTCTGTACCGGGGAGATGAGTACGAGTTTTTCGTTGAAGTCGGTTTCTAAACTGCAACACAGCGGATGCAGCTTTCGGCTGTCATGAACAGCCGATCTTTTACACCGAAGAAGCGTTGCATGGTATAACAAATATTTAACAAAGTATATATTTTTTGCCAATTTGACCTGAAAATTTTATGTATTAACGTACCAACGTACTATGCTAAGGCTTCTTAGTAGAGTCGTCAATCTCAAGAGAAGGAGGTGATCGATACCAGGAAGGGGCAACCGATGTACAGATGTAAAGTTTTATATTTAAAGGAGGTAAATCGTTTATGTTTAATGACAGAATGTCAAGGCGTCAATTTTTGAGAAGGGCAGGCCAGGCGGCCGTCGGCGGCGGACTCATGTATGCTGTCGGCGGGTCAATCGCAAAGCCCAAACTGGGCTTCGCAGGTAAAAAGGAAAAGAAAGCGGCAGAGGAGAAGATGCCCGGAGTCGAGGGAGATCTGTGGAAGCAGTATGCAGGCACTCATCTGATCTTCATATCAGAGAATACCCCCCCCTCCTATGCAACCAAGGAGCATATCAACGAGTTTACTGAACTGACAGGCATGACGGCTGAGGTTCGGCAGGATGTGCTCTCAACGGTGCAGGAGAAGGTCGGTCTCGACCTCAAGGGCGGCACAACAGGGTATCATCTCAACTATGCCCAGGACAAGCCGATGAACACGCTTTTTGCAGACTACTGGGCGGACCTCTACGAGTTCATCGACGATGACACACTGCCGCAGGAACCTGATGGGTACGGTGTGGACAAGTGGGGGTACAGATGGCTCGATGTAACAGGCCATATGTACAACAAGGACAGGCTCATATCTCTTCCTTACGATAATGCGATAGCCGTCATGTTTTACCGTCAGGACCTTTTTGAGAAGTACTCGAACCAGTTTGAGAAGGAGTTCGGGTACCCTCTGGAGTATACTGATGATACAACATGGAAGAACTTGATCGATTTCATGAAGTTCTTCAATAGCCCGAAGATTTCCGAAGTCGAGTACGGATTCGGATTCCAGGGTCTTGAAGGATGGGCAGGCCAGCTTGACTTCCAGAGAGTGCTTTTCTCCCATGGACAGTGGGAAGAGTGGGAGTTCGATGATCCATTCCTTGGTTCAAGGACCCCCGGACCGTGTAATTGGGGTGACGATCAGTCGGTCGAGACTCTCTCCCACATGAATGAGCTGTATAAGAACGCGCATCCTGAGAGCCTGAGCTGGAACTGGGCAGGCGTTAATAC
>Ga0307380_10001320_pt1 | contig 36680 bp, 29 predicted proteins | sample UN3MG_FD_202239 | JGI IMG/M metagenome (GOLD analysis project Ga0307380, IMG submission 202239) | Soil microbial communities from Risofladan, Vaasa, Finland - UN-3 | ecosystem: Environmental > Terrestrial > Soil > Coastal area > Acid sulfate soil | place: Finland: Risofladan, Vaasa | collected...
ACCTGGCTGTAGCCCCGGCTGTTGAATCCCACCACGGCCCTGGTCCAGTCGCCGGTTCCAGGCACCGGGGGGATAAAGTATTGCAGGCGGCGCCCATCTGTGCCCTGAACCAGGATCGGGAAAACATCTCCCGAGCTCTCGATCCCCTCGGTTTTCACCCAGCAGCTCAACAGGTAACAGCGGTCCGGATGAACCTCCACCTCCTGGGTCAGCAAAGCCGCGCCCTCTTCGTACTCTTTCGACAGCTCTGCACGAAGAGCCGAGGCTCCCTCCTTGAAAGTGTTCCGGTCAACAGAGATCTGCGCTCCCGGCTCCGTGGTCAGGCTGAAATTCGCTGGAGCACTGCCCTCGGCCTGCTCGAAATCGCCATTGGCAATTTTCACTGGCGGGTCGGCCACCAGTCTCGCAACGCCGTTATTTACCATGAACAAGGCCTCCTTGACCGGCAGGCCTTCGATCAGGTTTTTATCATGGGCCAGTATCGGCGCATTATAGCCCACACCCATCAGTGAAGGAATCAGCTCCACGTTATATTCCTGGCAGATGCGCTGAATTTCCCGCAGGTTTTTGAAATTGTACGGGGGTTCCAAATCGATCCGGTCAAAAAACGCATCCAGGATTATGCCATTAAGTCCGTGTTCCGAGGCTGTCTTGGCGAGCTTGCGAATCAATTCCACTTGATCCACATTCTCCAAAGGTTTGCCGTGGACATAAACGAAGCGGTAAGGGTACTGCTTTGCCTCGCTGCAGGCGGAACTTCCCAAAAGGGCAACAAACAGAAAAAATAGAAAGACACTGCGTTTCATATCCTTACCTCCTTCTTTTTTAGGTAAGTTCTTTCAGATAAAAGAGGCAAAAGAGAAATAAAACGAGATTCGCCACTGTCAAGAAAATATTATATAAATTGGAGAGATGACTGCTTAAAATCAAGACACTTATAAACGGCTGTCAGCGGAAGCTCTGGATTTGAATATCAATGATCAGTGTCAGACTCTGCACTAGCACTTTGACACTATTTCTGTGCTTGGGCAAAAGTATCAAACTCTTCAACCCGGACCCGGTTCTCACTCAGGGTGCCAACAACCGATCCGATTTGTAATCACCGGTCTTAGCGGAAGGAGATTTAGAAAGGTAATATATTGTATTTCAACCTATTATTATGTCAACTTAGTTTTGCAGGGTACAGGGTAGGATCTTTTTTGCCCAACATTTGCGTGTTTTAGGCTGTAGGCTGTAGACTGTAGGGGTGCAAAATCAAGTCTACAGAGTACAGTTTACAATCGATAGTCTAAACAAAGGTTTAAACCTTGGGATAGCAACCCTATAGCCTACAGCCTCCAGCCTGATATTAGCAGGCTTGCACATTCTCGCTCATTTCAACTGTGCAAATTACCCTGCATTTCAAAGTTGACAGACTACTATTCTCATATTGTTTGTAAAAAAATTCCCCGGTTTTACTTCGCATCACGAATTTGCTTGCCGAGCGTCATAATAAATTGCGTCAGGCATTGCCTGTCGTAATCTGCTGAGGTTTTGTTGAGGAAACTCAAAGCCTCGAAAGGTGTTAAAGCCCTTTTATAGGAACGCTCTGTGGTAAGCGCATCGTAAATATCCGCTATTGAGGAGATACGGCCGAACAGGCCAATCTGATCGCCTTTCAAGCCATTCGGATAGCCGGTGCCCGTAATCTTTTCATGGTGTTGCGCTACCGGCTCTAAAGCCTGTTCCGGCAGGTTGTGATGTTTCTTAAGAATGTCTACGCCCTGAGCAACGTGATCTTTCATTCTCTTGAACTCTTCATCAGTCAGCTTGCCCGGCTTGTTGATCAATTGGGAGTCGATCTGGCTTTTGCCTACATCGTGGAGCATTGCTCCCAAACCCAGCATCTCGATATGTGGATATTCCGGCAGACCGAGCGCTGAACCCAGACCCACACAAAAAGTACAGACATTTATCGAGTGGACATAGGTGTAATAATCGTGGGAACTTATGCGCATCAGTGAATAAAATGAAGCTTCATTGTCGAGGATAAAACCAATCAGACTGTGGACTGATACATTCACCTGTTTTATTTTCTCACCGCTTCTCGGATCATCCAGAACGTCTTTAACCACCATCTTGCTCATTTCCCGCAAAGCGATCGCTTCCCGCTGGACCCTGACGCTGTCATCCCGCCAGACTTTACTAAATGAAGCAAGCAAGTTCGCTAAATAAGCCCGGTACTTTTCGATATCCTCGTTTCTTATCATCAATGGCAAACCGTTCACCTTGAGAAACTTATCTGTCAACACCCACGGACCTTCAGGCTTGCTCTCGAAATCAGCACAAAGCTGAACATCGTTATCTTTGTGGTAATAGACCGGGAAATCGATTTCCAGACCAGGCTCGAATATCTTGCACTCGATCAGATGGAAATTGGCTCTGATATCATGATAGCGCTCGATTTCTTCCGGATCTACAAATATTCCTGTATAGCCTTGTTTTTTCGCCTCCTCTTCCTGTCCCGCCCTCATTTTTTGACGATATTCCTCGTACTGCTTGATATCTTTTTTGGATACATACAAAGAAACGATATTATTGCCCATCAGATTGTCTAAATTGGATTTTTCGAACTTTATATTTGCATTGCGGTAGAGGACATAACGTTCTTTCTGTTTCATGTAAAGATCAAAATTAGGCACCGAATCCACAACAATACGTTTTAATGGGACCGGGAAGTAATTTTCAATCATGGCTTAGTCTCCACCCGCTTTTTCCGGCAGTTACAAACAATGCAGCATATAAAAATAATATAATGAGTTTACAAGCAGGTTTCAATAAAACTTGTAAAAACGATTGAAATTCATGAGGAAGGTGTGTATCGGGCCGATTAAATGGGTCAGAAGAAATTATTGCTTCCTTCGATAACTTCTGCAAGAATAAGGAAATACTGGAAAACTTTGCCAATTACACTACTCTTTACAAAACTTCCTTGTCCTTTCGAACTCCTCCTTCATCGCCGATTCGACAATCCGCTTGAAGTGCTCGGGACGATATTTCACCATGTAATCCAGATACATTCTAAAGAGCTCATCCTCTGGAACTTTGCGGAAATCCTCCCGCAGGCTTTTCAATTGACCATCCAATAAATCCTTCGTTTTTGTGGTAATCTCGGACATGACCTTACTTTCTGTACAACAGCCTGGTTTCGATACTGTAGACAAACTGGTGATCGCTGAAACTAACAACTGGACAGATAAAATTAATCAAGCTCTCTCTGAGAATGTGATTGCGGTCAAAGCTTTTTCTCTCAAGCTTGAACAATGCCGCTTTTTTATCTTTCAGGCAACCGATTTTCGCAAACTTGGGATCTTTCAGCAATGGCTCATTCGCCGGCGTAGTGATAGTGGCATTCTGTTCTGCGAAATCGAAATGGATATTATATCTGTGGAAAATTTCGGAGAGAGAGCGGGACAGGTCTTCTGAAGCGAAACAAATCCTGTCCGGCTGGTTAAAGACAACCGAGATCTGGATCGAAAACTCGCGCCATTGGTCATCACCGGCTCCAAAGCGCCGAATTTTCCGCAGGCGGACAATTTTACTGGCTACCATTTTATCCGGCAGTAGCCCCCCCAACTGGGCAAAAAGCTCGTCATCATAACTTATACTTTCTACCGGCGCAAGCAATCTGCTCTCTATCTCATAACCCAGTAATTCCATCTCACGGGTGAAACTCGTGATACATTGTATCTCCTCGATCCTCTTTTTCCGCACTACTTCGGCTTCCCTGCCCGCTGAAACATTGATTACCCGGTATTCCTCTTTGAGCAGGGCCAGGGCTTTCTTGATTGTAATCTCGCTGGTCTGGAAAATCTCGGACATCCGCCGAATCGAGGGCAGCCGATCGCCAATGTTAAATACACTGTCTGTAATCCCATTATACAATAACTCGGCAACAGAGACATAATAAGCAATTCCCGGCCTCTTGTCGAATGGCTGCCCTGCATGGCGCTCGTAATTCCAGAGCAACCCCGAAAGCTTGTCAGCAGGTGATTGAGACATAAAAACGCCCGTCAAAAGTTTAACCTGGTATATTAAGTATCTAAGTTCTAATTAAATTTATTCTATCTCTCACTAAAAATCAACTGATAGTGCTTTATCACAGCTCAGTGCCTGCTTGACGCTTCCATCGCAGGGGCTTATACTTAATCCAATAAAATTCTGAATCTTAAAGAATTTAGCAGGAGGTAGAAAATGAAAGCAGTCGTTCGAGTATTTCTGAAGAAAAATATTTTTTTCCTTTTGACTCCGGCAGCTTTTTTCGCACTCAGCCTTTTAAGTTTTGAAAACTTAATCGCTGCAGATGCCGAGAGAACAGGCGCCCAGGTCGGGCAGCTTATTTTTCACGCTGATTCTTTCCCTGCCGGGGTGGACAGCCGGAGTGTCCCAGGGTGGGATGTCTGGAGCCAGCGGGCCGAAACGCGGCCCTTTTTTTTCACCACTGAACTGCCGAGTCTCGGCAAGCCGGGAAGCCTCGGCATAAGCGGGGCTTCCAATAACTCTGCACATGGCTGCTGGCAAAAAGTGGTCAGTGGAATCAAACCCGGGGCCTGGTACCGTTTCGAGGCCAGCTTTCAAACCGAAAGTGTCCCTTACCCCCGCCGGCAGGTTCTCTCACGCCTGGAATGGCTCGACCCGGACAGCAAGCGCACATCACAGCCTGAATACGTGCAGGAAGTCCTGGCACCAGGACATTGGCAGAAAAACGCCGGCACCTTTCAGGCTCCTGAAAAGGCTCATTCCGTGCGCATCGAGCTCTTTCTAAGCTACTGCCCGCAGGGAAGGGTTTGGTGGGACGATATCAGCCTGGCCCAGGTGTCCGCTCCGCCAAAAAGAATGGCGCGTGTGGCGACTGTGAACTGCTATCCCAGGAATAAGGCAAACAGCGCTGAGAGCGTGGCCGAGTTCCTGCCCCTTATGGATGAGGCCGGCAGAAACGGCTGCGATATTGTCTGCCTGGGCGAGGGAATCAACCTGGTAGGTGTTTCCGGCGTGCGCTATCCGGATATCGCCGAGCCGATCCCCGGGCCGACAACGAAGACACTCGGCGAGATGGCCCGCAAGCATAAAATGTATATTGTCGCCGCCCTGGGCGAACGGGAAAATCAGGCGATCTATAACACCGCCGTGCTCATAGACCGGGAGGGGAGGGTCGCCGGCAAGTACCATAAGGCATACCTGCCGCGCGAGGAGATTGAGGCAGGCTGCACCCCGGGGAACTCATATCCGGTTTTCGATACCGACTTCGGGCGCATCGGGATGATGATCTGCTGGGACCTGCAGTATGTGGACCCTGCCCGGGCCCTGGCGGTAAAGGGAGCTGAAATCATCTTCCTGCCGATCTGGGGCGGCAATCCTGTCTTGGCCAAGGCCCGCGCCATCGAGAACCAGATCTACCTGGTCTCCTCAGCTTATAACAGTCCGCCGACCGCGGTTTATGCGCCCACAGGCGAGATGCTGATTGAGGTCAAGGAAAGACCCAGCGTGAAATATGTGGATATCGACTTGAACTATAAATACAAGGACAACTGGCTGGGCTATATGAAAGACCGCTTCCCCAGGGAGCGCCGGGCGGATATAGTGGAGCCTGAGCTGGAAAGATAAAGCCGCCGGTTGCAGTTAATAGGAGAGCTGGCGCAGGAGGCACCGGCCGGCGGACCTGGAGCTATTCGATCATCCCTGTAGTGGGGCTAGAGGCGCTGGCATACTCTTTTTTAGGAATTCTGCCCGCCAGATAAGCCAGGCGTCCCGCTTCCATGGCCAGCCGCATGGCCCGTGCCATGGCCACAGGATCGCGGGCGCCTGCGATGCCTGTGTTCATCAGGACCCCATCCACCCCGAGCTCCATGGCGACCGCGGCATCCGAGGCTGTCCCTACCCCGGCATCCACAATCACCGGCACGCTCACCGCCTGCATGATAAACCGGATGTTCACCGGATTAAGGATTCCCATCCCGCTGCCGATAGGCGAGGCGAGCGGCATAACAGCCACAGCGCCGGCATCCTCGAGCCTGCGCGCCACTACCAGATCGTCATTGGTATAGGGCATCACCTTGAAACCCTCGGCTGCCAGGATTTTTGTCGCCTCCAGGAGCCCGGCTGTATCCGGTAGAAGAGTTTTCTCGTCTCCTATCACCTCGAGCTTGATCCACTTGCTCAGGCCTGCGGCCTGGGCAAGACGGGCCGTTCGCACCGCCTCATCGACCGTGTAGCAGCCCGCGGTATTGGGCAGAATGAAATACTTTCCGGGATCCACAAAGTTCAACAGCGCATCCTCAGACTCGCGTTTAAGGTCCACCCGCCGTACAGCCACAGTCACCACCTCGGCTCCCGACTCTCCGAGGGCTTTAACCATTGTCTGATTGTCCTTGTACTTGCCCGTGCCGACCATCAGGCGGCTTCTGAATTCCCGCCCGGCAATTACCAGTTTCGTGTCTTTGACCATCTCTTTGGCTTCCTTCCTGATTCAGATAACCCGATTAGTCAAGCTTTTGACCCTCGAAGGCTCAAAAGCATAATTTTTGCGATCAAACAGATTGTTAAAACAGAAATGTTACTCCCGGAGGGTATCAATCAAACCTAATGTCCATTGGCTTTCAGAACCCTCCTCCCACGAACTCGATTATCTCGAACATGTCGCCATCCTGAATCACCGTGCTCCCGTAGGACTGGCCTTTTACAATCTCCCGGTTTCGCTCGACCGCCACCCGACGGCTAAGGAGTCCCAGGTCTGCTAGCAGATCCGTGACTGAAGCCTTTTTCTCAACCTGCCTTTTTTCCCCGTTTACTGTCACCGTGATCATTTATTACTCCCAGCGAATAGGGCTGATAAACAACCTGATAAAGAAATTTTCTATCCTGACCCTGTTACCCAAAATAGAGGCAGTACCATGAGGTTATAAGGATTCGAAAGCCCTGTTCAACTCCTCCACTGCTTTCCCTGGATCCTGGGCCTCCCAGACGGCTGAAATCGCAGCCACGCCAAATGCTCCGGCCTCTGCTATCATTCTAACATTCGAGGGGTTGACCCCGCCGATAGCAAAGACCGGAATCTTTATCTTCCGGCAAACCTGCCGCAGGAATTCCACACCAGCAGAATCAGCACCGGGCTTGCTTTTTGAGGGAAAAATCGTTCCGAGATAAATATAAGCAGCCCCGTGCTTTTCGGCCCTTATACACTCTTCAAAGCTATGGCATGAATAGCCCCACTCGAGGCCGCGTTCCCGGCAGAGACGGGCAGCATGGGCCAGCGGAATCGAGTGGCGGCCCAGGTGGAGCGTTCCAGCGCCCACTGCCAGGGCCACATCCAACCGGTCGTTGATAATGAGCGGAACCTTCCCACTATCTGCCAATTCACCTAATGAGCGCGCCAGCTCGTAAAACTGCCTGCCCTGCAAGTGGTGCGCCCGCAAATTTATAGCCGCCAGTCTGCCGGCGGCAACCTCTCCCGCTTTCCGCATGAAATCCGGCTGGTCGAGAAAAGGGAGCCCTGTCACTGTATGGATGTGGAATTGTCCCAGAAAGGAAGCTTTTTTCTTCATCCGTAATTCTGTCCCCTGGCCCGGTTTTCAATCCAAAACCTCGCCGGGTTCCATTCTTGCGCCGCACAGGTAATCGCAGGCTGCCATCCTTTTTTTGCCCTGGGCCTGGATTTCACGCACCAGGACTCCCCGGCTGTCCCCGCAGGAGACCACCACTCCTTTCTGGCTACAGGCTACTATCTCTCCCGGTTTGCCTGCCTGCCTTTCCTGCGGCACAGCCCGGAAAAGCTTAAGGATCGAGCCTGAGCGAAAGCAGTAGGCCCCTGGCGCCGGATCGAAAGCACGGACCAGGCACGATATTTTATGGGCGGGGAGATTCCAGTCCAGTCGGGCTTCCTCGGGACTGGTTTTCGGAGCGTAGCTTACCCCTTCTTGCGGCTGGGAAACAGGTTCGAGGCCCTTGTCTGCGATCTGGTCGAGAACCTCTACCAGGAGCCTGGCACCCAGCTCGCTCAAGCGCCCGGCGAGCTCGCCCGCAGTCTCCTCCGGACCTATACCCACCCGACGCCGGGCGAGTATGGGACCTGTATCCATTCCCTCATCCATCCGGATCACAGTCAGGCCGGTAGATCTCTCGCCAGCGGCGATCGCCCGCTGGATCGGAGCCGCGCCCCGGTAAGCCGGTAAAAGGGAGGCGTGAAGGTTAATCGAGCCGTGGCATGGCACACAGAGCACCTCTGGTCTCAGGATGTGCCCATAGGCCACCACCACGGAAATATCCGGTTTGAGAGATCTCAGCTCGCTGAGAAATTCCTCGCCTCTGGGTATTTCCGGATGCAGCAGAGTGAGACCGCGAGACCCGGCGAACATTTTCACTTCCCCGGCCGATACTTTCCTGCCCCTTCCCCTGGGCCTGTCCGGATGGCAGACTACCCCCACCACCCGGTGCGAGGAAGCGAGAATCGCCTCAAGGGGTTTTACCGCGAACTCCGGAGATCCCCAGAACAGAACTCTCATGCGCTACGCTCGGCCTCCAGCTCCTTGCGGACTTTTCTCCATTTGGAAAGCAAGAGCTTTTTTTTCACCGCCCCCACCCGATCGACAAAAAGGATTCCTTCCAGGTGGTCGATCTCATGCTCCAGAATGCGCGCAGCCAGACCCTCGGCCTCTAGCTCAAGCTCCCGTCCCTGAAGGTCCAAGCCGGTAACAGTAACCCGCTCGCTGCGCTCCACTATATCTGTGAGTTCAGGCACTGAGAGACAGCCTTCCTCATCTTTCACGCTGCCCTCGCTCGAGACAATCCTGGGATTGATCAACACCTGAGGACCCATGCCGTATCCGGCTTCTGGATTATCGTATACTATCATCTGCTTGGGAACCCCAACCTGCGGGGCGGCAAGGCCCACCCCCTGTTTGAAATACATGGTCTCGATCATGTCCCCGGCGAGCTTACGCAGGTCTCCATCCAGCTCACTTACAGGCCGGGCTTTTTTTCTCAGGATGGAGTCCCCCAGATAATGAATTTGCAAAACCGCCATCAGCGCTCACTCCTTATTTGATTGCGTAACTACCCTGCTGATCCTTGCGCGCTCGACTTTTACTTTCGTCCCCTCGGATATTTTTAAATCCACAGTGTGTTCATCGAGGTCGATAATCTTGCCGTAGATTCCCCCTGCAGTGACCACCTCGTCCCCTCTCTTAAGACTGGCGAGCATCTGCTTGTGACGCTGCTGTTCTTTCTGCTGGGGCCGCATCACCAGGAAATAGAGGATACCGAAAGTGGCGATAATTAAAAAGAAAAAGGTCATATCCGGCCCGGCGCCTGACTGTCCCCCGCCGGAACCCATAGCAAGAAGAGTGATTCCGCCTGTCAACTTGGACTCCTTTGAAAATAGTGAATTTTTGTTCGGAAATCTTCTATTGAAATTTGTAACCGTTCAAAAATCCTGGTCGGGAACCGGCTGCTCTCTTCGGCTTCAACCGCAGCCATGGTTCCTTTCAGCTCAGGGGTTAATTTAAATCACACCACTGCACAAGAAAAAAAACCGCTCATATCTATGTAACGTTTCGATGTAGATTATTCGTACAAAATACCGGAACCCGGTTACCGATAAGGCGAAAGCCAGGCGGGTCGGCATCCTTTTTGCTTTTTATCAAGGCCACAATAATATCCGCTCTTAGTGGTTATTGCAAAAAGGATGCCGACCCACCCCCGGGGTTCTCGAAAACACCCTCCATAAAGCTGAAAGACGGTTCAAAATCTACTGACTTTTAACCCAAAGAACCAGAGTATCTACACGAAAAATCCGCTTTACTAAAACCGGTCTTATGAAATCTCGCCTGACTGGTCGTATTTATTATAAAACTCTTCGGCCCAGCGGTCAAACTTCCCATTAAAAATACTCTTGCGCATCCGCTCGACCAGCTTGACCATAAAATAGACATTATGCTGGCTGGTGAGCCTGATCCCCAGGATTTCCCCGCTGTGGATAAGATGACGGATATAGGCGCGGGTGAAATTGCGGCAGACATAGCAGTCGCATTCCTCGTCCAGGGGGCGGAAGTCATCGGCAAAGGGCGCGTTCTTGACTACCAGGCGGCCTCTCCCGGTGAATACCGTGCCGTTTCGTCCGTAGCGGGTAGGCACCACGCAATCGAACATATCCACGCCCCGGCGCACAGCTTCGACCATATCCTCCGGGTAGCCTACTCCCATAAGATAGCGCGGCCTGTCCGGCGGCAGGTGTTCGAGAACGCACTCGAGCATCTCGTACATCAGCGCTTTTGGTTCTCCCACGCTCAAGCCCCCGACAGCGTATCCCGGGAAGTCAAGCTCCACTGTAGCGCGGGCAGACCACTGCCGTAAATGGCTGTACATGCCTCCCTGGATGATGCCGAAAAGGGCCTGGGGCCAGCCCGGCGCCTGAGAGTCGCTCAATGTTTCCTGACAGCGGCGGGACCTTTCGGCCCAGCGCATGGTGCGCTCGGCGGCCAGGCGCACGTAGTCCTCCTCGGAGGGGTAGGGCACGCATTCATCGAACGCCATGATAATATCAGCCCCCATGGCGGCCTGGATCTCGACCACCCGCTCGGGGGTGAACAGGTGATATGACCCGTCCAGGTGGCTCTGAAATGTGACTCCCTCCTCTTTGATCCGGCTCAGGTCCAGGAGGCTGAAAACCTGGTAGCCGCCGCTGTCTGTGAGCACCGGACGGTGCCAGCCCATGAAGCGCTGGAGCCCCCCGGCGCGGCGGATAATCTCGGGCCCGGGACGGAGGTAAAGGTGATAGGTATTGGCCAGCACTATCTCCACCCCGATCTGTTCCAGGTCGCGGGGCGAAAGCGTTTTTACCGTGGCCTGGGTCCCGACCGGCATGAAAACCGGAGTGCGGACACTCCCGTGAGCTGTCCTGATCACGCCAGCGCGGGCAGCCTTATCAGCAGCGCAAAGCTCGAAAGCGATTTTCTCAATTTTACTCGAATCTTCTCTCTGGACTGGATGGTCGCTCATTCCGGGCTTTGCCTCTCCCCTGACATAGAGTGGACATAAGAAAAAGGATTGAAAAGGCAATCACCATTTCTTTTTGGTGGCTTTAATTTGATTCTGAAAGGGCATTAAAATCATTCTCAGCGTGAGTATTATTTGACACCGATCTTTTATCGATTGCTTTATCGCTCTGTTGCTCGAATAAAAAAATGCTCAATCATTCTGTCTTTTCAATGGGACAATGTCTAGCGACATATGAGTCGGGCAAATCCTGTTTCTATCTTACTTACCTCACGGGCACGGCATGCCGTGCCCCTACGGCTGACATCAGCAGCAGATTACCTCAAAACAGAGCTTCGAAGAATCCTTTTCGATTAAATTCTGAAAACTTTTTAATTATTTTCTCATTCTGGCTCCTATATCCTGTAAAAAGAACTACGTGACCAGGAACCTAAAGGATCAGCATCGCATCACCATAGCTGTAAAAGCGGTATTTCCGCGCTACAGCTTCCCTGTATGCGTCAAGGATAAGCTCCCTGCCGGCAAAGGCCGAGACAAGCATCAGTAGGGTCGAGCGCGGAAGGTGGAAATTGGTCAGGAGCCGGTCGACCAGCCGGAAACTGTGGCCGGGATAGATAAAAAGCCCGGTCCAACCCCTGGCCGGCTCTTCTCCTAGCCTCTCGAGGCCTCCCGGGCCGGCTGCCACAGTCTCCAGGGCGCGCACTGCGGTAGTACCTACGGCTATGATTCCGCCCCCCTCCCTTTTGGCTCGAACCATACGCTCGAGTGTTTCCGCCTTCACCTCGTAGTATTCCTCTCCCATCTTGTGCTCAGCGGGATTCCCGGCCACTACCGGGCGGAAAGTGCCTGGGCCCACGTGAAGAGTAAGCTCTGCGAAACCAGCTCCAGCCTCCCGCACTGCCTGCATCACCTCCGGAGTGAAATGCAGCCCTGCTGTGGGAGCGGCGATCGCCCCTGTAACCTGCGCGTAGATTGTCTGGTAGCGGACCCTGTCTTCATCCGTGTCCGGGCGGCTGATATATGGCGGCAGCGGCACGTGGCCGCATTTCTCGATTATTTTATCGAGCCCCTCAGGGTCATCGCTGCCCGGGGCCTCAAGCCGCACTAGGCGCTCTCCGCCAACTCCCGTGCCTGAAAAGTCCTCGATCTGAACGCTTAAAAGACCCGCCTCGAGCCTCCGGCCCGGCCTGATCTTTCTGCCCGGCTTGACCAGAGCGAGCCAGCGCGCTCCCTCAAGCTTTCGCACCAGCAGAACCTCGAAAGCCCCGCCTGTAGAAAAATTCCCGGTCAGGCGCGCCGGGAATACCCGGGTGTTGTTGAGTACCAGCAAATCGCCCGGCTCCACATACTGCGGCAGGTCGGTGAACATCCTGTGCTCGAGCCGTCCGGACTGGCGGTGGACAATCATGAGCCTGCTTGCGTCCCTTCTTGAGGCCGGGTGCTGGGCAACAAGAGCGCCGGGTAGATTGTAAGTGAAATCCGCTGTTTTAAGAATTTTATTTTTTAAAGGAGTAACTGGCATAAGTTTTTGTGGATCTTTGTAAATTATCAATGATAGGGGCGACCGGCCGGTCGCCCTTACGGGTTTGTTCGTTAGATTTAAAGATATTTTTAACCATTTCGGACATAATAAGATAAAAAAAAACAAGAAATCAGGCCATGCTTTTGTGTGTGGGGGATTTTTTGAGACTGGCTGGGTGGGATATTACAGCTAGGGACATGGCATGCCGTGTCCCTGGTGAAAATATTTTTGCTTTATCGGTCAGCTGCCGTGGGAGTCTATAATCCGGTTGATTTCTGCCAGTTAGTAGTCTGAGAACAAACCGCCACTCTGCTAGCCGCTTTTGAGCCAATAGGTGAACTTGCCGATGATCTGGCGGTCGGGCCTGCCGAAACCGGCGCCGTCGGCTTCATCGAAGCGGTTCTCGCGGTAGACCAGGTAGAAATAGCTCCCCGGCTTGTACTCGAAGCGGGTGACAAAATGCAGGCCGAGGGTGGACCTGGTATCCACGGGCAATTCTATCTCGAATCCATCATTCACAAGCGGCTGATAGCGGTTCGATTGAAAGTCCGTGTACTGGGCGAACAGGCGGAAATCGAGCCGCGTGCTCATTGTATAGCTCGTGCGGAAAACGAAGCTTTCGAACCTCGTCTTGCGCAAGGTGAGGATCTTCTCCGGAGTATCGCGGCCTTCCACCACCACCGGATCGCTGAAATCCGAGAAATCCCAGTTTCTTTGGAATCTCGGCTGGAATTGCAGTTCCAGATTGGGACTCGGGCGAAAGCTCAGGCTCAGGCTTCCCGACCAGCTGCTGCCGTCCCGGAAACTCCCCCCCTGCTGATTGATACTGATCCTGAACCTGGAGTGGTAATCGTTCGAAATCCCGTACCAGTATGAGAAACTCTTCGGGTAGGCAAAAATAAAGTTATAATCCTCCGCAGCCCGGTAAGGGTCCTCTGAGCTGTCAAAAGCACGCCGTAAGCCGAAATAAATGCTCCAGTAGTTCATAAAGGAGAACCAGCCGCTGAAAGAGCCGCCGGCTGAGGAAAGCTCCTCCCCATCGTACAGGCCCATCATGGTCTCGAAACGATTCCCCAGGGTTTTTCCGTATAGAGTCTCCAGGCCGCTATCGGTCCAATTGCGGTTCAATTCCCAGGAAAAATTGAATGAGCGTATTCCTCTCTTGTGCGGCCTGGCCTGGAGGCGGATGTCGGTCCTGAGCCTGTGCGTGCCGTAGGTGTTGCCGTAGTTCCAGCCCAGGTCATTGATATCGAGATCGCTGGAATAATGGTCATAGTCTACCCCATAAGTCAGGTGCTCGCTGCTGAACTTATCGAATTTCAATTCCATGCCGTAGCCTTCTTTTTTATCGCCGTCATACTCCACATCCGAGCCGACAACCTGGCCGGAAAAGCGCCAGGTGTTATTATGAATCCTGAAATCCCAGTCGATCCCGCCGGTGTAGGCATACGGCGAACCGTCATAACTCTTTCCCTCGAGCTCCCTGTTCACCGCAGCGGCAATCAGGCCGATACTCGACTGGTTGTTGTACTCCTTGATCAGGCGGCCGATAAAATAATTAGTCCGCGGCTCGAGATAACTTTCAACCGCTTCAGGCCTTTGTTCAAGTGGAATATCATTCATTTTGCGGAAGGCCTCCTCATCTCCGGAATCGAACTCCCCACTGAGGTTCTCATCCAGGTAGTAATACCTCTCTTCATCCACCAGGGCTTCCACCAGACCGTATCTCAGGCCATTCTGGGTCTTCCCGACAATCCGCGCGCCGGATAAGATAGTCGCGCTGGGATTGACTACATTTCCCAGCGGCCTGCCGATTCTCCGGGTGTGAACGAGCCTGATATCCGTTCTGAAAATATCCTGAAACTCCAGGAAAAAGGGCCTTTTCTCCGGATAATAGGTTGGAAACGGAGAGAGATTGAGCTGTTCCTCATCTGTTTCCACGGTTCCGAATTCTGGATTGATAGTCAGGTCTACGGTGGAATTGGAGCTCGGGCCGTATTTTATGTCCAAGCCCAGGTTCTTGGTAAAGTCTTTCTGCATTACCAGGTTGTCTTGCATCTGTGCCGTGGTGTAAGGCAGGAACTCGAGCCGGTGCGGGGCATTCAACCCTTCCAGCCCCCCCAGCATGCCGAAACGCGAGACAAAAAAGCTGTGCTCCCTCTCGGGGATCATCCGCCACTGGATCTGTTCCCTTTTTCTTACAATGTAGCGCGAGAGGTTCAGGCCCCAGGTCTGGAACGGCCTGATGCCGTATCTCAGACAGGACAACGGAATCTCAATTTCGGCCACCCAGCCGTAATCCAGCACTTTCACGCTCGAGAACCAGACACTGTTCCAGCTGTAATCCGCCCGGGTGTCCTCAGTGTAAAGGACATCCGCCTGAACATTCACTGCATTTACCGTGAACTCGAAAGCGGTGCGACGGTCGAAAAAGGAATCGATATAGATCCGCACATTATCCGAGGATTCGATAAAGTCTCTCGGGGTAAGCCGGGCCTGGATATTCTGTGGGTCGCTGTCGTAACAGATAAAGCAGAAATATATCGACTGGTCGTCGTAAACAATCCGCACCACTGTTTCCTCAGTGGGCTCTTCCCCTTCCTCGGGATTTCTCTGAATGAAATCGCTGATCGGCAGGGCAAAAGTCCAGCACGAGTCATCCGGGTAACCGTCAATATTCGGTGCAAAGTCGATCCGGGTGGCCCAGGCGACCTTGCCCCCATACTGCTGGTCCGGAACAATCACCCCAACCGAGTCTTCGATCTCGGCCCTGAGGCCGGCTCCTCCGGCAAGAAAGGCGGCAAACAACAAAACTGTGATTCTGTGACAGCTCATCTGTTTTCTTTATGGAAATGGGAGTTGCGTTTATTTCAAAAAATCAAACCCAATTTTGACACTCTCTTCAATGGTCCGGCGCAAAGAGAGATCCATTCCCCTGGAAACCGGAAACAGGCCCGGTCCGGATCATAAAAATTTATAAAATATTATTATGTAAAAAATAAGAGGATCTGGCAATGAGATATTTCAATGAAAGACAATTTTTGCGAGAATCTGTCAGCCGCACTCCGGGAATCATAGAGCGGGTGTTCCAAGCGGCAAAATACGTTTAATTGCGCATACTGGTCACTGGAGCCGGCATGCGGCCGCCGCGCCGGATAAAGTTGGCCGAAACGAAGCGGTTTACGGCCATGACCGGCACCTGGCCCAGAAGGCCGCCGTAGTCCACTAGGTCTCCGGGCTTGGCTCCAGGGATAATGATAATTCTGACCGCAGTGGTTTTGTTGTTGATTACGCCGATTGCCAGCTCATCGGCGATAATTGCGCTCACCTTCTCAGGCGGGATGTCCCCAGGCACTGCGAACATGTCCATCCCGACCGAGCAGACAGAGGTCAAGGCTTCCAGCTTATCCAGGCTCAAAGCGCCTTCAATGGCCGCGGCTGTCATGCGCTCATCCTCGCTCACCGGGATAAATGTTCCGCTCAAACCGCCCACATTGGTACTGGCCATGGCTCCGCCCTTTTTGACCGCATCCATGAGAAGGGCCACGGCCAGGGTCGAGCCGTGGGCCCCCACCCGCTCCAGGCCCATGGCTTCCAAGACCGCGGCCACAGAGTCTCCTACAGCCGTGGTGGAAGCAAGGGAGATATCCACAATGCCGAACGGCACTTTCAGGCGGCGCGCCAGCTCCCTGCCGACAAGCTCGCCGGCCCTGGTAATCTTGAAAGTGGTGCGCTTGATCACCTCGCTCAGGGCCGTAAGGTCGCAGTCTTTGTTGGCCGCCACTACCTCCCTGATTACCCCGGGGCCGCTGATCCCGATATTGATCGAGAAATCCGGCTCCCCCACCCCGTGGAACGCTCCGGCCATGAATGGGTTGTCCTCAGGGGCATTGACAAAGGCCACGAACTTGGTGCAGCCGATCCCATTTCCGCTCAGAATGGCGATCTTTTTGAGGATCGGCCCCAGGGCGATCACTGCATCCAGGTTCAGGCCGGTAACAGTGCTCCCCAGGTTGAGAAAGCCGCAGACCCGCTCGGTCTGGCTCAGCACCTGGGGCAGGGCCTCCATGAGCGCCGCATCGCTCCGGGTGGCCCCTTTCTGCACCAGGGCGCCGAAACCGCCGAGGTAGTCCACTCCGCCGTCCTTAGCCGCCCGGTCAAGGGTGCGGGCCATCTCGAGAAATTTTTCGCCCTCGGCGTGGGTCTCCATGATCAGGCTGACCGGAGTGACCGAGACCCGCTTGTTGATAATGGGCACCCCGTAGAGGACCTCGAGCTTTTTCGCCTCCCGCACAAGCGATTGGGCGGCGGGCTTGATCCGCTCGTAAACCTGGGAGCAGAAGCGCGGGAAGTCGCTGTGTATGCAGTCCTTGAGGTTGATACCCAGCGTGGTGGTGCGAATATCGAAGTTCTGAAACAAGGTCATTTTCGCGGTTTCGAATACTTCTCTGACACTGATCGTCATCTGTTATACCCTGTGCATGGCCTTAAAAAGTGATTCGTGCTGGATCTGGATATGCAGGCCCATTTCCTGGCCGATCTTTTGCAGTCCGGCGGTGACATCTTCGAGATCCGAGGGGCTGTCTTTGAAATCCACCATCATGATCATCACGAAATGGTCGTGCATCACTTTCTGGGCAATGTCCTCGATATTGATATTGTGTTCGAAAAGAAGCGTGCTTACCCGGGCGACAATGCCTTTCTGGTCCCGGCCGATCACGGTGACAAAGGACAACTCCTTGTCCGAGTCTTTGACATCAAAAGCTGTGGGATCGATCTTATTCATAATATCCCCCGCTTGTTTAAGCCTTTTGGGGTGAGAGTTTCACTTTGACCACTATCTTTTTCACCTCCGCCTGCTCCTTGAAAAGCACCCCCGGCATGTGCGCATCCTCAGGGAAAAAGATAGCGAAATCGCCTTTTCTCAGGACCACCATGGAGTCAGCGGATTCAGGGCCGTACCTGACAAAATCTCTTGCCGGGTCATAGTCCTCGGCAATCGGGGCGGTTTCTGCATTACCGTAATATACCGCCTCAGGGCCGCCTTGCGCAAGGTATTGCAGATCCAGGTAATTGTAGTGGCCTTCATAGACCTTTTCGATCCTGGGCGCAGTGGTATAACTCGCCACGATAGCGAACACTTTTTCGCCGTCGATCTCGTATCTGCCGTCTGCCGGCGGGTTGTCAGCCACTTCTCTTAGATACCGGAAGGCTTTATCCAGGCCCGGCGCCAGGGCCAGGTAGCGGGTGTGGTGTGTGAGCTGGGAATAGACCATTTTGATTCTCCGTTAATCAGGATATCGATATAAAATAATGTCCGGACCGGTATCAGTTATTACCCTCTAAAATACGACTTATCCATCTCTTTTGAAATCAAATAATTGATATCAACCATCAGTACTGTCCGGTTAAAGTTACATGGGCCGGTCATTTCATAATTTCAGACTTTATGGGCTGTTTTTTACTAGATTCTGGCCTTTCACTAATATAAAAACTGCAAGAGATCGAAAGACACATAATTCAAGTAAGACACACCCCTGTATCCCCTCTTATTAGCGGGGACTTTTTTCACAAAATTACCGCACCATAACTGTCTCCAAGGTGGTCGGGAAGGGGAAAATTCCCCTCTTGAGAGGGGTGTCCGCGAAGCGGACGGGGTGTGTCTTCTTGATTTTCATGCAGGCAGTAACACTGTCACTTCACCAGCACCATTTTCCTGGTGAACGCCTCGCTGCCCGCCAGCATGCGGTAGACATAAACTCCGCTTGAAACCCTCTGGCCTGCCTCATCCGTGCCGTCCCAGAATATTTCATGCGTTCCGGGCTGGGGAGTTCCATCCACTAAGGTGCGCACGAGCCGGCCCCTGATATCGTAAACCTTGAGCGAGACATGCCCTGCAGCAACTCTGTCCGGCACTGTGAAAGTTATCGCAGTGGCCGGGTTAAAGGGATTGGGGTGGTTCTGGGACAGGGAATAAGCCCTGGGCAGGCTTGACTGGTTTGTCGAGGAACCGTAAAGGGCGGCCTTCAGCTCGCGCTCGAGCCCGGGATCAAGGGCCATGGCGGCAATCACCTGATCCACGTATTCGAGATCCGGGGGCGCGAGGTTTTTTATCCAGGCCCGGGCGCGGTCATCGCCCCAGGCCGCGGCAGAGAGCAGGACAGCGCTTTCTGCGCAGTTGCCATCCCTGATATCCAGGATCAGGGCGATGGCATCCGCTATGGAGTACCCGCCGTCGCCGTTCCAGTCGTATCTCGGATCGCCGGGGTTGTCCCGCGCTCCGAGCAAAAAAGCTACTATATCAACTATATTGACTCTGCTGTCAGCGTTGAAATCGCAGCTTTTGGCTATGCCGCCCCCGAACCCTGTGCCGCTGAGGCTCACAGTGAGTTTGGCATTCTGCGGATCATCCGTGGCAAAGCTGAGAGCGCCGTCGAGCTCGCCTGCGGCCTGGGGAGCGAACTTTATTTTGAGGGAGGCCGAATCCCCGGGGGCCACCTCGATTGAATCCTGGAGGCTGGCGAAATGCGGAGAGCTCACCTCGAAGCTTTTGGCAACCAGGCTCACCAGTCCGGTGTTGCGCAGGATGAGCGATTTCTCAAGGCTTGCGCCCACCTCGACATCGCCGAAAGTTAGGGCTGTTGCGGCCAGTCCGGCAGCAGGCCAGGCGCCCTGGCCTGAAACCGCGATATCGATCGAGAGGCGGGTAAGGTCATTGGTCAGGACAGTTAGAATGGCGTCATACTTGTAAACGCCGCCCGGGGTGAAAATCACTTTCAAGGTGCCCGCAGCTCCGGGTGCAATTGTGGTGCTGACTGCAGAGATATTGAACAGGGCGGGCTTAGTGCTATAAAAGCCTGTGAGTTTGAGATCCGCAGTACCGGAATTGTTCACCCCGATGGAGAGTGTGTTTGCTGCGCCCACTTTGGCTGCGCCGAAATCGAGTTTTTCGGCAGCGAGCTGGATTACCGGTACCGGGGCAGCCTCCGTCAGCTCAACCGTAAGGAAAACCAGGGGATCGTTCGTTGAAAGGGGGTTGAAACTGGCGCCGTTATCCCTGGAGTAATACAGGTCCCCGTGCGATGGGAGTACGGTCTCGGAGCCGATTCCGGGACCGTTGCCCACAGCGGTGAGCGATTTATTCGGCATCTGGAAGACAACCCAGAGGGTCCGGCTGTTGTTGAGAGAGATCATCTCCCACTCGACAGTGCTGTAATCAATCGACATGCCTTTGTAATTGGCCTGCTGGCGCAGGATGTTAGTCATATCAGGCTTGTCTTCTGTTCCGACAGTGAGAAAAATCCTGGGCCAGGCCGTTGTTCCGTCGTTGTTGTAAAATGTCATGCCGAAAACATTGAAGCTTTGCGGGAGCGAGGAGGCCGGGAAACGCACGGCCAGATAATAGCTGTCCGTAGTCGGTGTGGGTGTAGAGATAATCATAGTAACAAAGTCAGAATTCCGCTCATAGCGGGCGAGTATGGTCGCCTTTTTCATGCTGAAATCGAGTCCCTGGGTCACCGTGCCGGTGCCGGTAACCACAGGCTGGGCTTCGGTAAGCCGGTAAGCATTACTGTAATACTGCAGAATATAGATCTCGGGGTCTCCTCCCTCCTGCATGTAATCCCCTAAATGATTGAGATCCACTGAGCGCGCTTTCAGGTAGTAACTGGTGTCAGGCTTAAGCCCCTGGATATTATAAGTCCCATCAGGCCAGGTGATAGCGGCGACTGATTCCTTCCCTGTACTCTCCTTGATTGCGGATACGTAGATCCCCCACACCGGGTCGCCATCTGCATTTGTAACCGTGCCACTCAAGGACTCGGTTACCAGCGCGAAATCCTTATTCGGGTAGAGGCTCTCGATCCCGGCGATATCATCATCCGCCAGAGTGCGCTGTCCGTCCCTGGCGTATGGAAACATGGTGGCGTCATCGATATATGTGTGGTCCAGTCCCAGCAGATGGCCGATCTCATGGGTGGCAACATCCTGGAGGTTTATCTTTTTTACCGAGAGGTCGGTCTGCTCTGTGGTGGTGAAAGTGTATTCCTGGTCATTGAAAATAATATCCGCATCCACAATTTCACCGGTATTGGGGTCATAAAAGCTGATAGTGATTCCCACTACAGTAGGTCCGACCTGCTCGGAAACATTGTAGTCGACATTGGAGTCGAACCCCACTAGGTTGACATTGTCTTCTCCCTTCTGTTTGATATCGGTTTTCCCCAGGTAGGAGAATGAATAAGTTTTGTACTGGACGTTACTCCAGGCCTGGAAGCTGTCTTTGATGACTCTCTCCAGGGCATCGAACGAGGCTATGTCTCCCGATCCGTCGCTGTTGATCTGGTAAGGGATGGGTATTCTCGACGGGTCCCAGTGATGGTAGCGCCCTTCATCCGTATAGCGGTACACGTACGCCGATCCCGATCCGAGCACCCCGAGAATCAGCAAAAGGAACAGATTAATAAATCTCGATTTCATCGCCTTTGACCTTTTTCTTCGATTCAAAATAATAAAAAATATCCCTTCCCAGTGCTTCACTCAGCGTTTTTCCCGAGGTGTCCGCGCACCCGCGCCAGGAACTCCTCGAGGCTCAAGACCCCGACGGTGCTCTCTTTTTCGCCTCCCACAATATGCAGATTGCTGGAAGACGCCATCTGCGGCATGATCCTGGATTTGCCATCCGGCCCTTTAACCACCGGGTAGCAGCCCTGGCTGAAACCCACGACCCGGTACTTGCCGTCCGGCCGGGTTTCGAGAAAAAGAACGTACTGGCTGCCGACAGTGAAAGAAGGTGTCCCAGGCACTGACTCTGCGAGATCACCTACCCGGCCGCCGAGCTGCCTTACTGTAACAGTACCTGCCGCACTTCCTTTAAGGGCTTTCTCCACACTGAACCGGGTATCCGTATAAATATTGCGTTTAGAATCATCCCAGCTCGAAACCTGGTCTTCCGCCAGGGCCAGCACAATAATTTGCGCATCCGAGCACTGGCGCTCCAGGGGCAGATAGACCACAACCGTGGCCTGGAGAACAGAAGCGGGTACAAGCAGGAGAGCTAATCCCAGGACCGCTGCAGCACTTTTTGAAATACGGGAAAGAGATGGCCCGGTCCTTTTCTCTGATCTTCTCATCTCAACCTCCTCGTGCCGCTAACAGCAATCATTTCAATGTACAGCGGCAATAAGCATTCTTTTTCGAGATCACCGGTTCAAGTATATCTTTTACTCCGGACTGAAAAAAATCCCTTTGAAATTATAATATGCGCCTGCTAAAGTCAACTTGGACTGAGTTTAATTGTTACGCCAATCTTGACTTTTCAGGGTCGCCCGACCATTTTCCATCAAATCATATACAGATTTGAAAATTATCATTCGGGCCTGAGACCAGCGGCTTTTCGAACCTGGCGGCTTTCAAGCCCGGATTCCACTCTGTCAGGCGGAGGGAAAATGTCTAGAACCAGCCAGAAAAATATCAGCGTGGAATTACGAGAACAGGAGGCAGAGGGTATTTATTCCAACCTGGCCTTGATTTCCCACAGCTCCAGCGAGTTCATTATCGACTTTGCAAGACTCATGCCCGGCACGCCCAAAGCACGCATTCACGCTCGGATCGTGATGACACCGCAGAACTTCAAGAATCTCGAGCGCGCTATCGCCGAGAATATCAGCAAATACGAGGTCCAGTTCGGTACAATCAAGGTATCCGGCCAGACAGCCTCGAACATTGATTTCGAGCAGCCTGTTATCGAGGATCAGAAGAAGATCCACTGAAAGCGTCCGGTCAGCGATTAACGGGTTTTACTGCTAAGAGTGATTATTTATGGAGCTTTAATACAGGGAGCATTAAATAGTTTCCATTTACATTGTTTTTATATGCTGTAGCATTGGTTATTCATAAAAGTCAAGTAAACAGGAATGATTTACCAACTGTCAATTCTTACATCTAAGGCGCCGACGGCTTACTGTTCGTAATAACGATTGAAATACCTCAAAGGAGAAGATTTTACAACTGCCGAAAAGAAGTTCCAGGGCCACTACCTGGGATGATAGATCATCCCAGTTGAAACACAAGGCCATAAGAAGCCCTGAAGTCCGGGGCCCCTGTTTCTGGAGCGTGTAGAAGACACGTAATTTCCATCATCGCCATATATTAGATGTACAACGCCCCGGCAGGCCTTTGCGCAGGCTTCCTGCGCACCAGGCGAGCTTGGCGAAGCGGAGTAAAAGACTTAAGTGCCAGGATTAACTTTTGTTTCTTTTTGTTTAAAAAGAAATGGTTTTGCTTCTTTTGCCACCAAAAGAAGAAAAAAATTTACCTTTACGGATAGATGCAATCAATTTTATGACCTGAATAGTAATAAAATAACAGTCTCTTTGATTCCAATCTCTTTTCTGGTCCGGTTTTTTCTTACTTTGCGTATATCTTTGAAGTAACTCCGTGGCAGTATAAATTTAGACGTAGCTTTTTGGGGGAAAAGAGAGCATAAGATTATCCTGATAATTTCCGGGCAGCAAACGATTCATAATTCAAGGCGAGTCGACAATAATGGAAAAAGATACGATTAGTCAATCTCGCGGATTTTTGAAAGGTATATTAGGGAAAATCGGTCCCGGGCTGATTGTTGCCGCCGTGGTTCTGGGGCCGGGATCGATCAGCGCCATCTCAGCCAACGGCTCGGTGATGGGTACCCGCCTGCTCTGGTGGGTGCTTGCCTCCGGGGTGTTCATGATGACCTATACCATGCTGGCGGCAAAATTCGGCGTGCTCAGCAAGAAAAGCTTCTTGACAGTGGTGGCCCAGCGTTACGGACGATGGCTGAGCGTTATTATCGGAGTGTGCGCATTCATTGTCTGCGCCGGTTTCCAATGCGGCAACAACCTCGGCGTGGGCATGGCGATGAACGCTCTTGTCGGCGGCCCGATCTGGCTCTGGGCCTGTATATTCACCCTGCTGGCAATCAGCTTCATGTATTTCTTCCGCAGCCTTTATGCGGCCCTGGAAAAGCTGATGATGGCCCTGGTAATCCTGATGCTCATAGCTTTTGTCAGCAACCTGGCCGTGGCCGGCCCTGACCCGGTCCAGATCGCTAAAGGCTTAATCCCTTTCATGTTCGGAAAAGAATACTTTCTCCAGGTCTCCGCTATCGCGGCAACGAGCTTTTCGGTAATCGCCGCGCTTTTCCAGTCTTACCTGGTCCAGGAAAAAAACTGGGGTCCCGGGCAGTTGGGGGAGGGCTTGCGCGACTCTGCGGTGGGTATTGCAACGCTGACCCTGATCTCGATGGTGGTCATGATCACCTCGGCCACTGTGCTGGCCACCCGGGGAATTGCGGTTAAAAACGCCGCTGATATGGCAGTGCAGCTCGAGCCTCTTCTGGGCCGGGCGGCCATGTGGCTTTTCTGCCTGGGTCTCTGGGGAGCCTCTTTCAGCTCTTTCCTCGGCAATGCCATAGTCGGCGGCACGCTGCTCTCGGACGGGCTCGGTATCGGCGGCCGGATCTCGAGCAAGTGGACCAAGATTCTGGCCACTATCGTAATGTTGATCGGCATGACAGTCGCTGTCCTGAGTCACAGGTTCTCCCCGGTGAACGTAATTATCGTGGCCCAGGCCACCACGGTTATCACAGTGCCTTTGGCCTGTTTTATGATTTACTGGCTCGCCAACAGGAAAGAACTGGTGGGGGAATCGGTGCCCCGCTGGTGGGTCAACCTCCTGGCTTTAATCGGTTTCGTGGTGGTCTGCCTTCTGGCAGTCTATACCGTGCTGCGCTTATCAGGCATATATTGATTCGATATCGATTATGTTAATCAGACCGCTTAACCGGAATTCAGAATATTTCTGGAAATGATTACCAGAGGTTTTTAACGGGCATAGCATGCTATGCCCCTACATTTCTTGTCCGGTCCGGAGCAATTGCTTGAAAGACCAGGAGCCTGTTCTTTTCTACTAAATTTTTTGAATTATACAGGTTAAGTACAATGTTGTTCACTTTAGGCGGGAAAGGCAAACGATGTCATTCCCGCGCAAGCGGGAATCCAGGTTTTTAAGCCGATTTTCTGGACCCCCGCTTTCGCGGGGGTGACAAAAAGAGAGTGTTGTCGCTTTAAGTGAATGGTATTGCGGTTAAATATATCTTTCAAGTGAGCCTATGGACTCTTTAGCCGGGATTTTTATCGGGTCATTTATTATCGGTCTTTCAGGCGCCATGATGCCCGGCCCCATGTTTGTGGTGGTTGTGGGGCAGACCCCGAAAAAGGGATTCTGGACCGGCCCGCTGGTGGTTTTAGGTCATGGGGCCCTCGAATCACTCCTTGTCGGCGCTGTAATCCTGGGGCTGGCGGAGTTTATCAAATCATCCACAGTGATTACAACCGTGGCCCTGGCCGGCGGCGCTGTGCTTTTGTATATGGGCGCCGACATGCTGCGTTCAGCCGGAGGCTTGACTCTATTCGGCCAAAACCCCTCCTCAGCCAATAGTGCGGTCAATGTACACCCGTTCTGGGCCGGCATCCTGACCAGCCTTGCCAATCCTTACTGGACAATCTGGTGGGCCACTATCGGGCTGGGGTATTTGCTGATCGCCAGGGAAAGCGGCCCGGCCGGGCTGGCGGCTTTTCTCACCGGGCACCTGATGAGCGACCTTGCCTGGTTCAGCGTGGTTTCCTCGGTTATCGCGGGCGGGAAACACTGGCTGACTGATGGGATCTACAGGGGGATAATTCGTGTCTGCGGAGTGATACTCCTCTTTTTCGCGGTATATTTCGGCTGGCACGGCCTGGCCGGGATCACGGTCTGAGATGAACCTGTCCGGGCCGCCTGTAATAAGCTTTTTACGGCAGCCATAGAGGGGGACCCCAGGGGGATTAATAATCCGCTCTTGATTTTTAAATGGCTCTATTCTCTAATCAAACCAGTATTTAAAGGATCGAGAATGAATATTTTGATCGCCGCCAGTGAAATGGTCCCTTTCGCTCAGACCGGCGGCCTGGGCGATGTAATCGGCTCTCTGCCCGGAGCTCTCGCTGAACTGGGAGTCAAAGTTTCAGCGATCATTCCGCTGTACAGTCAGATAAACCGGAAAAAATACGGGCTCCTGCCTTACGGCAGAGTGCGCTCAGTCCCAATTGCCAGCCGCACTGAAAGCTACCGCCTTTTCAAAGCCGCCCACGGTCCGGTCGAGGTCTACTTTGTTGATAAGCCGGAGTATTTCGACCGCGATGAACTTTACAGCTCAAGTCCCGGTCATTATCCGGATGAGGCGGAACGCTTTATTTTTTTCTCCAGGGTGGTGGCTGAGTTCGCTGCCGGCAAACGCCCCGGATTGCATGTACTCCACTCCCACGACTGGCATACCGGCATTGTCCCTGTTTATTTGGCAAACTTATACCAGGATAAGAAAGGCTTTAAAGATATCGCTTCCGTGTTTACTATCCACAACATGGGCTACCAGGGTATTTTCCCTAAGGATGCCATGCAGCTCACGGGATTGAGCTGGTCTGTGTTCAACCCGGAGGGCCTGGAATTTTACAACAGGCTCAATTTACTCAAAGGTGGCATCATTTTCTCTGATGCCGTTACAGCGGTGAGCCACAGGTATGCCGAGGAAATCCAGACCGGGGAATTCGGTTACGGCCTGGAGGGAGTGGTCAGTCACCACAAAGAGAAACTTTTCGGCATACTTAACGGTGCAGACTACGAGGAGTGGAATCCGGCAAGTGACCGGTACCTGCCAGTCAGGTTCAGCCCTGAAAAGCCTGACGGGAAAGCGGTCTGTAAACAGGCGCTGCAGACAGAATTGGGCCTGAAAGTGGATGGCAAGGTCCCTCTGATAGGCATGGTGGGCCGCCTGGTCGAGCAAAAAGGCATCGAACTCCTGCTGGAAAGTATCGACCGGCTAGTGAGCCTCGATTTGCAGTTGGTGATCCTCGGCACGGGCACGGAAAAGGTGCACCAGCAGCTTAAAGAGTTCTGCAGCAGCCGGCTTGAGCGTTGCGCCTGCGTATTTAGATTCGAGAATCGGCTGAGCCATCTGATCGAGGCAGGCAGCGACTTTTTTCTCATGCCCAGCCTTTACGAACCATGCGGACTGAACCAGATCTACAGCCTTAAATACGGCACGGTCCCCATAGTCAGGGCTGTCGGGGGACTTGAAGACACTGTGATCGATGTGCTGGAGAATCCGGCCAGGGGAAACGGCTTTAAGTTCCGCGAATATTCTCCCGCTGCCCTAATGGAGACTGTCGGACAAGCCGTAACTTATTACCACCAGCGTAAGACGGACTGGAAAAAAATTATGGCCAATGCTTTCAGCGCTGATTTCAGCTGGACCCTGTCAGCCCGGCGATACCTGGAGGTTTACAACTGGGCCTATCAGAAAAAAACCGGCAAAAAAGCGGACAGTTGACTGGATAAACAAAACTTTCCTGAAATCCCCCGTGTCCATTTTCATCCTGCAGACTCCTGATGAATGAAATATCTCCAGAGCGTATGTTTTCGATCAGACAGGAAAAACAGCGGATCCGCAAACTGTTGCTCGAGGAGCGCAAAGCCCGGGACCAGGGCAAGCTGTCGGCATTGAGCTTCCTTATCCGCCGCCGGGTCGAAGAACATCCTCTCTGGCGGGCCTGCGCTTTCCCGTGTATCTATATCAGCAGCAAGCCCGGAGAAGTGGAAACCATTACCCTTATTCGAAATGCGCTGGCCCAGGGCAAAAGGGTCTGCGTTCCGGTAATCGAACCGGGGAATGAAGACCTGTATACAGTGGAGATTGACAATCTCGACAACCTGGTCAGCGGCCATTTCGGCATATTAGAGCCCGCGGCCAATGAAAATCACATCCGGCGGATTGATTCCCCCTGGGACCTGGCCGTGGTTCCGGGTGTGGCCTTCGACCGGTTCGGCCACCGGATCGGTTTCGGCAAAGGATATTACGACAGATTTCTGGCCCGGGCAAAGGCTCCCAAACTGGCCCTCGCTTTCAGTTTCCAGGTGGTCAGCCCCTTCGAGACCCTCCCTTACGATGTCAGAATGGACCTGATTCTTACCGAAAAAGAAACCATTGAACCGCTGTAGTTTGATTTTTGTACCTTTCGTCAGAATTCATTTCATTATGCGCAATTATTTTTGACCTTATGTATCACCTGCCGCCCTTATCGAAAGCCCGCTGCAAGAATGAATCAAGAATGCCGACACCAGGAGAAATAAAATGAAGTGCCCGGAATGTAAAATAACAGAAATGATCCCGGTTCTTACCGGGCAGGGAGTAGAGATTGATTGCTGCCCCGATTGTAAAGGGATTTGGCTGGACAGGGGAGAGATATACTATTTTACAAAAAATCCTTTGGAAATTCAGAAAGAGCTTAATGCGGCCCTGAAACAAGTCAGACCGTCAGCCAGGATATGTCCGAGGACAGGAAAGGACATGAAAGAGATAAAGTTATTGAAAGGTAAGCTTACTCTTGATTATTCTCCTTATTCAGGCGGGATATGGTTCGATGAAAAAGAATTACAAAAATTATTAACCGGTTTCGGAGATAAATTCAAACTGAATTTTGATCAAGGCACTTTACTCTTAGAGGGAACTCCTCCTCCAATACCCGTTTCGCTTCCTCCTCTTCCTAACCTTTTTATCCGCTCGACAATGGTTCTGGGATTTCTTTATTCCCTCCTGGCTCTGGTACTGATAACATTGACATTCTATACAGACCTTACCCCTTTTTTCGCCTTGGTTATCGGTATTGGAATAACGGTTGTTCAATTTTTGTTCGGTCCTGTTTTGACTGATCTGACTCTAAGTTGGTTTTATAAAATGCACTGGGTCGATTATGAAGATTTGCCGGTTTTTTTAACCAATTTTATTAAGAGCACCTGCAGGAAAAACAAGATGAATAGCCCAAGAATTGGAATAATCAGCGACGGTGCCCCAAACGCATTCACCTATGGACATACTCCGGACAATGCAAGAATTATTTTGACCCAGGGACTGATAGCTTTATTGAATGAAGATGAAGTCAAAGGAGTAGTGGCCCATGAAATTGGCCATGCCAAACACTGGGATATGCTTATTATGACCGCCGCACAGCTTATTCCTCTGATTTTATACTATATTTACAGAACACTTATCAGAATAAAAACCAGGGATAAATCAAATTCCATAAAGCTTTTGATTGCTATTACTTCGTATGTCCTTTATCTAATATCCGAATACCTTGTTTTATGGCTTTCCAGAACAAGGGAATATTATGCCGATAGATTTGCAGGCGAAGCGACCAATGATCCTAATTGTCTGGCAAGCGCACTGGTAAAGATAGGTTATGGTCTCGCGGGAAAAGAAAAAAAGGAAGAAAAAGAAGAGCAAAAGGAAAGAATGCCTGGACTCGAGGCAATAAAAGGACTGGGAATATTTGATTTGAAAAGCGGGTTGGCACTTCTTATCTCTTCTGTGCCCTCAATCAGTGCGGCAAAGAAAATGGGTGGAGAAATAGATCGAGAAAATTTGAAGGGTGCAATGAAATGGGATTTATGGAATCCCTGGGCAAAATATTACGAGCTTAATTCAACCCATCCTTTGCTGGCCAACAGAATAAACAACTTAAGCAAACATTCCGAGTTTTTGGGTAAAGAGCCTTTTCTCAGATTTGATGAAAGAAAGCCTGAATCGTACTGGGACGAATTCATTGTTGACATATTCATTAGATCCTTACCATTACTCGTAATTATCGGTTTTGCAATTTCTTTCCTTTTCACTCACGATTATTATCTGATCAGTATTGGAATTACCGCTCTCGGATTTGCCGGTTTATTGAACACGCGATTCTCTTATAAATTGGATTTTTTCCCTGAAATGTTAATCTCAGGTCTGTTAAAAAAAGTGAAAGTTTCATATATCAGACCTGTCCCCTGTAAAATAAAAGGAACAGTCATTGGCCGGGGAGTTCCGGGTCTTATCTGGTCAGAAGATTTTATCATGCAGGATGAGACAGGGATTATCTTTCTCGATTACAGCCAGCCAATTCCCCTGTGGGACTTCTTCTTTGGCATATTGAAAAGGGCAAAATATAATAATCAAGAAGCAGAAGTTACCGGCTGGTTCAGAAGAGCCCCGGTTCCTTATATCGAAGTGAAGACTATAAGAACAAAAAAAGAAACGGAAATAAAATGCTATACATATATCGCCAAATATATCTGGGCTGGAATCCTGATAATTGCTGGTATAATCGGCTTGTTTTTGACCTCCCTGATATTGTGAAAATAAATCTGTTTATCAGGATAGAGACTTGATTTCAGCTTTCAGAGTCTCTCTATTGGATTCAGCTCCGGACTGTAAGAAGGTATAAACTCCGGGCGCAAAACCCGCCGAGGAAATGCAAACCCGGGAATTCGGTTTCCGCCTCCAGGGAGAGAGCTATCCGCATAGATAAAATCTTTTCGGCATACCGGATACTGCTGGTACCAAAAACCTCAAGTCACCAGTTGATTCCCCCTGGGACCTGGCCGTAGTTCCCGGGGCGGCTTTCGACCGGTCCAGCCGCCGGATCGGGTTCGGCAAAGGATATTAAGACAGATTTCTGGCCCGGGCAAAGGCTCCCAAACTGGCCCTCGCTTTCAGTTTCCAGGTGGTCAGCCTCTTCGGGAAGCTCCCCTGCGATGTCGGAATGGACCTGATTCTTACCGAAAAAGTGACTTTCGAACCGCTCACCCAGCCTTGGCTCTTTATATCTTTAATCTTTACAATTTGTCATTTTAGAATTAATTTTCGTTTTAATTCAATTTCCAATCCTTTTTAATTTGTCACCGGGTCCGCTCAATGTACGTACCAGCCAAAATGTTCCTTACCAAAGGAGTAGGACATCACAAGGAGAAGCTCACCAGTTTTGAAATGGCCCTGCGCAAGGCGCAGATCGCCCAATTCAACCTGGTTAAAGTTTCAAGCGTTTTCCCCCCGCGCTGTAAGGTTATTTCCCGTGACAAAGGACTGGAGCTTTTGAAACCCGGACAAATTGTTCACTGCGTAATGAGCCAGGTCAGTTGTGACGAGCCGCACCGCCTGATCTCAGCTTCTATCGGAGTGGCGATTCCGAAAGATCGGGAAAAATACGGCTATCTCAGTGAACATCACGGTTTCGGACTGACCCAGCATGAAGCGGGAGACCACGCCGAGGACCTGGCTGCGGATATGTTCGCCACGATTATGGGTCTGGAAGTGGATATCGAGAGTAGTTATGATGAGCAGAAAGAACTCTGGCGCCTGGGAAATACCATTGTGCGCACCACTAATATCACCCAGTCAGCGGTCGGCTCAAAAAAGGGCTACTGGACTTCAGTTCTCGCTGCAGCAATTCTGATCAAATAAATTCAGTAAAGTTATGATCAATCCCGGCAGTTTTATGGCACCGGAATCAGGCCCCACCGACCTTTCATCAAGCAAAGCAGTCATCCTCCCTGCGCCTTTTGAAAGAAGCACGAGCTACGCTCAAGGCACAAAAGAGGGACCCCGAGCTATTATTGCGGCAAGCTGTCAGGTCGAAGAGTACGATCTGCGCCTGGGAAAGGAAACTACCCGGGCAGGCATCCACACTGCCCGCGCGGTCGAGGATGATCCCGCTCTGTCGCCTGAAGACTATCTCGATCTGCTCCAGGGAGAGGTTGGCCGCTATCTCGATCAGGGAAAGCTCGTGGTAACTCTCGGCGGCGAGCATACGATATCCATCGCCCCCTGGCGCGCGCATCAGAAATGTTTCCCCAGCCTGGGCATACTTCAGCTTGACGCCCACGCTGATCTGAGGGAAAGCTATGAAGGGAACCCTTACAGTCACGCCTCGGTAATGCGCCGGATTCTCGAGAGCGGGCCTTATGCGGCTGTGGCTGTGGGCATCCGCAGCTTATGTCCCGAAGAAGCGAAGCTTTACGCCAAAGGCGAGGTGGCACTGGTCGACGCCGAAACAATCGCCCAAAGCCCTTCCTGGATCGACAGGGCCCTTGATCCCCTGCCGGAAAATGTCTACCTTACTATCGATGCAGATGTTTTCGACCCTTCGGTCGTGCCTGCTGTCGGAACTCCCGAGCCCGGCGGCCTGACCTGGCGTCAGATGCTCGATCTCCTGGACTGCCTGACCCGGAACCGCCGGGTAGTCGGCTTTGACCTAGTCGAGCTTTCTCCGGTAAAAGGCCTGTTTTTCCCGGATTTCACCTGTGCCAGGCTCGTTTATCATTTGCTCGGGATGATACTCGAAGCGTAAGCCTGCATAAAATATAGCATTGTGAAAATCAATCTGGGGGTGAAGATGTCCCTTGAAAAAAAGATTATCGATGATCTCAAAAAGGCCATGAAAAACAAGGATGCGCTTACTACCGGGGTCCTGCGAATGCTCAAAAGCCAGCTGATGCTTGAAAAAACAAAAAAAGACGGCCCCAGGGAGCTGGATGACGAGGCAGTGACAAGAGTTTTCGCCAGTTATGCCAAGAAGCTCGAAGATGCCGTGGAGCAGTTCGAGAAAGGCAGGCGGGATGATCTGGTAAAAAGCCACCAGGCAGAGCTGGCTGTTGTCAAAGGCTACCTGCCCGAGCCGGCGGGTGAAGAGGAAATAAAAAAGGTCATCCTGGAGGCTGTCGCCTCTACCGGAGCCTCCTCGCCAGCGGATATGGGCAAAGTGATGGGCCCGGTAATGGAGCGCCTTAAGGGCCGCTGTGACGGGAAAACGGTGAGCCGGATGGTCCGCGAAACTCTCCTCGGCAGCTGAAAGACTGCCGGAGCGATATATGTCTCGCCCTTACTCCCACCGGACATTCCGGCTCGTTTTTTCGCATGAATGATTGAAAATTACCGCAGATCAGACTCTCGAGTCAGAGTTCTATCCCCCAGCTCAGCCTTCAATTTTGACTGAAATCGAAAGGATCTGAATCAGTATGAGCGCTTTAAAGCATTTAGTACTAACCGGCTGCCGTCTGGTAACCCGGGACAGGGTGTATGAAGGCTCGGTCGAGATAAAAGACGGTAGAATAGTCCGCGTTGGACGGTTCTCTCATGATGAAGCTCCGGGGGCCCAGGTGATAGAGCTTCACTCGGCTTACCTTCTGCCCGGGCTGATCGATATGCATATCAACGACGGTGTGGCCCTCCTGCGGGGCCTCTCCACACCCGAGGAGCATGCCGACAGGCTGGCAGAGGTCTCGGCCGGCCTTATCAGCTACGGCATCACCGGGGTCTTCATGGCCACACTCGCGGCCCCACTGCAGGAAATCAGGGCCTATCTCGAAGGCATGGCCCTGTTCCAGGACCGCTGGGCCAGTCAGCGCCTGGGAACCGAGCTCTGCGGCGCCATGCTCGAGGGCACTTTCCTGAACCCGGACAATTGCGGCGCCCATAATCCGGCCAATGTTTTCCGCCCTGAGCGCAAGATCCTGGACAGCCTCACTGAAAACGGGGTGGTGCGCATCGTGAATATCGCCCCGGAGTACGGGGATGAGAGCCTGGACCTTATCTCCTATGCAGTGGAACAGGGGCTTGTGGCTGCCGCCGGCCACTGCAAACCCACTGCCGAACAGCTTATCCGGGCTGTTGACCGGGGCTTGAGCTATTTTATCCACCTGCTTAACGGGCCGACCGGCACGAATACCAAGGCGTTTTACGGCGGCGGCACTCTCGAGGGGGCCTTGAGAGAAGACCGTCTCACAGTCGAGCTGATTGTCGATTTTATCCATGTGCAAAGGCCCGCGCTGCGGGATATTATCGCGCGCAAGGAATACAGTCGCCTGGTGGCTGTCAGCGATATCATGTTCCCTACCGATGCGCCGGAGGGCGAATTCGAGATCGGCGGGATTATCGGCCGGATGAGCAAAGAAAAGAATTATCTTACAGTAGTCGGCCAGCGCGACCCTGAGGGCAGGGTTGTCAAGATCGCTCCGCCCAAGATTCAGTCCTGCGATTTCAGCACTCTCTACGGGTCCGTAATAAAAATGGACCGGGTTTTTGCGAATATGATTGAGCTCTTGACCAGCGATATGGAGGGCAATTTCGTGCGGCGCCACCAGGCGCTGCCATTTGAGGAAGCCGTGCGCCAGGCTGCGATCATGTGCTCAACGAACCCGGCGCGGGTTACAGGGAGGCTTGACGGTTCCTGGGGCAGAAAAGTCGGTGCTCTCGAGGAGGGTTTCGAGGCTGACCTGGTGGCGGCTGAGATCGAGAAGACCCCTTCCGGGGTGAAGTTCCGGCCAAAAGAGGTGTTCCTTGCAGGCCGCCCCATGCTCGACCGGTAAAGGGTTAACCAATAAATTTCTATTGAACAATTGGTTTAAATTGATCGCCCGGGCTGGGATCGTTAGGGCGGTTCGCGAACCGCCCCTACAATAACCTGTTGATTTTTATAGCGTTATAAAACAAACCACGTTTTTTGGCCAAAATTATAACATTGTTCAAAGGTTTATATATTTTACATTTTAATATTTTGATATGAAAAAAATTCCTGTAATAGACAATTAATTGACAAATTATTTTCTCCCTCTTATTTCTTCTCAGCGGCTTTAAAACCCTGCCGGAAAATATGTCCTCTCCTGCAGAAACAATTAAATACAACTGGTGTATTTACTCTAAGAATCCCGGGGGTTCTTATGGGGAGTGGTTTTGCACCTGGTCTGCGGATTATAAGAAAGGCGTTTCCTTTGCGCTCTCAAGCCTTCCGGTGCTCAAAAGCCGGAATTACGAAGCGCTGGGCCTGGGAACGCAAATTCTCGCAGGATTCGAAGTCATTGTATTATCATCCCAATTTGCATTGCTGCTCCTGGCAGTCAGGCGGCGTTTCAAAAGGTAGGCAGGGTTTATTTAATCCCTGTTCAAAGTCTTCTAGCTGAAAGTGATTTCCAGGTACGGTCTGGAGTTTCAAATAAAAAAAACAGAGGATCCCGCTCTCCCGATTTTGTGCTGTTTTATAAATCTCCTAAAAAGCCGCTATTTTGAGATAACTGGAATTGAAGATGGAGACCAGGAAAAACACTAAAAACAAGAGTATCCGTAAATTCATAATTCTATGGATGAGCCTGTTGGTATTCTGTTTTGTGATTATCGCCTTAACGCTTGTGCTCAGCACAAACAAGCTTCAGTCTATGTCCGGGCGAATGTTCATGGATTCCATGGCAGTAGAGTATGCCCATCAGCTTGAAACCGCTATTTTAGAGGAACGCCGCGAGGATTTGCTGTGGAGAGCGACCAATAACCCCCTGTACCTCGAGCAAACAAAAGTCCAGACCGAAGAATTAAAAAACATTATCAGGCAGTTCAGCAACAGCGTGACATCTCCAGAGGAACATTTATTGATCCGTGAGATCGAAAAGAAATTCGATTTATTTGAAACTGCAACCATTGCCGACCCCCCGATTCCGATTGAAAAAATCAGCGTAATAACCGACAACCTTCTCCAGTCTGTGGAGAAATACAGGATTCAGAACCGGACCCAGATGGCTGAAACAATCAAGGTGAGCAGCAGACTCAATACGCTCGTGGACAGATGGTCTTTATTCATGATCATCCTGGTTGCGCTGATGGTGGCTTTCGGGTCGATAACTCTGATCAACAGAATAATCCATCCCGTTTTTGTCTTGATCCGCACGGCCAAAAATTTCGGCCAGGGTGATTTCAGCGTTAAAACCCCGGTATATCGAAACGATGAGCTCGGGGCACTTTGCGAAACATTCAACGATATGGCCACAGGTATAAAAAATAATCAGCAGGAACGCCTGAATTTTATCGCCACAGTGGCGCACGACCTTAAGAACCCATTGGTAGTGGTCGGTGCGGCGGCCCGAAAGCTGAAAAAAAATAATCTCAGCGATGATAAACAAACTATCTGGCTGGATTATATCATCAAGAACGTGGAATATCTCGAAAATTTGATCAGCGACCTGATGGATTCAGTACAGATTGAAAGCGGCAAACTGACTTTGCATATGTCGGAATTGGACCTGACATCTTTGGTCAGTTTCATTCAGCAGCAGCAGGACGAGCTGATAAAAACTCATCAGATAATCTTCGAGGGAGATAGTAAATGCTGGATCCAGGGAGATACGAGGAGGCTGGAAAGGGCGGTCTTAAACCTTGTGTCAAATGCGATCAAATACAGCCCTGAAAATTCCACTATTTTACTAAAGATTGAAAGAGGTGAATCGGAGGCAAGGCTGATTGTCAAAGATGAGGGATTCGGAATCGAGGAAGATGAAATACCGAACTTGTTCCTCCCTTTCAAACGTCTTACCAGGACACATGATATGGCCGATGGGACCGGCCTGGGGCTGTTCTCTGTAAAGAAAATTGTGGTCGGCCACGGCGGGTCAATAAATATAGACAGCAAACCCGGCTCCGGTACCACAGTCGAAATAGTGCTGCCCCTGATCAAGAATAAAGAGTGAGCGGAGAAAATACCGGCACTGGATGATGCCGTGACAAGACAACCGGGTTAATTTTTTTCAGGGGCCACCCGGGCGATTGTCTCTGCCAAAGAAGACAAACCAACCTTTCCCTGCATTTATGGATGACATTCGATAAGATCTCTCTTAAGGCGCGTGAGTAAGGCGCAACTTGTCCTGACATTTTATCCCTGTATTCTGCCTGCCCAGCCATGGGCTGCATTGCACATGCGGAAATACCCTTTTACTACAGGGAGCATTAAATAGTTTCCATTTATATTGTTTTTATATGCTTTAGCCTTGGTTATTAATATAAGTTGAGTAAACAGGAATGATTTACCGGATGTCGATTCTTACATTTAAGGCGCCGGCTAATGATTTACCTGACAACGGTTGAAATCCCCCGGGAGAGAACTTTTAAAACTGCCGAAAAGAGGTTTTAGTGCAACTACCTGGGATGATAAAGCCATCCCAGGTGAAACTAAAGACTATAAGAAGCCCTGAAGTCTGAGGACCCTGTTTCTGGAGCGTGTAGAAGACAAGTAATTTCCATCATCGCCATACTAGATGTACACCGCCCAGGCCATGCCTTTGCGCAGGCTTCCTGCGCGTAGGCGAGCTTGGCGAAGCGGAGTAAAGGACATAATTGCCAGGATTAACTTTTGTTTCTTTTGGTTACAAAAGAAATGGTTTTGCTTCTTTTGCCACCAAAAGAAGAAAAAAATCTACCTTTTCT
>Ga0307380_10001327_pt1 | contig 36589 bp, 35 predicted proteins | sample UN3MG_FD_202239 | JGI IMG/M metagenome (GOLD analysis project Ga0307380, IMG submission 202239) | Soil microbial communities from Risofladan, Vaasa, Finland - UN-3 | ecosystem: Environmental > Terrestrial > Soil > Coastal area > Acid sulfate soil | place: Finland: Risofladan, Vaasa | collected...
GGACTGGGAGATGGGTCGGCTCGACCTGCCGTTCCTGACGGTCGCCGTCCAGCTCGGCTTTGCAGCCGGGGCGCTTTTGCTCGCGGCGACCGGCGCGGCCGACGTCATCCGCCCTCGATATCTGCTGGCAGCCGGCGCCTTCCTCGCCGCCGTCGCCAATCTTGGGTTTGCCGGCCTGGCCACGGACACCGCGTCGGCGATCCCGTTCCGCGTGATCACCGGCGCCGCGCTGGCCTGCGTCTATCCGGTTGCGATCAAGGTCCTGGCCGGCTGGTTCGGCCGCGAGCGCGGCCTGGCGGTCGGCGTGCTGGTCGGGGCCCTGACGATCGGATCGGCGCTGCCGTTCCTGTTCCGGGCACTTGGTTCCTTGAGCGGCGCCGACTGGCACGCGATCGTCGCGATAGCAAGCGTCGCGGCGATCGTCGGCGGGTTCGTCGCTCTCGCCGGCGTGCGAGATGGGCCGAATGACGTACGCGCTCCACGGTTCAGCCTGTCGATGGCCGCTCGTGCCTTCAGTCACCCCTCTGTACGCCTTGCCAATCTCGGCTATCTCGGCCACATGTGGGAGTTGTACGCGATGTGGACGTGGGTGCCGCTCTTCCTGGCTGCAAGCTTCGCGGCCGGCGGAGTAGCCGACGCATCCCTGGCCAGTCTTGGCGCATTCGTGGTGGTCGCTGCCGGCGGACTCGGATGCATGGCCGCGGGGATGCTCGCGGACCGCGCCGGGCGAACGACCATCACCATGATCGCGATGGCCTGTAGTGGCCTGAGCGCACTCGCCATCGGGTTGCTCTTTGGAGCCGCGCCCTGGTTGACCTTGCTGCTTGGTATCTTCTGGGGCATCACCGTCGTCGCGGATTCAGCCCAGTTCTCCGTCGCGGTCTCGGAACTGGCCCCTCCGGGCACGGCCGGCTCCGCGCTGGCCATCCAGACCGCATTCGGGTTCATCCTGACCAGCGTGACCATCCTCATGATCGGGGCGCTGGCCCCGGCCGACGGGGTCGGTTGGCAGGTCGCATTCGGTCTGCTGGCCATCGGACCGGCGGTCGGGATCGTCGCGATGGGACGCTTGCGCAGTCGTCCCGATGCCGTGCTCATGGCGAACGGCAACCGCTAGCCTTCCTTGATGACGTCCCGCGGCACGATCACCGAGGTCTTCGGGGCGGCCCTCGGTCTCGGCCTGACTTCGTTCGGGGGCCCGATCGCCCATATCGGGTATTTCCGGCGAGAGTACGTGACGAAGCGCGGCTGGCTCGACGAGACCTCCTTCGGCGATCTCGTGACGCTCAGCCAGATGCTCCCTGGACCGGCCAGCAGCCAGTTGGGGATCGCGATCGGGACGCGTCGGGCCGGGATGGCTGGCGGGTTGGCGGCGTGGCTTGGTTTCACCTTGCCGTCGGCGATCGCGCTGACGGCCCTCGGGCTCGTGGCCACCTCGGTCGATCTTTCCGGGATGGGTTGGGTCCACGGCCTCCAGCTTGCGGCGGTCGCCGTCGTTGCCCAGGCTGTTTGGGTGATGGCCGGAACCCTGGCCCCCGATTGGATCCGCAAATCCCTGGCCCTGGCCGCCACGATCGTGGCTCTCGCCTGGGCCACGCCGTTCTCGCAGGTCGCGATCATCGCTGGCGGAGCCCTGATCGGCCGATTCCTCCTGGACCCACCGACCATGCCGAAGACCGGCCCTGAACCAAGCCCCGTCTCGCGACGGACGGGCCTCATCGCGCTCTCCCTTTTCGTGGTCCTGCTGGTCTGCCTGCCGATCCTGCGTGGACCCGGCGGTCAGCCGGTCGCGATGTTCGATGCGTTCTACCGTTCGGGCGCCCTGGTATTCGGTGGCGGCCACGTCGTCCTACCCCTCCTGGATGCGACGGTGGTCGATCCGGGCTGGGTCAGCGACAGCCAGTTCCTCGCCGGCTACGGGGCGGCGCAGGCGGTCCCCGGTCCGCTGTTCTCGTTCTCAGCCTTTCTCGGGACCGTCTCGGCGCCGACCCCCAATGGCCCGTCGGGCGCGGTCATCGCGCTGACTGCGATCTTCCTGCCATCGCTCCTGCTCATCTTCGGTGCACTGCCGTTCTGGGAGTGGCTACGTCGCTCCGTGGACGTTCGCCGGGCCCTGACCGGCGCGAACGCGGCGGTCGTCGGGATCCTCCTAGCGGCCTTGTACACGCCGGTCTGGACAAGCGCGATCGAGACCGGGCTCGATGTCGCGGTCGCCGGGACCGGCCTTGCCCTGCTGCTCACGGGACGCGTACCGCCGGTCGTCGTCGTGGCACTCTGCGCGCTCGCCGGGCAGGCGCTCACGGCGATCTGACGGCGTATGCGCGCTACTCGAGCTTGCCCTCGGCGAACCGACCGAAGAGGTCCGCATAGTCTGGCAATCCGCGTTCATAGCCGATCGCCCAGAACCCGACACCGGCCAGCCCACGCTCGTCGGCCAGGGCCATCTTTGGCTGCAGGCTCCGTGGCGAGTCCACGTAGATGGCCTGCCAGCCGGCGGTCGCCCGAGAATCGCCGGGTTCCGGCGTGACCGTCGGCGGGACCGCGTAGAACTCCACGACTTCGATCGGATCGAGTTCGGGCGGGATGGGCGGGTTCTTCAGGAACTTCGGGTTGTCGGCCGGGACCCAGTCGGCCGCGTTGCCGAGTCGTGGCGCACCGATCTCCGGTCCGGCTACCCGCCAGCGGTAGCCATAGAGCGGCAGGCCCAGGATCGTCTGCTCGACCGGGACACCGACCGATTCGTACAGGTCGAGGGACCAGACGAGGTCCGCGTTGGCGCCATCTCGACGGTCCATCGGCGCCGAGGCCCCGACCTCCGATGACGAATAGTGGTAGTCGTAGCCCATCAGGAAGATCCGATCGGCACCCGCGGTCGCTGCCGACGACGCCATCGCCGCTCCCGTCCTGCCGGCCCCCGTCGCCACCGATACCTGGGCGTCTGGGTCGGCCTCCCGCAGCGCATCGCGTAATCGCCCGACAAAGACGCCATACGCCGGCACAGCGTCGAGCTTGAGCCGCTCGATGTCGACGTTCACGCCATCGACTCCCAGCTCGCGGACCAAGGCGACGAGCGACGCGATCGTCGCTGCCTGGCGCTTCTCGTTCGTGAGCAATCGCTCATTCCGCGTGGGTCCGAAACTCGTGTAGACGAGCTCAACCGCGATCTCTCGCTCGTGTGCCTCGCGGATGAGCTGTCGGCCGAGGGTGCCTGTGATCCGCTGGTACCCAGGCAGTGACGTCTTGATCTCGCCGGCGCTGTTCGTCGCGACCGAGAACAACGCCAGGGTCGTCAGCGGCGTGAGGCGGAGATGGCGGGCGATCGTATCGTCCATCTCCCAGTACGGGACAAAGCCGAAGAGCTCGTGACCGGGCGTCGGACGGGGGGTGGGTACCGGGGTCGGCGCACCGGTTGCGACGGCGTTGCCGGTCGGACTCGACGATGGCTCCGACGGTGGAGAGCTGGGCGCGGAACCAAGCGTCGCGATGATGGCGATCGTGGCGACGATGCCGGCAACGACACCGACGCCGAGGAGAGGCCGTCGGGTCATGGTCACAGCGTGGGTCCAGGACGAGATCGGGTCAAGCGACCCTCGACCCGAGCACGAAACACGGACTGTCGATTTGCGGCGCGGCCGTTCGTTGTGAAGGTAGATGGCCGGGGCGTCGACACGAGATCGACGACGAGCCCATCGATCGGAGGTCCACGATGGCGAATTTCGTACTGCTCTATCACGGTGGCGGCATGCCCGAAACCCCTGAAGAGGGCGCCAAGGTGATGCAGGCCTGGACAAACTGGTTTGCCCAGCTCGGCGAGGCGTTGGTCGACGGCGGGAACCCGGTGTCCCAGGTGCGGACCATCACGGCCGATGGATCGGTCAGTTCCGCGAGCGGGCACACGCTTACTGGTTACAGCGTCATCAAGGCGGACGACCTCGACGCGGCGGTGGCTCTCGCCAAGGGCTGCCCAGTCCTCGAAGGCGGCTCCACGATCGAGGTCGCCGAGACGTTCGTAGCGATGTAGGCGATCCGGCGATCGTCGGCGCGAGTTGCTCAGTCCCAGCGATCGAGCGGCGCCAGGAAGTCGACGATCGCCGCCGCCAGCCGAGCCGGTTGCTCCATCCCGATCATGTGGGCGACGTCGTCCCAGATGAGGGCACGAGCGTCAGGAGCCTCGGCCTCCAGGTGTCGGGCGGTCGCGATGACCTCACCGAAATCGAGCCCGCCGGCGACCGCGAGGATGGGACAACGCAGTTCAGCGATGCGCTCGGCAGCGGGTGGATCCAGGTTGATTCGGTGCCCGGCGACTCGGTCGGGCTGATTGAGCGGCAGACCCATCTCGTACAGCAGATGACGGGTGGACGACGCCAGCCGATCAGCGGGTTGCCGGGGTCCGTTACCCCAGACGTTGACTTCGAAGTCGGTCAAGGCCGCCGCGTCGAACGGCTCGGCGTTGTCGACACCCTCATAGGCCTCGATGACGACCAGATCCTCCGGCGAAGGGGCCGGGTCGAACCCGCCGAGGCCGGCCCCGACTCCCACGACCGCGACGACCCGCTCGGGTGACTCGATCGCGGTGTCGAGGGCGAGCATCCCCCCGAGTGAATTGCCGACCAGCGCCGCGCGCCCGATGCCCAGCGCATCGAGGACGGCGATGAGGTCCGCCCTGGGCGAGAAGTCGACGTCCTCGGTCGTCGATCCACCAAACGCTCGGGCGTCGTATCGGACGGTCCGGTAGCCGGCCTCGACGAGGAACGGGACCATGTCGTCCCAGGCCCTGAGATCGGCGACTCCGGCGTGGAGCAGAACGATGGGCGGGCCGTCCCCGTGATCGATCGCCTTGAGTCGACCGCCCGATACGTCGATGGAGACTGTCGACATCGGATCAGGCCTCGCGGGCGATCGGCTCCAGATCGATGGTCCGAACCTGGCGCGAACGTCCCGCCTCGGTCCGGACGAGCGCAGCCGGGATCACGCCACCGGTCAGCTTCTCGATGACCGCAGCTTCACCGGCATACAGACCGCCCCCCGAGATCTTGACTCGATCCCCGACCGACAATCCCGCCCGACCGCTGCCCGCAGTCAGGTCGATCGTGGCGACGGTGGGGCGGACGTACGGTTCTGGGCCCGCGCCTGGCCGCTGGCTCGGTTTCGTGTCGGTACGGGCCGGAGGATAGACAGTCTTGCGCTTGCGTGTTGCCACAGTGGCTTGAGCCCTCCTGGAGCCGTGACTGAAGTTGCACGGCGCGAGGCGATGCTACATCGAGTCGTCAACGTCGTGGGCGCCATGTCCCGTATCGTGTGTCGATGACAGATCCCGAACGGTTCGACGACAGCATCGGCCCGCTCGAGCCAAATCCGCCCAGTCGAGCCCGACGCGCGGCGACGATCGCGATCCTGATCGCGCTCATCGTCTCGATGATCTTCCTGGCCTTCGTTTCAGGTCGCGGCATCGTCCAGCCGACCATCCCATCGAAGACATTCACCCCGGAGCTCGCGGTCATCGACGGGGCCGGACGCCTGACGACGACGGATGCCCTGGGCGACGCGGCGGTCGGATACGGCGCGTCGGGCACGACGTTCTCGTTCCCCGCGTGGTCGCCGGATGGCACCCGGATCGCGGCAATCGGCCGGGACGCTGCAGGAGCGATCGTGGCCGTATTCAACGTGCGGTCGGAGGACGATCCCCCAGTGGATCCGGTCATCGTCTACCGCAGTGCCGATCGGCCGCCGTTCTACCTGTACTGGTCGCCGGACGGTACCCACCTGGCGTTCCTGACGACCGAGCCGGACGGTCTGGCATTGCGCATCGTGCCCGCCGATGGCAGCGGGCCAGCGGTAGCGATCCACGACGGCTCGCCGCTCTATTGGGCATGGACCGAAGGCGAGAGCCTGCTCGTCCACAGCGGTGGCGACACGCCGGATGCGTTCGTGGGCGAGATCGGACCCGACGGCACAACCCTCGAGCGGTCCGCGATCAAGGTCGGCGGGTTCCGCGCGCCAGGCCTCTCGTCCGATGGGAGGCTGCGCGGCTACGCGACACCCGACGATGACGGAACGGCCGCGATCGTCGTAGAAGACCGTGACGGGGCGAACCGGCGATCGGTCGGCGTCTTCGGACAGGCCGCCATCGATTTCAGCCCGGTTGCCGACGATCTCGCGTTCATCGCACCGGACGCTCGGGGTTCGGGAGGTGTGCTGCCTGTCGGACCGTTGCGCCTACTCGACGGGCGGACCGGGTTGGTTCGAACGGTCCTGGCTGGAACGGTGATCGCCTTCATGTGGGCACCCGACGGCCGAACGATCGCTGGGCTGCAGCTCGGATCCAGCGTGGATGACAATGTCGCGCTTGGCGCTCCGGCGCGCCTGGCGTCGCTCGAGCGTGCTCCGATCGCTCCCAGGGCGCCCGCCGTGGCGGCGCCTGGGCTCGACGTCCGCCTCGTATTCGTGGACGTGACATCTGGCGCGATCCGGTCGCAGCGCGACGTCACGCTCTCGGACCTCTTCACCGGACAGTACCTCCCCTTCTTCGACCAGTACGCTCTGAGCCACCGCCTCTGGTCCTCCGACGGTGCGTCGGTCATCCTGCCGCTCGTCACCGCCGATGGCGCGACGCATCTCACGATCATCCAGACCGATGGCTCTGGGTCACACGAGCTGCCGACCGGCGATCTCGGGTTCTGGCGCCCCTGACGCGAAGTACATAATAGTTATGCATACTTCTTGTGCATGTTACATTTCGAACCATGCAGACACCTCCCGCCGCGGTCTTGCGGCTCGATCCCCATGCCCTCACCGTCCTCGCCCACCCGCTGCGTTCACGCTTGGTCGCGGCCCTGCGGACCGACGGACCGGCGACCGCGACGACCCTTGCTCGAGCGCTTTCGACCAACTCCGGGGCGACCAGCTATCACCTGCGCAAGCTCGCTTCGGTCAGTCTCGTGGAGGAGACCGATGACGGGCACGGGCGGGAACGCTGGTGGCGAGCAACGACCTCCAGCCACGGCTGGAATGAACGCGATGTCGAGGGGCACCCAGATGGCCAGGCTGCATCGGATTGGCTTCGCCGCCACTACCTCGACTGGTTCGTCGAGAACTATGCACGCTGGCTCGACAACCAGGCATCATGGCCTCTTGAATGGCGCGACGTTGGCGGTGCCAATGATTACGGCCTTCGCCTCTCGCCGGAACGGCTGACCGCCTTCGTGTCCGAGTTCGAGCGCCTCGTCGAGGCCTATCGGGGCCACGCCGGCGAACCTGGTGAGGAAACCCTGCAGGTCTACCTGTATGCGTTCCCGCTCGCGGAAAAGCCCTCTTGACGGTGCTTAGCGCTCGCTCCGCCCGTCGGCGCTTCCTCATTCTCACCGGGCTACGCTGGCTGCCGACGGGCCTACTCGTCCCGGTCTTCGTTCTGCTGGCCGTATCGCGAGGCCTGAGCCTGACCGAGATCGGTCTCGTGTTCGCGCTCCAGGGTCTGACGGTCCTCCTCCTGGAGTTGCCGACGGGCGGACTCTCCGACGCGCTCGGCCGACGGCCCGTCCTCATCCTGGCCAGCATCGTGGGCGTGTTCTCGCTCGGTCTCCTGTACGTCGCGGACTCGCTCGCCCTCTTCGCCGCGGCGACGATCTCGCAGGGGGTGTTCAGGGCTCTCGACAGTGGGCCCCTCGAAGCCTGGTACGTGGATGCGACCCTCGCCGCGGATCCAGACGCAGAGATCGAGAAAGGGCTGAGCGCCGCCACCGCCGTCCTGAGCGTGGCCATCGCACTCGGCGCTCTTGCATCGGGGCTGCTGGTCGCGATCGATCCGGTGCCGGAGGTGGCCGCCCTGGCACTCCCACTCCTTGTCGCCCTGGTCCTTGGAATCGTCAACGTCGTCTTCATCGTCTGGCTCATGTCGGAGCCACGTGCCGCCCGTGGTATGGCCGCGATCGGTCGATCTGTTCGAGCGGTCCCGACCGTGGTCGTCGATGGGATCGGACTGCTCCGAACCTCGAACGTGCTGCTCGGACTGGTCGCGGTTGAATTGTTCTGGGGCTTCTCCATGGTCACCTTCGAAACCCTCTTCCCGATCCGTCTGTCCGAGGCCGTCGGTGACACCAATCAGGCGGCCGCTTTGATGGGACCGGTCAGCTCCATCGCCTGGTTCGTGGCCGCCGGCGCGGCTGCGGGCGTCATCCTCATCAGCAACCGAATCGGGGTCGCCCGCTCCGCAGCTCTCCTCCGTCTCATCCAGGGCGCCGCGATCATGGCCATGGGACTCCTCGCCGGCCCCCTCGGCGTCGTGATCGCCTTTCTCACCACGTATGCGGCGCACGGTGCAAGTAATCCGATGCACATGACCCTGCTCCACCGGGAGGTCGACGGCCCACACCGGGCGACCGTGATCTCCCTGAATTCGATGGTCAGCCAGCCGGCGGGAGCGATCGGAGGGATCGCGCTCGCGGCCCTGGCCGAAGGAACATCGATCGCGACCGCGATGGTCGTCGGCGGCATCATCTGCGCCGCGGCGGCGCCGCTCTACATCCCAGCCTTGCGGGCCGAACGCAGGCGGAGCGCGGCCAGGAAAGAGCGGCCGTCCGCCGCCTGACTCACGGTCCGGGTTCGATCCAGCCGAGGGTTCGCTCGACGCCCTTGTGCCATCGAGCGAGACCAGCCGCCCGGGTGGCCTCATCCATATCGGGCTCCCAGGTTTGTGCGCTGCGATCCATCGAGCGCAAGACACCGAGACCATCCCAGAATCCGACTGCCAGTCCAGCCGCATAGGCGGCCCCGAGGGCGCTCGTCTCCGCGATCGGCGGTGCGACGACCGGCCGATCCAGGATGTCTGCCTGGAACTGCATCAGAAGCTCGTTGCGGATCATCCCGCCGTCCACCCTGAGTTCGCCGGGCAGTGACCCGTCCAGGTCGGCCGCCATGGCGATGCTGAGGTCGTAGACCTGGTAGGCGGTCGCCTCCAGGGCGGCCCGAGCGATGTGGCCACGCGTTGCGTAGCTGGTCAATCCCGCGATGATCCCCCGTGCATCGGCTCGCCAATGTGGGGCGAACAGGCCCGAGAAGGCCGGCACGAGGACGACATCGCCGCTGTCCGGCACGGATCGGGCGAGTGCCTCGACCTCCGACGCGTCGGCGATGATCCCAAGATTGTCGCGCAACCACCCGATCAGGGACCCGGCGACCGCCACTGACCCCTCGAGTGCATAGGTGGCCGGGCGTTCCCCGAGTCGCGCCGCGACCGTCGTGATCAGGCCATGGTTCGAATGGACAGGCCGTTCGCCGGTATGCATGAGCATGAAACAGCCCGTCCCGTAGGTGCACTTGACCTGACCGGCCTCGAAGCAGGTCTGACCGAAGAGTGCCGCCTGCTGATCGCCCAGGTCGCCGGCGATCGGCACCCCCGCGAGATCATCTGTGCCGTAGCCGTAGATCTCAGATGATGAACGGATCTCGGGAAGCATCGCGACCGGGATCTGGAGGGCATCGACCAGCTCCGGCTCCCAGGCCAGCGACTCCAGGCCGGCGAGCATGGTCCGGGACGCGTTGGTGACATCCGTCACGTGCACGCCATCCTCGACGCCGCCCGTGAGATGCCAGATCAGCCACGTATCGATCGTCCCGAAGAGAAGATCGCCAGCGGTCGCGGTCGCCCGGCGCTCAGGCCCTCCATCCTCGAGGATCCAGGCCAGCTTGAGCGCTGAGGAGTAGGTGGAGATCGGAAGGCCGGTCAGGGCACGGAAACGATCAACGCCGAGCGGATGGCCGGCAGCCAGTCGCCGACAGGCATCGGCCGTTCGCGTGTCCTGCCACACGATGGCGTGCTGGACCGGTCGCCCGGAGCGGCGATCCCAGACCACCGTCGTCTCGCGTTGGTTGCTGATCCCGATCGCGGCCAAGGCCCCGGCATCGGCGCCCGAATCACGCAACGCGACCCGGAGGCAGGTCCGCACGTTTTCGAGGATCTCCTCGGCGTCGTGCTCGACCCAGGCGGGCCGCGGCGTGATCTGGACGTGCTCCAGCTGATGGCTGGAGACGGGGCGTCCGGTCCGGTCGAAGAGGATGCAGCGGCTGCTCGTCGTCCCCTGGTCGACGGCGGCGACGAGCGACCGCGGTTCCATTCCTGGGCTAGTAGCGGTAGGACGTCCGATCCACTGAGGTGATCGACGACCCGACGTCGCGCATCTGGTACAGCAGAGCCGCGATCGCGAGAACGACGAAGGCGATGGTCATCACGATCCCCACGTCGGGATCGAGGAACGAGCCAAACAGCCCGTTCTTCAGGTCCGCAACATCGATCTGCCCCAATAGGACGAAGACACCGTTGACGACCGCCACGGCCCCACTCGCCGCCGAGAAGACCATGACCAGCAGGATGGGAACTCCGAGCAGGAATGTGCCGATGGCGAACAGCGCCCCGACGATCAACCCGATGATGACCACGATGACGCCGGTATCGAGCCCCAACCAGACGAACGCCCCGACCGCAAGCGAATAGCCGAGCGCGCCGCCAAGGATGACGATCGCGGCGTAGTACCAGAAGTAGGAGATGGCTGCGAGGATGAGCCCGAGGCCGATCCCGATCCCCCACGACAGCACCGTTGAGAAGAAGCCCTCTCCGAAGACCTCCTGACCCCACTGGCCGCCGGCCACGAGCCCGAAGAAGAACGCCCACAGGGGCAGCAGGATCGCGAACAACTTGAGTCCGTAGAACGCCCAGGCCAATCCGATACCGATGGCCAGCAGGCCGACGAGGATCCCCTCGATTGACATTGTGTGTCCTCCATCCCTCTCGGCGTCCGCTGCCGGGCACTGGCAGTTCTGTACGAACGCCCCTCGGTGGGGACTATACAGGGTGCTGCAAGACGTTTGGCGCTCACAGATCGCCATACCGCCTCCACATCCGCTCCATATCCGGACGCGAGGATCGGCGCAGAGGGATCCGACCTGGATCCCCGGAAACCAGGAGTCAAGACCTATGCGCAGATTCGTCGCAGCCATCCTGCTCATCGCCGTCCTCGCCGTCGGTGGCGGCCTCATCGCCAATGCCGCCTATCAGGCGGGAGTCGACACCGCGGTCGTCACCGCTGTTGGGGCGGGCGGCACGGTCGGCACGCCCGTCGTCGTGCCCGCCTACGGGTATGGCTGGCGTCTCGGGGGACCCGGGTTCGGGTTCTTCGGGTTCCTCGTGACGTTGTTCATCCTGTTCATCGTGTTCGGTCTCATTCGGGCCATCTTCTGGGGCGGACCTCGCCGTGGCCATGGGTGGGGCGGGCCCGGTCGCGGCCATGGTTGGGGCGGGGCGGGTCACGAGCCCGGTCGATCGCCGTGGGAGACCAAGGCACATGACGCTTTCGACCAGTGGCACCGGCGAGCGCACGACGACCCATCTGACGATGCCGCGGCCCCGGCCTCGACCGACCACCGATCCTGACCGCACGGGACCTGGTCTCCGCCCCCGGACAGCCCGTCCGGGGGCGACGGCCGTCTAGGATGATGCCGGTGAAGACCATCCTGGTCGTCGACGACGAACCGAAGATCGCCACGCTCGCCCGCGACTACCTCGAGCACGCAGGTTTTGCCGTCGTCAGTGCCTGGGATGGTCCGACTGCACTGGCGATCTTTCGACAACGCCGTCCGGATCTGGTCGTCCTGGACCTCGGTCTACCCGGGCTGGACGGACTCGACGTGACCCGTGAACTGCGCCGCGATTCGACCGTCCCCATCGTCATGCTCACCGCCCGCGACGACGAGTTCGACAAACTGCTCGGCCTGGAGCTCGGTGCGGACGACTACCTGACCAAGCCGTTCAGCCCACGGGAACTCGTCGCCCGCGTTCGTGCCGTTCTTCGGCGCGCGGAGCGAGCGCCCGACGCGGCGGAGACCATCCGGGCTGGCGCCGTCGTCCTGGACCTGCCCGCGATGCGAGTCGAAGTCTCCGGCATCCCGGTCGATCTGACGCCGACCGAGTTCCAGCTCCTCGCGACGCTGGCCGCTCGACCCGGGAGGATCTTCACGCGGAGCCAGTTGCTCGATACCCTGCGTGGCGTCGCCTTCGAGACGTATGAACGGGCCATCGACTCGCACATCAAGAACCTTCGGCGCAAGGTCGAGCCCGACCCGCGCCGACCGCGCTACATCCTCACGGCCTATGGGGTCGGGTATCGATTCAGCGACGAACAGGAGGTGGACTGATGCCCGGTCGAGCGGGACCACCGTCCGACGACTGGTCTCGAGGCGAGTGGCGACGAACGCGCGACCAGTGGCGAACGGGTCGGGTCCGTGATTCGGCCCAGGGCGCTCGGGGATGGTCACCTCGGGGCGCCCGACGCGGATTCGGCTGCCTGTTCGGGCTGCTCTTCCTGGTCATCGCCGGGTCGCTCGTGGCTGGAACAGCATTGATCCTGTCGCGCCTCGGCGTCGTGCCCGGGATCCTCGCACTCGGTTTCGTTCTCCTGCTCCTGGTCTGGATGGGGCGTGCGCTTTTCGTCACGGGCCGGGCCCTGGATCGGCTGGTCGATGCGACCAGGCGGGTGAGCGCCGGTGACTACTCGGCACGCGTTGGGCCGTCTCCCTCACCGGGTGGCGTCATCCGCGTTATTCGCGAACTCGACCGCGGCTTCGATGCGATGGCCGAGCGACTCGAGACCGACGAGCGCCAGCGCCGGACGATGCTGGCCGACATCAGCCACGAGCTGCGCACGCCGCTCACCGTGGTCCAGGGGCACATCGAGGCGATGGTCGACGGCATCTACCCCGCCGATCCGTCGCATCTCGAGGTCATCCTCGAAGAAACGCGCGTCCTCAGCCGACTGATCGACGATCTGCGCACGCTGGCGCTCTCCGAAGCCGGGACCCTGACCCTTCACCCGGAGCCGACCGATCTCGACGTCCTCGTGGCCGAGGTCGTTCGGTCATTCGAGCCGGCCGCGAGCGCCGCCCTGGTTGACCTGACCGCCTCCGACGGCGCTCCCCTGCCCCTCCTCGAGGTCGATCCGATCCGCATCCGCGAGGTCCTCTCGAATCTCGTTGCGAACGCCATTCGCCATACGCCGCCGAGCGGCCGGGTGACCGTGACCTCGGCATCCGAGCCGGGACACTGGGTCCGCCTGGACGTCCGTGATACCGGGACCGGGATCGACCCGGATCTCCTGGACCACGTCTTCGACCGATTCGCAAAGGGTGATGCCTCAACTGGGTCCGGGCTTGGCCTGGCGATCGCCCGTCAGCTGGTCCTGGTCCATGGCGGCGAGATCAGCGCGACATCCGAGCTCGGTGCCGGCACGGTCGTGACCGTCCGGCTGCCGGTCACGGGCGCCTGATCCGGACGTCGTCGACGCCTGCTTCGATCGCGCTTGCGTGGCCGCGGTCCGCAGCGGCGAAGACGATGCGGACCGACTGCCCGGCCCAGGGCGTCATCGAGATCGAGGCCTTGGCCCAGACCGGGAGATCCTTGTTCGCGGCGCCGCGCTCCACGAGCACGAGTGTGCGATCGCCATCGGCGTCCTCGATGTAGACCCGGAAGTAGTCCTTGGTCGTCGCGTCGGCGCTGTGCGCAAGGTAGTAACGGAATGTCAGTTCGCCGACAGTGCCCGGCAACGCGATGGACGGCGATCGAACGGTCGTGCGCCCGCCGTCGAGGTCGTAGGAACGGATCTTTGGCCCCGCCTTGGCGCCGGTGACCAGGGCCTTGGATCCGGACCTGACCGTGCCCGCCTGTCGGGCAGTGGCGGACGGATTGGCTCGCTGCCATGTGCCGGCGGTCGCGGTGTCGGTCCCGAGTGGGTCGACCGTCCAGCCGCCGGCGGTCTCGAAGTCGTCGTAGAGCGGTCCGCAGTCCGCTTTGGCCTTGCCGATCAAGATGTACCGGCAGCCGGCCGCCTCGATGAGCATGAGGATGGCTGCCCGGTTGCGTTCCGTCTGGGGGCCGATCATCTCGTCGGGTGGGTAGAACCGTTGCGTGGAGCTGACCTTGGCGTGGCTGGGATAGAGCTCGAAGGTGTACATGAAGATGTCCTCGACGCCGTAGGCCCAGTCGATCTCGTCGCCGTCCGTGACGTACAGGTCGCTTGACTGCATCGCCTTGTAGCCGTTGGTCGTGGCCATCTTCTTGCCGAGCGCTACGAGGGCCGCGTGATCGTGGCTGGTCATGTCCCCGGGCACATTCCGCCTGGTATAGCCATACGGCCACAGGATCTGCTCGCCCGCCGCGTGGAAGGTGATCGCGGTCTTGATCTGTTGACGGCCGCCGACCCGACGGCTGGCGAGGAAGTCGCGTACGGCCTGCGTCTCGGGTGCCGAGAATGCCGAGGGCCCACGGTAGGTGTCCGACGCGCGGCTGCCGGATGAACCGCCGCAGCATCCCCAGCGGTAACCGTAGTTGCGGTTGAGGTCAGTCCCGATCGCCGACGCTCCCGCATTCGGCTGGCGGTTCTTGCGCCAGGCCCGATACGGTGAGCCCGTGAGGTCGTACTGTGCCCCGTCGGGGTTGACCGCGAAGATGATCCAGATCTCGCGGCTGTCGACGAGATCGGTGATCCGGTCGTCCGTCCCGTAGCCCTCGGTCAGCCAGCGCAGGATGGCCAGGTTCTGTTCGAGGGTCAGGTGCTCGCGCGCGTGATGGAGAGCGTCGAACAGGACCTCCGGTTCGTCCTCGTCCGTGCCCACTTCGTCCGAGACCTTGGCGACCCACAGGTCGCGTCCGTTGTAGCTCTCGCCGATGGAGGACAGCTCGACGATCTCCGGGTACGCAGCGGCAGCGGCCTGGATCTCGCTGACCATTTCCGAATACGTGTGATAGCCCGAGTCCTTCGCCGGGAAGTCGGCGGCCTGCGCGTTGGGTGCCGCCCACAGCGTCGCGCCGGCGACGAGCGCAAGCGCGAGGCTGAATCGGTGTCGCATGGCGCCAGCATGACCACCCGGAGACCGACGTGCCACCCCCGGAAGGGACTATCCGAGGTCAGGACCCACGCGAAGGACTACCATCGGGTCGACCCCGGTCCTTCCAACGGCCGGGGTCGCTGTTCGTCCGTGGGAACTCGCGTGCGACGCTCGGAGTCTTGGGCCCCAACAGGATCGGTCCACCCGCGGCCGGCCACCGAAGGGGGAGGTCGACGATGTTTCGCTCGATCCGACGAACCTGGACCGCGCTCGCGGCCGCCACTGCCATCGCCATCCTGACGGCGGCGCCCGCCCTGGCCTGCGGCGGCCTGATCGGCCCGAATGGCGCCGTCAACCTGTTGCGGACGACGACGCTGGCCGCCTATCACGACGGGGACGAGCACTACATCACGGCCTTTCAGTTCGCCGGCGGTGGTGGAGCGTTCGGGTCCCTGACGCCGTTACCCGGGATACCCTCGAGCGTCGAGAAGGGCGGCGATTGGACCCTCCAACGACTCATCCGCGAGACGGAACCGCAGCCGGAATTCCTGTCCATCGCCGGGGCGGCCAGCGATTCGGCCGAGGTGCTCCTCACGGTCCGGATCGACGCGCTCGACGTGACGGTGCTGCGCGGCGGAGCCGCAGCGGTCGGCACGTGGGCCACTGAGCATGGCTTCCGACTGCCACCCGACGCTCCCGAGGTCCTCGACTTCTACGCCGCGCGGTCGCCGATCTTCCTGGCCGCGGTCTTCGACGCCGAAGTTGCAGCCGAGCGAGGACAGGCGGTCGGTGACGGCACACCGGTCCACATCACGATCCCGACAGACGATCCCTGGGTCCCGCTGCGCATCCTCGGCCTGGGCAAGACCGAGACCGAGCGCGTCGAGGCCGATGTCTACCTCCTGAACGACCGGCGGCCGGCACTGCTTCCCGCACCGACCATCGACAACGGCCTGGCGCTGACCCACAGCGCCCCGGCGAGCGAATCGCTCCTTGACGACCTTCGATCCGATCGCGGCATGGAATGGGTCCCGAGCGCGGCCTGGCTGACCAAGGTCCGGATCGATGCCGTTGCGCCACAGCTGACCTTTGACCTGGCGATCGACGCGTCCGGCGCCAATGCTCCGTCGCGTGTGATGGCCGGATTGGCTCTGCCCGGCAGCCCGGTCGACGGCGACGTGGTCGCTGATCGATCCAGCGCGACCGTTCGCCTCGGTCTCGGCGTCCTGCTGACCGTCACCGGGATCGGCGGGGTGTTGCTCCTGGTCCGGCGGCGACCGCCGGTATCGCTGAGCTGACATGGTCCGAGATGTTCGGGCGATGATCAACCAGCGCAGAACGGGACGACTCGCGGTCTTTGGCGGGATCGTCCTCTCACTGGGGCTCGCCGGGATCGCCACGGCGTGGGTGAACATACTGGATCGAGGGCCACTCATGGCTGAGCTCGGGATCCACTACTCGCGCTACCTGCCAACTCGGATCGAGATCCCGGCCGGGGTTCCCCTCACGATCGCCCTGCGCAATGACGACCCGATCGACCACGAATGGATCGTCGGTGACAGCGCGGTCCACGGTCGGCACCGCTCGGGGACGGAACCGGTCCATGGGACCCGGGCGACTGAGGTCAGCGTTCCGGCCGGGAGGACGCGCACGACAACCGTCACCTTCGCCCAGCCAGGGACGTATCTGTATATCTGTCACCTCCCGGGTCACGAGGCGTACGGCATGGTCGGGACACTGGTCGTCACCGAGGACTGAACCGCGGCCCAGCCCGCTATCCTCGAAGGCGTGCGATCGCTGCCCGCGCCCTTTGACGACATCGCCGCCGGTCGAACTGCTCCGGTCTCGCTGGCTGGACCGGCGCTGCTGAGCAGTCGACTCCTCACCAAGGACATGGCATTCCCGCCCGAGGAGCGCGAGCTGTTCGGCCTTCAGGGACTCCTGCCCGACCGGGTCCTGACCATCGAGGAGCAGGTCGATCTCGAACTCGAGCACCTGCGCCGCAAGGACGACGCGCTCGAGCGGTACATCGGGATGGCAGCACTCCAGGACCGCAACGCCACGGTGTTCTACCGGCTGCTGGCCGAACACCTCGAGGAGTTCCTGCCCATCGTCTATACCCCGACGGTGGGCCGGGCATCCAGGGAGTTCAGTCACATCATCCGGCGGACGCGGGGCACCTGGATCACGCCTTCCGATCGCGACCGCATCCCGGCACTGTTGCGCCAGGGCCCGTACGACGACGTTCGCCTGATCGTCGTGACCGATAACGAACGGATCCTCGGCTTGGGCGACCAGGGAGCGGGTGGGATGGCCATTCCGATCGGCAAGCTGGCGCTGTATACGGCCGGCTGCGGGATCCACCCGGCCCTTACCCTGCCCGTTTCGCTCGACGTCGGCACGGACAATCCAGCCCTCCTGGCCGACCCGCTGTACCTCGGCTACCGTCAGCCTCGCCTCCGGGGGCCGGCCTATGACGCGCTGGTCGAGGCCTTCGTGGAAGGCGTCGCCGAAGTGTGGCCCGGCTGCGTGATCCAATGGGAGGACTTCAAGCAGGCCAATGCCCTGCGCATCCTCGATCGCTATCGGGACCGCGTGCCGTCCTTCAACGACGACATCCAGGGCACGGCCGCGGTCGTCCTCGGCGGGCTGTTGGCCGGCCTTCGAAGCCTTGGTTCGACGCTGGCCAAGACACGGGTCGTGCTGGTCGGGGCGGGGGCCGCCGGCATCGGGATCGCCCGGCTCCTGCGCCTGGCGATGCTTGAGGACGGCATGGCCGAGGGTGATGTCCGACGCGCCCTCGTCCTGGTCGATTCGAAGGGCCAGGTTCACGATCGACGCGAGGATCTCGATGCCACCAAGCGCGAGCTGGCGCTGCCGGCCGACGCCTTCACGAACTACGGGTTCAGCACCGAATTCCCGGGGTTGGTCGAGACCATCGAACGGGTTCGACCAACGGTCCTCGTGGGTACGACCGGCGTGGCCGGCACGTTCGACGAGGCGGCGCTCCTGGCGTTGGCGGCCGGGACGCTCCGGCCCATCGTCCTGCCCCTCTCGAACCCGACCTCGGTGGCCGAGGCGACGCCGCTCGACGTGCTGCGCTGGACCAACGGGCGGGCCATCGTCGCAACAGGCTCCCCGTTCGACGACGTCGACTTTGGCGGGCGACGACGGATCGTCGGCCAGGCCAACAACGTGTTCATCTTCCCGGGCCTTGGTCTGGGCGCTATCGCGGCCGAAACGAGCACCATCACCGACCAGATGTTCCTGCTCGCAGCCCGAACGCTGGCTGCGGCGGTCACCGACGAACGGCTGCGATCGGGCGCCATCTACCCGCCGGTCGAGGACCTGCGCCGAGTCTCGCGTGCCATCGCGACGGTCGTCGCGGTGGAGGCGGTCCGATCAGGCAGCGCCGACCTCGACCCGACAGCCGACATCGACACCGTCATCGACAGCGCCATGTGGTGGCCGGCCTATGTCCCGTACCGCGCCGCACGACCAGTCGAGCGTCGCCGGGCCGCCGAGGTATGAGCGCGACCCTGGGGGCCGTCCTGCGCACGATCGGTGCGCCGACGACGATCGAGGCGCTCGAGTTGGCCCAACCGCGCGCCGGTGAGGTCCGCGTTCGGATCCTCGCGTCGGGTGTGTGTCACTCGGATCTGCACGTCCGCGATGGGGACTGGCCGCGCCCGACACCCACCGTCATGGGCCACGAGGGGGCCGGCGTCATCGAGGCGCTCGGGCCGGGCGTGACCGATCGTGCGGTCGGTCAGCCAGTCGCCCTTTCCTGGCTGGTGCCGTGTGGGACCTGCCGGTCGTGCCTCGCCGGCCGCCCCTGGACTTGTCTCGATTCGCCGTCGTTCCGACATCGGATGCCCGATGGTGCGACCGTGCTGGCGACCGCGGAAGGAGAGCCGATCCTGTCCTATTCCGGGATCGCCACGATGGCTGGAGCGACCGTGGTGCCGACCGCTGCCGCGATCCCGCTCCCGGCCGGTGTGGATCCCGCAGTGGCGGCGCTGATCGGTTGCTGCGTCTCGACCGGCGTCGGAGCCGTGCTCAAAACGGCCGAGGTTCCGGTTGGAGCGACCGTGGCGGTCATCGGACTCGGCGGGGTCGGATTGTCGTGCGTTATGGGCGCCGTGCTCGCGGGTGCCTCGCGGATCGTTGCCATCGACCGAGTGGAGTCCAAGCTCGAGGTCGCCACAGATCTCGGTGCGACCGACGGTCTTCTCTCCGACCCGGATCCTGCGCAGACGATCGAGGCGCTCCGCGATCTGACCGACGGGGGCCCGGAGTTCATCTTCGAGGCCATCGGGCGCGTGCCGACGGTCGAACTGGCGCTCGCCGCCCTGCCCCTCGGCGGGACTGCCGTGCTCGTCGGGATGACCCCCATCGACGCGCGCGCCTCATTCGCGGTCTATCCGTTTGTCGACGGCAGCCGGCGCATCCTGGGGTCGAACTACGGCTTCGCGGACCCGGCCGTGGACTTCCCTCGCTATGCGGCGCTCTACCTGGCGGGACGACTCCCGATCGAGCGACTCATCGAACGAAGGATCCGACTCAATGACCTGGAGGACGCCTTCGACCGGCTGCGCCTTGGGCAGGCCGGGCGCCAGGTGATCGACTTCGAACAGGCCTAGTCCCAGACCCCGAGTAATAGCCGTCGGGTCGTACGGATGCCCGAACGGGCGGAATCGCTGCCCACAGTGGCTCCGGTTGAGCGCACGTTGAGCGGACGAAAAGGGTCGAACGATATGGTCGGCAGGACCGATGCTGGCAGGGTTCGGGCGATGGATCGGTTCGTATTTCGGCCTGGAGGGACAACTCGATGGTTGCTGAGGCACTCCCCATCCCCGAACAGATCTCGGTCGTCGTGTTTGCCGGTGATCCGCTCTCGCGGGCGGGGATCATCAGCCAACTCCGTCGGGCCCAGGGAATCGCGATCGCGTCGGCCGACGACCCGCCAGAGGGCGCCGTCGCGCTCATGGCCGCGGACGGGATGGACGATGACGTCGCGAACGCACTCCGGGCACTCCGCGCTCGGGGCATCGGGCGGATCCTCCTCCTCGTCGCGCGACTCGACGATCGCGATCTGATGGCCGCTGTGGAGGCGGGCGTCTCCGGGGTGATCCGGCGCAGTGAGGCAACGGCAGGCAACATGGCCGCCGCGATCCGATCGACCTCCGCCGGTGAGGGCACGCTGTCACCGGACCTGCTGGGAAGACTCCTCCGCCAGGTGGGCCAGCTCCAGCGTCAGGTCCTCGCGCCGCGAGGCCTGACGTTCTCCGGCCTCACCGAGCGCGAGACCGCGGTTCTGCGGCTCCTCGCCCAGGGCTGCGACACGGCAGAGGTTGGCCGACGTCTCTTCTATTCGGAGCGAACGGTCAAGAACATCATCCACGATGTGACGACGCGCCTGGAGCTACGGAATCGGGCCCATGCCGTCGCCTACGCCATCCGCGAGGGGCTGATCTAGGGCCTGACGTCGCTTCGTGGCCCAGGACTGCCGAGGTCCCGCGAACGGTCGATCTACGCCTCGGCCGCCGGGACTGCGGTGTACAGGCGTACCGCGCGAACGCCGTCGTCGGCGCGGATCGCCGCGTAGACCCAGACCTGGAGCCAATCCCCGGGAGCGAGCTCGATCCGGTGGCGGAACGGAAGTTCCTCCGACCAGCCGGGTTTTGCCGTGACCCAGTCCGGGCCCGTCGTGGCGCCGATCTCGTCTTCGACTTCGGGCGGAGCGACGGCCCCTTGCCATCGCGCGAGGACCGCCCCTCGCCCGTCGAGTCGAACCGCCCGCGCTTGCACCGAGTTGCGGTCGATGTCGAGGGGCGCTGTCCCGATGTGGGCCAGACTCGCCTGGCCGGTCGACGCGATGAGCTCGATCCCGCTGACCGCCTGTGCCTCGAATGCCTCATCGATCAGGCGGCGGAGTCGATGGATCAAGGCCGCCCAGGATCCCGTGGGTTGCTCATTGGATCCCATCGTGGCGATCCGAGCACCCGACTCGGTCGTCTCGACCGCCGCGTCGAATGGCCGCTCCACAGTGAGGTCATCGGCCGCCGCCGCCGCCTCGGCGTCGGCGCGAAACGCATCGAGCTCCGCTCGGTCCAGCCGTCCCGCGAAGTCACCGACGCGGCGGCCCGCGACCGTCCGGCGCGCACTGAACGAGCCGTCCATGGTGACGGCCAGTCGCTCGTCATCCGGCGGCGGCCGGCCGCCGGCCCGACCATAGCGGACGAGGAGATCCGAATCCGTCACGTTCGCACGGTCCGCCAGGTGCCCGGCCGGTTCCGACGGACGATGTCGCGGAAGTGACGGACATGGCGCTCGGCGACCGGGTGGTCATGCGCTCCGATCGGGCTGTTGAGACTGGCCATGCTGCCCATGATGCCTCGGTTGTCGTACAGGAACGGCCCGACCGCGACAGCTTCGTTTCCGGCGGCGTCGAACTGGCCGGGGATCCGGGCGGCGATGTCGTTGCCCATCGTCCCGGCCGGGTCGTTGACGATGACGTAGCCGCTCGGGCCGAAGTCCTCACGGAGCAAGTTGCCGGCGTTCGCGGTCTCGTAGGCGAGCGCGACCCGCTGGGCGTAGGCGCCCTGGCGCAGGCTGTGCTTGGTAACCACGGCGCGGGCAGCGGCCCCGCGACCGCTGGCCGGGTTGCTCGTCACAGCGGTACGCATCTCGGCGGCTACCGTAAGCGGGTCGACCGGATTGCCACTCGCATCGAGCGGAGCGCCAAGTTGACCGATCGGGGCCTGCTCCCCGGTGACCGCCGCGTACTGCTCGGGCGCCTGGTTGTACTCGTCGCGCAGGCCGATCAGATGGCCGAATTCGTGCGGCGCGAGCCCGCGGTCCGTATCGCCCGTGTGCCAGTTGGCTGAGTCCGAGCGGCCGGGAATAGCGGGAGGTGGTGATGTCACGATGACCGCGACCGTCGCGTCGGCCGGTGTCCCGGACCCGACGACGAACTCGAGCGGCAAGGTCGATCCGGGGTTGTCCTTGTCCTCGAACGCGAAGTGGTTCCACACGTTCGTGATGTCACCACGCCATTGCGTCACCATCGGGTGGCCGGGCGCGCCGGTGAATCGGATATTGACCGTGACCTGAAGCCGATCGGGCAGGAGCCGCCAGGTAAGGCGCGTCGGACCACCGGTGATCGTTCCCTCGGCCCGCTGTTCCCAGTCAAACGACTCTCGACCCACGGTCACGCCGCCGGCCACGGCATCCAGAGCGGTCCAGGTCAGCGGACCGGCGACCCCATCGTCAACGAGTGGTGGCGTCCGCGAGGCCTGGAATTCCTTCACCGCCTGTCGCGTGACACCACCGAACTTGCCATCGACCTCGAGGAGTGTCGGGACCTGGTCCGGCGGGATCGTGTTCAGCTTCTGCTGAAGCTCCTCGACGGCCGGTCCGGTCGCGCTCCGCCGGACCGTCGGGTGGATCGATCCACCGATCGGCGTCCCGCGAGGCTCACCCTCGGCCGGGTCCTCCACGACACTTCGACCCTGCCGCACGACGCGGGGCGCAAGCTCGTCGATCTTCGCCCACGTCGGGACGCCGGCGATCCCATCCGGTCGGAGGGGTGGATGTGCGAGCTGGAAGGCCGTGACCGCGGCCGTTGTCTCCGGCCCATACACGCCCGAGATCCGGAGCGGTGGAATGGCCGCGCCAAGGGTGTTCAGCGCCTGCTGCAGCTGGGCGACCTCGGAGCTCGGCCCGTCGCCCGGGCTGAGGACGGGCCGAGTCGTCGCCGGGGCGGGCGCGGCGGTGGCAGGCGTCGCTCCCGGTGCATCGTCACGCTGTGCGACCCATCTCGGTCGGCCGCCCACTGCGGAGCCATGTGTCGGCCCACCCCTTGAACGTCGCGCCATGAGGTCCTGCACGGCGGCGTTCCCGGCTGATGTCTGGAGTCGGGAGATGACCGCCGGTGGCAGTGAATCTGGCGACGCACCACCGGGATCCGCGAACTGTCCCAGGGCGCCAGCGTCGGCTTCCGTTGACGCCATCGGCGCGACGGCGGCGGGGGTCCGCTCGGCCTGTTGGCCGGGCGGCCGCTTCGTAGCCCGTGGGTCTCTGATCGTCATGGTTCTGCCCGGGTCGGCAGCCTTATTGTTGGAGTTCCTCTTCCTCCATCTCTTCTCGCTGGAGGGTCGGCTGGACCGGGGCTTGCTCGGACTCGATCTCGCGCTGCGCGGCGGTGGCGTTGGCCGTGACCGTCTCGGACAAGCTGCTTGTCGGGCCGGACATTACCGCGTTGGCGGTCTGCTCGGCCGCCTGCTCGAATCGGTCCCCCGGATCGCTCAGGCGGATCCCGCCCGGAGCGTCGGTCCCGTCCACGGGACCGCCACGCTGTTGGACGACGTGGGTGAGTTCGTGAGCGAGAGTTCGCTGGCCTGTCGGTGACGCGGCATCGAACTGTCCCGAACGAAATACGACGTCGGAGCCGACGGTGTAGGCATTCGCTCCGACCGACTTGGCCGATTCCGAGGCCTTCGCGCCGGTGTGGACGCGGACATCGCCGAAGTCCTCGCCGAAACGATCCTCCATCGACGCTCGCGTGGCATCGTCGAGCGGTGTGCCGCCGCCTTTCCCGACGACGTCGTGGACGGGACTCGGTGCCGTCGCGTCGTCCTCGGCCAGGAGCTGGATCACCCCGGCGTTGCCGGCGGTTCGCTGGAGGTGCATCAAGGACGCGGCGTCGTGATGGCCTGCAGGCAGGATCGGTCCGGTCGTGGCGGCGGATCGATCGCCCGAGGCCAGCTCCGGCTTTCGACGTGTCGACCCCTTGGCCGAATCGATGTCGTGGTCGTGCATCAGCGATCCTCCTTCGTAGTCTGGTCAGCATCCGCGAATACATGCTCGAGGGCAATGGCGGGCCGCCCATCGGCGGTCACTTCTGCCCAAATGGGCATGCCCTGGCAAGGGCCACAGCTCCTCATCAGCTCGACACGAGGTCGAAGTACTCCCCGAATTCGGCCTCGACCGTCAACCGGCCAAGCTTCCGATACTCGCGATCGGTGCCGACGATCAGGTCGGCCATCGACACTCCGCGATCGGCTGCGGCCGCCAGGTAGGCGGCCGTGACGCAGATGTTCCGGATGTTGCCCCCCGAGATCCTGAATTGTCGGGCAAGGAAGTCCATGTCGATCCCTTCAGCTTTCGGCAGTGAGGCCGGCAGGTTCGCGGCCCACAGCCGCCGCCGATCGGTTTCCTCGGGCATCGGGAAGTCGACGATCGCGTCAAGCCGCCGACTGAAGGCATCGTCCACGTTCGTCCGCAGGTTGGTCGTCAGGATCGCAACGCCGTCGAACGATTCCATCCGCTGGAGCAGATAAGCAACCTCGACGTTGGCGTATCGGTCGCGGGCATCCTTGACCTCGGAACGCTTGCCGAAGAGCGCGTCCGCCTCGTCGAACAACAGGACGCCGTTGACGCGGTCGGCTTCGGTGAAGATCCGCTCGAGGTTCTTCTCCGTCTCGCCGATGTACTTGTCGACCACGGTGGAGAGGTCGATGACGTAGAGATCGAAGTCGAGGTCTCGGGCAACGACTTCTGCCGACATCGTTTTGCCCGTACCTGAATCGCCGGCGAAGAGACCGGTGATCCCACGGGCGCGCGATCCCCGCTGGCCCATCCCCCACTGTCCGATGACCTTGTCGCGATGCCGGGCCCGGCCCGTCAACTCACGAAGCTGACCCTCGACGGCGGGTGGCAGAACGAGGTCCGACCAGCCGACGGCCGGAACGATGCGGCGTGCGAGGCGCTCGAGTCCGGCAGCGTTTTGGGCGCGGGCCCCGGACGACACGTCCGCGACCGTCATCGGCCGACTCGCGGCAGTCGCCGCGCGACGGGCAGCTTGCGCGGCACGCTTGATCTGATCGGGGGCGAGCCGGAACGCAACCGTGACGATCGCCGGGTCGAAGGCCGGTGGCGCATCTCCATTGAGTGACGACAGCCACATCTCGTGGCGTTCCGTGACGGTCGCAACTGGCGCGTCGAGCAGGAGAGGTGCCTCGCGTGCCCAGTTCGGGTCCCAACCGCGGCCACCGACGAGAATCACGCCCGGGCGAATTTCGGCGAAGGCCCGGACGGCTCCAGCCCCGAGTTCGACGAGCGGTTCGATCGGCCCGACCACCATCCCGGCGCCGCGGAGGCCTGCCTCCCGAGCACATGCGGCCGCAAGGGCGCCTGGTTCGTCGCCGGGGCCTAGCCGCGAGAGGTCGAGCTCCACGACGGGCCAGTCGAGCTGGTCCATTGCGGCCCGGGCAAGCGAGTGACCAGATGCGCCGGGTCGCTCGCGGATATAGACGAGCGGAACACCGCTGCCCACTGCCCTCGCAAGAACCTCGACATCACCGATCCCGGTCGCGACGGAGTCGGCCAGAAGACGCCGGATCGCCGGGTCGACAGCGTCGTCACCGAGCAGGTGAGCCGCGACACGGTCCGGGACGCGTAGTGAACGCGTCAGAAACGGCCGATCCACATCCTCGACGACGAGCAACCCTCCGCTGACGAGGGGGGCGAGCGGCCCAAGGCGGACTCGACCCGCGCTGGCCCCTGGACTCGACCCCGTGCCGCACAGCTCGAGGGCAAGACCGGCGCTGGCCCGGCGCCGAGAGACATCGTCGTGCAGGTATCCGTAGAGCCGTTCAAAACGAGGATCGAGATCGGGGGCGAGGGCGATCAGCAGGAGTTCCACGTCGAGCGGGTCCAGCTGGAACGATCGAGCAAGTCGACGGAGTCGCAGGTCCGCGCCGGCAGCCTGGGCGGCGTCGGCGTCGGTTTCGACCCCGGCAAGCGCCTGAGCCGCAGCGGCCTCGGCCGGTTCGGGCAGCCACGGGCCGGGCGTGCCGGCGAGAAGACTGTCGACCTGGACGTCGGAGATGTAGAGGCCGCGGAATCGATCGGTTGGATCCGGGTCGTCGGCACGTCGCCGGTCGACAGCCGCGCGAACACGCTGCTCGACGATCTCGAGACGGGCGAGAAGATACGTCAAAGAGACGTCAAATCCAGCGACGTCATCTTGCTCGTCCGTCGGGTGGTCGCCCCCGGTCACCTCGGGCGACGTCGTCGTCACCTTGCCCCGCGATCACTCATCGCGCGGTCCAACGGTCGCTCATCTCGTCCGCAGACCGCGGACCCGGAGCTTGACCCCCGAACCGGCCTGCGACTCGGCGCCCGCGGGTACGACCTCTTCCGGCAGTGGTTCCAGCGGCGGCTCGGCTTGATCGCCTCGGTTTCGTGCAGCGACCATTTCTGCCGCTCCACCGGTCGACACGATTCCGACTGTCGGTCCAAGCAGGACGGGCGGCCCGAACGGTGCGCTTCGGGCGACGACCATCGGCGCGGTAACGATGACGTCAAGCGATGGTTTGAGCTCGCCGCCGAGCGCCGACCAGACATCGGCCAGCGAGCGATCCTGGGTCGGGGGCTGCGCGACGTCGATGTAGAGTGGCAGGTCGGATTCCGCCAGATCCCCTATGAGTTCCCCGGGCTTGAGCATCGAGTTGCGGATGAAACAGGCCAGGAGCGCAGAAAGCAGGCGATGCTCGTCCTCGGGACGCTGAGTCCATGCCGTCACGAGGTAGGCCAACCGGTAGCGACGCGGGGGAAGCCGCCGGTCAGTCGTTCGCTCGCCGGCTTCGTCCTTGACGTCCTCCCAGGCCGGCACGCGTCGCTCAAGGTCCTCACGGATGTCGTAAAGATAGAGATCGACCGCCGGACCACTCCGTCTCGAGACCCAGTCCTTCGTCGGGGCGTCGAAAACCAGCTCGACTGCCGAGCCGTTGAGGGCGTCGCGTCGCACCATCTCCTCGAGGAGTCTATCGACGTCTTGGATCATCACCGCGATCGTCCGCTTGACGAGCGCGGGCGACCACCCGTCGATGGGCAGCCATCCGGGCAGAACGAGATGCCCGTTCGGGCCACGGGGCCGCCCAAACGCGTGTCCAAGCGAACCTTGCCCGGGCCATCGATGAGTGCGAGCGTCGGTATGTCCGGAAGTGTTCCGCAGAGAAGGGGCCCCGCATGCCGCAGTATCTCTCGCCCGGCGTCTACATCGAGGAGGTCGAGGCTGGTTCTCGTCCGATCGAAGGTGTTGGCACCGCCGTCGCAGCCTTTGTTGGTCTGGCCGCGCGCGGACCGGCCAATGCGCCGACGCTGGTGACGAACTGGAGTCAGTTCACGCAGACATTCGGCGACTTCGTCGAAGGCTCCTACCTCGCGCACGCCGTTTATGGCTACTTTCTGGGCGGAGGCGGAGGTGCCTACGTCGTACGGATCGGCGCCGGCGGGTCCATGCCGACCGCGACCGCAGAGCTGTCAAGCGGCAAGGACAAAGGAACAGCGACGTACCGCGTCTCCGCGATCGAAGCCGGCCCGGCCGGGAATGAGATCAGCGTCGAGGTCGCGCCTTCGTCCGAGCCCGCCGAGAACTCGTTCAAGATCGTGGTCAATCGTAGCGGCAAGCCGATCGAGACCTTTGACAACCTGACGACGAGCAAGGGTAAGACCAACGTCGTCACGGTGATCAAGGCGCAGAGCGAATACATCATGATCGAGGAGGTCGGCAGCGCCAGCGTCGTCGAGCGTGTCCCGGCGACTGGCAGCGCCAGCCTCTCCGGCGGTGGCGCAAGTGTCCCGGTCCGGGTCACACCCGACGACTACGTCGGTGACTCCGCGGATCGCACCGGCTTCGGCGGCCTGGAGGCGGTCGACGAGGTGACGATGCTGTGCGTGCCTGACCTGATGGCCGTCTATCAGCAGGGGGGCATCGACCTCGAGGGTGTCCAGGCGGTCCAATTGGCGATGATCGCCCATTGCGAACTCATGGGCGACCGCATCGCGATCCTCGACGCCCCTCCAGGACTCAATGCCCAGCAAGTCAAGGAATGGCGGGTCGACAAGGCCGGCTATGACTCCAAGTACGCGACCCTGTACTGGCCGTGGATCAAGGTCTTCGACCCCCTCTCGAGTCAGGCGATGCACGTTCCCCCGAGTGGCCACGTCGCCGGGGTCTGGGCGCGCAACGACGATACCCGCGGTGTGCACAAGGCTCCGGCCAACGAGATCATCCGCGGCGCCATCTCGCTCGAGCTGAATCTCACCAAGGCCGAGCACGATCAGCTCAACCCATCCGGGATCAATTGCATCCGAGCGTTCCCGGGCCGAGGCATCCGCGTCTGGGGAGCCCGCACGCTGTCGAGCGATCCGGCCTGGCGCTATCTCAACGTCCGACGCCTGTTCAACTATGTCGAGGAGTCGATCTTCGAGGGCACCCAGTGGGTGGTCTTCGAGCCGAACGACCAGCGGCTGTGGGGTCGGGTCAAGCGCACGATCAACGCTTTCCTGCTCCGCGTTTGGCGTGACGGGGCCCTCTTTGGGGCGACGCCGGACCAGGCGTTCTTCGTCAAGTGCGACGCCGAGAACAACCCGCCGGAGACGCGCGATACTGGCCAGCTCGTCGTGGACATCGGGATCGCCCCGGTCAAGCCCGCCGAATTCGTCGTCTTCAGGATCGCCCAGTTCTCGGGCGGCGCGACCGTCGAGGAATAGGCCCCCTGAACCTCGTTCCCCACATACCTGACCGATAGGTCGAAGGGAGACCCACGTGCCGACAACCGATCCCCTGCTACAAGGAAACGTACTGCTCGACATCGACGGTCTCGGAGTCGTCGCGAACTTCACCTCTGTCTCGGGCGTGTCGAGCGAGGTCGAGATCGTCGACAACCCGTTCGTCAATGAGCAGGGCAAGGTCACCATCGGCAAGCTGCCCGGCAAGCCCAAGACCCCGACGATCACGCTCAAGCGTGGGTTGACCGGAGCCACCCAGCTCTGGGACTGGCACACCGCGATCATGCAGGGCACCCCGGACCGGAGGAACGGCTCGGCGATCCTCATGAATACCACCGGCGAAGAAATCCTTCGCTACAACTTCACCAACGCCATGGTCTCCAAGATCAGCCTGTCTGAAGGCGGCGCGACTTCCAGCGGCGTCCAGATCGAAGAAGCGACGCTGTCGTGCGAGACGCTGGTCAAGGGCTGAGCCGACGATGACCCTCGCGGCCCGCGAAGACTCCCCGCCGAACACCGGCGGGGAGGGTTCTGAAACGCTGCACACGGAATTTACCTTCATCCTGCCGCGCGGCTATGTCGACGGCAGCGGGCTGGTCCATCGAGACGGGGTGATGCGACTTGCAACGGCTCGTGACGAGATCATCCCGCAGCGCGATCCGCGCGTTCGCGAGAACGAGGCGTATCTGACGGTCCTGCTCCTGTCCCGCGTCGTGACGCGGCTGGGATCGTTGCCCCAGGTCCACACCGGCGTCATCGAGGGGCTCTTTGCCTCGGATCTCGCCTTCCTCCAGGACCTCTACCGTCGAATCAACCAGGAAGGTCACACGCAAGCGTCCGTGACATGTCCCGCCTGCAATCACGGATTCACAGTGGACATGGCGGGTGAGCAGCGCCTGGGGGAATCGTGACGTACGCGACGGATCGCCTGTTCGAGGAGGTCGCGTACGTCGCCTATCACCTGCATTGGCCGCTCGATACGATCCTCGATCTCGAGCATCCGCTACGCCTGCGCTTCGTCGAGGAGATCGGCCACATCAACCGACGCATCTCCGAGGAGGCCTGACGACTCGTGCGTCTGCCCTGGCCATTCCACCGGCCGGCCGAGTCTGTGTCCGAAACGGACGCAGGCGAATCGGCGCGAGCGGGCGACGTCGCTGCGGCCGCGCACTCCCAGCTTCGGCCCAGCGCCGCTGAGGGGTGGGCGTCGATCCCGCCGATCGAGCGGGTCGTTGCGGACCCGCCGCTTGTGGCCCCGACCAGGCCGCTGCTTGACGCCGCGCCCGGCGTACGCTCGATGCATTCGATCCTTGAACCTCTCGGCCACGACCTGAGCATGGCCGGACCGGCTGGGCTGGTCGTCGCGCCGGTGCACTCGGTACCTGCACTTACCTCGCAAGCCGATCTGAGTCCACGTCGAAGCCCATCGGGAAAGCGTCCCGCGGTGCAGCGCTCCTCGAGCGAGGTGGCACCTCCGGCGACCATGGTCGACGGCCCGATCGGGGCCGCGAGTGGGCCCGGGCCGGCAACCGATGTTCGCCTCGATCCGCCCCCGGCCGCATCATACCCCGACACCGTTGCGCCTCCGATTCGGTCCCTTGGGATCGTGCCGGCCGCGGCCGTGGCGCGCCCCGCAGTGCGACCGTTGACGACTTCGCCCGTAATCGCCTCCAGCCCACTCGTCAGTCGCCAGGCTCAGCACGCTGCGACCCCGACCGTCGCCGGGCAGGCTGGGACGGGATCGGCGGCAAGCGGGGGCGCTTCCCCAGGCACGTTCCCGATCGTGGCCCGAAGCTCGTCACGAGTCGGATTTGGCGCGCCGCTGCCCGCGACGCCGGCCACCGCTGTCGGACCAACATCCATGATCCGGGGGATGCGCACCGCCGCCCGGCCCAGTGTCGACGGCGACCCCTCTGCCGCCCACGAGACGCTTGCCGTTCGGCCGACTGTCCAGCGCCAACCTCCTGAATCCGAGAGCGCGGCGAGCATGGCGGGTTCGACGATCGGCTCGGCAGACACGAGAATGCCAGTCGATGTCGCGGCGACGGCGACCGCGGCCGGGGTCGCGCCCGGGCAAGGTGTGCCTGGCCCGAGCCTGCCGGTACTGCGCGTGGCGCGTCCTCCGGGATCTGCGACCCAGGCAGCAAACCCGTCAGCGATCACCCGGAGCCCTGGGCAGCACTCGACACCGAAACCCTCGGTCAGTCGATCGACGGGACCGGCGACCGGGACCCACGTTCCTACCTCGCGCCGGCCGCTGGTCGGGGCGCGATCACTCGCGACAGTCTCTCCGGGCCCGGCGGCTGCGACGATGTCTCCGCCGGCGGACGCCCCTTCCGTGTCATCGGAGTCTCCGGTCATGGGACCCTGGGCGGCGGCAGACGATCCAAGTCCAGCCGCGTCCCATCAATGGGCCGTCCAGCGATCGCCGGAAACTGGGGCTCCCGCAGTGACGGCTGTCTGGCCGTCCCAGCACGCGGTTTCAGACCGCCCGGCACCTGGACGCCCGGTCGTTCGGCCGAGAGCCCCGATGGCCGCTGATGGCCCAGCCCCCCAGGTCGCGTCGTCATCGACGCCTGCGGTTACCGGGTCGATCGTTGCCGCCGGCGAGCCGCCGCCGAGTCCGGCGTCGTTTGGTGTCCAACGCACCGGCGGTCCGGGTCAGACGGCTGCGCTCATCGAGCCGACCGCGACCGCCGTCGTCCAGCGGGTGGACGGGGCGGCCCCTCCCCCGCCCGTTGAGGGCAGCGGAGGGCACTCCGACGACGAGCTCGACGAACTCGCCCGGGCGCTCTTCGGACGGATCCGCAATCGGCTCCGCCGCGAGTACATCTACGAGCGTGAGGCCAAGGGCCTCACGTTTGACAACAGCTGAGGAGCGACATGGCTGACCCGGCACTGAGCATCGTCTACAAGTGCACCGTCGACGGCTTCCTGCCGCTTGGCATCTGGAACAAGATCGAGGGCCTCGGCTTCGAGTACCAGGTGACCGAGTACCGCGAGGGCGGGGTCAACGGCTACACGCACAAGTTGCTGGGCCCCGCCAAGTACACGAACCTGCGCTTAAGCCGGCCTGTCGATTCGAACTCGATGTACCTCTCGATGTGGGTCCAGAGCGCGATGGTCAAGCTCATCCCGCAGACGATGGCGATCACCGCGATGAGTTCCTCCGGTGAGGACATCAGTACCTGGAATCTTGCCGGCTGCGTCCCTGTGAAATGGACCGGCCCGACGCTGGACATCATGGGCAACGCGATCGCCATGGAGACCCTCGAAGTGGCGTACGAGCAGATCATCGGCCTGGGTGGTCTGGGCACGGCAGCGGCCGCCGTCATGACCGTCAACATGACCCTGTGAGGACGTTCCGATGGTCATGAGCGCGGTAGGTTCGGCCGCAAGCGCGGTCGGCGAGGCACTCGGCTTTGTCAAGGGCGACAAGGCCAAAGTGGTCGTCGTCGGGAGCAACAAGCCGGAGGGTGACGTCGAGGTCGAGTGCATGTTCAACCCGACCGAGTACCGATTGAGCCAGACGCTGAATGTCACTCGGAACCGGACGCCGAGTACGGCCGGCGGAACGCCCGAGTACGGCGGCACGAACGCGATGACCCTGACCACGCAGTTGTTCTTTGACGACTTCGCCTCGGCCAAGGGCGACGTGACGCCCAAGATCACGACCCTACTGGCCTGGACCAAGCCGACCAAGAGCTCGCTCGATGCGGGTAAACCGTGTCCCCCCCTTGTCGCGTTCAAATGGGGCGGCAACCCCCAGCTCAACGACTTCTCCGGGTTCCTCAAGCAGGTCCAGGTCAACTACACGATCTTCCGCAAGGACGGGACCCCGGTCCAGGCCAAGGTCGACATCACGATCGAGGGTCAAGGCGAGCAGTTTGGTGGCCAGAACCCGACTTCACACGCGGCGAACAGCCGGCGGACCCACGAGGTCATCGAAGGGGAAACGCTCCAGTCGGTCGCTTACGACGAGCTGGGCAGGCCAGCCTACTGGCGGGCGATCGCCGAGCTCAACGGGATCGATGACCCGTTCCGCCTGCCGGCTGGGACGAACCTCCTGATCCCCAGCGTCGCGGACGCGGCGCGGTCGTCGTGAGGTGATCGGATGGCGCTCATGATCCCGGAATTAACCGTCCAGGCGAACGCCGCCCCGGCAATCTCCCGCGTCGTGGAGGTGGCTGGCTCGGAACTCGCTCCGGATGTTGACGCCCAGCTCGAAAGCGCCCTCGTCGTGGATCGTCTTGGCCTTCCCAACATGTTCACGCTCGTGTTCCGTGACCCGGCCCGTGACATCCTGGGACGGGCCGGCCTGGAGGTTGGCGTCAAGGTCGTGATCTCGACAAAGTCGCTCCGGGCGGACGCTTCGGAGGAGCTCCTGTCCGGCGAAGTGACCGGCATCGAAGCGGACTACGACAGCCTGGGCTCTCGGGCCGTCGCGCACGGCTATGACCTCTCGCATCGACTCACCTCGGGGCGCAAGACGAAGACGTTCCAGAATGTCAAGTACTCCGACATCGCTCGTCAGATCGCGAGCGATGCTGGCTTGCAGTCCGACGTGGATGAGACGGTCGGGACCGTCGAGCACGCAATCCAGGCAAACATGAGTGACTTGGACTTCCTGTACGGGATCGCTCGCCGTACCGGCTTCGACTGCCGGGTCGAAGGTGAGACCCTGACTTTCAAGCGTCCGGTCGAGTCGACCAGCGCGCCGGCGGAGGGCGACTTCGACAGCCTCGATCCCATCCAGCTTGTCTGGAATCACAACCTGCTCGAATTCCGAGCACGGATCAGTGCCGTCGCACAGGTCGCGGAAGTCAAGGTCCGGGGCTGGGATCCGGAGCGCAAGGAGGCGATCATCGGCCAGGCGGATGTGTCCGCCACGAACGCCCACCTGCCGGCATCACCTTCACCATCCGAACTCGCCGGGAGAGTCGGCGGCGGCATCTTGGTCGTCGTGGACCATCCGATCAGCGGCCAGGAAGCTGCCGATGCGCTGGCGACGGCCAAGGCCCAACAGGTCGGCAGTGCCGCGTATGAAGCCACGGCGGTGGCGATCGGTTCACCGGCGCTCAAGGCCGGGGTCGCGGTGAGCATGAGTGGCGTCGACCCGGCCCTCGAGGGCAAGTGGGTCATCAGCACCACACGCCATGAGTTCGGGGCCGGGTCGTACAAGACCCACCTGGAGTGCAGCGGACGGCAGGACCGATCGCTGCATGGCCTGATCTCCAACGGGCTGCCCGGTGCGACGGGCGGCGAGGCGAGCCGCATGACCGGTCTCGTGATCGCGCTCGTCACCGACAACGACGACCCGCTCGAGCGCGGTCGGGTCCGACTCCACTACCCGTGGCTAGGCGACGATGTCGAATCGTCGTGGGCTCGGGTGGCGATGCCCGGCGCCGGGGACGGGGCCGGATTGGTGTGGCTCCCCGCGGTAGGCGACGAGGTCGTCGTGGGGTTCGAGCAGGACGACATCTCCTATCCGCTCGTTCTTGGTGGTCTCTGGAACGGGTCAGATCGGGCACCCCTTGGCGGTGGGCTGTTCGATGCCGGCAAGGTCAAGCGGTCCGGGTTCGTTTCGCGCAATGGCCATCAGCTCATCTTCTTCGACGGCGACGACGAATCCGGCATCGCACTCCTGAGTGCCAATGGCGAGTACAAGGTGTCGCTCAACGAGACCACCAATGAACTGCACGTGGTGGCCGGCGGGAAGCTGCTCATCGAAGCTGACTCGCTCGAGATCAAGGTCAAGTCGGACGTCAAGATCAACGCCGGCAGCACTCTCGATCTGGAGTCGTCCGGCCCGATGAAGATCAAGGGCGCCACAGTGGCGCTCAACTAGAGGAGCAGATTCGATGGCTCAACCGCTCGTCATGGGCGACAAGATCCAGGGACAATGCGCGATCCACCAGGTGCCCAGCCCGGTGGGAGCGCCGATGCCCTCTCCGGCGCCACTGCCCTTCTCGGCGCCGCTCATCAACGGACTTGAGCCGACGGTCACGATCGGTGGCAAGCCGGTGGCGGTCGTCGGCTCGTCAGGCCTGAACACGCCACCCCACGTCGGACTCCATGCCAGCGATCCATTCCTCGTTCCGATGCTTCAGCAAGGGACGGTCATGAGCGGTGGTCCGACCGTGATGGCCGGGGGCAAGCCGATCGCCACGTCGATGTCACAGGTCACGATGTGCATGCAGATCCCGGGTATGGCTGTGGCGACGGTCGCAAACGTGACCGTGGGATGAGGGCGCGATCGTGAGCGACGACTTCATCGGACGTGGCTGGGCATTCCCGATCCGGACCGACGCGACCGGCGGGATCGCGTTGGTCGCCCGAGAACGCGAGATCGAAGAGGCGATCCGGCTCATTCTGGGAACGTCCCCGGGCGAGCGTCCGATGCGCCCGGAATTCGGCTGCCGGATCGCCGACTTCATCTTCGGTTCTGCGGATGGGGCCACGGCGAATGCCATCTCGGCGGAGGTCCAGCGCTCCCTGCGGCGGTGGGAGCCCAGGATCGATGTCCACGATGTGGTCGTCAGTTTTGATGTCGTCGATCAGACGGTCCTGTACGTCGACGTCCGATACAGCATCCGGCACACGAACGATCGTCGGAACCTTGTCTTCCCGTTCTACGTGATCCCAAGCGGAGGAGAATGACCATGCCCCTCCCGGTTCCCGACCTCGACGACCGTCGCTTCCAGGACCTCGTGGACGACGCGAAACGACTTGTCCAGCAGCGCTGTCCCGAATGGACGGACCACAACGTTTCGGATCCCGGGGTGACGCTGATCGAACTGTTCGCGTGGATGACCGATCAGGTCGTCTACCGGCTCAACCGGGTACCCGACCGCAACTACGTCAAATTCCTCGAGCTCATCGGGGTCAGTCTGTTCCCGCCGACGGCCGCCCGGACCGAGGTCACCTTGTGGCTGACCGCGCCGCAGCCCGACACCGTCAGCATCCCGACCGGCACGCAGGTCGCAACCGTTCGAACCGAGACCGACGAGGCCATCGCATTCGCGACCACGGACGATCTGCCGATCGTTCCAGCGTCGCTGATCGAGCTGGGATCGATGATCGATGGCAAGACCTATCGCGACCATTTGACGGCACTCGAGAAGGGCGGAGGCCTCTACGGATTCAAGGAGGTCCCCGCGCCTGGCGATGCCCTGTATGTCGGGCTTTCCGATGCCGTCCCGTCGAATGCGGTCCGACTTCGATTCAAGTGTCATATCGAGGGCGTGGGTGTCGACCCGACGAATCCGCCGCTGCTCTGGGAGGCCTGGACCGGCGAGGGTTGGCAGTCCTGCGAACTCGATTCGGATTCGACCGGAGGCCTCAACCGCGATGGCGACGTGGTGCTCCACGTACCGAGATCGCACAGCACCTCGGTCATCGCCAAGCACCGAGCCGGCTGGCTACGCGCGCGAGTCACCGAGCTGGGCGTCGACCAACCCGGTTACAGCGCCTCACCGAGCATCACCGGCCTCGCGGCGATCGCGATCGGCGGCACAGTCGGCGCCGTCAACGCCGAATTCGTAAACGCCGAGGAACTCGGTACCTCAGAGGGAGTCCCCGGTCAGCGTTTCTCCCTGAAGCGACGACCGGTCGTCCCCAGCGACGAGCCGGCCGTCGTCGAGGTCCCCGGCCCCGATGGCTGGGAAGAGTGGACCGAGGTCGCCGATTTCGCCGAGAGCGGCCCTGAAGACAGACATTTCGGGCTCGACATCAGCTCAGGCGAGATCCGCTTCGGCCCGTCGGTCCGGCTCGCGGACGGCCTGCTCCGCAACTTCGGTGCCGTCCCGCCCAAGAACGCCCGACTCCGGATCCGCGCGTACCGGACCGGCGGTGGCCGCAAGGGCAACGTCTCCGCGCGCGCCCTGACCGTCCTCAAGTCGTCGATCCCGTTTGTCGCCAGGGTTGAGAATCGCCGCCCGGCCTCCGGAGGAGTGGACGGGGAGGAACTGGAGAACGCCAAGGTCCGCGGACCGATCAGCCTGCGAACGCGCGGGCGAGCGGTCACGACCGAGGACTACGCGCACCTTGCCCAGGAGGCGGCGCCCGAAGTCGCTCGTATCCGGGCCGTGGCTGCGGGTGACGGAGCGGACGCCGGTTCCGTGCGCGTACTGGTCGTGCC
>Ga0307380_10001330_pt1 | contig 36547 bp, 27 predicted proteins | sample UN3MG_FD_202239 | JGI IMG/M metagenome (GOLD analysis project Ga0307380, IMG submission 202239) | Soil microbial communities from Risofladan, Vaasa, Finland - UN-3 | ecosystem: Environmental > Terrestrial > Soil > Coastal area > Acid sulfate soil | place: Finland: Risofladan, Vaasa | collected...
GACCTTGTACTCCTTCGCGATCTCCCTGTCCGCCTGCCAGAAGAACGTCAGTGGAAGGATTTCCCCCGCTGCGATGCGTTCCGGAACCGGCGTGTGGCCGAGCAAGGATATCTGGCCACCAAAGACTGCTTCCAGGGTACCGCTCGAACCGTCATCCTCAGAGGCGGGCCCGCAGGCGTACAGCGTCATTTGAGCGGGTCCGTACCAGGCATCGAACGCTGCAGAGCAATGCTCGCTCAACCACGATCCCACCGTGGACCGCACATCCTCCGCCTGCCCGGGCTCGAAAACCGTGGCCAAGCGTTCATGCCCACTCGCTGCCTGGTCCAGCAGCTCAGATAGTGCGTCCTCGTCCGCCCCCTCCGTCGTCGGCAGCATGATGAGGTCAGGATGTCCGAGGTAGTACCGGCCCAGGAGTGTGATCTGGCGCGCAGGATGGAGGAGAAGCGCGTCACCATCCCCGATAAGCTTCTCGAGTTCCCGCGCCAGGGCTTCGTACTGCTCTGCCTCGTACCCCTCGCGCAACGAGTACTCCTTCTCGTAGAGGTAGATGATGTTGCCGTCGGGGAGCGGGTACTCCCCCACCAGGCGAAAAGCCTCCTCAAAGAGCGCTGGCGGACGCTCCAGGATCATCTCTACCACCTCGAGAGACTCGACGTCAATCTTGTGGTCAGGGTTCGCACTGGGCACGGCGACGTAGTCCACCTCGAACAGCTGAGGATATGCCGGCCTGCCAGTCCAGTTCTGCGCCAGCTCCCGCAGCCGCACGTCGCCGTAGGTCGTGTAGATGGCGTAGAGGAAGTGTTCATCGTGGACCTCCTGCGTATTGACCAGGATAGCCAGCTCCAGAGGTTGGCCGCGCGCCTCGGCCTCGTCGGAGATGTATTGCAGCATCTCGGGGACCACCCAGAAGCCGTTGTCGGTCCCACCTGAATTGGGCAACTGGTTCTGGAACATGTGGGCAAAGGAATTCACCGGCCCCACCATGGCCGCGTCACGGAGCCATGACAGCCCATCGAAAGAAAGGGCCAGCCATTGCCCAGTGCCCAGCAGCGCCACCAGGGCCACAGCGGCCAGGCGGGCCCTGGGGAGGCGGATCCTGGACAATCCGTAGGCCATGAGCACTCCCAAGGCCGGCAACATGGGCATGATGAAGCGGGAATGCTTGGAGCTGGGGCGGAAGGAGAATACCAAATATGGCAGCACGATCCACAGAAACAGCAACAGGAAATCACTCGTGACTATCTGTTGCCATGGCCTACCACGCCTCACCGCTCTCCAGGCCAGCACGAGAAGTCCGACACTCACCAGCACCAGCACAACCATGTAGACGAGCGATAGGTGTTCGTGGGTCAGGTGGTCCAGGTAGTAGCCGAAGGCCCAACTCTGGCGTTCGGGGCGACCCCAGGCGATGAGGAAGGTATGGTTCACGAAGTCGATCCTGGGCAGGTACCATGATCCGGCCACCAGGAGACAAAGCCATAGGCTGCCCACCACATTCCAGCCTCGACCGCCTGGTTGTTTGAGGACGTAAATCAGGCCGCCCAGCAGGAACCAGGACACCGGCACCAGCAGATGGCCCATTGGGAGCGTAGCCGCGCGCTCCACATTGGGCACGTACCACAGATAAGTGAAGACGGCTCCCAATGCGGCAGAGACCACCATCCACTTCCGGTCGAGGATCAGAGAACTCAGATTCCTGCGCGCGCCGGACAGTACTCCCGCCCTGAGAATCACCACCAACAGAGCGGGGAACACGAACAGTGAGAATGTCCACTTGGTCAACAGACCGAGTCCGGCAATCAGCCCAAAGAACAGGCTGTATCGCTTGCGGGTGAATCCCCGGCTCAGCAGCAGAAACCAGATGCTCAGCGCCACCATGGCGGTCAGGGCGAACTCGATGTAGGTGTAGCGGGACATGGCGAAGATCATGGGCAAGGTGGAGGTGATGAAGGCGCTCAGAAGGCCGACTCCCTTGCCTCCCACGCGCGACCCGATCCCGTATACGGCGACCAGGAGCACGACCAGGAAAACCATGTTCACGGAGGCCGCCACGTCCATGGAGATACCAAAGAGCCTGTAGAAGGCGACCATGGCCCAGTGAAAGAGCGGCGGGTAGTAGCCACTGTGGACCCAGGCCTCGAACAGAGTCTGTGGGGACACCTGTCGTAAGATGTCGTTGTAGACCAGGCTTTCTATCAGATGGCGAGGTCTGTCCCAGCCCAGAAGTACCAGGTTCGTGGACAGCCATGCCCTGTTCACAGCCAGCTGGGCCGCGATCAGCAGTCCAAGCAGCACCTGGTGCCACCGCTGCTGCAGGAGACCTTTCGCCGACCCCAAGCCGGACCTTGTGGCCTGATTCTCAGTCACCATATGCGTCTCAGTCACTGCGGGACCTTCAATTCTCCTTAGTTCTTTCGCTCTGTTGGCCCTCCCTCACGTACAACACCCAGAGATCGTCGTACATGACGGGAGCTATCTTCAGCGCCCTGCCCCGCGCGGTGCTGACGTCATCCACTTCGAACAAGATCCTCTCGACGCCCACGCCTGCCTGGGCAAGTTCCTCATCTATGGCCCGCATCTTCTCCCTGGCGGGGCCAACAAACCACACTCCGCCACCACTCTTCTCATCCTGCGAGAGAAACTGCTCACTACCACCAATCAAGAAGACCGCCTCTCCCAGGCTCTCTTCATACCTCGGCATCACCACCTGTGGGAACGGCCCAGGCGAGACTATCACGTCCCCGGGGGAAATCCTCTCCGCCACCAGATCCGCGACGGACCTCCAATCCGCCCTGTCCTCTTCGTAGTGGACCCGGACCGCCGGGATGCTTGCCAGCGCTATGACACCCACAAGAAGTGGCAGGCCCATGACCCTCAAGCGCTGCCCGCCTACCGACAATCGTTGGTGGACAAAGCTGTTCGCCGCCGTAAGGCCACGGGCGGCCAGGATCAGATACATCGGCAGCATGAACAGCACGTATCTGGGGCGAAAGCCGTGTCCCGCCGGCACAGCAAACAGCACCGCGAAGGGCACCAGAATCCAGCTACAAGCCAACCACAACTGCTTCCTCTGGTCTCTGGCCGAGGCGACTATGCCCAGAGCAAATGGAACGAGCAGGATGAGGATTCTCCAGCCTGAACCCAGGCCCCAGCTGTCCAGCGCCTGCAAGAGAAAGGAGGGGCTGGATCCCGCTCCCCCTCCAATGCCGCCCAAACCCTTCGACCCGCTGAGTCCTCTCAGCAGGTGAGAAGCCATGGGCGTGTAGGCCAGGGCAATGATAGTCAAGCTGACGAGAAAAGCCAACGCGGCACTCCTATCGAGGGCAGGCATCGCCCTCGCTGCTCTCCTGTCCGAGGAGCGCTGCCCCGCAAGGGCCTCGGACGCCCAGAGTCCTCCGACGAAGACCACTTCTGCCGCCAGGACCAGGAAAGCGAAGAGATGATTGTACACGTTGAGAATGCTACAAAGCACGGAACCTGCGAGCCATTTCTTCTTCCCAGTGGACAAATATCGATACAGGAAGTACGCAGAGAGCAGCGAGAGCAAGACCAGGAGTGTATAGAACCTGGCATCCTGGGAGTACCTCAAGTGAAAAGCCGCAAGGGTGAGCAGTAGTGCCGCCACGAGCCCCTCCGCTCTACCGAAGAGCCGGCCCCCCAGAATGTAGGTCGCAGCCACCCCCAGGATTCCAAAGGCCATAGCGGGAAAGCGGAGCAGGAAATCATTATCGCCGACGTACAAGAAGAAATGGGTGATCAGAAAGAAGAGGGGCGGCGCTGGCAGCGCCGTGTTGTACAGAGGGATAGAAATGACTTCAGAGAGGCTATTCTCGGTTGACGCGATGGCAGCGGTGAAGATCTCGTCTTGCCAGAGACCCCTGGCATCGAGCCCGTGCAGGCCCAGCCATACGCCCAGCAACAACACGAAGATGAGCAGGCCAGTTGTGATCCATTTCGGTTCTGAGAGTCGGCGACTCCCTGACAAATCATCCATCATCTACTTGACACACAGCATGCGAGCGCACAAGCCACGCTCAGCCTGAGGGCGTAGAGGTATCGAAGAGCAAGACGTGGACGTTTCCATACCATTCCTCGCCCACCTGAGGGCAATACTCCTCCAGCCAACTCCTCACATGGCCGTCCGGGTCAGACTGTCCCTCGTTGAACAGAAGAAGAAAGAGCCTCGTGGTCTCAATGACTGCGGGAGAAAGTGTACGGGCCACCGTTTCTTCGTCCAGCGCCGCCTGCGTGGACAGCAGGTATGCCGGAAGATGCCCCTGGTAGTAGCGTCCCAGTACGTCGACCTGGTCTCCGGGAACGAGGACGACACCATCCCCCTCCTGCGAGAGAGCAGCTATTCCCACCGCCGCTGAGCGAAAGTCCTCCGCATCGTAAGTACCAACCAGGTGGTGTTGCTTCTTGTAGAGATAGACCGTGTCTCCATCGGGCAGCGAGTGCTCCCAGATCACCGCGAAGGCCTCCTCGAAGAACGATGGAGAACTCTCGATGATCCTCATCGCTTCCTGCCCCTGCTCTCTCAACCCCGCATACGGGTCACTCTTCAACAATAGGTAGTCACATTCGAAGAGACGCTCGTAGAAGGGTGGCTCCTCCCAACCGGAGCGAGCGAACTCCCGTAGCTCGATGCCCCCATAGGCATCGTACATCAAGTACTGAAGGATGGCGTTATTGGAGTAGGAACGGTTCATCAGATTCCCCAGCTGGACTACGTCACGACCATCCCCCTGCATGTCTGTCTCGATGAACTCCAGGACCAGCGGACCCACGAAGTACCGCGCGTCCGTACGGCCCGAGGAGGGCAACTCAATGTAGCTTCCCTCGCCCAGCAGATTGACCTCCCCACCCCAGGGCACCCTCACCACCGCCCTCTCCCGTAGCCAACCAAGATCATCGTACGAGAGTGCGAAGAACTGTAGGACACCGACCAGGACCACCAAGGAGACAACCGCTCGGCCTACCAGGGCGGATCTGATCTGAAAAAGACCATACGCGGAAACCAGAGCCAGGGGCGGCAGCAGGGCCACGTCAAATCTGGAGTTCATGGTTAGGGAAAAGGTGAAGATGCACATTGAGACCCCGAACCACGACACCAGGATCCATGTCGAGTCCCTCACATCAGCCAGGTAGCGCCTGTCGCCTCTCCGGGGCCATCTCGAATAGATCAATACCGCGACGGCGAGCAACAAGACGACCAAGTAGAGCGGCGATAGCTGTTCGTGGGGCAGATACCTCAGGTATCTGAAGTAGAACGATGGGTTCAGTGGTCCAAGCCCTGTGCCTTCCATGTTGAGGCCGCTGTACACGACTGTCAGGAAACGCTCCGAGAACCGGAGGTTGGGAAGCGACCACACGGACCCGATGCTGGCGCCCATCGTAGCGGCACTCAACAGGTTCGCCCCCTGCCCCGCCGGACGCGACAGAGCAAACAGAGTGGAACTGACCAACAGCCAGGAGATGAGGATCAGCCAGTACCCAAGCGCGAACGCTTCCAGTCGATCCCGGTTCGGCCAGTACCACAGAAGAGTCAACCCCAATCCAGCCAGGCCATGGAATAGCGGCGAAGCCCACCAACGGCGCAGCACTGAGGAAACATCGGACTTCACAATGACAGCGGTCTTGATGTCTTTCAGCGCCCCTGAGCGGATGGCGACGTAGGCTATCGGCCCTCCCGCGAAGGCCACGAAGGGCCACTTGGTGAGGATGCCGAGGCCAATCACCAGGCCCAGCACGAGCGACGCAGGGCGGTGGCGGAACCCCTCACAGACGACCAGGAGATAGATCGAAAGAGCCACCATGGCCGTCAGCGTGTAGTCCACGTAGGGCATTCTGGACATGGAAAAGAGGATAGGATAGGTTGACACGATGAACGCTGCCAGAAGTCCCACCCTCCTGTCGAAGAGCCTCTTCCCTATGCCGTAAACCGAGAGGAGTAGCATGGCCACGAAGATCGCGTTTCTCATCAGTGCCACGTCAGTCGAGGTCCCGAATAGGCGATACAGGGGAACAGCCACCAGATGACTAAAGGGCGGACGGTTCCAGGACCAGGTCATCACCTCGAAGAGGCTCCTGATGTTCACCACCCGGAGCATGTCGTTGTAGATGAGCGTTCTTACCAGGTGAGCGGGTCGATCCCAGCCGAGGATGGTAATCTGTATGTTGACGAAGACCCAGTTGTTGTAGACGTGAAAGACCACCAGACCTAGAACCGCGGCAAGTTCGGGTAGCCAACCTCTTGGAGTGTTTCTCAGAGCCGACGTCTTACTCGGTTCCATCGCTGTCTGATGCTGTCTCTTCACCGCTGATCCTTATCGTCGTCAGGAAAATGGTATCCTCCCCCAGTTCGCTTCCCGCGCCAGTTGCCAGCAGGCGCTCACCGGTAGCGGGCAGGTACATCCCTGCCACCAGTCGGTACTCCCCAGAAGGAGTCCCTTGTGGGATGAGGATGCCGTGTTTGTCTTCCACCGTCTCGCCCATTTGCCAGGTCGTGATCGATCTGAATCCACCGACAGGTTCACCATCGTGCTGAGCTATCAACCGGCCATCACCATCCAGGAGATGCACGAACACCACGTAATCATCGCTTGCATGGGCCACTGACTGCCAGAGGAGTGTCAGCCGCAGTATCTGATCTGGTGCGATAGTCTCCTCCGCCAGTTCGTAGCCGACCAGCGACACCTCACCCCCCAGTTCCGTTTGTTTAGGGTACTGCTGGGAAGACTGGGTTTCTTCACCCGGCGTGCCGAACACCGCCAACCGGACGTCTCCGTACCATTCGTCTATCGCCCGATAGGCGTTTTCGCTGAGCCAACGCTCCGCCGGGCTCTGGGGAGCGTGCTCCTCAGCGCGAAAGATGGCGTGCATCCGGGCGTTGGTCGCGGCGATCTCCTCTAGAACCCGCACGTCCTCCCCAGGGTCTCCTGTGGGCAGAAGATAAACCGGTGCGGCCCCCTCGTAGAAGGCGGCGAACGTGGCAATCTCCGTAGGGGAAACCAGAACTATGGCACTCCCCTCCGTCAGCACTGCTTCAAGCGCCCCCACCAGGTGCCGGTAGTACTCCTGGACCTGCTGATCAGCAGGAGGCAGCCGTGTGCCGTACAGCGACGCCACCTCTCCATCCGGAAACTCGTATTCGGCCTTCAATTCGAAGACCTGCTCGAAGACCTCAGGTGATTCGTCGAGCTCGCGTACAGCTTCCTTAGCGCCATCGCTTAGTTTGTAAGGGTCACCAGTGGTCACGAGCACGAAGTCACACTCGAACAACTGAGCATAAACGGGCCGTCCGCTATTGTCTCTGGCCAAGTCTCGGAGCTCGACCTGCGGAAACTCAAGCAGGATCAAATACCCCAGAATATCGGCATTCAGATGAGTGTTGTTCACCAGGGAGCAAAGTCGCCCCGCCCCTGCTTCCGCGTCTTGAACTGACCTAAGGATCTGGGGAGCCACCCAGTATCGACTGTCTGTGGGGCCCAGGTTGGGTGTGAGGTTATAGCCTCCTCGGGCGAAGAGGGATATGCTTGGGCCAGGATCTAGGTCCGCTACCAGAGCCTCTCCAATCCAAGCGAAACCATCGAATGAGAGAATCATGAATTGCGCCATCCCCAATACCACTAGTATCGCCAGGATCGATGCTCGCACCCGACGATTCGAGATCTCCCGAAGCCCGCACGCCGTCAGAATAGCCACTGCCGGGAGTAGAGGAATCGTAAAGCGAGAGTTCCTAATCCTCGATAATGTGAAGACTGCGTAGGAAACGATTGGCCACAACACCAAGACAATCCGACCCGAGTCTAGATTGCGAAAAGTCCTACGCACCCTCTTCTCGTTAAAGATCCGCCAGCCTAGCGCCCCCAAGGCCAAAACAAACAAAGCGAAGAATAGCAATGATACCTGCTCACTAGCCATCGTGCCGAGGTACTGTACATACGTGCTCGGAGCCGTGAAATCCACTGTGTCCGCTCCCAGACCTCCTCCCCCATACGCGTAGAAGAGGAAAGCGGGCAGGAAGCCAATGTTAAGCAGGTACCAAGGAGCTGCCACCAGGGCTCCCAAGAGCAAAGAGGTTACGAAGTTGACTCGAGGGCTAGGACGCCGGCTGATCACATACAGGAGCCCACTCCAGAGACCCCAAGATAGCAGGAATAGCCAGTCACCTAAGGGGAGCTCTCGTACCTCTGGTCGGTTGGGCACATACCATATCAGGGTCAGCAGCAATCCTATTGACACATGCGTTGCAGGCCAGCCCCAGATTCCCCTCAGAGAGAACCTCGGTAGCAGATCGGGCTTTCGCATGAACCATGCGTTCACGCCACGCCCCGAAGTGAATAGAAGCACCCTTGATCTGACCACGATGTACACGGAGGGGCCAATCAGGAAGGCGGCAAAGGTCCACTTGACCAACATGCCGAAGCCCAAACTCAGACCCCACATAAGAGAGTACTTCCGGTCTCGAAAGTGATCGCTGAGCAAGAGAAGATATATGCTGGTGGTCACAAAGGCCACCAAGGCATAGTCTACGTAGAAAGCCCTGGAAAGGGAGAACAGGATTGGATAGACCGAAACCAGAAAGGCAGAAAGCAGGCCAACTTGCCTGCTACATATCTTCCTCCCGATGCCGTAGGTGCCAACCAGTATCATAGCCACATAGAGCACGTTGCTCATCAGAGCGGTGTCTGTTGATCTTCCCCAAAAGCGGTAACAAACGGCAGCTACCACGAATACAAGCGGAGGCCGGTAGGTCTGCCAGGTCAGCGCCGAAACTAGAGCGCGAGGATTGATCGCCTGCAAAATATCAAAGTATATCAGCGTCTTCCCAAGATGGGAATTCCTGTCCCAGCCAAGCAAGGTGACGTTCGAAACCGCCCAAATCCAATTATTGATTGCGTGAAACAGGAAGAGGGAACCCAATACAACGGCATCGAGATGCCATCCCCCGCAGCGCTCCTTGATCTTCTCGAGAGTAAGAGCGTTCATCGTCTCAGCCCGCTACCAAGCGCACGGTGCCCAGGGAAACCACATCGCCCATCGCTCGGTTCCGTTCGTCCAATACGGGAAGGCGGTCACCAGTGGCCCAGAGATACATCCCCACCACCAGTTCATATTCACCGCGGGGAACTGAAGAATCAATGGGGACACTATGCTCATCCCGGATGACCTCGCCCTCATCCCAGAAGGACGTGGGATAGAAACCGTGAGTGGGCTGGCCGTCGTGCTGGGCAACAAGGCCACCTTCACCATCCAATAGATGTACGAAAACGGTGTAGTCCTCCTTCATCCGAGTCGAGGCCTGCCAGTAGAGCGCAAGGTGTAGCTCTTGCCCCGCTTCGATCGAATCAGGCACTCCATCGTGACCCACCAGGAGCACTTTGTTGTCGAGGTTGGCATGCGCAGCATGCTGTGGTTCCAGTCGCTGCATCCCGTCACCGATCCACACGTAGTCCAGCACGGCGGTACTGCTCACAGCTGCACCCTGTTCGTCCAGAACCGACAGCGGTTGCCGATCTCGGGAGTCGTACAGCCCGACCTCGAGGCGATACCAACCCGGCGGCGCGCCTTGAGGAACCGAGAGCACGCGAGGATCCGGCACGACCTGATCCTCCGACCAGTAGTAGGTTGGGTAAAGGTTCTTCAGAGGTGGGTAGTCATCTTGGGAGATCGTTGCGCCGTCCTCACCTCGAAGATGAACGAAGATTGTATACTCTTCACCCACGGGACGTTGTGCCTGCCAGTACAGCGTGAGATGCATATCGGACCCGGGCAGCGCGTCTTTGCCTGAGAGTTCATACCTCACCAGCCGTATCTGGCTCCCAAAATTGATAGCTAGCGGTCTAGTCATCGCGGGCTCGGCCGTCGGTCGGCGCCCTTCGGCCAGCAAGACCCTGACCCCCTGGGCCTCGTAGACGACGTCCATCTGCTCCGCGACGGTGCGGACGAAATCGAGATCGAAGCGAGCGGCCAGACGCCAGCCATCCACCACCAGCCACGTACGGGGATACTCGCTCAAGACAGACTCCAGTTGAGACGCAGATGTGAGCAGAGGCGCCCCGATCCAGCGGTCGATGAGCTCCCCCTCCCTGTCGAAAACGTACTCCTCGTACCCCTTGCCCGATGCGTAGTAGTCGCATCGCGGTAGGTACAACTGGCAGGCATATGGCGCAATGGTGATCACCGCATCCCCATCCCGCCACTCTCCTCCCAGGTACTCGAAGGCCAGGTCGTAGCCCCACTCCTCTCGGGCAAGAGCTGTCCGGGCGGCGGGAAGAACCCACAAGCACGCGGCGACGACCAACACCGACGTTGACAGCCAGGCCACACGCCGCTCTGGAAACCGGCCGTGCCATCCGCTGGGCATTCCATCGCGCAGCTTCCGGCAGATCCAGTGCACAGCAAAGACGGCCACCCAGGATGCTATGAGGAAGAAGATGGATTCCAGCATGAAGAGGTATCGCGTGTCCCTCCACGTCGGCCCCACCAAGAAGACCATTTCCAGCACCGTGCCACCGAGAATGGTGTACAGGAAGATGGGAGCCTTCAGGCCGCCTCGATCGCATCCCAGACTTGCCCTCGCCCGGGTCGAGAGGACGAGCACTATCACCAGAACCAAACCCAGTGCGGCCAGAACCGTGAGGGGAATCCGCTCCGCGTTTGTGAAGAACGGAGCTATGGGCCGCAAGCCCTCCACGACGTTGAAAGAAGGCGCCAGATAGGGACGCGACTCCGCCAGCGCCTCCAGCTGTCCCGGCTGGCCCACCGCCTTGAGGACCAAAGTTGCCAGCATACCACAGAGCGGGACCAGGAGTTCGGGAATCGACGCCAGACTGAGCATGCCCCGGGCACCTCGCACGAGCACCAGGGCCAGGAGCAAGGGTACGAAAAGTACCACGCTCACCGGATGAGTGAACAAGGCACCCAGGTAGCAAAGGATGGCGGCCCAGCGGTAGCGGGCACCCTTCGACTCAGTCCCCCCGCGCCAAAGGAACCAGATGGATAGCAGAACCAGAAGCTGCAGCAAGGCGTACATCCTCACCCGTGAGCCCCAGGCGATGGACTCGGGAGAGAGCGCCGTCAGGGCTACGGCCACCAGTCCCACGTGCCTGGAGAAGAGCCTGCTACCAGCATAGTAGACCACGACGATGGTCGTCAGACTGGCAGCCACGCTGAGGGCGCGTCCTACCGTCGCACTGAAACCGAAGATCGCTAGCAGCGGGGCCTCCATGTAGGAGAACAGGAGGGCCTGCTCATAGAGAGTGCCCGACGGCAGGAGTGGATAGCCATGCTCGAGAATGGCGCGTATGGCCAGCAGGGAAATGAACTCGTCCACGTGCAAGCTGATGGTGCTCGCGTAGACGATACGCAAACAGAGTCCTGCAACCATCAGTAGGATCAGGACCAGCAACGCGTAGGAGCGGGGAGCGATTAGGAAGGATCTATTCGCGCTCATTCAGGATCCGTAAGTGCCACCGTCTGGCAGAGTGGAGGAAGCCGCACCTGCGTCGTGTGCGGTTCTTCGGGAGCGAAGAAGCACTGCAGAGAAAAGGGCCTCGTAACGCTCGGCCACGTGCGAGATGTGAAAACGTTTCACGTACTCTCTGTTGAACTCCGACATCTGTCGGCGCAGGCTCTCGTCGCTGGCCAGACGCAGGATTGCCCCTGCTAGAACCTGCACATCTCCCACAGGAATCAGGAAGCCAGTCTTCCCGTCTTCGAGGAAGTCGGTTTGCCCGCCGCTGGAGCTGGCAATCACTGGTAGACCACAATGCATGGCTTCCAGGAAGACCAGCCCAAAGCCCTCGTGTATCGAGGGAAGCACGAACATGTCGGCAGCGGCCAGGTACTGGAACTTGCGCTCCCCCCAGATGGCGCCCAGGAATTCGACCTGCGATGAGATACCGAGTCTCTTTGCCAGGTCCCTCAGGTTCTCTTCCTCAGGACCTTCGCCGATGATCAACAGCCGGAAGCGACGCTCCTCCAATCTGCTGAGCGCCAGAAGCACATCGCCGAGAGCCTTGCGTTTGATCAGCCGCCCGATGGAGATCAGCACCACCTCATCTTCAGGCATACCCAGCTCTTGGCGATTCCTCTTCTCGAACTGGGGCGGCGTCAATCCATAGTGAATAACCTCGATCTCTGTCTGGCAATGCAGGTCCCGCTGAGCTCTGTTTTTGATGTCCTGCGAGATGGCGATGATCTGAGCAGATGAGTTGAGCACGCGGCGCACTACCGCCCGCAGAAGAACGCTGTTGCTCGGGGACAACCGCTTGGTGGGATCGTAGATGTCACCGCCGATGATGGTCAGCACCTGGGGGGTCCTGAAGATACGAGACAAGGCGACCCCCGTCGGCCCTGAGGGGATGGCGAAATGGGTGTTCAGGATGTCATACCGTTTCTTGCGCAGCGTTCGAAGGCCTCGGGCTACTCCAGATGGAAGAAAGGAGACCATCGATACGAGGCTCGCCGTCGCCTGATCACTTCTTCCCACGACGGGTACCCGGTAGACCCTCAGACCATCGACTGTCTCTTCCCCTGGCAGGTCCCTCCACGCAGTCGTCAGGACATCAACTTCATGCTCTCTTGCAGCTAGCGCCTTGGCTATCTGGTAGCTGGCCACTCCGCCTCCCCCTCCCAGAGGGGGAAACTCGTAGTTAATCATCAAGATGCGCATCATTCATTCCAGCATCTCTCTGATTACGTATATCTTCTTGCCCTGCGCCTCATGGTATGTACGGATGGTCAGCTCGCCCAGAAGGCCCATGGTCACCAGCTGGACTCCCACGAAGATGAGGAGAATGCTCAGCAGCAGCAGTGGCCTGTTGGCGATGGGACTACCCAGGAACAACCTGATGAACGAGAGATAGGCCGCTATCACCGTACCAACAGCGAAGGAGAAGATCCCCAGCAGGCCGAACACCTGCATGGGACGCGTGGCATAGCTCAGCAGGAACTTCACCGTGAGCAAGTCCAGGATCACAGTGAGGGTTCGAGACAGGTCATACTTGGACTTGCCGTAGCGCCGCGGATAGTGGCTTACCGGCACCTCTGCCAGGCGCACTCCGATGGAACTTGCCAGAGCGGGGATGAAACGGTGCAACTCCCCGTAAAGCCGCACATTGCGGATCACCTCCAAGCGATAGGCCTTCAAGGAGCAACCATAGTCGTGCAATCTGACACCCGTGATTCGCGAGATGAGCCAGTTGGCCGCCATCGATGGCAGGCGTCGGGTCAGCAAAGCCTCCTGTCTATCGACACGCCACCCGCTGACGATGTCGTATCCTTCGGCGATCTTGTCGAGCAGCGTTCTTATGTCCGCAGGGTCGAACTGCAGGTCAGCATCCATGCTGACCACGGTCTCTCCAACCGCTCGATCGAACCCGGCCGCAAAGGCCGCAGCTTGCCCGAAATTGCGTCGGAGCCGAATCACCTTCAGTGCTTGGTCGCCCCGGTGTAGCTCTCTGAGTACCTCGAAACTTCCATCGGTGCTCCCGTCGTCCACCACGACGATCTCGTAGCTCAGGCCAAGGCCCTCCAGGACCTCCTTGAGGCCCCTGTAGAGCGGCTCGATATTAGTCTCCTCGTTGTACACGGGAATGACGACGGAAAGTTCCCTCTGATCCTCAGTCACTACCTCTCCTTCTCCCTGTCAACCGTCCCCGACCTTGCTGAATCGCATTATACCATACACACCTGGCTCAGCAACAGTAAACGTACCTTGCGCCCAGATGTGTGGAAACCAGCTGCTGTGAGGAAACGGACGCGGAGGTGGCTTGTGGCCACCACACCAGAACTCCCAGGAGGAGCGCGTGCGACCGCCTCGCGTCAACGCGAGACCTGGCAACCTGGAGCCATCCCTTACCTCTTCGATAGAACGAGACCGCCATGGCCCCTGGGGCCGAAGGAGAAATGCTCCCCGGAGACAGAACAACGCGGCCATCCAGCATAGGAGAGTGCTCACTGTCGTCCCCAGCAGGCAAGCCAGCGGCCCCATCCGCAGCAGCGACAGGCCGATTCCGCAGCGCGGTGTACCTTCCTAAGAGACCCGGTGCCGGCGTCCTTTCCTGGCCACACAAAGGAGCGACACCCCGAACGGCAGCTGCCCCCTGGCGATTAAGCCACTCTCAAGAGAAAAAACCCACGTTAGGAGACCGTTGAGGACCCTCCCTGGCAAGTCCAGATCGGCACCCGCCGACGCCCGTCTGCCCATGAGGTTCTTCAACGTCCGCACGCCCCAGATGACGGGGAATAGGAGGGTGTTGAAGTAGGACAGCCTGGCAACCTCGAAGCCGGCCTCCTCCACCCTCTGCTTGAGCTCGCTCCCCGAGTATCGACGGTAGTGCCCCGAGAACCTGTCGAATTCGCTCCACAGGAACATGAAAGCTGGCACGATCACCACCAGTCGTCCATCACTCTTGAGTACCCTCCACATCTCCCGCAAGCCCGCAGCCTCGTGCTCTAGATGCTCGAGCAGATCCAGGGCGGTGACCAGTTCGAAGCTGCCTTCAACGAAAGGCAGACTCTCTCCACTCGCCAAACACAACCGCTTCCTCCCTTGTTCACGGCAGTACTCCACAGCCTTGGGCGAGATGTCAACGCCGGTCACCTCACCATAGCGCTCGAGTAAGCGCATGGTAGCCCCAGTGCCGCAGCCTACGTCGAGGGTCTTCGCATCGTCCGAGCCGGTCATTACCTCATCCAGGAGTCTGGAGAGTATCCTTCTCCTGGCAACGAAGAACCAGTGAGACTCCTCCACCTTGTGGACGACCTCATATGCGATCGGGTCCATGGCTAGCAGGCCTCCAGCATACTCGCTCGCCCACGCAGGAGCCCGTTCCCGCATGGTGAAGAGCATCCCCGCAGAGGGTGCTCTTGAAACCTACTGCTCACGTCGCCTCTCTGTCTGCCATCTGGGCTGGTGATTATCTTCAACATCAGCGCGCGCGCACCCGGTGTTAGATCTCAGTCTAGTGTGTTGGAGATGGGACCCACGCCCCATTGTGCAAACCCACGCGTCGGCCACAACGTCGGCGTGCCCAGCAGCCACTCCTCAACACCATAGGCCAAGTTGCGGGAGCAACAGAAGAGCTGGCGACCCCACGCGTGCAGAACCAGCACGGTAGCCGACCCACGCCTGTCGAGAGGGTCGTAGGGCATGTCGACAGAACAATTCAGCGCGTCATCGCCCCGACTTTCCATCCCCCTCCATGCCCGTTCGCTCCGCGCGTGCTTTCCGCGGGCCTTGCCTCGGGCCGGGCAGGGACAAACAAAGATGTTGAGCCACAGGACAAGGTGCCAGTCAGCCCATTCCCTCAAGAGGTACCGGCAGAAAGCACATTATCCCACGCTCAAGGCGAAGGAACCCATCTAGGAACCTCCAATATCAAGCCTGTAGCCCAGGCTACGAGAGGCGGTCCCGTAGATCGCGAGCTTGAGCAAGGGCTTTGCTCGCTCCACGAATACGGGCACCTGATTGCATCCGGCGGGCCAGCCTGCCTGTTGCTCTGGCCGCGCCAACTGTCTCGATGCTGGTCACGCACGCAAGCACCCCCGTCAGCACCGAAACCCCTCGCCGGCCTCTCTCCAGATTCGAGCCGTTCCGCAGAGACCCGCTAATCCTGCAAACTGAACCGTGTCTCATCTAATCGGTCGTCAGAGAGAACTGGTCAAACCGCGAGCCGTCGGGCCTGATGGCGGTGCTGGTGACGGTGCTCCGGCTGACCACGACCTCCACCACATGCCTGGTCTCTTCCCAGTATGCAGGCCAGGGATCATTATAGCAGCCGCTCTTCACTCCCCAGGTCTCCATGCCCCCTCCCCCCGTCACAATATAGGTGACACTGCCTATCACGTGACGCTGATAATTGTGATCGTGTCCGCTGAACACGATGTCCACCCCATACCCCTCAAAGAGAGGATGCAGGTACGCCCTGGCCTCTTTGTCCGGGCCCCCTACTAGCCCGCAACTGTAAAGCGGAATGTGAAAGAAGACGAACTTCCAGGTCTTGGCCGTGCTGGATAGGTCGTTTCGTAGCCAGTTGTATTGCTGGCTGCCAGGGGCGACACTTGCATAGCCATCAAGCTCCAGAACGATGAAGTGCGCATCCTTGTAGTCCCACGAGTACCATCGCTCATTATTCGGCAGCTGAAAGAAGTTGAAGTAGTTCGCGTGGTTCTTCTCGTGATTCCCCAGAGCGGGATATATGGTGCTTTCAGCCATGAGAGCACGCTCTGTATTGGAGAAACTATACCAGTCATTCACATCGGCTCCATCGTGCACCAGGTCGCCGACAACCACGAAGAAGGGAGGGTGTATGGCTCTAATCCTGGCAACGGCATTCCGCTGGTATGACTCAACCTCCTGGTTGTACCCACTATGTGTATCCGCCATCACGGCGAAGGTGAGCGGCGGCTCGCTTCGGAATGCCAGAGGGAGGAAAGCCTGGGGAGTCAATTCGAGGTCGCTGCTGGCCTGTCCACCCGAAACACCGTGGAGGCGTGTGACCAATAAACACAATGCCAGAACGAGTGGCAGGACTACCGCCTTGCACCAGCGCAGGAGTGATCTCATCCGCCTACGTGACACTATGATGACTAGTCTGTTAGCTCGTCAAGCCCTGTCGGCCCGCCCCTCGACCCGCGCAACCCATGACCCACTCAGAAACCGCTGAGCCCGGCATCCGTCTGTGTGCAACCCCGGAGCGGATGCGTTGGCCCGCAGCAATGCGAGTTCGGACTCGTTGGGGGAACGCCGCTACCCGCGAGCCGAATCGAGCGAGAAGTACCATCGCCGATAGCCCAGCCCCCTTGCCCACGGACGGTATCAAGCTTGGTCCGCGAGTGGCCTCTCTGACCGGCCTCGCAGCCCACTGCTTTGATGTATGCCACGTGCATATCTGTTGGCAGCGCACAAGCCGAGGCGCAGGGAGTCCCCTGCAGACTCGAGTTCCCTCCTACTCCGGACAATGACCGAGAACCTTCTTCTGTTCCGCGGCCAGCCATCAGGAGAGAAATCGGCGAATGGAGTACTCTTCTTCAGGATCATAGGCGAAATTCCTGATCATCTCACCGAGCAGGCCGATGGAGGCCATCTGCACACCCACGACCATGGCCAGAATCCCGAGGAAGAGGAGGGGGCGCCACCCAATCCCCTCGCCGAGAAACCACAACCCGGTGAGGTACAGCCCGATGGCGAAACCGAAGAAGAAGAGAAGTGCGCCGAGAGTGCCGAAGAGGTGCATGGGACGCTTGAGGTAGTAGGTGAGGAACAGAACCATTCCGAAGTCAAGGAAGCTTCGCCCCAGGCGCTCGAAACCGTACTTGGACTCCCCGTACTGCCTGGGCCGGTGCATCACCTTCTGTTCCGTCACCCTGTATCCGCGCCAGTGCACTAGCACAGGAATGAAACGATGCAGTTCACCATACAGCTTCAGGTCCTGGACTACTTCACGCCGATAGGCTTTGAACCCACAGTTGAGGTCGTGCAACCGGACCCCGGTCAACAGGGACACGGCCGTATTGGCGATCTTGGAGGTTAGCTTCTTGGAAAGGGAGTCCTGGCGCTGATGCCTCCAGGCCACGACGAGATCATAGTCATCCTCCAGCTTATCCAAGAGACCCGGGATCTCTGCGGGATCGTCCTGGAGGTCGGCATCCATGGTGATCACCACGTCGCCCCTGGCATGCCTGAACCCGGCCGTGAGGGCAGCCGTCTTACCGAAGTTGCGGCGGAACTGGATCACGCGAACGTGGTCACCATCCATCTCATGGAGCGACTTCAGGATCTCGAAGGAGCCATCTTCACTCCCATCGTCGATGTAGATGATCTCGTACTCCTCCCCAAGCGCAGCAAGGGCCTGCTCGAGGCTCGCGTGCAGGGGCCGCATGCTGTCTTCTTCGTCCAGCACGGGGACTACTACCGACAAAACCACGTGTCGTTCCAAGTCTAGGACGTCCTCTTGCCCCAACCCCTTGCCCTCTGCCATACCCGCGACCTCATCATTCCACGGCAACCGTGCCCAGCACCGCCTTGTCGTCCGCAGTCTGCGTGCGTTCATCGACTACGAGCAGCCGCTGACCGGTCTCTAGCACGTACATCCCGATCTCGATCCGATACTCTCCCGGGGGCGTACTCTGGTCGATAGCCAACTCATACTGGTCGGTCAGGGACTCTCCCACGTCCCAGAACGACGTATGGTAGAACCCGCCCTCAGGCTCGTTATCTTGCTGGCCCCAGATCGTTCCTTCCTCGTCCACCAGGTGCACGAAGACGGTGTAGTCCTCCTCCATCTGCCGCTCGGCTCTCCAGCAAAGCGCGATCTTCACGGTGTCGCCAGGCTCTGCCATTTGCGGCGTCAGATCATATCCCCACAGGCTCACGGTGCCATCAAAGCTGAAAGAAGCAGCCTGCTCCGGCACAGGAAGGCCAGGAGACCCTCTCTCCACCCTCACATAATCCAAGATGGCCGCATCTCCCACGAGCTGGCCCTCAGCTCCTAGCACAGGCAGATGCTCCATCGTCTCAGGCAGATACATGCCCGCCTGCAACCGATACCTGCCCTCAGGCATGTCTTGCGGAAGCACCAGCTCCCGCGGATCCGAGATGATCTCCCCCTCCACCCAATGCGTAGTTGGGTGCAGCCCGTTCAAGGGCCCTCCATCGTGCTGCGCCCACATCCTTCCCTGTGCATCCACCAAGTGAACGAAGACGCTGTAGCTCTGAAGAATGTGCGTTTGCGCTTGCCACCGCAAGGACAGGTTCATTACCTCCCCTGGCTCAAGCTCTGTCCTACTCAGACCATATCCCTGGAGGGCGACCTTGTCACCAAGATTATAGTGTAGAGACCGCTGGACAGCCAACGGCGGAGGAGGAGGGTTCCCGGCCAGAAAGACGAATACACCACCCTCCTTGGCCACCAGCTCCATGCGATCCCAGACATACTGGATGAAGCCCTGGGTATAGCGGGTCCGCAATCGGGATTCATCCACCACGAACCAGGTACGCGAGTTGAACTCCACAACCTCCATAAGCGCTTCATCCGTGAACAGAATGGGCACTCCTCCCCAGGCCTCTATCCACCGCCCATCCTCTTGCGTGGCGTAGCTGTGGAAGTCCTTTTCGATGGCAACATAGTCGCACCCATCCTCGCCCAGGTAGATAGCGCACGGCGAAATGGCGAAGGTCATCACCGCGTCCCCCGGCTGGCGGTTCTCCAGGACGTAGCGAAAGGCACGATCGTACCCATACTCGCCCTTGGCCACAACGGCGGCCGCTGACGGCCACGAGACCACGCCAACGACAAGGACCGCCAGCACAGTGGTCAGGAGCTTCGCCTGCCCCCGGCGTCGGTCCCAGCTGAGCAACTTCAACCACCCACGTCCTCGCAGCGTTCGCTCTCCAAACCCGATGATGCGAGACAGCACGTTGGTGGCAATGAGGTAGAACAGCGGAGCCTCAAGGAAGAAGTAGCGGGGGCTCCACCGTCTCTCATTCACCACAAAGAACATCTCCAGGACGATGAGAGAAAAGAATAGAGAGAGGTAAGCAAGCGAGGAATCTCCATCGGACGGGGACAAGACTGGCCCGAAGGCTCGGTGCCGTGCCACCCTCCACAAGAAGTAGGCCACTCCCGCCATGCAGAGCACCGTCAACACGGCGGAGAACGGGAGATCGTCCATCCCCAGGAAGAACGGTTTGTACCGCTGGATGGCTCCCAGCAGATTGAAGGACACACCTACTTCCAGTCTCCCCTGCCCCACCTCGCCCCAGCCAGGAGGCCGCATGCGACGATACAGATAGAGGCTGCTGGCCATGCCCATGAAGATCAGGACGTTGGCCGTGATCACCTTCCTCTGGAAGAACCAGCGCCACCCTCGACACAAGAGGGCGCACAACAGAAAAGCAGGATAGAGAAGCATAGCCACGTTGTGGGTATACACGGCAGCGACGAATGTGATGACGAACAGCCAGCCATACCTATCCCCGTCACCAGCGATAGTCCACTTGTAGAAAAGGAACGCCGCGCAGAGGACGACGAACTGTATCAGAGCGTAGTTCCTCGCGCGGCCTCCCCAGATTACCGCCTGAGGCGCGAAGGTCACCATGGCGGCAGCTATGAGACCCTCGTGCGCTGAAAACATCTTCTTGCCCACCACATACAGGAATGGAATCGTGCACACGCTGATGATCAGACTCGGAGATCTGGCTACCTGCTCGCTGAACCCAACAAGCAAGATGAAGAGCGCATCGAGGTATGTGAACAACATGCCCTGGGCATAGATTGATCCCGTGGAGAAGACGGGATATCCGTGCTCAATGGTCCTCAAGGCCACCCACATCGTCGTGTACTCGTCTATATAAGGGCTGGTCGACAGCGCGTAGGTAAGTCGGAGATAGAGACCCCCAGCCATCAATAGCAGCAGCATCACGAGCAAGGCCAATCGCTCGTAAGTCGGCGTGCTGCGGGCCGGCGACGCCTTTTCCGCGCCTCCTGTTGACCCCGCACGGGAGGAAGCTGCCACGCTATTCCTCACAATCGTCTACTCCCCGGCCTCGACGGGAAGTACATCCGCCGCCTGGAACAACATGCTCAGGCACCTCTGGTCTTCCGCTCCTTCCATCACCTCGCTCGGCACCTCGCAGCCCTCCGGGACGTGAAACCTAACAAGGGTCCATTCTCCAGCCTGGAGCGTGAAAGAGGGAGTGACGTAGCTCTGCATACCCCCTACGTGATACTCCGCGATCACATTCTCCTGCACGTGAATCTGAAGGTGTCTGGGCTCCCTGAAAGGGTGCGCGACGAAGGCAAGCTGATATGCCCCGTCTCGCTGCACCCTCACGAAGAGTGTGGCGTCGTTGACCATCCAACGCGCGGGGACGCCATCGACAGATTCAATGGAATGCCACTGCGCGCCGAGCACCAGAAACGGCACCTCGGGCGCTCCCTCCGCCGATCCAGTCAATGGCACACCGAAAGCCGCAATCTGATGATCTTCATAGACTGGTGGGCCCAAGTTCTCAGCAAGAAAGGGCTCCATCCCTTCACTGGTCGTATCCCTCAACTTGTGCAGCACAACGTATCGTATGTCCAAGAGCTGAAGAGCAGGGGCAAGTCGGCCAGAGTTCACGATATCGCCCTTCGGCTCCATGAGCTGCTCCAGAAACCGCCGATAATGCCGAGCCTCGTATGGAACGCGGCTGAAGAACCCTGTGGCGATGGGATGCTGATGGACAGTCTGGTAATACATGCTGGGGAAATCGGCGAGACCTGCGCCGACGTCCAAAACGCCATAGACGTCACCATCGGCTGTCAGTGAGTCATAGAATCTCGGAATCGGTATCCGTTGTGTGGGAAACGGGGGGAATGAGCTGTAGTCGACGAGGATGCAGGCCACCACGCCTGCGAATAGCGCGTACCGTGCTGCCCCACGACCGGCAACACGTGAAGAGAGAACCAAGACACCGTAACTAGCCAACACCGCAAGGGAGAAGGTTATCAGCTCGCCAAACCTAGCAGGATCGCGAACCCATTCGTAGAACGGCAGTACCGTCAGCAGCGCCCCGGGCAGCAGCACGAAGCCGGTCCTCCCGGAGACGGAATACTCCACCCACTCCGTTCCGACGCGCAGCAAAGGTCCTAGCGCCAGAACAGCCCCAAGTGCCGCCAGGATCACCCAGATTCTCGTCCTCTTGCTCCACCCAGCGCACACCGCGAGCGCCAACGCGACGACCCCTACGTACACGACATCGTAGTATTTCGGCAGCAGCTCCTGAGCAAACAGCCGAAGAGGCTCTATCCGCGCGACAAGAAGTTGGGTTGGCGGCGGGACCACAAGACCCAGGAGCGACGCCGAATGGCCAAGAGAGCCAAACCTGCTGAAGTAGCCCAAGCCACCCGCCGCCCATGACTGAAGAAGGGGCGCGTAGATAGGAACAACGATGGCGGCAGCCAGTCCCGCAGCGGCGCCGAAGCTCTTCCAGAAGCGCACACTGTACAGGAGCGCACGATCCGCAAAGAAGTGATAGACAAAGAACACGGCAGTCACTGGAATGACGAAATGGGCAACGTGCAAGAAGCCGGAAAGCACAGATAGTGCAAGGAACAACCCGCAGAACAACGCATTTCTGGCGTTTGGCTTCTTGAAGACCCTGATGAGAAACATAACGTACAGCGGCAGCCAATAGGTGAGAACCAGGCCCAGACCTCCGTGTGCAGCGCGACCAGATCTCCACGCTGAAAAGGCAAATACCACCCCTCCAACAAACGACGGCCCGTGCTTCCTGGTCAACGAGTAGCAGAGCAAGTAGGTGGTGAATGCGGTGAGCACATAGGTCGACAGCAGCTGCACGTTGTATGCGACCAAAGGTCCAAGTAGCGTCACCAGGGGAAGGCTGGTCCACATCAAGTTTGCATCAGCCACAAGAGACGGAAGTTGTACACCGTACGGATGATAGAAAGCGATGACATTGGCGGGGCCGGTGTGCAAATCAACAAGAGACCTCTTGGCCCACCACAGCAGCCACATGAACGGATATACGTCGCCCCCCCCGGCAACCTCCCTCAAGGCGTTTGGCGCGGCTGGGTAAGTCATGACCACGGTCAGCAAGCCATAAGCCACCAGCACAAAGGTCAGCGGTGAAGCGATCGGATGGCCCGCAGCACAGGCCTTCATCCGCACATACAGAGCTACTGCTCTACTGTTTGTGCCCATGGGCGATCACCTATCGTTCCTGCCCCACCGAAATGACGAACCTACTGGGGCACCGCCATCGGGCATCAGCTACCCACCATGTACATCGCGAGGCGGTAGCCATAGCCGTGACATCACCATTGCAGGAGCTCAAACGTGTCCAAGGCCGGGGTGCAGCTCAAACAGCAAACGACACCGGACGCATAGCGCCTCGTCTCATCACATTCGCACCCGCGTTCAATGGACGACCCGCGAGGTGTTGGGCGGCGCCAAAATGGCACCATTCGTCTTTCCAGGTCTGGGAGCGGCCAGCCGCAGGGCCCAGACATCGCGGCATGCCGCAGCCTGCGCACCGGTCAATCGAGCCCCTCGGCACCAACGCCGCTCCCCAGCTCCTCAGTCACGTTTGCGAAGGCGTAGGGACGCTCGGATGTTGAGAAGTAGCTCTCGTCCTCAAGCAGTTCGAGCTCAGTGCCAAAATAGTGGTTGAATAGCACTCGGAAAGTGTTGACGGGAGTTATTGAGTCATACAACTGAACACCCTCCCCGTTCGGCAGGTAATAGGCGTTCAGTATGGAGAACCTCTCCCTCAAGCTGGAAGTCTCAGCACCTTCCCAGTCTGGCATCAAGCGCGGACCATGATCCGCCTGAAGGATAATGATGGCGGGTCTCGATGACTCAGATAGTATGGCCTCCACGGCCTCGCTTACCTTGGAATTGATGAACAGGAGCTGATCCCTGTATCTGGCCACGTACTCTTCGCGAGTAAGCGCTCCCTCACCTATGATGTGCGCCCCGTCCCGCAGCGTGAATCTGGACCCCGATCCAATCTCCTCGCCCTGTCTTCCGAAGACAAAGGGCGGGTGCGGCGCGATAATGTGGGCGAAAACGAAGACGGGACGGTCAAGCCTCGACGAGCCAGGCAGACGATCGAACGTATAGAGTATCCTCTCCCTGTGTGCCCCGTGTTGGTCCTGCACGCCGAACTGGCGTGCCAAGAAGGGAAGGGGCGTCATTCCTATCAACCCTCTTTGAAAGAAGTCTGGCTGCCACCGGGCAGAAAGGTAGACGTCGGCATGCGTTATCTCCGTGTACCAAAACCCCGTCTCAAACGCCACGGTGGTATAGCCCAGACCCTTGAGAAACCGTGCCACCTCGCTATGCCAGATCATGTTCACCGCTGGCCTTCGATTCTGGGATTCGAGCCCCACCTGAGAGGCTAGATCATCCAGATAGGTCATGTTCAACGACGATGCTAAGGACAAGACAGTCCGACAGTAGTTCGATCTGCTCTCGGTGGCTACGTAGAACCCTCTGCCAGACAAATACTCGACGAAGTCCCTGTTGTCATGCTGATACAGTTCCTCGAGAATGTCAGCCCTCGCGTATCCATCCAGGATGATGTAGTAGATGTCGGGCAGCGTCTCAGATGCTGCTGGCTCCACCGGGGTCACGTCAGCAGGTCTCACCACTCCCGTGCGCCGCCAATCGGATCCTACTCTGACGTCATGAGCCGCGATGTCAATCAGCGTCATCAGCACGAGGGCGGAAGCCACGATGTTGGCCACAAGTGTCAGATTGTTTAGCCCTCGCCTCGTTCTTATCAAGAAACAGGCGCCAACGCAGAAGGTGACAACAGATAACGCCAACAGGCCTCCTTGGAGCCCAGCCCGGGTTATCCCCAGGCGTATGAACACGCCCACCAACCAGTCCACACGTGCAATCGAGTCGCGCACGACTTCAGAGAAGTTCGCGTACGAGAACACCAACACCAGGAATAGCGAGATGAGCAGCCCTGCCTTTTCAATACTCTTGAGTACGAAAGCGAGTGCTATCCACAGGAGCAAGGCAAGAAAGAGAAGAATGACGAAAGGAGCAAGAATCGCACTTACGTGGAACAGGTGCAGGTTGTGCGCGAACAAAAACAGCACCGGGAATGCCGCAAAAAGGAAAGGGTGAATGACAACCGATCTCTTCACGCGTTCGTCCTCCTCTGTCGGCTGAGACATGTCATTTTATGCATTCAATCGATACCGACAGAATCCTCAACGGCGAACCACTGATCCAAAGCGTCCCAGAATGACTGCTCCGTACAGTCCTGGAGAATACCCTCTCGCGTCTCCAGGGATCCTGGTACCTGCGAGTAAATCTTGGCCCCGGGCGCGTTAGCACCCGTCCCAACCCATGCCGCTGCAACACAGCCTACGCCGGTCGCATCTCCAAAGCCTCCAACCGATCGCCGTCGAGACCAGATCGATGACGGTCCTGGCCACTCTGGTCCACGAGGCGATGACGGTGGCCACGTGGACTGGGCAGTAGAAGCTGGGCGGCAAGGCCAGAGCCCTTCCCATCTCTCGCGGGCCCGCAGTCGTCGGCTGGCAAAGGAAACCAACAACCCAAGCTGTGTCGTATTTGCCCGGCGGAACCACGCCCCAGGGAAGCTACGATTCGCGTATGCACAGGACAACGGCGTGCCGCGCGATGCCGCTCACGAACCGGAGCACCACCCGCTGAGACCGAGCCTGCCCGCAGGTCATGCACTCCGATATTGACCACCGAAATCCCCACCGCGCAGGCGGAAATCACGTTTGATATGTAGGTCAGGTTGCCCAGGCCTCTGCGCGTCCGCACCAACCAGTATGCGCCCTCAGCAAAAAGGCTGACCCAGGCGGCAACTAGCGCTTGCCGCGTGCCGATCCTGGAAAGGCCTGCCGACACCGCATAATCGCGTATCTCATAGTAGACAGCCTCGTATGAAAAGAACAGCAATACGAAGAGAGAGATGATCAAACCCGCCGTCGACCAGCTGCGCAGGACGAAACCCAGGAGCAGCCACCACAATAGCACAACACCGGATACGGCCAATAGCGGCCCAAAGCTCACACTCACCAAGAACTGGTCCATGTTGTTGGCTAGCGAGAAGGCGATGGGAAAGATGGCGAACAGAAAAGGATGAACGACGATTGATCTCTTCATATCGGCGCTCCCCTTCTGCGAAGACCTACACGCTTTCCTCCCTCGCTCCTGACACGGCTATCAGCCTTCTTCCACTCCACCCTACACGTGAGCCCGGCCCCTAAGGTTCCAACACGCCCTCGCGAGATAAGCTGCTCGGTCGATGCCCGGCTCTGCGCGCCACCACCGCCTGGCCGCGTCCCAAAATTGGTGGGCCTGTTCGAGACTGCCCCGCATTGCCGCGCGAAGCGGGACTTCGTTCCACAAGTATACCTACTCCCCACATACGGTAAGGCCCGGGCGTTCTCCAACTAGCAGCCACAGGAGGTCAGCCTTTGTCAAGTACCATAGACCTCTCGGGCCTCGCACGACCCGGCGGATGAACAAAGCGGCGCCACAAAGGCACCCTGAGGTGGGTCGGGCCCGTTGCAGCGCGCAGGTCTGCCTGGTCTTCACTCCTGATCGCCAATGCCTCCGCTGCTCTCTATCTCCTCAGTCACATGTGTGAAGGCCCATGGACGGTCGGACGTTGAGAAGTAGCTCTCGTCCTCAAGCAGTTCGAGCTCAGCGCCAAAATAGTGGTTGAAGATCACTCGGAAGGTATTGACGGGAGTGATGGAATCGTACAACGGAGCTCCGTCGCCATTCGGCAGGTAGTAGGCGTTCAGTATGGAGAACCACTCCGTCAGGCTGCTATTCTCAGCACCGTCCCACTCTGGCATCGAGCGTGGACCGTGGTCCGCCTGAAGGATGATGATAGCGGGCCTCGCTGAATCCGAAAGTATGGCATCCACGGCCTCTCGTACCTTATGATTGATGAATAGGAGTTGATCCCTGTACCTGAGCCTATATTCCTCGCGAGTCATCGTTCCATCCGCGACGATGTAGTCCCCATCCCACAACGTGAATCTGGAGTCCGAGGCAATCTCCTCACCTTGACTTCCGAAGACAAACGGCGGGTGCGGCGCGATAATGTGGGCGAAAACGAAGACGGGACCGTCGAGCCCGGACAAGGCCGGTAGACCATCGAACGCATAGAGTATCCGCTCCCTGTGCGCCGCGTGTTGGTCCTGCACCACGAACTTGCCCTCCAGGAAGGAAAGCGGAGTCATACCTATCAACTCGCGTTGAAAGAAGTCCGGCTCCCAGTCCGGAGTAAGATAGACGTCGGCTTCTGTGATCTCCGTACCCCACCAGCCCGTCGAAAAGCCCACGGTAGTGTAGCCGAGCTGCTTCAGAAACCGTGCCACATCGCTATACCAGATCATGTTAACGGCTGATCGTGCGTTCTTGGATTGGGGTCCCAGCGCGGAAGCCAGCTCATCCAGATAGGTCATGTTCAGCGATGATGCCAAGGACAAGAAGGTCTTCGAGTAGTTCGACGTGCTCTCGCTAGCTACGTAGAAACCCTTTCCAGACAGGTACTCGATGAAGTCCGTATTGTCATGCTGATATAAGTCCTGAAGAACGTCCGCCCTCGCATACCCGTCCAGGATTACGTAGTAGATGTTGGGCAGAGTCTCAGAGGCTGCGGGCTGCGCAGCGGCGACGTCAGTACGTTGCACCGCCTCTGTGCCCCGCCAGAAAGACTCTACCCTGACCTGGTACACCGCGATGTCAATCAGCGTCATCAACACCAAGCTAGCACCTACTATGTTGGCCACCAGCGTCAGGCTGTGAAGCTCTCGCCTCGTTCTGATCAGATACCAGGTGCAAAGGCAGAAGATGGCGATGAATAGGGCCAGCAAGGCTCCATGGAGCCTCGCCGAGGTTATGTCCAGGCGTATGAAGAGCCCCACCAAGGTATCCACACTTGTCACAAAATCCTTGATAGCTTCAAACAGATTCTCGTAGGACATCAGTAGCAGGAGAAAAAGAGACGTGACCAGTCCTGCCTTCTGCCCGCTCTTCAGTGCGAAAGCCAGTATGACCCACATTACCAAGGCCAGCAAAAGGAGAATGACCAAGGGAGCAACGATTACGCTCACGTGGAAGAGGTGCAGGTTGCGCGCAAAAAGAAACAGCACTGGGAATGCCGCAAACAGGAAGGGGTGAATGATTATCGATCTCTTCACGCGTTCGTCCTCCTCTGTCGGCTGAGACATATCATTCTGTCCATTCCATCGATACCGACAGAATCCTCGACGGCGAACCACTGATCCAAAGCGTCCAAGAATGACTCCTCCGCATAGTCCTGGAGAATGCCCTCTCGCGTCTCCAGCGATCCCTGTACCTGAGACTCAGTCTTGGCAACAGTTTCTACGACAAGTAGATGATAGATCTTGCTGAAAAAGGCTGCCACCCTCGGAAGAGGCAGGTTGTTACGGATCGCCAGATGCCGGACGAGCCCCAGTGCAAGCACTGTGTCCGCCCGACCGCGCTCAAGAATTGACATCCTATCCTGATTCTCCCAGCCGAGATTGGGACTTAAACTGGCCAACTCCAGTATGAGGCGTAAGTATTGGTTTCACCTTTCTCAACGCACTCCAGGTAGTTCGTCTCAACAGCGGTAAGGTCAATGTCGCAAGAGAAAGAGATGATTCTCACTCCCTTGCGACTTGCAATGCGCCTGAAGAGGTCGATACTTGCACCAAGATCCCAAACCGTGTCCGGCCTGGTCTCGTCCGAGAGCTCGGCGACTATTCACTTCTCCTGCTCAATAGCCGGTTCGGGGTAGCTGGCAGTCTAATAGTTCTCGCCCCTTGCGGTACCTTCTGGCCGCCACTTGAGTGTCCTGAGACTGGATTCCGACCTGGCGACTGGGCGACGAAACCCAGATGGCTCATGTCACAACTCTCTGTGTCCATGGCCTTGCCTGCGAAGTGGCCTTGGCTCCTGGCATGAAGATGAATATGAGTGAGCAAGGAGAAGCTCAACCATGTACGGAGCGGGAGCAGGGAGCTCGCGAGATCCAGCGGGATTCCGTCCACGTAGACTCTAAGCAACTGACTTTGCCGAACGTCCCTGCGGCTCATCAGAGCTAGAGGCGCAAGGAAATGCTGGCAGAACTGCCTGTAGGCGGGCCAAATCTGGCCCTCTTGATACCTCTCAAGAGAGTGTGTGTCGATCAATATCGGTTTGCCCTTCGTGAACTGCACGTTCTAGGCGCTAGCGTCCTTCAGGCTCATCCCGAAATCGAGCGCTCTTTTCTGGATCTCCAAGGTGGCAAGGGCCGCGTCCTTCAATTGACTGAAAGACCACTCATACGGGTAGGATATGAACGGTATCACGTCCGGCCTCAACACCTTATAGATCGAGGTGGCGGGAACATCCTCTCCTGATGCCTCCTCATGCGCCACCAGGAGTCCTGCATCCACAAGGCTGTCGAAAAGGCCCGACTGCATCAGATGGTCGTAGTTGTCCCGGTAGATAGCGCTGACCCGGCGATAGAGCGTGTCGTCTTTCCAGAAGAGGAACCCGCTCGGATCCCTGAAGGAACTCGGGACAACATCACTACTCGTGGTCATCTACCTCGTCCCGCTTCCCGGACGGGGTGCGAAGAATGGCTCCCTTGATCCTTTTCCAGTAAATCCTCACCGCCACGCCAGCCCCGAGCAAGCCTGCGAGCAGCAGCTGCACGATATAGCTCCCGCTTCCCGGGTCGATGTAGGCGTGCGCGTGTCGGGCGGAGACCAGGAGTAGTATCGCCGCCCATACGAAGGCGTTCTTGACAATTGTCCGATGCTTCACAACCACCCTACCTTTCATTGCCCAACCCCGCCCTCCGGGACACCCCGAAGGATGAACAGACCGTATCTGTCATCCCAGAGCGATAGGGGTAGCATTCACCCATCATATGATAACAGCGCTGACATCGCCTGCTCACTAAATCACCGCGGCTATGCCCGCGCACGCGAAGTCCACCGCCGTTCTGGCCAGCCTGGTCCACAGAGCGATGATGGTCGCCACAGGAAGAGGGAGGTAGAAGGCGAGGAGGAAAGCGAGGGTGCCCTCCATAACCCCCAGGCCTGAAGGCGTCACCAGGCTCAGGAAGCCGGCCACCCACGATATGGCGAAAACACCCGCCAGCACGGGAAGAGGAGGCAGCGACGACGGGTATATTGACCCGATCAGGAAGTAGTGAGCAACGCCGTTCACCAACCAGAACAGCGCCCAGAGACCCAGCTGGCCCAGCACAAAACTGTACCCCCAGTTAGGCTGCATCCCCGGCTGATCGGTAATCCGCAAGGCCAGATTCAGGCCCCTTCGTAGGAGCGCAGGGTGTACGAGGAGGAGCCCCATCGGCAGCAACACGATCAGACCGTACAAACCAGTCCCGGCCCCAGCGTTGGGCCAGAAGGGCAAGGTTATGGCGAATACCATCACCCCTGACAGGATCTGCAGGATGAGCTGCAATATCACGCTCGTGGCCGCCAGCGGCTTGGACACACCTTCCTTGTGGCTCAGGTAGACCAAACCTAGAACACTCCAGATCTTTCCAGGGATGTACCGCCCCAATTGCGACAGATAGTATATGCGGTAGCTCTTGCGGTACTTCAAGCTGGCGCCCAGGCGCTCCAGGATCAACTTCCACAGCAACGCGTACAGCGCCGTGCTGGCTAGCATCAGAGCAAAGGCGATTAGCAGGGCGGGGTAGTCCAAGTCCCACTCGTATGCAATGACGTCCTGCCAGCCCACAGACACCGTGCGGAGCATCAAACCAAAGATGAGCAGTACGATGACCGTACCTGCAAGCCTGGAAATAAAGAGACGATGGTCTCGGATGATAGATATCGCTTTCCACTTCCGCAGGTCGTAGCGGGCGCTCATTATATACGCCCGGGGCTCAGCCAGCATGTCTCTGAAAGAACGATATACGATCCAGCACAGACCTTCCCCCTCTGAACAGACGCTTAACGTCCTTCGGACTGCGCACCCTGAGCAAGGATCTGGTCACGAACTTGGGGCTGAAGTAGTAGCTCCTGTAAGCGTGGATCCTTGCCCTTTCCACGTCCTCTCGAGTCAGCTCCTCGGTCTCGATCAGCGAGTTCTCTGCAGCGAAGTCCTCCCAACTATCAAAGACGAGCCACCCGTTATCCATGCAGGTCTGGTAGAGTTGAGTGCCTGGGTGCGGGATGGCGATAGCGAACTGCGTGCTGTCCGCATCTATCTCCCTGGCGAACTCGATGGTTTCCTCGATGGTCTCGTTGGTCTCGCCAGGAACGCCGAAAAGGAAGTAGGCCTGGGTCTTGATCCCCAACTCACGGCAGTCCTTGAAGGCCTCCCGCACCCGGTCCAGAGTGATGCGCTTCTTCATGATCTCCAGCATCTTGGGCGAGCCGGATTCCACTCCGAACAGAATATAGTGGCAGCCGGCCTCCTTCATCGCAGCGAGGACTTCTCTGTCCACCGTGTCTACCCGGGCCTGCACGATCCACTTAACGTCCACCCCTCGCTCCACGAGGAGCCTGCACATCTCCAGCACCCGCTTCTTGTTCTGTGTCAGGCAGTCGTCGTCGAAGTAGATCTCATCTACACCGTATTCCCGGACGACGTGCTCCATCTCGTCCACCACATTGGCAGCGCCTCTGGCTCTGAACTTGTGCCCATACAGCGTGTCAGGCCACAGGCAGTAGACGCAGTGATGGGGACACCCTCGCGAACTCACCATGGCCGTAGGCCGGTCACCCGAGTAGATGGCAGCCCGATACCCTTCTTGGCGAACGATGTGCCGGGCAGGAAAGGGCAGGGAATCCAGATCCTCGATAAGTTGTCTGGGGGGATTGACGCGCACCTCATCTCCTCGGCGATAGGTAAGACCCTGCACCTGGCTCAGGTCACCCTCCTCTGCAAGGCTGAGGGCGAGGTCCCTCACCGTGATCTCCGCCTCGCCGCGAACGATGGCATCAACCGCTGGGTTCTCCGTCAGTATCTGCTCGTGGAAGAAGGTGGGGTGTGAGCCGATCAACGCCACGAATGTGCCCACACAGCTTTCCTTCGCTGCCCTGGCCGACTCCAGGTCAAAGTAGATGGAGGGAGTCGAGCATTCGATGACGACCAGATCAGGCCGCAGTTCGGCCACTGCCTCCGAGAAGTCCGCGATGGACATCTCCTCCATCACCGCATCCAGGAAGGCAACCTCCACTCCAGCCTCTTCGAGCACGGCCACGATGTAGGCAAGATAGACGGGATACTCCAGGTACTTGTCCTTTCTCTTGTGTGGCCAGCGCACGTCCGAGCGTGCCCCGTAACCCTCTCCGGGCCAGGGTGGATTGGCGACCAGAACCCTCATGACACCTCCGCTACACTCCGACCTTCATATACATAACCCTCGCACAATTGCACGAACTGATCGGCCAGCCCGCTCCATTCGTACTTCTCCTTGACCATGGCCAGTCCGTTCTCGCCCAGTCTTGCCCTGAGCCCACGATCCATCAGGAGACGGTCGATCTGGTCAGCGAGGTCCTTCGCATCCCCAGGTCGGTAGAAGAGCGCCGTGACTCCCTCCTGAGCAACTTCCTGCAAGGCCGGCAGCCGCGGCAAGATGGCCGGTACCCCACATGCCCAGTACTCGAACTCTTTGAGGGTAACACGCCCCCGAGCCGATATCACGTCAGGGAGGATTACCAGGCCGATGTCGCTAGCGCTGATGTAGGAAGGTATCTCGTGCTGCTCCACCCAGCCAGAGAAGTAGAAGTTGTCGTCGAGCGCGTACTCCCTCACCTTCTTCTTGAGGTCCGGGACGGCGCTGCCGTCTCCCACAAGCCAAAAGCAGGTATCCTCACGGCGGCCCACCACCAGGCGAGCGGCATCAATCAGCAGTCCGGGATCGTCCTGCGGGTCGATGGCGCCGTGAAAGATGAGTACGTTGTTGGCGCCGCTGGCGTGAGCGTCCCGCATGGGTCGTCCATCGACGGGGTGGAAAACGCTGGTGTCCACTCCATCGGGCACCACGTCTATATGCTCAGCCTGAGCGCCATACTGCACGCCTATCTCCTTCATCGCGTCGCTGATGGTGATGATCTTATCCGACTCGCGGACGACCTTGTTCTCGAGGCGGCGCCCGCCGCTCGTCACGGGCCCCAGCCATCCCCCCTGCGAATAGTCCTCCAGGTATTCGAAGAGAAGATCGGTCAGGTCCAAGACGGTATGTGATCCGGGGCTCCCCTTCTTGCCCAGCAGAGCTCCATATCCGGCAATGGAGTTGTGGGCGATAGCCAGATCTGGTTTCAGCCTGCGGACAGCCGCCGCGACTCTCAGGATATTGTAGGGATAAGCCAGCATGTACTTGGGCATTTTCCACCTACCCAGGCGGTTGACGCCCTGGAGGGGCACCCAGTCGTCACATCCCAATCGTTCGATGGCCTCCTGTCTCTTCACAGCGATGGACGCTGCCACATGGACCTCGTGTCCTCTCGCCACGAAGGCCTTCACCAGACTTGATGTGCGCGGCGTTCCCCCTCCACTGATGGGCACCAGCTTCTCGAATATCGTGACCAAGACTCGCACAACAATACCTCAACCAATCCCCTCAAGCGCGCTCACCTGGAGCCACCTCTACGTGATCGGATCGCTGCCCTCGGATTCCAACCCCCGGTACACCTCTTCGAACTTGTGCACTTCTCTTTCCCAGCTGTATCTTTCCAGGAGTCTCTTCCTTGCTTTCGTGCCAAGCTTCTGCCGCCAGGACTCATCGCCCATCAGCCCCAGCACGAACCGGATGAACTCCTCATCTACATCTTTGGTCAGCAAGATCTCCTCGCCGCTGGTGAACTCCAGCCCTTCTGCCCCTATCTCCGTGGAGACGATCGGCCGCGCGCAGGCAGCGGCTTCCAGGATCTTCAACCGTGTCCCCGAACCGCGGTCCATGGGTACGATGATGATGTCCGAGGCCGACAGGTAATCTGCGAGATTCGGTGACACGTCCCTGTTGCTGGGCACGAAACCAGTGAAGAACAGATGATCCCTCTTGTACCCCAGCAAATGCTCGTAGTTCTGACCGATGATCATGAACCACGAGTCGGGGTACTGGGCGGAAGCCACAGGATAGATACGCTCCGCTATGTACTGTGCGGCCACTGCATTGTGATGGGCATCCATCTTGCCCACATAGGTCAGAATGATGTCCTCCTCAGCAATATTCAAGACCTCCCTTACCTTCACCGCTCCTTCCCGGCTATAGTTGAAGACCTCCGCGTCGGCACAGTGGTTGATGACGTGGATCTTCTCCGCGGGAACGTCGTACAGGTCTACCATGTGCTGCTTGTCCACCTCGGACACGGCCACGATGCGGTCCGCCACGCGGCAAGCGAAACGTTCCAGCCACTTGAGCACCACGGTGACGTACCAGGGCGCATGGAACATGACCTGCTTGACATACTCAGCATTCTCCTGCACCAAGACCAGAGGCTTCCCATAGCGCCGCTTCAGGAAGTAGCCCACGAGGATGGTGTAGAGCACGTGACACTCGATGATGTCAGCGTCGATGTCACGCATCAACCTGTCAGCGGCCCTGAAGTAGTAGGGGTTCACCAGGAATGATTTGTATTGCAGCCGATCGAACCTGCTGGCAGGGCAATAGCGGATGGTGAGGTTGGGGTGAGAAATGTCTACCGGTCCGCCCTGGGAGAAAACGCGACTGAGAAGGACTCCCAGTTTGTTTTGAGGGGCCAGATACTTGATGATGTGATACGTATTCTCACTATTCCCATCAACCGGGGGAAAGATGTCACTCGGTGAGAGTAAGAGGATTGTCCTCACTTGCTACGACCACCCCTCATCACGAAGCATCAAAGACCAAATAGTTGGCATGGCGTCGCAGCGGCGTCTTCACCAGGAGCGTCTCCACGGCCCTAACGGCCGGCAGCGTGAATCCCAGCCGATGATCCCCCAGAATGGGAATGCGAAACGGATACGGATGAATGCCAAACTCCTCGATCCTAGTCTCCTTGAACCCGGCTGCCAGGGCCAGGTTCTCGAGCGAATGCCTGTTGCTCTCTAGAAGACCTCGCTCGTGCCTGGCAATCCTGCCGAACAGGTTCATGATAGGCGAGCGTCCATTCACCTCCGCCCCCAAGACGCGTCCCAGGCGGCTGATGTCCCTCATGTTCTTCAGCGCCTGCACCGGCTCGGCCGTGTGGTGCAGAAACTCCTTGAAATGAACAACGTCAACGGAACCGCTGGCCAGGCCCAGATCGTCAACGTCCCCCACGATCGTCGTTGCGTTGGTGACATCCATCTCCTTCAAGAACGCCCTCGCAGTCCTGATAGCCCCACGAGAGAAGTCAACCCCCACAACGCTCTTGAAGTGCTTGCTCAGCACGTAGGTTGTTACGCCCTGGCCACATCCGATGTCGAGGCAGCTCAGCTGCTTCGCATTCTCCAGTCCACTCAATGCCAGAGACACGATATGGTGTTCAAAATACCGCCGGTACGGGTGCCGGACCTTGTGCAGCGCAAAATCGAGATCGCTGTATAGCTGATCGTAAGTCTCCCGCTGTAGCTGTTTGAACGCCTCACCCCTGTGCCCAGTCATCGAGACCATCCACTCTAGATACCACCTCTAGACGATCAACCTCTTGCCCTTGAGTTCACTGTCCACCTGATGGAACCGGTCTGCCGCCTCCTGCTCCTTCACCCAGCTGATGAGATCGGAAACACCATCCTCGAAACTCACTTGCGGTGTGAAACCAAGCCTGTCTTTGATCTTGCCGATGTCCGCGAAGCAGTGGCGGATGTCTCCGCGCCGGTACTTGCCAACGATCTGTGGCTCCACCTCTCCCTCTGCCAGGTGGTCAATCAACATCCGCGCTATGTCGAGGATGGTCAGCGACCTGCCACTGCCCACGTTGAAGACCTCATAGTCGGCTTCGTCTAGCTCCATAGCCAGCAGGCTTGCCCGGGCCACGTCCGTGACGTGAACGAAATCCCGGCTCTGCAATCCATCCTCGTAGATCACCGGGGGCTGCCCATTCAGGAGTCGGGCTGAGAAGATAGCCGCCACTCCGGTGTAAGGATTGGAGAGAGCCTGGCGAGGACCATAGACGTTGAAGAAACGAAGCGCCACCGTGGGTATCGAATACGCCCGCCCGAAGCAGAGGAACATCTCTTCATGGTCCCTCTTGGTCACTGCATAGATCGAGGTGGGGAAGAGGGGCTTGTCCTCGTTGGTCGGAAGCGGCCGCATCTCCCCGCCGCACGCGGGACAAAGCATCTCCCAGGTGCGCTGCCGCAGCTGCTCGTCCTGCCTCAACTGCGGGTAGGCCACACCACACGTGCCGCACTCATATTTGCCCTCGCCATAGATGGACATGGAGGAAGCCACGATCAGCTTCCTGACGCCCAGGCGGTCGTTGGCCAGGATGTCCAGTAAAGTAGCACCGCCCAGGGTGTTCGCCTCCACGTAGCGGCGGATCTCATACATGGATTGGCCAACGCCCACGGCCGCGGCATAGTGAAAGACCACGTCGACTCCATCTAGTGCACCCTTCAGGGCCGAGCGGTCACGGACATCCCCGACCACAAGCTCAGCCGCAGGGTTCAGATACTCCGGCGACTGCCGTCCCTGTCCATGAACCTGAGGCTCCAGACTATCGAACACTCGCACGTCATAGCCCTTCTCCACCAGGGCGTCCACCAAGTATGAACCTATGAAACCGGCGCCGCCGGTAATCAGGACCTTGGCCTTATCACTCATCACGACTCCCTTTTTCCAACGATCCTAACGCGTTGGCGCGGCAAACCCCGAGGAACCCGCCGACCATCCGGCAATCTTATCATAGCGAATCCATCCTCGCAACCTATCGTATTCAAAGGGTGTGGAAAAAGAAGGCATGAAGGTTCAAGGTTTCATCGGGGGGCACTTGCTGTGCGTAGCAGCGATAGAAGTGGCCTTCGTGTCTGTGGGCGAGTTACCCAATCGAACTCCGACAACCGGTGTGATTCTCCTCCCTGT
>Ga0307380_10001332_pt1 | contig 36522 bp, 37 predicted proteins | sample UN3MG_FD_202239 | JGI IMG/M metagenome (GOLD analysis project Ga0307380, IMG submission 202239) | Soil microbial communities from Risofladan, Vaasa, Finland - UN-3 | ecosystem: Environmental > Terrestrial > Soil > Coastal area > Acid sulfate soil | place: Finland: Risofladan, Vaasa | collected...
AAAGCATCAATCGCGCTAATCTGATCAATAACAAGAAGCACCTTGGAAGAATGGGGTGAAGCATCAATAACCTGGCCTGCTATTCCTTCAGGCACTAATACCGGTAATCCTTTTTCTACGCCATCTGTTTTACCTTTGTCTATAATTATAGTTTTAAACCATGGAGAGGGGTCATTGCCGATTACTTCGGCAACAAGCGTCTGGCCGGCCATGTTTTTTTGGAAATTTAATAAGTTTCGAAGCCGTAGATTGAAAATCTCTGTCTCATTAAACCGATTGTTTTTTTCAATAGCGCGACTTAAAGCTTTCTTAAGCTTATCATTTTCCTGTTTTACTGCGATAAGGCAAAAATAGTGGTTCCAAACATTTCTCATAAAAGAAATCGAAGAGGTAGTAATTTTTTGAAAAGGGGTTATAAGGGAAATGGCGATTTGCCCGGGTCCACGGCTATGATAGCGGCGGCCTGTAATAGAAAGGGCTATTAAGTTAACAGCGATCAGAACAATTACACCAATGATCATTACAATCTTTTTTGAGAACATGAAATTATATAATCATAACCTGTCTTAAGATTTCGATGTTGTCAAGGGCTTTGCCTGTACCGAGAGCTACAGTTAATAATGGATCATCGGCTATAGTTATCGGAAGGCCGGTTTCTTCCTTGAGAAGTTTGTCTAAATTTTTTAATAGGGCTCCACCGCCTGTTAACACAATCCCCCGATCAACAATATCCGCTGCCAACTCCGGCGGAGTCTGCTCAAGAGCAATTTTTATCGTCTCCACAATCGCATCGATCTGCTCGGAGATTGCTATCCGAATCTCTTCTGAATCAATCGTCAGAATTTTGGGGATTCCAGAAGCAAGGTCTCTGCCTTTAACCTCTATTGTTTCCAGATTCTGCAAGTCAGGATATGCATTCCCAATAGTGGTTTTAATTATCTCCGCCGTTCTTTCACCGATCAACAGGTTATATTTCCTCTTTACATACTGAATAATCGCGGCATCCATCTTATCGCCGGCCACCCTGATCGATCTGCTGTAAACAATTCCTGCAAGAGAAATCACAGCAACTTCCGTTGTGCCGCCGCCAATATCAACAACCATATTACACGTAGGTTCAGTAATAGGAAGACCCGCGCCTATTGCAGCCGCCATAGGCTCTTCAATAAGAAATACCTCACGGGCTCCTGCTGATTCAGCCGATTCTCTGACAGCACGCTTTTCAACCTGAGTAATTCCAGATGGCACTGCAATAATAATTCTTGGCTTGACAAAAGTCCGCCTGTTGTGAACCTTGTGAATAAAATGCCGCAACATTGCTTCAGTTACCTCAAAGTCGGCGATAACTCCATCACGCATAGGACGGATTGCCACTATATGGCCTGGGGTTCTCCCAAGCATATTTTTTGCTTCAAGGCCGACAGCCAAAACACGGTTTTTAGCCCTCTGGTCTGTTCTTATCGCAACTACCGATGGCTCGCTTAGTACTATTCCTTTGCCTTTGACATAAACAAGGGTATTCGCCGTGCCAAGATCAATGGCAAGATCATTAGAAAATATACCTAAAATTCTACTAAAAAAACCCATAAGTCCTCATTTCCGCACACATAAAATATGTATGCAACCAAGTTTATTTATATGCTGATTTTTATTAATTTATCAAATAGATCCTGCCATTACAAGTAAAATATCGTTGGAATATACAACATGATGTATTTATGAAGTCATGGTTTTAAAAGGCAATCCATAACAGCATTGTGGACTTTCGGCCTGAAAAATTTTATTTTATCATTTTCACGCGATGGGTGTACACGATTGGTCAAAAGTATAACAATAATATTTCGTTCAAGGTCGATCCAGAAGGAGGTTCCTGTAAAACCAAGATGTCCTATGCTCTTTTTTGAAAAATAGTCTCCGCAACTTGAGTTGGCCAATGATGGAGTTTCAAATCCAAGCGCCTTATCTGTTCCTTCCTGCTCGTTAAAAAAAGTGTGAAGAAGGTCTTTTTCAAACAGGTTAATCGGCTGGTTGCCGTAAAAATCCGACAACAGAGACGACAAAAGGATATACAGGCTGCCGGCAGAACCAAATAGGCCGGCATGCCCTGCAATACCTCCCATCATATAGGCGTTTTCATCATGCACTACCCCCTCTAAAAGGATGTTTCGCCAGGGAGATATTTCAGTAGCTGCAAATCCTTCTATAATCGGCCCTGGATCAAGGCCTGCAAAAAACAGTCCCTTATCTGAATCTATGCCAAGCGGTCTGTATATCTCATCACCCACATAATGATCAAGACGTCTTCCGGTCACAGTTTCAACCACAAATCCAAGAATCATAAACCCAAGATCGCTGTATAATACCTTTTTTCCTGCAGGATACGACATGGATTCTTTTACAAGAAGGCTCTTTAATGCATTCTTTCTCTCATCGGGCGGAACATTGCTTAGTTTATAATAATATTCACGATAAGCAGGAAGACCGGAATTATGGCATAAAAGAGATTTTATCTTTATCTGCCCCTTGTCTGTTTTTTTAAAACAGGGCAAGATTGATTCAAGTGTTTGCTCAAGACCAAGTTTCCGTTGTTGGACCAGACTCATAACAGCCGGTGTTGTTGCAAGCGGTTTTGTAAGGGATGCCAGATCAAAAATGGTATCTATGGTCATTTTGCGTCTTGAGAATATATTGGCATATCCATAAGCTTCAAAAAAAACTATCGAATCATTCCTTGCAACTAAAAGCACTGCTCCGGGAAAAACATCCTCGGATATTGCATGCCTCATAAGGCTGTCAACTTGCTTGAAACTATTAGTCATTTGGTAACATTCCATTTTCACCACAGAGTAGTAAAAGTTTTTTAACCGTTTGCAGAACGTTGAAATTGTTTGTAGACATCCAACTCGTAAACTCGTTTCATCTCTCCCTAATTTCTACTTTCCAATTTCCAATTTCAAGCCGTAAACGGCTACAAAGCTTTTTTTGTGGCTGCCGGTTCATGAAATGACAATAACTGCCTGCCGGTATCAAGAGTTGCATTAAGACCGATCGGAATTGTAACATTATTTTTTCCATGCCCGACTTCAAAGCCGGCAAGAACAGGGATGTTATGCTCTTTAAAAATGTTATCTACAACCCCGATAATTTCACTAACCGGACCGCAATCTTTAAAAGAACCAAGAACAAGTCCTGCCAGGCCATCGAAACACCCGGCAAGCTTCATATGGCTTAGCATTCTGTCAATCCGGTAACAAGCTTCGCCCTTATCTTCCAGAAACAAAATATGCCCTTTAAACACAGGTTCAAAAGGTGTTCCGATAAGATGACACAAAGTGGTAAGATTGCCTCCTGCAACCGGCCCTGAAGCTAAGCCATGCCTGATTGTTTTCCCTGTTTTTGGCATTATTGCAAGCCTGGCGTCTGATGAAACAGCGTCAAGCAGTGCTTTCCTTGTTTTCCTGGAAGCATCTCCCAAACTTGTTACCATAGGTCCGTGAAAAACGACAAAACCGCACTTTGTGTATAAGACCGACAGAATTGCGGATATATCGCTGAATCCAATAAAAATTTTCGGATTTTTCTTAATTGATTCGAAATCTAATAATGAAAGTATCCTTATGGAGCCGAACCCACCCCTTGCACAAATAATCGCATTTATTTTCCCGTCGGCAAAAAAAGTGTTTATAAGGTTTGCCCTATGAATATCCGGTCCGGCAAGATACCCATTTTTCATATCGATATCATCAGGAATGACTATGTGAAATCCCATAGCTTTCAGAACCGCAACACCCCTGTCAAACTCTTTCCTGTCAAAAGGACCAGCCGGAGCAACTATTCCGATAGTACCTCCGGGCAACAGTCTGTCCGGCACTAATTGCATCTTTCCCCTCACACTCATCAGAAAATCCCCGCCCTCCAATCCCTTAATTCCCTAATTCCTTAACCCTACAACGTCCCTTACCATTTTAGATGTCATTTCAAGGAACGAAGCAACGAAAAATCTTATTATAAAACAAACGGTTAAAGATTTCTCCCTTCGGTCGAAACGACAAGTGTCGTTGTAGGTTTAATTCCTTAATACCAGAATTTTACTATATGATATATTGACATATAAAACCCAAAGGATTATGAGTAACATCGTCGGGGCGTGGCGCAGCCTGGTAGCGCACTTGAATGGGGTTCAAGGGGCCGGAGGTTCAAATCCTCTCGCCCCGACCAGAATATACCTTTTACAAATCCATTATAAATTCTTCGAAACAACCGCCTCTTTTAGATAGCTAAAGACATCAGTCCCTTCTTTTGAAGGTTTCTCCTTGCCTATTGCTATCTGGTGAATCAGCTCAATTTCTCCCTTGTTAAAACTGCTGAGTTGCATGTCAATAAGCTTCAGCAAATTATAGGTTAAGCTGTACATTACAACAGGGCCGAAAAGATCTTCATTGTTTTTACCTTTGCTTAGCGCGCCGATAATATGGTGATCGCCTGTTTTCATTGCCTTTGGCGGAGAGCTGTATCCGAGCAGCTCGGAAAACAGAGTAAGGGCTTCTACCACGCCGTCAGCATCCCCTGTTTCCAGCGCTGCTGCGCCATGCTTCTCAATCTCCTCAATATCAGATTCATTATAGGAAAGATCCAGCATATCAATACATTCTTTCTGGATAGTTTTAAGCGACCCCTCCCTTTTACTGAGAACCACATCTTTATCATTTAATATCTTGATAATATTTCTTATATTAACCATTTCCTTGACAGTCGGACTTTTACGCAACACAACATCTTCGACCGTGGTTTTATAAATGGCAAGTCCATTATCAAGAACCAGAATCCTTTTCAGATCACCATTTTCCTGCAAAACATAGAGATCAAGATCACGCTCCTGTATTAATTGATAAGAACCCATTTTAAGAAGACTGCGCATTGTTTGCTTGTCAAGCTTGCGGCCGCTCTCAGGAGGACCGATAGAATTAAGCACAATTTTTGTCATTTTATCGATCTTTATCTTTTTTAAAAGATTTTCTTTAAAAGACATGATTATCACCTCATTTTTTTATGGTAAAAATTTAATACTTTTTTATAATTTCAGGCTATCAAAGTCAATTAAAAGGTATAGACAGGATAGATCACTCTGATTTACCATCAGAAAAACAAAAAACCTCGTTGCGTTTGAGGAATTAAGCAGATAATATCTACATTTATGATCTACACATTGGCAAAGCAAATATTCCCTTATATGCAAAAAGGAGGTGTTTGGCATGAATGGTGTTCGATTTGCAAAATCAGTGGGGTCCAGCCCGTATTTCAAGCCGATAATTGGCGGACTCGGTGTTGGTCTGCTCGGACTTTTATTCTATTTTATTTCTCCCTTTTGGTCATCTACCGGAAAACCAGAGGTCATTTCCGTTGGTGGATTTTTGGCTAATACTATTTCCTGGGGAGAAAAGGCGATCCTGACGGATAACTATCTGGTATCTGGTATCCCTCCCATCCTCAGGTATTTGATATTAGGGATTGTCCTTGGTTCTTTCGTTGATTCTGTGTTGTCGAAAAAACTCACATGGAAAGGGTTTAATAAACAAAAGATAATTAAAGACGACCTTCCGTATGACATCGGTGGCGGCATCCTGATCGGCTTTGGAGTTCTGCTGGCCAATGGGTGCGTGATCAAACATTTGCTTGCAGGGGTTCCTGGGCTGGATATTGCCAGTTTCGTTGCAGTAGGTGGAATTATCATTGGAATATGGTTTGGACTTAAAATAGTAGGAGGGTAGGCTCATGGCAGGAAACCTGTGTGTTCTGTTGATCGGGATGGCCTTAGCTGTTGTAGTAAGACGGTCCAATTACTCGATTCCGGGGGCGGTCAGCGACATTTTCATGATGGGCCGGTACCACCAATTAGCCGGAGTGCTGGCAAGTATTTGTGCTTTTAGCCTCGTGAATATCTGGGGATATGAACCATGTCCAACCTGAGCTGATGTCGGCTGGGGCGGCGCCCCGGGGTTGCATAGTCTGGTGGGTGGAGTACTTCAGGGAATCGGTTATGTGCTGATTGCCGGCTGACCTCTTGCTACGTTAGTCCGCCTGGGAGGCGGCGTCAAAAGATACATGGTAGCTGTCGGCGGCTTTTTGATAGGGATTATCCTGTTTGCTCAAGTGGCAAACCCTGTTCATAAAATATTTGATCCATTACAGGTTAAAAACCTTATTTCCGTAAAGCAGCTTTTTTCTGCAAAAACTCTTGAAGGTGTTCCCGCAAAGGTTCCTGATCTGATAATAACAACTATAGAAGGCAAACGATTCACGCTAAAGGAACTGACCAGCCGGAATCGGTTGGTAGTAGTCAATTTCTGGGCTTCCTGGTGCAGTCCTTGCGTAGAGGAAATGCCGTATTTTGAAAAGATTCATAGGGATTACCAAAATAAGGGTGTAGTCTTTCTTGGGATTGCGATAAAAGATTCCTTGTCTGCTGTCGGAAAATTTATTGTTCAAAAAGAGATAACCTACAAAGTAGCCATGGATGATCAGGATAAGATAGCCAATGCATTTGGTGGTGTGAAAGTCTTGCCAACAACGATTTTTATAGATAAACAAAACAGTGTTGTAAAGATTCACAAGGGCTATTTGTCTCAAAGAGAGTTGGATAAAAATCTAAAATATCTGTTACAATAATTGAGCAATGCTAATTTAAGGAAACGCATCAATAATGGCCACAACAAGACCGATAACCAGATTCACTTTTTTTATGGGGGTTGTAGTATTATTATTATGCTTGTCTGTATTTCCATCATCAGGGCAGGCTCCCAAAGACACGAATTTGGTGCATGTTGAAGCTTATGCATCTCATAAAAGAGTTAATTCTGGGAAATCCTTCCATATAACCATTGTTGCAAACATAAAACAGGGTTTCCACATCAACAGCCATAAGCCGTTGGATGAGTTTCTGCTGCCGACATTGTTGAGACTCAATGAAACAAGAGGCATTGCTTTCGGATCGGTATGTTACCCAAAACCAAAGCAAGTATTGTTTTCCTTTTCGCCGAATCACTTGTCCGTGTATGATGGTAAAATCTCTATTTTTGCCGAAGGCAAGGTTTCCAAGGATATTTCTCCGGGAGATATCAAAGTGTCAGGCGTATTTACTTATCAGGCCTGTGATGATCAAATGTGCTTCATGCCTGAGTCTGTATGTTTTGAGGTCCCTTTGAAAATTGTTAAGGCAGACTAACAGACCGGGCCGATTAACAAAGCAGCGGGAAATGCACTCCTTTTTGCGGCTCAAAATACCTGGTTTGTCATTATTATCATCATGATTACTCTGCCTGTGGAAGCAAGATAAATCAAATTACCGGTTGCTTATCATAAAGATTGTGGTTATATATATTAGGGTTCAAGGGTTCAGAGGAATAAAGGGAAAAAACATGAATGATTATGTAAAGATAATATATAAAAACAAAACATATAAACTCCCTGTTGTTGAAGGTTCAGAAGGGGAAAAGGCTATAGATATTTCCAACCTTCGCCAGGAGACCGGTTTGATTACACTTGATCCTGGATTTTCCAACACAGGCAGTTGTATCAGTTCCATTACTTATTTAGATGGTGAAAAAGGGGTTCTGCGTTATCGCGGCATACCGGTTGAGCAGCTTGCCGAACTTTCAAGCTTTACAGAAACAGCCTATCTTTTGATAAACAAAGTTTTGCCGACAAGAGAAGAGCTCAATCGCTTTTCAGTTCTGTTAAACGACCACTCCCTTGTGCATGAAGATATGCAGACTTTTTATCAGAACTTCCCAAGGGCTTCTCATCCAATGGGCATTCTCTCATCAATGGTAAATGCATTAAGAAGCTTTTATCCGGGACTTCAGGCCACAGAAGAAGAAATTAACATAATGGTTACGCGCCTTATCTCAAAGGTCAGGACATTGGCGGCAATGTCTTATAAGATATCAAGAGGCCACAAGGTGGTTTATCCCCGCCACGATCTGTCATATTGCGCAAATTTCCTGAATATGATGTTTAATAATCCGGTCAAACCTTATAATATTGATAAGGATATCGTTAAGGCCTTGAATGTTTTCTGGATTCTCCATGCCGATCATGAACAAAACTGTTCTACATCTGCCGTAAGAGTTGTCGGAAGCGGAAGGGTTAATCTTTACGCTGCAATTTCAGCAGGAATAGCTGCGCTCTGGGGACCCCTGCACGGCGGTGCAAATCAGGCGGTTATTGAAATGCTTTTAGAAATACAAAAAAACGGCAGCAATTTGGATAAGACCATTGAAAGGGCTAAAGACAAAAAAGACCCTTTTAGATTAATGGGTTTTGGCCATAGCGTATACAAAACCTATGATCCACGCGCCAAAATAATGAAAAAAATGTGTGATAACGTTCTGAAAAAGCTCAAAATAAATGATCCTTTGCTTGATATGGCAAAGGAACTTGAAGAAATTGCGCTAAATGATGATTATTTTAAAGAGCGCAATCTTTATCCGAACATCGATTTTTATAGCGGTATAATGCTGCGCGCCATGGGTATTCCTACAAACATGTTTACCGTCATGTTTGCCATCGGCAGGCTGCCCGGATGGATCGCTCAGTGGAAAGAAAGCGTTGATGATCCCAAATGGAAACTAAGCCGCCCCCGCCAAATCTATATTGGACCGACAAAAACTGAATTCATTCCCATTGATAAAAGAAAGTAGATGGATCAGGAAGATTCTTTAATCGAACATATAAAGTCTGTCGCAAAAAATATGTTTCAGGGAGCCAGAGGCAGTCACGACTGGGACCATACACTTAGAGTGTGCAGCTTGTGCAAGCGGATAGGAAAGGCTGAAGGAGTAGACATGGTTGTGCTCCTCACAGCAGCATATCTGCATGATATAGGCAGGTGCTTTCAGGATGCGTCATGCGGCGAAATTTGTCATGCTGAAAAAGGCGCGCAGATGGCATGGCCTATAGTGAAGAAACTCCCCGTTTCGGAAAAACAAAAGAAAAATATTGTCCACTGTATTAAATCCCATAGATTTCGCGGGAATCACGCGCCAAAAACAGTTGAAGCAAAGGTGTTGTTTGATGCAGACAAACTCGACGCAATCGGCGCGGTCGGTGTAGCAAGGGCATATCTCTTTGCCGGAGAAATCGGCGCAAGGCTTCATAATCCTGATACAAGTGTTGAAAAATCCATGTCCTATTCAAAAGATGACACAGGGTTCAGAGAGTTTAAGGTTAAGCTTGCCGGGATAAAGGACAGGATACTGACAAAAGAAGGAACAAAAATAGCAAAAGAGCGGCATGCTTTCATGGAAAGCTTCTTTAAACGGTTCTTAGAAGAATATGAAGGAAAGAGGTAAATATAGAAATCGTAATTTATTATCGAAATATGTCTATAATCCCTTTAAAATAACGTAGCAGTTCACAGCTCGAAACTTGAAATTGGAAATTGGGAAGAACAGTACAAAAGCATGGAGGACAAATTTCTAATTTCTAATTTCAACGTTCTGTGAACGCTTACCAAAAAATTGACTCATTTTAAGAGGAAGTTACGAGGTATGAAATATTATGAGTATTAATGTTGTTGGCAGAATCGATGATTTGATCAGGGTGAAGCACATACTTGTAAGTGTTTCAGATAAACAGGGGCTTGATGATTTTATTCCTGCGCTGCTTAAAATAAATCCTGAAATGAAAATATTTTCCACGGGCGGCACATATAACAAAATAAAGGAGATACTTGGCGCAGATGCAGCATCCTGCCTGAAACAGGTCTCAAATTACACTGGACAGCCCGAGACCCAGGGTGGACTTGTAAAAACTCTTGATTTTAAGATATATCTTGGCCTCCTTACTGAAACATACAACGAATCACACCAAAACGACCTGGCAAGAACAGGCTCTGTGCCAATTGATATGGTTGTAGTCAACCTCTATCCTTTTAAGGAAACCATATCAAGGCAAGGTGTTACCGTCGAACAGGCCAGAGGAAATATAGATATCGGCGGGCCATGCATGATAAGGGCTTCTGCAAAAAATTTTATCAGGGTTGCGTCGGTTATCGACCCTGTTGACTATGAAATGATTATATCAAAGCTAAAAACAAATAATGGATCAACATCCCTTAAACTTCGCTTTGATCTGGCACAAAAGGCTTTTGAACATACAGCGATATACGACCGCACAATCTCGGACTTTTTAGGCACTCAAAAATTTGAAGATGTAAGTGGATGTTATAACTTTTAAATATTAATGGATTCGTAAAAAGTCCATCTGGCCTGTCATTTCGAGTGAAACGAGAAATCCTTGTTCCGACGACAGGAGAAATCTTACCACAACCCATTGAAACGATAAGATTTCTCCCTGCGGTCGAAATGACACATTTGACGAATTTGGTTTTTTACGACGCCATCAACATTACAACACCTTTTATAAAAGGAAACACAAATGACAAAAGATCTAAAAAAAATGTATACAACGATCATGGATGATCATTTTACTCCAAAAATGGAGATCAGTTTTATAGACCACGATAAAAGGCAGACCCTTTTTTATGAAAAGGTTGCCTGGACTATAGACAATGTCAAAAAAGGTCTGAGATACGGTGAAAATCCGGGCCAGGAGGCTGCATTATACAGACTGGTAAACGGAAATCTGATTCTGGGAGAAACCGAAACCATACAGCCAGGAAGGTATCTGGCTTCAGATATTGAACTGTTGCAGTCCGGCAAGCATCCCGGCAAAATCAACCTGACCGATACCGACAATGCTTTGAATATTTTGAGATATTTTACGGATAAGCCAACGGTTGTTATTGTCAAGCACAACAATCCCTGTGGCGTTGCCGTATCCGATTCACTGGAAAATGCTTATGAAAAGGCATATATGGCGGACAGGATTGCGGCCTTTGGCGGATGTATAGCGGTTAACATCCCAGTTGACAGGGCTACGGCTGAATCAATCAGCAAACAATATGCCGAAGTTGTTGTTGCTCCTGATTTTGAAGAAGGGGTTATGGATATTTTCCAAAAGAAAAAGAATCTCAGGGTAATCAGAATCGATAATATTAACAGACTTCAAACTTTTGTCGGCAAAAGATGTGTGGAATTCAAAAGCCTGATAGACGGCGGAATTATTACGCAATGGTCTTTTGTCCCATCTGCCCGTTCCAGGGAAGATCTCGTCCTTGCAGAATGTGAATACAAGGGAAAAACATATAAAATAAATCGGGAGCCTACAGACAGTGAATATGACGACATGCTGTTTGGCTGGCTTGTTGAGTCTGGGATTACGTCAAATTCCGTTATTTATGTAAAAAATAATGTTACCGTTGGAATAGGAACAGGTGAACAGGACAGAGTAGGTGTGGCGGAAATCGCAAGAGACAAGGCATACCGGAAGCTTTGTGATCGTTATTGCTTTGAAATACACGGCATTGCTTATAATAATCTAAAAGACCCTGATAAAAAAGAGGAAATAGCTGACAGAGTGCGTGATGAAAAAGGCGGACTGGTCGGCGCCGCCATGGTCAGTGATGCTTTTTTCCCGTTCAGGGATGGTGTGGATGTTGGAATCCAGGAAGGGATAACCTCGGTTATCCAGTCTGGAGGATCTGTCAATGATTATCAATCTATCGAGGCATGCAACGAAGCAGACGTTACAATGGTATATACAGGGCAAAGGAGCTTTAAGCATTAAAAAATGAACATCGAACGTCCAACATCGAATTTTGAATAAGGTATTCTGCCAATTTATAAACTGGCGGAGCAGAGCGACATCATTATTCGATGTTCAATGTTCGATGTTGGACGTTCATCTTTTAATGTGTTCGGTTCATCTTTTAATGTGTTCGGTTCATCTTTCAAAACAACTCCGTACGGTATAAATGTAACCTGTGCATGTCTACAAAACAACTTAGCTCTTATGAGGTCAGGGATTAGGGAAGCAAACCATGTCCAAACTATTGTGGGAACCTTCGGAAGAAAGAGTCAAAGACTCAAACATGTACCGGTTCATGCATTACATTAATGAGAAGTACAGACAAAATTTTTCTGAATATAACCCTCTTTATCAATGGTCGATCGAAAATATCCCTGATTTCTGGGAATCAATGTGGGCTTTTGCAGACATTAAAGCTTCACAACCATATAGTAAAGTTGTTGACGATCCGTGTAAAATGCCGGGAGCCAGGTGGTTTTCAGGCGCAAGGCTTAATTTTGCCGAAAATCTTCTCCGCTACAAAGATGATAATATTGCCCTGATATTTAAAGGAGAAAATCGCAATTCAATAAAAATTAAATATTCCGAGCTTTATGAAGAGGTGGCAAAAGTCGCGGAATCCTTAAAACAAGCCGGTATTCAGGCAAACGATCGTGTAGTTGGTTTTATGCCTAATATTCCTGAAACCATTATAGCAATGCTTGCTTCCACAAGCATCGGCGCGACATGGTCTTCATGCTCACCGGATTTCGGCATCAAGGGAGTTCTGGACAGATTCGGCCAGGTAAAACCCAAAGTTCTATTCACTGCTGACGGATACTTCTTTAAGGGGAAAAAATTTGACAGCCTTAAACGCATATCAAATATTCTAAAGGAACTTCCCTCTATTGAAAAGGTCGTTGTGGTGCCTTTTATTCAAGAAAATCCCGACATAAGCGATATTAAGAATTCAATTTATTACAATGATTTTAAATCTTCAAAATCCGGACTCAAAATCGAATTTAACCAGCTTCCTTTTGATCATCCGCTTTATATCATGTATTCTTCGGGCACCACAGGGCTTCCAAAATGCATGGTACAGGGTGCAGGCGGCATTCTTATTCATCAGATAAAAGAGTTAATGCTTCATACAAACCTGAAACGAAAAGACAGGATTTTTTATTTTACTACATGCGGCTGGATGATGTGGAACTGGCTGACCTGCTCCCTGTCCTTGGGTGCTACGATTGTTCTGTTTGACGGCAACCCTTTTTATCCTGTTCCCGGCGCTCTGTGGGAAATGGCTCAGGATGAAAAAATTACGATCTTCGGAACAAGCGCGGGATACATTGCCGCTCTGAAAAAAGCATCGGCCATGCCTGGAAAAGACTATGACCTTTCATCTCTCAAAACAGTCCTATCCACCGGCTCACCGCTTTCCAAAGAAGATTTCGAATATGTTTACACTAATATCAAAAAAGACCTCCAACTGTCTTCCATTGCCGGAGGCTCTGATCTTAACGGATGTTTTGCTCTTGGTAATCCAATGACTCCGGTTTATGCAGGAGAACTGCAGTGCAGGGGGCTGGGCATGAAGGTTGAAGCCTTTGACGAAAATGGAAAACCGGTTATTAACAAGCAGGGAGAGCTCGTCTGTGCAGCTCCCTTTCCCTCAATGCCTATATATTTCTGGAACGATCCTGACAATAAAAAATACAACTCAGCATATTTTGAATCATATCCCAATGTCTGGACTCATGGAGATTTTATAGAAATCAATGGTCATGGGGGAGTGGTAATGCTGGGACGATCTGACGCGACTTTGAATCCAGGAGGCGTGCGAATCGGAACAGCGGAAATATATCGTCAGATAGAACAGATAGAGGGAATAGAAGACAGCGTTGTTGTAGGGCAGAATTTTGAAAATGATGTGCGGGTTATACTTTTTGTCAAGATGGCCGAAGGATATGAACTAAACGAAAATCTGATAAATAAAATCAAAACAACAATCCGAACCAGCGCTTCGCCCAGACACGTTCCAGCTATGATCCTGACTGTTAAAGATATACCATACACCCATAACATGAAAAAAGTCGAACTTGCTGTAAAAAAAGTTATTCACAACCAGCCGGTGCTCAATAAAGATTCGTTGAAAAATCCTGAAGCACTTAAATATTTTGAAAACAGAAAAGAGCTCATCTAAAAATCAGCCCTGCATATCCGACAAAACTGTCGTTGGGGTTTTTATCATAGCTCGTATGATAAGCAACAAGCTCCGCCTGTCCTGCCCCAAGCTTTTTTGCCGCAGCTATGGCTGTTGCCGCAGCTCCGGAACAGCATGCGTTTTGATGTGATATAGCCTCTCTTATAATCGCACTGGAATCCATTGTAAGCATGATATCAATAATCCTGCGATCATTTTCATTACGCACCCAGTCAAGTGCACCGCGACCTGTACCCTTTGGAATAAAACCGTAATTTATGCCGTAATGTGTAAGATCTGTTGATCCTATAACCTTTGCCCGCAACCCAAGGTCAATTGCAATTTCTGCTGCTGCTTCACCTATTGCAAAAGAATCATTTACAGGGGGTACGCCAACTGGAACTATCTTTGTATCACCAAAAAAATATTTAACAAACGGAAGCTGGAGTTCTATTGTATTGTCACGCATAAAACTTTCGGTAGTTTCAATATTAAAAGCAAATCTGCTGGAAAGCTTTTCTGCAAGCTTATTTTCAATTTGAATTTCGCCAAACGGGGTTTCCCATGCACCCTCTTTCATAATATAATTTGAAGATTCAGGATGAAGATGCATGCCAAAAATAATTATTACATCAGTATGTTTTTTATCCTTGAGACAGTTGATAACATTGCAGGCAATACTTCCTGAAAAATACCATCCAGCATGTGGCACTATTCCGCCTATTGCGTTTTCTTTTAAAGAATCCTTAACCTTTATTTCCTCAAGAAAACGTTTGATCTCGATTTCGCATTCCTCTGCGCTATCGGGGTACCATGATCCTGCTAAAATTGCTTTTCTTGCGTTCATTATTATACCCTATTAATGGCATGGCAATTTGAACCCTAAACCTCTATTTTCTAACTGAATATCGAATATCGAACAAGAAATGTCGAATGATGAAGTGTTAAAACCCTTCGACATTCTGCGGTTTCTTGTTCTGCGGTTCTGCGGTTCAAACCCCCTGAACCTCTAAACCTCTGAATCCTGTTTGCCACGCACTTTACTCTTAAGCCATTCAATCCATGGATCAAAGCCTGTATTCTTTGTTGCGGAAATCTCAAAAACAGGCATTTCAGGATTTATCTGCTTAATGTTTCGAATCGCTAAATTCTTGTCATAATCCAGATACGGCAACAGATCGATTTTATTTAATATTGCAGCGTTACATTCACGAAACATCAGAGGATATTTTAAGGGCTTATCCTCCCCTTCTGTTACGCTAAGAACGACCACGCGTGCGTCTTCTCCGATATCAAATTCAGCAGGGCAAACCAGATTCCCAATATTTTCCACGATTAAGAAATCGATGTCATCCAAATCAATATTGCTTGCCGCCTTTTCAATAACATGAGCCGCAAGATGACAGTCTCCTCCGAATTCATCTGTATTAACCTGCACAACAGGAACGCCTGTCCTGGCAAGTCGATCAGCATCATTTGAAGTACATATATCTCCCACTATAACGGCGGTTTTTATTTCCGGCATTATATAAGACAGTGTCCTTTCAAGTGTGGCTGTTTTCCCGGATCCCGGAGAACTCATTACATTGAGTACAAAAATCCCTTTTTCCGCAAACAGGCTTCTGTTTTGCTGAGCCATTTTTTCATTAACATCCAGAACCCTGCGAACTACTTTTATTTCCATGTTGATATCCTTTCTTATTCTTCCACGACCTCAATCGAGGTTATATCAAGTTCCCTTCCGGAAACAATATCAATTAATCCGCTTTCGCATTTTTTGCATTTAAAAACAGGACTGTTTATAGTCCACTTAAAATCACATTCTCTGCACCTGGCTACAACCGGAATTTCTTCAATGTTCAGCTTTGCTCCGGCAAGAGGTGTGTCTTTTGATACAATATCAAAACAAAACCGAAGGCTCTCAGGTACAATCGCAGAAAGTTTGCCTACCTTCAAGTTGACCCTTTCAACACACGCATTTTTTATATTATCTGGTATCGAAGATATTGCGATCTCGACTATCTCCATTGCTATTCCCATCTCATGCATATATTAATCCTTGAATACCCCGGCACAAAACTCCCCAAGGGTGCACAGATCTTCGCAGATATAAACCCCGTTTTCTTTCATCACAGCAATTTTTTCCTGTGCCGTGCCCTTGCCACCGCTCACAATTGCGCCGGCATGACCCATCCGCCGTCCAGGTGGCGCTGTTAATCCGGCAATAAAGCCAACAACCTTTTTTTTCATATTCTCAGAGATAAACCTGGCCGCTTCCTCTTCCGCGCTGCCCCCGATCTCTCCGACCATAAGAACCCCTTTTGTATCAGGATCCCTTTCAAATGCATCCAGACAATCTATAAAGTTTGTTCCGATTATTGGATCACCACCAATGCCTATACAGGTGGTCTGTCCTATTCCCTGCAAAGTTAACTGGTTTACGACCTCGTATGTCAGTGTGCCGGAACGGGATATAACACCTATGGGGCCGCCTGGTTTGTGTATAAATCCCGGCATAATGCCGACCTTGCACAGGCCTGGCGAAATGATGCCTGGGCAATTTGGCCCCACGAGACGCGACCTGACATTTCCCATATAATTTTTAACTTTCATCATATCCAGAATTGGGATGCCTTCAGTAATTGTAACGATAATTTCAATTCCATTATCTGCCGCTTCCACAATTGCATCAGTTGCGTATTGCGGAGGAACGAAAATCATGCTGCAGTTTGCGCCGGTCTTATCAACAGCCTCGCCAACCGTATTAAACACAGGGATATCATCAATTTTTTCCCCTCCCTTGCCCGGAGTTACGCCTGCGACAACATTTGTGCCGTATGCAACACATTGACGTGCGTGAAACTGTCCTTCTTTCCCTGTTATACCCTGAACTAACAACCGTGTATTTTTATCAACAAATATACTCACTTTTTGAGACCTTTCTACGCTCCTGCAAGCTCTGAAATCTTTTGCGCCGCAGCCTTAAGGTCTGCGACATAAATCGGCTTAAAGCCGGATCCATAAAGAATCCTGCGGCCTTCCTCAATATTGGTTCCGTCCATACGAATTACTACGGGTATATTCAAATCTGTCTTTCCAACAGCCTGAACAATCCCTTTTGCCAACACGTCGCAACGGAGTATCCCGCCAAAAATATTTATAAAAACCAGTTTCACATCCTTATCTCTGAGAATAAGCCTGAAGCCTTTTTCAACCATTTCAATGGTGGTGCCTCCGCCAACATCAAGAAAATTGGCAGGTTTTGCGCCTGCAAGCTTTATTATATCCATGGTCGCCATTGCCAGGCCGGCGCCGTTTACCATATTGCCGACATTTCCATCCATCTTGATGTAATTGAGATTAAATCTTGACGCTTCAACCTCAAGTGGATCTTCCTCCTCTATATCTCGATATTCAATGATGCCCCTGTGACGGAACAGGGCATTGTCATCAATTTCTATCTTCGCATCCAGAGCTGTCATAATAGATTGTTTGGCTGTAACCACAAGCGGATTTATCTCCACCAGGGAGCAGTCATAATCAGTAAAGAGCCTGTACAGGTTCTGAAGTATTAAAACAAACTGTTCCCAGACAGAAGATGTAAGTTTCAGGTCAAAAGCTATTTTCCGGCAGTGAAAGGGCTGGAGACCGATGTTGGGATCAATATAAACCCTGATTATCTTTTCAGGCATTGCATCGGCCTCATCTTCAATATCGATTCCGCCGGCCTCGCTTGCCATGATAAGTATTTTTGAAGTTTTCCTGTCGGCAACAATACCAAGATAAAGTTCTTTATCTGTTTCCAGCTTTTCTTCAACAAGCACCTTTCTGACAAGCTTTCCACCAGGCCCTGTCTGGCTGGTAATAATCTTTGTCCCGATAAGGCCGTGCGTCAGGCTATAAGCTTCATCGGTTGATTCCGCAAGCTTGACACCTCCGCCTTTTCCCCGCCCGCCGGCATGAATCTGGGCTTTAATAACAACCGGAAACCTGCCGATTCTACGTGCTATGGACCGGGCTTCGTCAGGATCAAAGGCAATCCCTCCATACGGTATGTTAATATTGTATCTTCTAAATAATTCTTTTGCCTGATATTCGTGTATCCGCATTACATATCTTCCTTAAAATTCTTACTCAATAATGCAAAGCACAGCACCGTTTGCAACAGAATCACCAGTGCTGAAATTAACAGACTTAATCGTGCCGCTTGCCGGAGCAGGCAAAGCATTTTCCATTTTCATAGCCTCAAGAATAACAACTGTTTCGCCTTTATTTACTGTATCTCCTTCAACTTTTTCATATTTTATTATCATACCGGGCATTGGAGCCTTAAGAGGAATGCCTTCAGTACTTTTAACCGGATTGGAAGCTTTCTGAACTGTAGGCCCCTGCAAAGAAGAGTCTGCAGCTGCTTTAGGAACAGAAGCTCCAACAGGAGCTTTTGGCATCTCATAAACTGCGGCCAAAGGCTGGGGGGCATAAACAGGATGGACGGCTGCAGGTGTCTGCTGAATATATCTTGCAACAGGAGATCCTCCCTGTTCTTCTACGCCGACCTCAAAATACTCATCATCAACAAACACGTTAAATTTGCGCAGGCATTCACCCTTGGGAGGAGCTTCTTTTTCCGGCCTTTCAATCAGCTTTCCTTCAAGGGCTTTTTTAATAAGTTCCTGCTCAGCCTCGACATCTTCCATTGTTTTTGGTCTTACTTCTTGGGGGGGCTGCTCTTTACCGTATTTCCATTTTAAAAATCTTTTTCCTGTAATAGGATAAAGCGCATATATAAGAACATCGTCTATGTCTTTGGCAAGACCTTCTACATCTTTCTTTGCCTTTTCCAGTTCAGGTTCTAAGACATCGGCTGGTTTGCATGTAATTGGAGTTTCTCCTCTTGTATAACCTTTTAAACTTTTGGCCTTAACTTCGGAATCAATGGAGACCGGTGTCTTTCCGTACAGGCCGTAGCACAGGTCCTTAACCTGGCCTGTAATCATTTTGTATCTTTCTTTTTCATCGTCAAACAATACATTATTGACGGTCTGAACACCGACAATCTGGCTTGTAGGAGTAACAAGAGGAACCTGGCCAAGCTCTTTCCTGACCTTTGGGAGTTCTGCATATACCTCTTCTATCCTGTCAAGAGCATTCATCCCTTTCAACTGATTGACAAGGTTAGACAGCATCCCTCCAGGGGTCTGATGAAGAAGAACATTGATATCAATTATGGAAAGTTTTGTATCATCCAGCAAATGCCTGTACTTGGGAATAATATCTTTCTCAAAAATTCTATTAATAGCCGCCAGAAGCTTGATGTCAAAGCCAGTATCTCTGTTTGTTCCCATAAGTGTCATTACAAAGGGCTCAATAGCCGGGTGTGAAGTACGATATGCCATCGGAGACAGGCAGGTGTCAATAATATCAACACCAGCCTCAATAGCCTTTAGATGAGCCATGTCCGCCATACCTGAAGTAAAATGGCTGTGAAGATGAACCGGAACCGATAAAGTCGCTTTTAATGCCTTGACAATGGCATATGCGTCATAAGGGGCTATCATGCCGGCCATATCCTTTATGCAAACACTGTCCGCGCCCATTCTTTCGAGATCTTTTGCTTTATTTACGTAATATTCAAGGTTATAGACGTCTCCGCCCATACGCGGCTCGGTTATTGAAAAGCATATGCAGCCCTGAAAATGTTTTTCGCATTTTTTGATAACAGGAACAACCGTCTCAAGGTTACGAAAGTCATTTAAGGCATCAAATGCCCTGAAAACCTCAATGCCGTTTGCAGCGGCTCTGGCAACAAACTCTTTGGCAACATCATCGGCGTAGTTTCTGTATCCCACCAGGTTCTGAGCCCTTAGCAGCATGGCCATTGGTGTCTTTTTAAAATATCTTTTTAAAACTCTGATCCTTTCCCATGGGTCCTCATTCAAAAAACGGTGCATTGTGTCAAAAGTAGCTCCTCCCCATGTTTCCACAGCCCAGAACCCGACCTCATCCATCATCTCTGCAACAGGAATCATGTCTTCAGTGCGCCCCCTTGTGGCAAACAAGGACTGATGACCGTCACGCAAAGATAAATCCATTATTTTAATAGGGTTTTTTGCTTTTGGCCTTTCCTTACTATAATTAATTTCTGTAATTTCCACCTGATTATGATCGCTCATCTAATAGTTCTCCTTTTTAAAGTGCCTAAAGTGCTTAAAGTGCCTAAAATATGTTAAAGTGCCTAAAGTTAATGAGTCGCTTTGCTCCATCTTTTATATAAAATTGGCTGCGCCAAAGGCGCATACCTTAACTTTAGCTCACTTTAGGCACTTTAGCGCACTTGTAACTTTTTTTGTTATTTTAGCTCACTTTACTTTATAAAAAGCCTTCATCTGCATGAGGCCACGCATCTGCATCTGAGCCTGTCGCCCGCTTATACCCCACAGATTTAATGGAACGGGTCTCGATACAAAATCATTGCTGTCGGTTACAATCGCGGACTGCATGCCGACAGCTTCCTCTTCTGTTTTAATATAGCTCATTACCGCAGCTGTTGCGGCTACAATTTTCTTTTTATCATCCATTACCCCGACCCTTTTGGATTGACGATTATCGACAATCATCAATCCTTGCCCTAATCCCTTAACCGTGAACCGTGAACCGTAAACCCCAATCCCTTAACCTTTCCCTTAAACAGGAATATTCCCATGTTTTTTAGGAGGCCTGGTTTCCCGTTTGCTGCACATCACCTCAAAAGCATCGATTAAACGAGGCCTTGTTTCTGCCGGAACAATCACAGCATCAATATAGCCCCTGGTTGCCGCGCAATATGGATTTGAAAAAAGATTCTCATATTCTTCAATTTTTTCTTTGCGCATTGCAACAGGATCTTCGGCAGCCTTAATCACTCTACGGTGGATAATATTAGCCGCTCCACCGGCTCCCATTACGGCAATTTCAGCGCCCGGCCACGCAAAGGCCATGTCTGCACCCAGATGTTTTGAAGACATCGCAATATAGGCTCCTCCATAATCCTTACGGGTAATGAGAAGCATCTTCGGAACCGTTGCCTCTGAATAACACCAGAGCAGCTTTGCTCCGTGACGGATAATTCCTCCCCATTCCTGCTGACTTCCGGGAAGATAACCCGGCACATCGGCTATGGTCAGTATCGGGATGTTAAAGGAATCGCAAAAACGTATAAACCGCGTAGCCTTGTCCGAAGCGTCAATATCAAGGCATCCGGCTAAGACCTTGGGCTGATTCGCGATAATGCCTATGCTTCTCTTGTTGAGCCTGGCAAAACATACTATTATATTTTTAGCATAATGCTCATGCGGCTCAAAAATCTCACCATTATCAACAATCGAACATATAATATCCTTCATGTCATAGGATTGACTTGGATTGCCGGGAATAATTGTATTAAGAGCCTGATCTGTCCTGGCAGGGCTGTCTCCTGTCTCCACTAAAGGCGGATCCTCCATGTTGTTTGACGGCAGATATGAAAGGAGTTGTTTTATTTTATTTATGGCGTCTTCATCGTTTTCACCTGCAAAATGGGCAACCCCGCTTTTTTCATTATGCGTCATGGCCCCGCCAAGCTCCTCAAATGTAATCTCCTCTCCTGTCACGGACTTTATAACCTCCGGACCGGTAATAAACATATAGCTGCTGCCCTTTACCATGAAAACAAAGTCGGTCATGGCCGGGGAATACACCGCTCCTCCGGCTGTGGGCCCCATAATCGCCGAAATCTGTGGGATAACTCCGGAACCGGCTGAATTTCGAAAAAAGATCTCGCCATATCCTGAAAGGGCATCAATCCCCTCCTGTATCCTTGCCCCTCCTGAATCGTTAATGCCCACAAAAGGCACCCCTGCCTTGAGGGCAAGATCCATGACCTTGCATATCTTTTTTGCGTGCATTTCACCCAAACTGCCGGCTCTGGATGTAAAATCCTGTGAAAAAGCAAACACATGCCTTCCATTAACAAGGCCATGACCTGTTATTACACCGTCAGATGGAATTTCGACTTTTTCCATGCCGAAATTTACGCACCTGTGCGCAACAAACATGTCGATCTCACGAAATGTACCAGGATCAAATAAATGATTTAATCTCTCCCTGGCTGTCAGCTTCCCTTTCTCATGCTGGTTCGCAACCGCCTTTTCACCGCCCATCTTCAGGATTTTTTCTTCCATCTCCCTTAGATGCTTTATTTTATCTTCAACAATCCCCATTGTCTGTTTCCTTTCATCTACCATAATCTGAATGTTTTTTATATTTTACCGCAGAGAGCACGGAGAACACAGTAGTAACCGTTCACGGTTGTCGGTTCACAGTTCACAGTTTTTTCAGTAAACCATGCGACGATTGAAGCGTTTTGGATATTGGTTTTAACCGTAAACCGACAACTGTAAACCGTGAACAATAACTTTTTTATATATTTTTCTCTCTGCGTTCTCTGTGTGCTCAGTGGTTTAAAAGACCAAGCAGCTTTTGCGCCGCATTTGTTGGAGCGATTAAGCCTTTCTCCACTTCTCTTTTCATCTTCGGCAGCATCCTTTTAACATCAGAATTATTATAAAACCGCTCTTTCAGCCCTTCATCCAGCAAAGACCACATCCAGTCAACAGCCTGTTTTTTCCGTTTTGATTCCAGTTCGCCTGTAGCAGTAAGCCTTTGCCTATGATCTAAAACAGTCTTCCATATATCTTCAATACCTGTCATTTCAAGGGCGCTGCACGTCAAAACAGGAGGTGTCCATGTCGGAGATGCCGGGCTCAATAAATGCAAGGCGGTTTCATACTCTTTCTTTGCCCTTTCTGCTCTTTCGACATTATCACCGTCTGCCTTGTTTATAGCTATGGCGTCAGCCAGCTCGGAAATCCCTTTTTTGATCCCCTGAAGTTCATCTCCAGCCCCTGCCAGCATAAGAACCAAAAAAAAATCTACCATTGATGCCACAGCAGTTTCAGACTGGCCCACCCCAACCGTTTCAACGATGATTACATCAAAGCCGGCTGCTTCGCATACAAACATTGTCTCTCTGGTTTTTCTCGCAACCCCTCCCAGGATGCCTCCTGACGGAGATGGGCGGATAAATGCTTTTTCCTCAACAGACAGCCTTTCCATTCTGGTCTTGTCCGCCAGAATACTCCCTCCGCTCCTTGTGCTGCTCGGATCAACTGCAAGAACAGCCACCCGGCTCCCCTTCTTGACAAGGGTCATGCCAAGACTTTCAATAAAAGTGCTTTTACCCACGCCCGGAACCCCTGTTATACCCAGCCGCACAGCCTTACCTGTATAAGGAAGCAGGCTGTCGATAATGGTCCTTGCCAAATCCTGATGGGACGCAAGGGAGCTTTCAATCAGCGTAATAGTCTTTGCAAGTACAGATCTGTCCCGCTTCAGTACCCCCTGGATATAATATTGAGAATTATCTGCAATCATTTTTTAATACTTAATAGAAGTTACGAGTGACTAAAGTTAAGGTATGCTGACAATTTTATATAAAAAATGGAGCAAAGCAACTCATTAACTTTAGCTCACTTTAGGCACTTTAGGTCACTCCTAACTTCTTCTCCAAAACATTCAGCGTCTTATTTGCCGACTCAGTCAAAACCGTTCCAGGACCGAATATCCCTTTTACGCCTGCATTATAAAGAAAATCATAATCACCCGGCGGAATTACCCCTCCGACAAAGACAATAATATTCCCGGCGCCTTTCTTTTTCAGAGCATCTATAAGCTGCGGAACAAGAATTTTATGGCCCGCGGCAAGACTTGAGACTCCGACAACATGCACATCATTCTCAACAGCCATATTTGCGGCTTCCTCCGGAGTCTGAAACATGGGGCTGATATCAACATCAAATCCAAAGTCAGCATACGCTGTGGCAACAACTTTAATCCCTCGATCATGACCGTCCTGCCCCATTTTTGTAACAAGTATTCTCGGCCTTCTCCCTTCTTTTTCCATAAATGCCTTGGTTCTTTTCCTGATCGAAGCGATTATTTCGCTGTCTCCATATTCAGCGGAATAAACCCCTGATATGCACTGGTTTGTGGCCACATAACGCCCAAAAACCTTTTCCATGGCATCCGTGATCTCTCCAACTGTTGCCCTTGCTCTAACAGCGGGAATGCATACTTCAAGGAGGTTCCCTCCGGATTCAGCACATTTCGTAACAGCCTCAAGAGCCTTTTCCACAACAGCAAAATCCCGTTTAGCCTTTATCTCTTCTAATCTTGCGACCTGCTCATCGCGAACTGAGTCTGAAACTTCCAGAACATCAAGAGGGTCTTCTTCCTCCATCCGGTATTTGTTTACACCAACAATAACATCCTTGCCTTGATCTATTCGGGCCTGCTTTCTGGCTGCTGATTCCTCTATTCTCATCTTCGGCATACCGGATTCTATAGCCGTGGCCATTCCTCCCAGATACTCCACCTCCTTAATGATCTTTCTCGCCTCCTGGATTATTCCGTGGGTCAATGCTTCCACATAATATGAACCGCCAAGCGGATCAACCACATGACATATCTGGGATTCTTCCTGAACTATCAACTGGGTATTTCTGGCGATCCTGGCGGAAAAATCGGTGGGAAGGCCCACGGCCTCGTCAAAGGAGTTGGTGTGAAGCGACTGGGTTCCTCCCAGGGCAGCGGACATACATTCAAGGGTTGTGCGTATGATATTATTATAAGGGTCCTGCTGGGTCAGGCTCCATCCTGAAGTCTGGCAATGGGTCCTGAGCATGAGAGATTTGGGATTTTTCGGGTTAAATCTGCTTATTATCTCTGCCCATAAAAAACGGGCAGCCCTTAACATGGCAATATCCATGAAAAAGTTCATCCCTATGCCGAAGAAAAAGGAAAGACGCGGAGCAAAAGTATCGATATCCAGTCCCGCAGCAAGGGCTGCTTTTACATATTCCAGCCCATCGGCTAATGTAAAGGCTGTTTGAAGAACCGAATCCGCTCCAGCCTCCATCATGTGGTAACCGCTTATGCTGACTGTATTGTATTTTGGCATATTTTCCGAGCAGTATTTGATAATATCTGAAACTATCCGCATAGAGGGCTTTGGAGGATATATATATGTATTTCTTGTCAGATATTCCTTTAAGATATCGTTTTGAATAGTCCCTTTTAACTTGTCTGCAGATACGCCCTGCTCTTCAGCGGCGACTATATATCCTGCCAAAACAGGCAGCACAGCGCCGTTCATGGTCATGGAAACAGACATATCATCTAAGGGGATCTGATCGAAAAGGATTTTCATATCCTCTACAGAATCAATTGCCACGCCGGCCTTTCCAATATCCCCCACTACCCTTGGATGATCCGAGTCATAACCCCTGTGAGTAGCCAGATCAAAAGCCACTGAAAGCCCTTTCTGGCCTGCGGCAAGATTTTTCCTGTAAAATTCATTAGACTCCCTTGCCGTGGAAAAACCGGCATACTGACGGATAGTCCACGGCCGGCCGGCATACATGGTGGCTCTCACTCCACGGGTATAAGGAGCAAACCCCGGGAATATATTCATGGATTCAAGCCCTTCCACGTCTTGGGCAGTGTAAAGTGGTTTTACCGGTATGCCTTCAGGTGTTATCCACTCAAGCGAGTCAACAGATTTTCCCTTTAGCTCCTTCTCCGCAAGCTCAGTCCATTTCTCTTTATCCGAACGATTAGACATAATCTGTTCCCTTATCTTTCACACAATTCAACCAAAACCCCGTTTGTTGCTTTTGGATGCAGAAAAGCTATTTTTGCGCCTCCCGCACCTTTTCTCGGTTTTTCATCAACAAGCCTTATACCTTTTTCCTTTAATTCTTTCAAAGCCTCTTCTATGTTTTCAACACGCAAGGCAATGTGATGTATTCCTTCTCCCCTCTTTTCCAGATATTTCCCGATAGGTCCATCAGGATCGGTAGTTTCAAGCAGCTCGATCTCACTTTCTCCGATCGGGAAAAAGGTGGTAATAACCTTCTCCTCTGCCATTGCTTCAGAGTCTTCAAGCCAAAGTCCAAGAACATCGCCCCAGAATTTTTTTCCCTTGGTTATGCTCTTTACCGCTATCCCGAGATGATCAATCTTCAACACTTTCATAAAATCTCCTGTCCATCGCCCTCTTAAACCCGGGCATAGAATTAATTATGGTTTTATCATCCACACAAAATGCAATCCTGAAATGACCCGGGCCGCCAAAACCGCTTCCCGGCACAGTAAGAATCAATTCATCCTGAAGTGTTTTTACAAATTTTACATCATCAGAAACCGGGGTTTTTGGAAAAAGATAAAAAGCGCCGGACGGCTTGGTAAACTCATAACCGCAATCAGCAAGACCGTCACACAGCAGCTCTCTTTTCCTCGCATATTCGGATATATCCACGCTTATACCCTGTAACGATCCGACAACACGCTGCATAAAGGCAGGCGCATTTACAAATCCTAAAATCCTGTTGGCAAGGGACATGCCGCCAAATAAATCATTCTTACAGGCGGCAGCAGGATTAATTGCAACAAATCCTATCCGCTCCCCGGGAATGGAAAGATCCTTGGAATACGAGGTGGCTATTACAGTTTCATTGTAGCAGGAAAATACGCTTGGCACATCAAGGCCGTCATAAACAATCTTCCTGTACGGTTCATCAGATATAAGATAGATAGTCCTGCCCAGCGATCTGCTCTTTTCCTTTAAAAGTTCGCCAAGCACGATCAGGCTTTGTCTGGAATATACCTGCCCCGTGGGATTGTTAGGAGAATTTATCAGAACCGCTTTGGTCTTTTCATTTATGGCAAAAGAAATCCCATCAATATCCAAGGAAAAGTCGGGCTTTGCAGGAGCAGTCTTCAAAACCCCGCCGTGGTTGTCAGCGTAAAAATTATACTCAACAAAATAAGGGGCCGGCGTAATAATCTCATCGCCTGGATCAAGTATGGCCTTCAGGATAACATTTAAGGCTCCTGCTGCTCCGCATGTCATGATAATTTCATTTGCAGAAATGTTTGTCTGCTGCTCCGTGGAAAGATAATCGGCGACAGCCTTTCGAACATGCGGATATCCTGTATTGGACATATAAGCATGATCTCCGGCTCCGGAAGCATTAACAGTGTCGATTAAAACCTTTCTGAACTCTTCGGGCGGCTGAAGGTTTGGATTTCCCAGACTGAAATCATATATCTTGTCCGCACCGTGCTTCGCCTTAAGACGCGCACCCTCTTCAAACATTTTCCGTATCCAGGACGACTTTGACAGCATTATTTCAATTTTTTTTGCTATTGTCATAATATGCTCTCCATTAACACCTAACACTTTTTCATACTTTTTCCACAGATTTTACCTCTGGAATAGATTTTTTTAATAACTGCTCAATCCCGTTTTTTAATGTCATCTGTGACATGGGGCATCCTGCGCATGCGCCCTTCAACCGCACCTTGACCACTCCGTCTTCAAAATCAACAAACTCAACATCGCCGCCGTCAGCTTGTAACATGGGCCTGATTTTGTCTATTGTTTCCTTAATTTTTTCCTTCACAGTCAAATCCCTCCATCTTTTAATAAACCACGAAGCACACGAAGATTTTGAAGTTTAATTTTTATATTCTTCGTGAACTTCGTGGTAAAATAATATTTTTCACTTAATCCCCTAATCCTTAATCCCCTAATCCTTAATCCCCTAATCCTTAATCCCCTAATCCTTAAAACCTAAAACTTAACACCTGACACTTCTCATCCCATAAAAATCCTTCTTAAAAGCATCAAACTTATCATCAATTATTGCCTGCCGCATATTTTTCATAAGTCCGATATAATAATGGATATTATGAATCGTGTTTAAACGGTAAGCAAGCAGCTCCTTTGCCATATAAAGATGCCGCAGATAAGCCCTGGAATAATTGCTGCATGTATAGCATTCGCATCCGGGCTCAACAGGCTTTGTATCGGTTTTAAAACATGAATTACTAATGTTTATTGTGCCACGGCTCGTAAACAGTTGACCGTTTCTTGCGTTTCTTGTGGGAATTACGCAATCAAACATATCCGCCCCAAGCGCGACAAGCTCTACAATATCTTCCGGAAAGCCGACACCCATGACATATTTCGGCTTTAAACCAGGCAGCCTTGGAAGGGTGAAATCAGCAATATCAAGCATCATCTCCTTTGGTTCGCCGACACTTAACCCCCCGACTGCATAGCCGCTGAATCCGATATTTACCAGATCATCAATCGATTTTTCTCGAAGGTCCTTGAACATGCCGCCCTGCACAATTCCGAACAGGGCATTATCCGCTCCATTTTCCCAGCTCTGTTTGCATCTTTTTGACCATGACGTGGTAAGCTTTACGGCATCCCGGGCAGTGTCCATATCCGACGGATATGCAATGCAATTATCCAGGCACATAATTATATCTGAACCAAGACATTTTTGTATCTCAACCGTCTTTTCGGGGGTAAGCATATGGCTTGACCCGTCAATATGCGACTGGAATAAAACCCCCTCTTCGCTTGTCTTAAACAGCTTTGCAAGGGAAAATACCTGAAACCCGCCACTGTCTGTCAAGATCGGCCCCTTCCAGTTCATAAACTTATGAAGACCGGAAAAATGATTTATCACCTCGCACCCGGGTCTTAAGTACAAATGATAAGTATTCCCTAAAATTATCTGCGCACCTGCATCAAGCAGCTCTTCCGGCGACACCGATTTTACGCTTGCAAGTGTGCCTACAGGCATAAAAACAGGAGTCTCAATCATGCCGTGAGACGTGTTTATAATCCCGGCCCGTGCTCGTGTTTCTTTAGACTTTGAAACTATTTTAAAATTGAACATATCCCTTAACCATCATTCCGGCGAAAGCCGGACACGTAGTGAAGCATTAGCGCTATCCAGTCAAACAATCGTATCAAATAAATCCTTCCAATTCGGATTACCGCTTTCTATCAATTCCAATTTCCATTTTCGCTTCCATTCTTTAAATCGCTTCTCTCGCTCAATAGCGGACTTCATACTCTCGTGTATTTCATACCAAACCAGTTGATGAACACTGTAGCGTTTGGTAAAACCTTCCACCATGTCGTTTTTGTGTTCCCATATCCTCTTGACAAGGTCTGAAGTTACTCCGATATAAAGGGTACCGTTTCGTTTGCTTGCCAAGATATAAACGGCTGGCTGTTTGTTCACTAATGCCCCCTGGATTCCGGCTTTCGCCGGAATGACGAACAAGAAATTCTATTATTCTAAATCAGCACTTATAGAACAGAACCGCGCGCTACAATCCCTAACACCTAACACTACATAATCACCATCGCATCCCCGTAACTGTAAAACCTGTACCTTTCCTTTATAGCCTCGTTGTATGCTGCCAGAATATTTTTGCGGCCTGCAAAGGCCGATACAAGCATAAGGAGGGTCGATTGGGGCAGATGAAAATTTGTGATCATGGCATCAATAACTTTAAACCTGTAACCAGGGTATATAAACAGATCGCAATTCCCGCTTCCATAAGAAACATTTCCGTTATTATCGGATGCAAACTCCAGGCTGCGCACGCAGGTCGTACCTACAGCCACAATCCGGCCGCCCTTTGCCTTTGCATGATTTATTGTTGCTGCGCCGTTTTCTGAAATATAGTATTGCTCGGAATGAATTTTGTGATCCCTTATATCAGGCGCCCTTACCGGCGAGAAGGTACCATATCCCACATGCAATGTAATTTCAACTATGTTTACGCCGATAGATTTTATTTTTTCAAGCAGCTTTTCTGAAAAATGCAGCCCTGCCGTAGGGGCCGCAACCGCCCCTTTTTGCCTGGCATAAACTGTCTGGTAGGATTTTCTGTCATTGCACGGAGAAACTCCGTTGTTCCTTTTAATATAAGGCGGAAGCGGCATATTGCCTATCCTGTAAAGAAGGCTCTCAAAATCGCCGTCATAAAAAAATCTCAGTGTATGAATCCCATCCTGAAAATCTATCACCTCGGCCTTTAATCCCTGATCAAAAACAAATGATGCTCCTGGTTTTGGACGTTTTGAAGCTCTTAAAAGGCACTCGAAAACAATTTCTTTGTTTTTTTCCATTTTTTTATATGATCCAGCATAATTAAGGATAAGGGCTTCAACCTTTCCACCCGTATCCTTATGCCCGAAAAGCCGTCCTGGAATAACCTCTGTGTTGTTTACAACCAGCGCATCCGACGGCAAAAGAAAGCTGCAAAGTTCATGAAACAGATGATGCGACATCTCTCCTGTCATGCGGTTTAAAGACAACAGCCTCGACTGATCTCTTTTGCCTGCCGGTTCTTGAGCAATAAATTCCTCAGGAAGATCGTAGTTATAATCAACAAGCGAATACATAATAATTTGGTTTACGGTTCAAGGTTCAAGGTTCAAGGTTGCTCGTTGCTGGTTCTCCGACTTTTAATGTCCGACCAATGTATTCCAATCTTCCAATCTTCTAATCCTTGCTTACCCGTTATCTGAATAACGAATGTCGAACAAGGAATTTCGAATTATGAAGTATTGAAACACTTCGACATTCTGCTGTTCCTTGTTCTGCGGTTCTGCGGTTCAAAATCCCCGATCCCTGACCCCTATTTACCCCCTTCCCAAAGATATCATAAACAGCCCTGTAAGCATAAGCACAAAGCCGAATCTTCTGAGGGTGTTGTCCGGTATTTCATGAATCTTTTGCACCCAGAACTTCATCTTTTCAGGAAATGCAAAATAGGGAAGCCCTTCAACTATCATCACCATTCCAAGCACGCACAGAAAAAATTCCATTTAATTCCTCTTTTTAAGTTACAAGTGAGCTAAAATGCCTAAAATGCGCTAAAGTTAATGAATGCGCCTTCGGCGCAGCCAATTTCATATAAAAGATGGAGCATAGCGACTCATTAACTTTAGGCACTTTAGCTCATTTTAGCTCATTTTAGCTCACTTGTAACTTGCTTTTTTAAACCTATGCGGTCTGCTTTGTCAAAACAAAATGGCTTGACTATGAGCCGCAATAGGATATAAATTAATCAAGGTTCAGGGTTCAGGGTTCAGGGTTAAATACAATTTTGAGTTTTTAATTTTTAATTTTAAATGAAGGAAAAATCGTTTTAAATTTAAAATTCAACATTCAACATTCAAAACTCAGGGTTCCGGGCTCTGTGATCTCTGTGGTTAATAAAATATAAAAATATAATTATGGAATTTGAACCAGTTATTGGGCTTGAAGTTCATGTCCAGCTAAAGACAAAGACAAAAATTTTCTGCAACTGCTCAACATCGTTCGGAGCTCCTCCCAACACCCATACATGTACGGTATGTCTCGGTATGCCAGGGGCGCTTCCGGTGCTGAATAAAAAGGTCGTTGAATACAGTCTGCGCACAGCCCTGGCCACAAACTGCAAAATCAACCATGAAAGCAGGTTTGCCCGCAAAAACTATTTTTATCCTGACCTTCCAAAAGGGTATCAGATCTCCCAGTATGAACTTCCGATCGCAGAACATGGATTCCTGAAAATAGAGGCCCATGGCCGCAAAAAAAAGATCGGCATTACCAGGATACACATGGAAGAGGATGCAGGCAAACTGACCCACGATCCTGACAGGCCGTTTAGCATGGTCGATTTCAACAGGACAGGGGTTCCCTTAATCGAGATAGTCAGCGATCCGGATATCAGGTCGCCCGAAGAGGCAGGCGCCTATCTCAGGCAGCTCAGGTCGATCGTGCGTTATTTGGATATATGCGACGGCAACATGGAGGAAGGAAGCTTCAGGTGCGATGCAAATGTATCGATCAGGCCGGTTGGGTCTGAAACTTTTGGCACGCGCGCGGAGCTTAAAAATTTAAATTCCTTTAAGCATGTTGAAAAGGCGCTGCATTACGAAATAATAAGGCAAAAGGAAATTCTTGTTGAAAACGGCCAGGTGGTGCAGGAAACAAGGCTGTGGGACCCTGATAAAAACAAAACAACTTCAATGCGATCAAAGGAGGAGGCTCACGACTACAGATATTTTCCGGACCCCGACCTTTTGCCCCTTGTAATTGACGACAACTGGATCGATGATGTAAGAAAAAGCCTGCCCGAACTTCCCAGCGCAAAAACAAAGCGCTTTATAGATGAATTTTCCCTTTCATTAAACGACGCCGAAACATTAACGTCCGGCAGGGAGCTTGCAGAATATTTTGAAGAGTGCGTAAAAGAATTCCAGAATTCAAAACAGGTTTGCAACTGGATCATGGGGGAGCTCACGGCTCTTTTGAACGCTGAAGGAAAAACAATATCTGAATCCCCTGTGTCAGCCCACGACCTTGCAGGACTCCTCAAGCTTATTGATAATGGAATCATAAGCAACAAGATCGCAAAAACCATATTTGAAGAAATGGCGCAAACAGGCAAAGCCCCAAAGCAGATAATCAAGGAAAAACATCTTGTACAGGTTACAGACATTTCCGCAATAGAGGAGGTTGTGTTAAAGGTGCTAACCGCATGCCCCAAAGAGGTGGAAAGCTACAAAAACGGCAAAACAAAGCTTTTAGGCTTTTTCGTAGGACAGGTAATGAAGGAAACACAAGGAAAGGCAAATCCAAAAATCGTGAATGAAATTCTGAAAGAAAAACTGAAATAAAAAACTAATCACGAAAGCACGAAAGTACGAAAACACGAAAAAATGTTAATAGAAAAAAAGAGGCCTCATCAGTTTGAGGAGCTCAGCAATAAGATTATCGGCGCTGCCATTGAAGTCCATAGAACCCTTGGGCCTGGTTTTCTGGAAAGTATTTATGAAGAAGCATTAAAGATTGAATTATCTGAACTAAAGATTTATTATGACAACCAAAAAGATGTAAAAATAAACTATCATGGCATCGAGGTTGGGCAACATCGTCTTGATATACTTGTAGAAAATATAATTATTGTGGAATTAAAAACTGTAAAAGAGTTTGCGGATATTCATTTTGCCCAACTTCGATCCTATCTCAAGGCTACCGGCCTAAAAGTTGGCCTGTTGCTAAATTTTGGCAGGCCTACCTTAGAAATAAAACGGGTAGTTAATTGATTAGTGCTTTTCGTGCTTTCGTACCTTCGTGTTTTCGTGATTAAAAAATATTAATGGAGGAATTCTTGAAAAATTTATTTAATAAAATCATTGGGCTGGCGCTTCTTACCCTTGCGCTGACAGCCATAATAATATCACCGGATTTTGCCTTTGCAAAAGAAAGCAGGATCGCAATCGTGCCGTTTACGATAAATGCTGAAAAGGATCTTACCTTTTTGCAGGAAGGCATCCTTTCAATGCTTTCATCCCGCCTTTCATGGGAAAACAAAGTCTCTGTTATCACCCGGCAGGAAACAGCCGCGGCTGTTAAGACTATCGCTGCCCCTTTAAATGAGGCAAAGGTGCGCGAAATCGGCTCCATGCTGAAGGCCGATTACGTGCTTTTCGGCAGCCTTACCATATTCGGAAACAGCGTGAGTCTGGATGCAAAAATAATGGATATCGCAGACAGCAAAAAACCTCCCCTTTCCTTTTTTAACCAGAGCCAAGGCATGGAAGAGGTAATCCCGCGCATTAATCTGTTTGCCGAAGAAATAAATGAAAAGGTGTTTGGCAGACAAACCGCGGCCAGGCAGCTTCCGCAGCAAAGCGCTCCCGCTCAAAGGCCGTCCCAGTATATGCATCCTGAGCGCCTGCTTCCAGGAGAGTTCGTTGAATCTGGAGAGGACGTTGAAGGAGGCAAAACCCCGTTTGTCATGAGCAGGCGCGGCGATGCGGGCCCGGGATTCTGGAAAAGCAAAAATTTTCCTGTGCAGATAAAAGGCTTGGCGTTAGGAGATGTTGACGGAGACGGCAAAACAGAAACAGTAATGATTACGGACCAGGAAGTGCATATCTACAGGTCTGAAAATGATCGCTTTACCAAAATAAAGGAGATTGCAGGCGAAAAATATTATAAATATCTTGCTGTCGATGTTGCCGATATTAATAAGAACGGCAAAGCTGAAATATTTGTCACATGCCTGGATAAAAACAGGAAGTCGCTTGCTTCCTTTGTCCTGGAATTCAATGGCAGCGACTTTAAAACTGTCGCAGATAATGAAAACTGGTATTTCAGGGTCATTTCCCGTCCTGTGTTAGGGCCCATGCTTGTTGGGCAGAAACTGGGTGTGTCCGACCTTTTTATGCCCGGCGTATATGAGCTTGTGTGGACAGGCAGCAGCTATAAGCCACAGGGCAAAGTCGCCATGGGCCTGCCGGAAAATATTACTGTTTTTGGATTTACCATGGGAGATCTTTTAAATAACCAAGGCGAGGTTATGGCTGCATTTGATGAGGAAGAGCGGTTGAGGATATACTCAACAGGCGGTAGCCAGGAATGGAAAAGCGAAGACCGGTTCGGCGGCAGTGAAAACTATATCGACATTAATTTTCAGGACAAGGAAGAAGAGTATGAAAACCGTGTTTACCTGCCGCACAGGCTTTATATCGTCGATCTGAACAAGGACGGCAAAACAGAATTGATTACAGTAAAAAACAAATCGATCACCGGCCAACTTTTTAAAAGATTCCGCCATTACAGCGGAGCCACGTTTGAATCTCTTTCCTGGGACGGGCTTGGTCTTTCCAAAAACTGGCATACCCGCGAGGTGTCAGGTTACATCTGCGATTATGCAATAGGAGATATTAACAATGACGGAAAGCTTGAGCTTGCAGCCGCAGTTGTAAGCAAGCGCGATGTGTTAGGACAAAAGGCAAAAAGCTCAGTCATAACTTATGATCTGGCGCCGCTGATGGGGGAATAGGGATTAGGGATTAAAGGATTAAGGATTAGAGGATTGAGAAGAGAAAAAGATGAACGTCGAACATCGAACGCCCAACATTGAACATCGAATGGAAAAAGAACTACCCCCATTTTTATGCCCTTTTTTTTGGGATGTTGATTTTCGAATGCTTTCAATTGCTAAATCAGCCTACTTTATTATCAGCCGGCTTATGGAACATGGCGATGAAGCGGCAATGATTTTTCTTTTGAAAACCTATAGCAGAAAAGAAATGATTAATGTTCTAAGAAAGAGCAGATCCCCTTCAAGGAGATCAAGAAATTTCTGGCGAATATTTTTCGATCTTGAAGGTGAAACATGGACTCCAAAGCAATATCCGACTCCTTATGGGATTTACTCCAAAGACTGAATTCCATTCCCGAGATGAAATGTTCTTATTTGGGTGGAGGAACAGCTCTGGCAATGGAAGAAGACCACGGCATTCGGTATAGTAAGCTTCTTTTTCTTAAAGGACTGGTTGATTTTGAAGAAGCCGATCAGGAAGGTGAATTGCCAATTCTTTGGGATATCAGTTGGAAAGAAGTAAAAAAATGTTTGATAGATGAAGTTAAGCATATCGCAAGAAAGATACAGTAAAAAACGACATAAACATGGAGAATAATGTATGACCAACTACGAAAAACTTTTTCAAGCTCAAATGCAAGACCCGCAGTTTGTCAATGCTTATTATGATGCACGAGTAGAACGGATTGCAGCTTCATCCGACCGGATTTCAAGGATCACACACAGGCTAAGTGAGACCTTTTAAAAAAGCAACTATTCAGCCACAGATTCACACAGATGAACGCAGATAATTTTAAATACAAAGAAATCACCGATATTATTCTTAGAAGTTTTTATGAAGTCTATAATGAAAAAGTAACCGTTGAACTAAAAGCAGTTTGTACACTTAACCCTGCACATGAAGCTCAATTAATCAATTACTTGAAAGCAACAAATATTGATGGTCTCGTAAAAAGTCCCTCTGGCCTGTCATTTCGAGTGAAACGAGAAATCCTTGTTTCGACGACAGGAGAAATCTTACTGCAATATTGAAAAGATAAGATTTCTCCCTGCGGTCGAAATGACACATTCGACGAATTTGACTTTTTACGAGTTCATAAATATTGAAGTTGGCCTATTATTAAATTTTGGCAAAAGACCAGAATTCAAAAGATTTATATATGATAATAAAAGAAAAAATATCAGTGATGATCAGCGTAAATCTGTGGCTGAATAATTACACTTTTTTTACTTGACAATATAGGCTGATATATATATTTAAGTTAAATCTCTACTAAAAGGATTAAGGATTAGGGGATTAAGGATTAAAAGTTTTTTCTTAACACCTAACACTTAACACTTGACACTTTCTTTTAAAAGGGGGTGATACGTGTCTGTTTAAGCCGCGGGTTGACGACCCAATTGAATATTATTGAAACGAATTAAAAATTATCAGGAATTTTTTTTAATTTAACTTTAAGGAGAAAAACAGATGAAAAAATTTACAATTGCAGCCTTGGCTATTTGCCTTGCTTTTGCTCTGGCAACTCCGGTCATGGCAGTTGACGCTGACTTCACTGGCGCCTACAGGGTCCGAGGAGTTTTCGTAGATAAATCGGATATGGACAAAGGTACAGCAAATGATGCCTATATGGATATGCGCTTAAGGCTTCAGACAGTCTTTAAAGTCACAGACATCCTGTCTCTTACCACAAGGATTGATGCTTTTGACAACAGCAAATGGGGCGAAGCTGCTAATACGGGCTCCGTAACCAAGGGTAATGACATCGACCTTGACCGCGTTTACATGACCA
>Ga0307380_10001333_pt1 | contig 36483 bp, 47 predicted proteins | sample UN3MG_FD_202239 | JGI IMG/M metagenome (GOLD analysis project Ga0307380, IMG submission 202239) | Soil microbial communities from Risofladan, Vaasa, Finland - UN-3 | ecosystem: Environmental > Terrestrial > Soil > Coastal area > Acid sulfate soil | place: Finland: Risofladan, Vaasa | collected...
GCCACTAGTCTATCCTTTTTACATTAAGCTGAACGATTTAACCAATGTCAGCGTTGCTTCTCCAACGGATAATTACGTACTTACATACGATGCTGCAACGAAACTTTGGGGGGCAGAGGTTACGGCTGCTGGTGATGCCTTTACCGTTAAAATTGACGCTGGAGCGACTGCTGGTTATTTGGGAGCGGCTTATAGTGATGGCGTTCTCAGGGTTGACCAGAATGAATTGACATACACGGATGGCGGGAACTTTATTACTCTTGGGCTTGCGGATCACGATACGGCACGCACGGCTTTAGGGCTTGCAATAGGAACTGACGTACAGGCCTATGACGCCGACCTTACTACCTATGCGGGGATTACCCCATCGGCTAATGCACAGACTCTTCTCGCAGAAACATTTGCTCAGATGCTAGCCTCTATTGGAGGGCAAGCTTCCGACGCCAGCCTTACAAGTATTGCAGGACTTACTTATGTTTCTGGTAGTTTCATAGCCTTAACTGCTGAAGATACCTATACTGTCAGAACCTATGCACAAACTTTATCAGACATTGGTGGACAGGCCAGTGATGCGGACTTAACAACATTAGCAGGTTCAACTGCATGGAGATTATTCTATTCTGATGGTTCAAACGTTATTACTGAACTAGCTTTGGGGACAAGCGGGCAATATCTCAAAGCCAACGGAACAACGTCTGCTCCGACTTGGGATACACCTGGAGGTTCTGATACTTTTGCAGGTTTTCAGATAGATGGTGTATCTCAAACAGCAGTTGCCCCAACTTTTGATTTTGACGGGACCGCTTTTAGTATAGTAGAAAACCCTGATAATGATTTTGATATTAATATTGTTGCTGCCACTGATGAAATAGCTGGAAAAGTAGAATTAGCCACAACGGCTGAAACTACGACTGGGACTGATGCTACTAGAGCGGTAACTCCTGATGGGCTAAAAGATGGATACCAGGGGTCGGCTAACGTTACAACCCTTGGAACAATCGGGACAGGAACATGGGAAGGAACGGCTGTTGATAATGCTCATGTGGCTGGATTAAACCAGAATTGTTTGACTACTTCAGATATTCAACATGCCGATATTTACCACACGGGTTTTATCGGCACAAATTATTACGATAATGGAAATTCAGGGGCTTCCATAACTATTGATTGGAATAATGGCAATCTTCAGTATGTGACTTTAACTGCTGTCGGGGTTGACATAACTTTCACAGAACCCCCGCATCCAGGAAAATGTGAACTATGGATAATCCAAGATGGTACTGGTAGCAGAACAATTGATTGGGAACATGAGATAAGTCCGAAGTGGCCTGGGGGCGTTGAGCCAACCTTGACCACGACTGCTGCTGCGGTGGATGTTATTTGTTTTACATACATAGGTGGAACGACATATAGAGGATTATATAACGGCGATTTTAAATAAATAGAGAGCGGGAAGGAAGCTGTAACTTCCCTCCCTAACCCTTGACTGGAGACAAAACATGATCGTAAAGCGACCGATATCAAAGGCTTTTATCATTTTAAGTCTTTTCGCAATATTATTACTAGGATTTTCTACATTTGGATTTTCTACAATTTATTATGTGAACACTGCCGCTGATGCTGGTGGTGATGGGACAACTCAAGAATTAACAGGGGAACACTGTGCTTTTAAGACTATTGCACAGGTTAATGCGGCATCTCCTGCGGCTGGTAGTTCTATTCTATTTAATAAGGGGAATGAGTGGCGAGAGAAACTGACTGTTCCTACTTCTGGGTCTGACGGTAGCCCGATTACTTTTGGGGCTTATGGGAGTGGGAATGACCCGATTATTAATGGGGCGGATTTGGTGACAACTTGGAGTGATGAGGGAAGTAATGTTTGGAGTGCCACTCTTGCTACTGGACCCAATATCGTCTTTTTTGATGGAACTAAAGGCACTAATGATGTTACGCCTGATACTGATTATGACTGGTACTATGATTCTAATACTTTATATATATATTCTACATATGACCCCGATACTGCTTATACAGATCCTGGAATAGAAACGGCAAAAAGGGATGGATTTCGATTAGATAATAAGGATTATATAACTATACAAAATCTTCATATGACTCACGCCGACTGGCACGGGATAAAACTTCAAAATGGAGCAAGTAATGTTATCATAGATACTTGCACGATTGATTATTGCAGAGTCGATGGCATATGTTGCAATGATTCAGATGGGCCAGCAATAGATAGTGTAACAATTCAAAACTGTACAGTTTCATATTGTGATGAAACTGGAGTTTCTGTTGGTCAATATGCTACAAATTGGACAATTTATAATAATAATGTTCAATATTGTGATGAGTCTGGTGTGAATTCAGCATCAGGGATAGGAGTATGGGGGAATAATGCTACTTCTGGTGGGCATATAATTCAGAATAATATAGTTAAAAACAATTGGCATGGAATACATATAGACCAAGTAGCAACAAGTTGTACTCTTCGATATAACTGGGTTGAGAGCAATAATAATGAAGGTATTTTCATGGAAAAGGTTGTAGGTGATGAAGTTTATTATAATATTTCAATTAATAATGCCGCAAATGGCATTGGATTGAACGGGGTAGCTGGAGACCCGTGTAACGAACAGAAAATTTATAATAACTTATGTTACGGAAATGGTAACTATAATATTTGTGTAGGAGGTAATGGGGCTAATAGCGTATGTAATAATATTATTAAAAACAATATTTGTGATAATGCTACTTATCTTGAACTTTGCGCAAGAGATGGTGGTGAAAATGATGGCACAAATGGGAGTGGAAATGTTTACGAATATAATTGCTTCGGAACAGAATACACCGATTTTATAAGGTGGGGAGCAACCGATTATTCTACTTATGATACTTGGGAAACAGCCTATAGCGGCTCAACCTATTCAGTAGAATCCGACCCCCTTATGACCGACCCTGCCAATGACAATTTCAAACTCAATCCTCATTCACCCTGTGTCAATGCTGGGACAGACGTATCGCTGACAGAGGATTACGAAGGATTGAAGATTCGGCATGCCCCAGACATAGGGGCATATGAGAACCAAACTAATGCACTGTTCTTTGCATGGAATTTATTTAAACAATGGTGGTATTAAAATGACCGTAAAAGAAATTAGAGATAAGGTAAGGATTCACATTGATGAGTCTACGAGCAACTCTGAAAGTTTGACAGACGCACAAATTAACAGCTTGATAGCAGATGCTACAGAAGAGGTTGCGTCTCTCTTCCTGACTTTAGACGATTCTTTTTATATTACTGATGCAACTTTTACTATACTGGCAAATATAGAAACATATGATTTACCTACTGGCTTTCTCCGCATTAAAGAATTAAGAGATGATAAGAAAAACCCCATTTTTAGATTGTACGAAATTGGGAAACGAAGTAACTTTTTGAATATTGGACATACAGTACGATATTACTTCCAACATGGGAAAATAGGATTCCTGGCCATCCCTTCCGCAAATGCGACATATCCATACAAATATATTAAGGCTGCTGACGTTTTAGCCCTAACGGCTAATGGGGATGACCTTGTCACTACCTGGGCAGACAATGGTTCTAATGTATGGAAAGCTGACTTAGTAACCGAACCTACCTACGTCTTTTTTGATGATGTACAGGGAACAAAGAGAGCATCGATAGCAGCCTGTACTGAAGCAAACGATTGGTTCTGGGCTGCCAGTGTGCTTTATGTCTATTCGACAACTGACCCCGATACTGCTTATGTCGACCCTGGAATTAAGGCATCAGTAAGAACTCTGGATGATGTAGTGCCAGACGTACCCGCATACCTTGGTCATACTTTAATTTCTATTGTGGCTGCTCTCCTGGCTATGGATATGGACGAAGAGACAAGTTCGTATTTGATTAATAAGAAGCGTGATTTGGAGAGGCAAATTATTGACTTATACAGCCAGAGGAACACCGATTTTCCGAGGATGGTTGAAAGCGACCCAGATTTGGAGTTGTAATTATGCAAGAACTATATAAAAACAAAATTTGGCTACGACAGAAATATATAGATGGGGAATATTCTATACGCACCATAGCAAAGTTATGTGGTGTTTGCTATGGAACAATACAATATTGGTTAAAAAAATTTGATATTTCTAAGTGTCATAGAATGGGAAATATTATGGCTAATAATACATATCGAAATAAAGATTGGTTATGCCAAAAATATGAAAACGAGGAACTTTCTACACTTGCTATAGCAAAATTATGCAGTGTTGATGATGGAACAATTTGGCAGTGGTTAAAGAGATTTAATATTCCACGAAGAACAATAGGGGATGCAGAAAAATTATATTATTTAAAAAATCCAGGCATTCAAAAGGGTGAAAATGACCCTAATTGGAAGGGTGGGCGGCTAATAAAAAATGGTTATATTCAAATTCTTAAATCAGATCATCCATACGCAAATAACTGTGGTTATATTTATGAACATCGGCTTATCATGGAGAAAAAACTGGGTAGATATTTAACTAAGGACGAAATAGTACATCATATCAATGGCATTAGAGATGATAACCGCCCTGAGAACCTCGTTATTGAAGATAGGGAAACACATCAAACAGGTTATATCGGGGGTTATCAAGTTGGCACAACAACAGGATATATTAAAGCCGTGTCTGAAATAGCAAAAAGTTTAGCATCTAATGCTCGGGGGTATTGATGATTTATGATTTAGGAAAACTTATAAAAAGGCTAAGCATAGTGATGATTGTGAAGAATGAAGAATCCTGTCTTGCGAGGTGCTTGGATTCTGTTAAGGGTGCTGATGAAATAATAATTTGTGATACGGGCTCCACTGACAAAACAATCGAAATAGCCAAAAAATATACGAACAAGGTTTATACGGATTATAAATGGAACGATAATTTTGCAGAAGCCCGGAATCATGCAAAAAGCAAAGCAACTGGTGATTGGATATTGAGTATAGATGCAGATGAAGTCTTGGCTAAAGATGGAATGGCAGAAATACAGAAAGCAATCCAGCGTTCTAAAATTAATAGAATTGCAGTCCACATGGAATATGCAACTGGCGGCTGGTGGTGGTTTCCAAGGTTATTTAAGAACGATGAAACCAATTGTTGGGCAGGGGCTATTCATAATTATCTTATGCCGATTGGCCCATATGAAGAAAGCAAGATTAAAATTATTGTTTATTCTAGCCTTAGTCATCTAAATGATGTTGATAGGACTTTACGAATATTGAAAAAGGAAGTAACAGATAATCCGCAATCCTCAAGAGAATTTTTTTACTTAGGGAGAGAATATATATATAGGCAAAATTGGATTGCAGCCCTTTATTGGCTTGAGCGGTATATTAACCTTGGTGGTTGGACAGCAGAAAGAGCAGATGCTTTTCTGTTTATAGCAAAAGCATTATTTAAGTTACGTAGAAGGGACGAGGCAAAAACGGCTACTTTAGAGGCGATAAAAATAAATGCGGATTTTAAAGAGGCTATTGAATTTATGGCTTATATCTCCAGTAAAGAGAATAAAGATAGGTGGCTGTTGTTTGCGGAGTCGGCTAAAAGCAGGCATGTATTGCTTAATAGGACTGTAGTAGAGCGTGATGCTGATTATTACAATGAGCTTTTTGCGAATAATTCTGATATGAGTCGATATGCCAACATTGATAAAAAAGTTGCCAAGACGGCAAAAGGGACAGTTCTTGAAATAGGCTGTGGAACAGGTGAGTTAGCAAAACGCTTACCTAAAGAACGATATTATGGATTCGATTTTAGTAAAACAGCAGTGGGCATTGCCAATCATCCGCATATTTGGGAAGGAAATGCGTATCATAAGAAAAATTATAACGGCCGCAGTTATGATACTTACGTTGCCCTTGAAGTGTTAGAGCATGTAGATGATTATAAAGTATTAGAGCATCTCCCCAAAGGAAAACCAATTATATTTTCTGTGCCTTCTTTTCCAGACCCTTCACATTTACGATTCTATACTGAGGAATCAATGCGAAGAAGATATGAAGGTCATATAGACATTAAAAATGTTACGAGATTTAACATTCATGCTAAAGGTTGGGAAGAGAGTGAACCCGATACGAATGATTATATTTTGTTAGTAGAGGGAATAAGAAAGTAACATGAAACGCAAAAAAAACTTAACCGCATCCCCAGAATATGACTTTAGCGGGGGTCGGATTGCAGCAGCTTCCCGGACTAAATTACATCCATCTCAACTTATTACAGCAAAAAATATTAATATCTTAGTTGATGGTGCGGCTGAAGTTCGGGGGGGATATGAAAAAGTTTCTACCGTTGCTTTCGGAGCAATTATAGACCGGTTTCTTCATTTTAAAACGCCTGAGTATGACAAGATTATTGCATACGGTGGGGCTCATGTTAAACGGTTAGATACTGGTACTCCTGATGTTTGGACACCTCTTTCAGCTGCCATGCCGGACACAGATGATTACAGGTCAATGGTTATTGCTAAAGAAATGCTTTATATCGGTGCGAGTGATGCTACAGGGGTACGTAAATATTATCCAGCCGAGACGGTTTTGTGGCCTGCAGGCATAACAAAACCCGCAGCTAAAGTCCAGAAGTCATCAGATGAAGATGGAAACCTCACGGGTGATTATTACTATTACTGGACATATTATAATTCTGTTACTGGTGAAGAGAGCGACCCCTCCCCTATCGCTGACAAGATAACAGTGGTGGCCAAGAAAGTAACCCTAAGTGATTTTGTTGCCAGCCTCGATGCACAAGTAGATAAAATAAATATCTATAGAAACACAAGCGGGGTTTCTGAAAATTTTTATGTTGGTCAGAAAGACAACGATGCTAATAATTATACTGACGACTGCAAGGATGACGATATTGGAGATGCAATAAGTTTTAGGAATGGTATTCCCCCAAAGTCAAATATCATGTTGTATTATCTTAATCACATGCTATATGTGGATTCAGAGAATCCCACACGACTTTATTATTCTGAACCATTCAAGCCTGGTTCAGTCCACGCAAATAATTATTGGGGCATAGAAGAACAAAATGGTGGAGAAATTCTGGCGTTGGTCCCCAGTTACGGCAATATTGTCGTTATTAAGTCAAATGGGGTAGTTTGTTTGCATTTTAATGCTGAGTTTCCAGAGGATAGTATTTATACCCTTATTGCTGCTGATTATGGGGGTGTTAGTTCTGCATCTGCAACTAATATAGGGGGGGATGTTATTTTTCTCTCTTCAGAAGGATTAAAAATAGTTACTGATGCGGGAAGCAGGGTAAGTGATATCGTCACTCCTATTGAGGGGGATTTTGGGACTAAGCCATTGATGCCGATTACTAATATATTTAGAGACTGTTTTCAAGCCACGCTTTCAAGAGCTGTCGGTGTCTATTACGAATTCAAAAATCAATATCACATATCAGTTCCATATTATACTGAGGGTGATAATGATATGACTATTGTTTGGCATAGGGATTCAAATGTTTTTACTGTTCACGAAGATTTTAATGTTAAGGCTGGTGCTTTGTATAATGAATACAATCGTCTTTTAATTTATCGTTCACATAATGACCAATATATTTATTGCCATGATAAAGGTAATACAGACGATACTGCGGCCATTGATTTTGAGGTTCAAACGGGGTGGCATGGAATAAATGATATTCCCGATAAAAAACGAATACGTCTTGTTTTCCTTACGGTTTATGGCACAGATGGTTTTGTGTTGAATTATGAGATTTTTAAGGGTTTTGAGGAAACGGCCACAGCAAGGACAATCACACATGACGGTTCTGGGGGGGCTTCAAATGCGGCAATATATCGTCATGGAGTAAGAATAAAAGGCAGGGTATTTTCTACTAAATTTTATGGCAGTGTGAGTTTGCCAACGGGGATTAGCGGGTATCAATTTTTCTATCAACCTAAGGCATTATAATGGACAATATACTAAGGATAAGGATTCCGTTTCTAACTCAGGATGTGAGGATAGATACGAATTTTAAAGTAATAGCACAGCAGATTAATGCTCTTCCTAGAGATAATACTATCAGTGATGAGAAAATAAAGGACGGTACTATCTCTCAGAAAAAACTTAGTTTTACACTGACTGAGATGGGCACTCTTGATGACCTGAATGACGGTGCTTATGGAAAAATTCTCTCAACCGAGATTTCTGCTGGGCATATTAATTTAATGGCAGTTTCAGTTGTAGACCCATCCTTTACAACTGATAAAATAGGAGAGGGCGACAGTCATAAGTGGGACACGGGGATTCCTCCGACTATTCTTGACCAATTAGCCGATGGCACTTATAAAAAGGTTCTGGCGGCAGATTTCACAGCAGAACATATAAAGCTTGCTGCAATTACACAAGACACGACTCATCGGGTGGTGACTGATACTGAGAAAGGGACTTGGAATGGTAAGCCTGATGACATGGATGCGATTGGACAAGGGAGCACTTATTGGAAATTAGCTCAGACTGAAATTGAGGCGGGACACATTAGATTATCAACTGCATACGGTACTTTAGATAATATAGCAAATGGTGCAGACTATGGCAAAGTAGCCCTGACAAGCATTGGTGCAGGTAAAATAATCGTAGCTGGGCTGGATAATGATGTAATCGCCAGGATGTTTGCCGATGGGGATGCCAAGACAAACATCGAGGCATGGAGACATGCTTCTGACGTGACATTGATAGATGGTGGGGATATATATGCCGATTCAATTACTCTTGGGAGTATTAAAAGCGATGCATTTTCTTCTCTGGCTAATAGAAATCTTATTCAAAATAGTAGTTTCGATAAAGATGTTAGTGATACTTGGCCAATGACTTATTGGGATTGTGATAAGACTGGAGGAACGTTTTATTCTTGTTCTAATTGGGCAGCAACGGAAAATCATAAAAAATATCCGTGGGATTTTGTCTTCTATTGCCACGTGGCGGCCGAAAATAATGACGGAAGTCAATATGTGCTGTTAAAATCTTCTGAATATATTCCAGTAGATATTACAAAACCCTATACGCTTAGCACATGGATTAAAAGACATGGAGATGTTCTACGATGGTATTTAGGATTATATTTTTACGATTCTGATAAAGTTGCTTGCGACCCTACTTTTGATCTGCCTGCAAGCATGAATGGCATTACAACTACAGGTACAGCCTATACTCATTATTCTGGGACTTTTGGGCCAGGAATGGATGTAGAATTTCCAGCTAATTGCAGATATGTGAAAATCCGATTTCATCCAATGTATAACTATGGCTCGGGTTCATCTATCGGTTCTATGTCAACGGGATTACAGTTTGAGCCTGGAGACCATGTGACGGATTGGAAACCTTATTTACTGCCAGAAAAGTGGATGCATGGCAGTGATGCAACTTATATAGACGGTGGGAAAATATATACCCACTCAATAAACACTATTAGTTTAATAGCAGATTCAATTACTACAAAGTATCTTAAACTCCCCTTTCCATCGTGGCATCAAGCTATATATAAAGTTTGTCCTTCATATAAGAACGGCTCTTTTGATAGTTTTATACAAGAATATTTTGCGGCTGGGACAGGTGCGAGTGGGGGGAATTATTATTGGTATAGGGCGTATTCAAAATTTAATCTTTTTCCTCTATTTGGAAGGACACTTACGGTGGCTGAATTAAGATGGATACTCGCAGATAAGGGTTTTGCTGGAAGCGGAGCAAACGCTCAAATTCCACTCAGGCTACATGCAGTTGATGATTATGGAACTCCAACGAAGGATGACTGGGATTTGGTCACTAAAGTTGATTATGGAATTGTAAATGTTTATACAGATACAACTGGTAATGCCTATTCAGAAGATATAAAAACCCGAATTCAAGCATTAATAAATGCCGAGACGCCTTATGCAGCTTTTAGATTCACTGGTCAGGTAGCTTCTCAAAAAATTACAAGATATCATACTCCTGTAAATTCTGATATAGGTGGATATTATGTATTGGGGAATAGTCCTGCTGCTTCTGCTGGGATACTTCGTGCTGATAGTCCTGGGAATTTAGCTGGGGCATTGGCAACACCTTCTGGGAATCCAAATGTTATTAAAGTGCTTGGTTCAACTAATGCCTGGAGTTTTTATTTTTATATCTGGTCGGGCTACACTAACGATACCGTCACTTGGAGGTGGAGGCTCTATAAAAGAACTACCCCAGGAGTAGAAACCGAAATCAATAATGGAACATTTAATAGTGTTGGTACTGGAGTACAACAGGTAGCACCTTCAATTACTTTACCTGAGACGGCGATGGACGTTACGGATAGACTGGTTTTGAAACTTTGGCATGAGGCGAGTGCTGGAGCAGGGGCAGCCGGATGGGTGATAGGAACTGACCACGGGAATCAGAATAACGAATACATTAAGGTAGATATTCCAGGAGATCCGCCTACTGAGCCAGCAGACCCCAATAATGCCAACAACTATCGAATCTCAGAACCATGGCTGTATGTGGAGTTTTAATGATGTGGATAATAAAAGGAGAATTTAAATGAAAAAAGAATTAACGACAGTCCAAGTCTATGCTGTAACTGCTGCCAAAGCTAATGTTACACGAACAGACATGGAATTACAATCTCTTTTACAGAGTGTTGCAGATGAACTTGGTGTGGATTATAAAAATGAGCTTTGGGGAATATCCAATGATTTAAAATATTTAGAGAGACGGGATGTTCCAAAGTCTAAGGTTAAGGAGATTATTCCAAGCGAGAAAAAGAAAAAATGACTCAACGAATAAGATTCATATGGATGTTTGCTCTCCTGGCATTATTTGCATACATCAATAAGATTGAATTTATTATATTCTGTTTTCATCGGACTGAAAAAGAGCAGAAGGAATTATTTGAAGAAGGTAAAACGAAGTGTGATGGAGTAAAGAAAAAATCCAGACATCAGAATTGGAGGGCGATTGATTTAGTTGTAATAGAGGATGGTAAATGTATCTGGCATGGGACATCTAAATATGAACTTTTAGGTAGATTTTGGAAGCTACTCGGCGGAACGTGGGGACATGATTGGTATAAAAACAAAGAAACTGACTTTGACGATATTTACCACTTTGAGGTTTAAATATGAGCATTAAAGAAATTATTGCAAGAGAAAGTATAAAAAAGATTTTAGATATTACTGGGATTGTCTTGGTTGCTTTTCTTGTGCTATTGTACTTGGGAAAAGCCTGCAAAACTACAGACAAAAACAGTCAACTTAAAGGTGAAATAATACAATTAAATCAGATGCTTTCTGTTCAGCGTCAAGTTTCTCAGAAAGAAATAAAGGAATTAGAGGCTGACATTACTGAACGGAATGAGGAAATTATAACTGTCGTGGCAGATGTTATAGCGAAAGAAGAAAAAATACAGGAATTGCATGTTGTCACGCAAAAACTTGAAAAAACATTACTATCTGCAACCCAAATTTCAAAAGATGACATTATTGGCAATCTAAAAGAGCAAGTTACTGCCTGGAAGGATAAATTTGCGATTATTAATGCCGTTGTCAAGGATAAAGATGAGATAATTTTTAACCTCCAGGGAAAATATGAAGCACAGGTAAGGATTTCAACATACTATGAAGCATTATGGGAAAATACACGGGTGCTTATGGAAAAACAAAAAGTCAGAATAAAGGTACTTGAGGGAAAGCAGGGGAACTTACAGTTTGTTTCTACTGTAAAAAACATTGTAATCGGTGGGCTTGTTGCTTACATAGGTTATGGAGTAATAAAGAAATGAATGCATTAATGCGAACAAGATTGAAGATTTGCGTAATTGCGTTTTTTACGGTTATGGCGACAGCAATTCTTAAGCATTGGTTGCCAGGTATAGACAATACTATTGTCGGTTTTGCGGTTGTGAATGTATTGGGTTATGGAATCTATGAAACACTTCGTCCTAGTAATGGTAAATAAAATGCACAAAAATAAAGTACATCATGATGGGAATTGGTTAAATCAGAAATATTGGGATGAGAAATTTAATCAATATGAAATAGCAAAGTTATGTAATGTCACCCAAACAACAATAGGACGATGGTTTAAAAAATATGGCATAAAAGCAAGAACAAATAGTGAGGCGATAAAATTACATCGTTTGAAAAATCCAAACTTCAGAAACAGAGAAAATCATCCTCTTTGGGGAAAGCGAGGCGAGGATGCAGGTCATTGGAAGGGGGGAAAACGACACCTTGATAGTGGTTATATTAATATTTATCAACCAAATCACCCACATGCTTACGGCAATCATTATATTCGTGAGCATCGCCTTGTCATGGAACAATATTTAGGAAGATACTTAGAACCCAATGAACTTGTACATCATAAAGATGGCAATAAAACAAATAATAATATTAGCAATCTTTATCTAACTACGAGAAAAAAACATAAAATGGGTTATGGGGAAGCATATCAAGAAGGATTTGCCGCCGCATTGCTTCTCTGTTTAATGGCAAATAAATATAGGGCGATATAAAATGCCGTCAAAGTCCTTTTCAAATGATTCGCTAATGAATCATTATATGAGTTTATTAAAAAAGTGCCCTAAATGTGGGGCAAAAATGGAGAGAAAGCAATCTTGCTGTTCGGTTATTTGGAAATGCACGAAATGCCGTTGGAAGGAATCTGATATATAAAAAAAATTAAGGAGAAATAAAATGTCATCAAATCCAATCTATGGGAATTTACCACAGGGAATAGTTCCAGGCGGGGTGGCTGCTCAAAACTATGCTCCAACACTTACTCAAAGTGGACAAGGGGGATGGTATCCGCCTTCATATTACGGTATGAGCGGTGGACAAGGCTACGGACAGGGTTACGGACAGGGTTACGGCATGCAGTCTGGGGGTGGTGGCGGCAGTTGGCTTAATAATGCACTAGGGGCAGGCGGAGCAGGGGCTGCACTGGCACCCATTTTAGGGATGAGCGGCCCCGCAGGATTGGCTGTCGGTGTGGGACTTTCACTTCTAACTGGACTTATAGGTGCTCTAGGTAAAGGTGCGAAGCGAAATAGATATATCGCAGAAGCAAAGAAGTTATTTCCTGAATTGAGCAAAGAAAGTTTTATGTATAAGAATCCAGAACTCAACAACGCAATTCAAACTACTTTGGGTCAAAAGATGAGTAATATGGCTGATTGGGGTATGCCTGCTGGAAGGGACGAAGGGATAGATAATTTAATGGCTATTTTAAAAAAACTTACAATGACACCACAATCCAATAAAATAAAAGCGGGTCAGCCCCAATCAAGCCGCACCCAGAGAGCTGGTGGCTGGCAGCAGCAAGCATTTAATAAAAGACAGGCATCCCCGTATTAAGGAGAACTATTATGATAGGATATGGAGAAGAAGATAAAAACAATCGGGGATTAATTATTCCTCCCCCTAATCCATATATACAAGCACCAGGGTCATCCCCATATAATCAAAACAATCCTGCTGTGGGTGCGGGTGGTGGAAATTTGGGCTGGATTGCGGGAGCTGGTGATATAAGAACACTAGGGCGTGACATTCCTAGACGAGACCCCATTGATCGTCCACCACATCCCGAGCCGACACCACCACCAGATACGCCACCAAATACAGGTAAATGTGATGCGGAGGGAAACTGCCCAACTGGTTATCATTGTCATAAACCAAGTAATACATGTATAAAAGACGAAGAAAATCCGCCACCACCAGATACAGAACCCCTTCCTGGTGAAGACTTTCCTGGCCCAGACCCAGATGTTGAACCATTCGTAGACCCCAACGCCCCTAGCACTACACCATCAGATAATGCTGGCCAAGAAGGAACTTCTGGGTGGTGGACACCCCCAACGGCTGACCTTAGCTCTCCCCCAGGATATGAATGGGCTAAAGAGATGTATTCTCCTCAATTACTGGATTATATTAATAAGATGTATGGTGAGGTTAGTCAAGAACCCAAATCACTTGAGGACATGTACCAGGGATTTTTAGAAAAAAATCCTGCACTAGAACAGATACAATATAATCAGGCATTAGCACGATTAAAAGGACAGCAGACAGCGTCAACTGAAAGTTTAAATCGTGCCATGTCTACTAGACGAGGTGGTGCTGAATCAGGTGGATACATAAATTCGTTGGAAGATATTGCACGTACATATGGTCGAGGTGTTCAAGATATAGCTACAAATCAAGCTGTAAGAAATATGACTGAACAGGAAGCACGGCAGCAAAATCTAATAGGCTATGCAGGACAGGATATTGCCAATAGACAAGACTGGTTAGGTACAATGGGTGGTTGGGCTGGACAAGTGATGCCTTTTGAGCAGTGGAATATCCAAACTCCACATGATTGGGCATACCAGAAAGCAGGATTCAATCTTAATGATGCAGTGATACAGGAACAAATCAATGCGGCACGTAGAGGCGAATCGATGGGTTGGCTCACTTCGTTAATGAATTGGCAGAATCAGTTAGGCAGCCAGTATTACACGGGGCAAGGACAATGGGGTGACTATCAGAACACACGTGGCGGGAATATCTTACCTGGCTATGGGATGTAAAGGAGGCTATCATGGCATTTGACTGGGAAGAATTTGCAAAAACAGGCATGGGGCCAGCAGTGAAGATGTATCAGGACTATATAACTGGTGGTATACGAAGCCAATTATCACGACAAGGTTATTCACAAAGAATGAATGAAGCACAGTATGATGCACAGATAAAAAGTAAGCAAGCGAAAGAGGATTATGAGTATAAAAAGCTAATTGAGGATACGAAATATACACATGCCAGACAAATCGTTTTAGATAAATATACCAGTGCTGAACTATTGGAATTATTAAGAAACAAAAACAAACTAGGTCAATCGGAGTATGTGCGTGGTACAAATATAATAGTAGGACAAATAAAGCAAAAAGCCGATGAATATAAAAATTTCTCACAGAAAGATGTTGCATTATTTAAAGCTACCTTAAAACAGTATGGCATGGTAAATCCAGGAGGATTAATGCAAATTAAGCAAGTTAATCTCGTTAATGGTATACAGCAATCTAAGGCGTTCAGGGATATAGTAACGAGTGTTAAAAAAGAAAATGATGCCATGCTTCGTAATCCTGATTATATAGATTTACTTGACAGAGAACTGATGACTACTGATGAGGAAAGGTTAACTACGTCAGAACAAGTACGATTAAGTAAATTTCGAGACCGCCGAAAGAAGAATTTAGAAAAAATCCAAACGGGGACAGCAAGTATGGGTCAAATTAATAATGGGCTTTTTAGAACTGTGTCTGAATATCAGATTGGAGACCCAGTGCCACTTACACCCCAACAAGTACAAGACCTTAACTCATTTGGCATCCCAGTGCCACAAGGAAAACCAAACCCTAAGGCTGTATCAATGAGTGATCACATCGAGTTCATCCGAAAGAGCGTGAAGGACAATAGGGGATTACCCAATAAACCAGACGACACTACTGAACTTTTGAGTTATGGCCTTGACCTTATGTGGTTAGAACGCAATTGGAAGATTTACACACAGTTTTTTACTACACATCCAAACTACACAGTAAAAGAATTATTTGAACTTCTGGGAAGAAAGAAATAATGTGGGAAGACCCTTACGATAAATTTTATTCTTCAAAAAAGCCACCCCCCTCTTCTACCAATATACAAGATACATACGATAAATTTTACTCTTCAAAAGAACCAGAACCTAAAGACACTACAACCCCAGCAAAGAGTGAGGATTTCTTTACTAATTTTCTGCAACAGCAACCCTGGCAAACAGGCAAGCCAAGCCCAAAGAAACAAGCTAAAATATTACTAGGGCACGCTAAAACAAGTGGTAAGAGGTCACTTTCATTGCTTGGGGCAATCGTTGAGGCTGAAATGGGACTGATTGAGTATCCTATACTTAGACATATAATGCAGGCCACACGAGTTATGAAGGGAAAAGAGAAACCCTCTCTTATTAAATTTATGAAAGAAGGGATTCCTTATGCTAGTAAAAAAGTTCGAGGAGAAAATATTTTAGAAGAAATTGGAATGGAAGAGGGTTGGAAAAAGACAGCCTTAGGTGGCGTAATTGACATAGCGGCTGACCCTTTTACTTATCTTACAATAGGGGGAACAAAAGCAGGGCGATTAGCTAAGTTGGTAGAGAAAGGTAAAATGGGCAGTGGGGTTACTACAAAGGTTGCAAAGCAGATAGCAAAATATGAGCGTGGAGGGAAAATACTTCCTAAACTTGGCAAAACAGTAGAAGAGCAGATACAACTTGGACAACGAGGCGCTCAATTTATGGGGAAGCCTTTCTTTACAGAAATGCAGTCTAAAATTTACGGTAAAATTCTAAAGCCCATAAAAGAGACTTTCTTGCAGAGTGGACTAGGAAAACTAACATCAACTAAATATGGAAGTTCGGAAGTCCGTGCTACCCATGAAATGTTTATGAATGAAATACACAGCAACCCAGAAATAATAAGTAAAATTCAGAAGGGGATGCATGAACGAACAAAGGTTGCAGAACAATTAGCAAAGAAATATAATGCAGACCCACGTGTTCTTGACCGACATTTAAATCATCTATGTAATACAAAACCTCCAATGGACGCCCCTGCTTTTGTTGGGGTGGAATATAATTTAGATGATATGATTGACCCAGCAATGCTAAATACATTACGTGAAGACCAGGAAGCGATGAAATTTACTATGGACTTCAAAAATGAAATGGCTGCAATGGGAGCAAGGGAAGTAAAGGCTGGTGTTCTTAACCCATCACAGATTATTGAAACAGACGAGATAGACTATTTAACACATTTAATCACTCCGGAAGCCAGGAAAGCGATAAATAAAGTTAATAGGAAAAGTTTTAGCAGAAAAATTGTAAACATGCTTCACCCCTCTGTCCAGCATAGGACTTTACTTATTCCAACAGAGCCCACAAATAAAATGTTATCTGATGCCCTTCCAAGAATGAAATGGGCAGATAAAAAGAAACTCCTCGATGCTGGTATTGTAAAATATCCATCTGTTGCAGAAGTAAATAAATTGGCACGTGAGGGGATTCTTATTCCAGGAAAGAAAATAGAGCAGTTCTTTTATGAAGACCCTGCAAAAATTATGGCAATACGGCAACTGCGAAGTGAGCAAGCATTGTCTTCTGCACGTATCCTTGAGAACGCAAGGGACACAGCATTGAAAGAAGGCTGGGCTAAACCATTTAAAGGAGATACTCCCGAAAAGGGGTGGGGTTTTGTTAAATCCCCGTTAACTAATGACGTTGTGTTTAAATCGGATGCCGCAGAATCATTAAATATTATATATGAGGGATTAAACAGTAAGGATTTGCCTCTTGTCGGACAGGCGTATGAGAAGGCATTACAATGGTGGAAGGTAAATACACTTATGTATTTTCCTTCGTTTCATTTCAGAAATGTCTTTGGGGGTAATCTCTGGAATCAATGGCTTGGGGGAATGCACCCAATAATGGAATCTTGGTTTATGCCAAATGGGGCAAATAATCTAGCAGCGAGAGTTCAAAAGCTTAATGAATTAAATGCAAAGGGTATATCTGTAGAATCTTCAAAATGGGCAAAATTTTTAAAGAAAACAATAAACTGTGATACTGGAGAAAAATATACTCTTAGCAAAGTTGATGACATGGCAAAGAATTTTGGTATTTATCGTGCTGGACAATTTACGGCAGACCCTTTTGGGAGAACATCCTCTTTTGGTCGAGATGTACTTGGAAAAAAATCCAAATCATTTAATCCTTTCAGAGTTCACAATGTTCTAACTGACAGGGGTATGGCAGTTGGAAGTGCTTTAGAAGACAATGCTAAATTAGGTATGTTTATTTGGGGATTAAAAAAAGGAGAAACCCCAGCAGAAGCAGCTAGAATTGCCCATAAATTTATTTTTGATTATTTCGATATTCCAAAATCTATTGAAAGGACTAAAAACGTACTTCCGTTTATAACTTGGGACTATAAAAACATCCCATTACAAATTGAGTATTTATTTAGAAAACCACGTTTTGCTGGTGGGGTTTATAAATCAGCACGAGCCGTATCATCCGGAAAAGAACCACCGCCAGGTGTCGAGTCGTTCTACGAAAAGTCTTTTCCCGTTGCAATAAAGAAAAAAGGGGGGAAACTAACATGGTTTCCTTTGGAGCGGTGGCTACCAACAGCAGATATAAATCAGTTGGATGTTAGAAAGCCTCTTGAGATGGCTAAAGATTGGGCTTCCAAGGCGTGGCCAGGAGTTAAAGCTCCCGTAGAATTACTATTTGGAGAAGATTTGTATTTCGGAAAGAAAATAGCAGAAAAAGGAAAGCCGAGGGATGTAGCAATGTTTGGTACGTATGTTCCTGACTGGATGGCTTATTTAATAAGAACGAATCGCCTTCCCTCAGAGATAGACAGATTAAATCCAGGTAATATTTGGGGAACAGAAACTAAAAAAGGATTATTTGGATTGGGTGAAAAGCGGGCTGGTAAGTATGAAGCCCCTCAAAAAGCACGTTTATTACGAACTGTAACGGGCATTAAAACTTATGAAACAGATGTTAGAAAAAGTATAGATTATCGTATAGGGGCACTTAAACGTAATATATCATCCAAGCGTAGTGATTTGAAATATGCTGTGAGTGAAAAACAAAAAGCGAAAATAAAAAAGCAAATACGTGAGATTGAGAGGGAAATAGATAAATTACAAAGAACAAGGTATTAATCCCTTGAAATACCCCTGATTTTTGCCCGCCACGTCACGAACTACAATTAATGAATGGTTTGGGTAGGGGGATAAATAGATATCTGGGGTATGAATTTTAACTTATTTATTCTTTTTAAAACTAAACAAAGTAATTAAAGCAGTTCCTAAAAGAGCAATCGCTAAAAATTCAAAACCCAGTTTCCTAGTATTAACATCTACTCTTGTGCTATATGTGTGAATAGAATATGTTTGAGGTGAAGGATAAATACTGCTGTATGGGTTTTGTTTATCAGGAGTTCTAACCCACTGTTTTCTATCGTTGGGAACCAAAAACAGAAAACCTCTTCCTTTTGGAGTAATTGCTACAAGACGGTTAGATTCAAAACTCTTCTCAGTAACTGGGGGATATAATACAATAATAGTCATGGCAAACAATACAATTTTAATTGTTATCTTTTGAGCTTTATTTAGTTTCATTTTTACCTCTATTTTTTTGTTAGCGGATTTTATATTTACATGCCGCATAACCAGTATCGAGATATATTTCCCAATCATGTACATACGTCATTATTATATATGTCCCATTTATAGCATTTAAATAAGCACCTTCTACCCGATATAATTCTATTACTGCTGAATTTGGCAATTGAATGAGAATGCCCTGCCCATAATGTGTCGTTTTTATAACTCGGACATTGCATTGGTGTTGTAAAAAAGGATACCGACTTAGCATGTTACCATAAGTTACGGCTTGACTTGTTTGCTGCATACTGTTTGCAAGATATTCCCAGTCCATTGGCACGCATGAACATAGAAGAATAGAAGCAAGAATAATAATTAAGGCTTTATTTTTCATTCTAATTCTCCCTGTACTTATTAGACATCAAACAAAAAAATAATGCAACTGCAAATCCGTTTTTATAACCATCTTGGTATGCGTCCCCATAACTCAATTTATGTTTCTCTTTCGTGGTTAGATAAAGATTGCTAATATTATTATTTGTTTTATTGCCGTCTTTATGATGTACAATTTCATTTGATTTTAAATATCTCCCTAGATGCTTTTCCATAACGATGCGATGTTCGAAAACATATCTACCGTTCCGTGCATTTGGATGATTGGGTTTATAAACATAAACATAACCATCTCTATTCTTGTGCCTTCCACCTCTCCACCCATTATGATTTTTACCCCTCCAAACATCGGGGTGTTTTAAATGATATAGTTTTGATCCTTCACTTCCTGTTCTTCTTTTAATATTAAACTTTATTAACATATACCGTATTGCCCCTGCATTAACATTACATAATTTCGCAATAGCAGATGTAGAAATCTTCTCCCCCCAATATTTTTCGTATAGCCAGTTTTTATCTTTATATAATTTAGTCATCTTATTTCTCGAATTGTTCACCCTTGTCTTCTGAACTAAATTCACCATGCCTCTTCAGCCAATAGAGAAAAGAATACACAGTAATCTTAAATAAATTAACTTCCGGTATAACACCATAATACTTCTTTGTGTTTAAAATCTCCCCGATATACTTTACAATGTTCTGTAGAATCCAGGTATCACCCTGCTTGCCCCCAATCTCGCACACAAGGTCAGTGAATTCCTTGTCATTAGATAGAGCATAACGTGTTCCGCCCCCCTTCCATTGACTTTCACAGGCCTTAATAAACTCTGGCCAATATTGCTCTTTTTGCTTAAGTGATGTATTCATTATTCTTCATCCCCTTCTCCAAATAGTTCAGCGATAACATCGCTGTCAAAGGTTAGCCAGTACAGAATTACCTTAAATAAGCCTACCCAGTCCACTAATGTAGCATCCCAATACGTAGATAATTCTATTGTGTGTCCCGTATCGTTAGTTGCTTTAATTGTTTGATTCTGTTGTCCTTTCATTTTATCTCCCCCGCCAATGCTTTCAGTGCACTAAAATCAGCCCTTGGTATAAACCTTCCATTTTTATCTCTCTCTCTTTTGTTTATATGAAATTTTCTATGGCTAATGATTCCCATTAACTGTAAATTTTCTATTCTATTGTCATCTTTAATTCCATTGATGTGATGTGCAATCTCATTAGGTTTTAAAAATCGCCCCAGACATTTTTCCATAATAAGACGGTGTTCTAAAACATATCCTTCTTGCGTTGCATATGGATGTGATGGTCGGTAAATACGAACATAGCCATCACCACTTAGTCTTCTTCCGCCTCTCCATTTAGGATTATTTTTACCTCTTTTAAATTCTGGATTTTTCTGATAATGCAAACTTTGTGCTTCGCCTCTTGTTCTTACTTTAATATCAAGTTTATCTAGCCAATAATATATCTCAGAAAAGCTAGCCTCGCATAGTTTTGCTATATCACATGCAGAATAACCATCTAAAATATATTTTTGATACAACCAATTTCTGTCCTTAAATAGAGCAATCATCTTATTCCCCCGTTAACACTTTTAATGCTTGAAAATTAAGATTATCCATGTCTATCTTTCCCTTAACGGCATAAACACTACGCAATTTATATAGATAACCAAAAAGTTCGTTATTTTTAATATATTCTGCCAACAATTTAAATTGTTCAGGACTCGGTTCTCCGTATCCATTCCAGCTTTGAATTCCCTCGCCTGAACGTGTGCCATCCCCATTCCCGAAGATGTTATATCCATATAATTGAATTGCCGTCACTAAATCTTCGTCATCTGCGATTCCATGCACCTCAAGCCTACACCCCAAGCTTTTGAGTCTATCAAAATGTTTTGGGTCTGCCGAGAGAATTATTTGATTCGAATGAACATCTTTTGTCCATAAATTCATAGCATACCATTGATTGAAACGATAGACCTTATCACTTAAGCCATCACATTCCGACATTGGGATGATAAAAAACTTCTCTATCCCAGCATCTTTCAGCTCTTTGAGTATTCTTGCATTCAGTATTGAGTAATATGGATACAGCCCAGCATCATAAACACTTGTGAATCCCTGCACATTATTGAGAAAACAGTAATACTTTGCCAGCTCAGAATTTTTGATTGAGCACCAGTCATGGATGCGGATGAAGGGGACTATGCCGAGGTCTTTGCATGCAGTAAGGAAATGATGAAGTTGATTCCAAAAAGTTTCATTCCAATCATTCAAATCAAATCTTTCTATTCCATCATCACACAGATAAGGCTGAAGTGTGTTGCAATTGTGTGAATGTATCAGAAATATCTCTGTACTGTTACCACCCGCTGTTTTGAGCTTCTGTAAAAAAGCTCTCATCTTTTCAGGTGTTTGCTGACACGCCTCATAAACACTTGCACCAAACCAGGGCGGTTTCGGCTCTTCTATAGCTGGCTCTGGCACTACTGGTGGCTTTGGTTCTGGCGGTGGTTCGGGCTTAGGCTTGCGATACAAGCAAGGAAAAATCCTTTTAAGAAACTTCTTGATATTTATTTTACGCATTTTTTACTCCTTTATTTTTACTCCATTATTTTCAAGCCAACTTTTTATATATTTCCTTTCTTTTTCAGCAAGATATTCATCATCAATATCAGGTTCATCTTCCACTATTGTAAAAAGATTGCTATGGAAATTGAAAATATCCTTTAAGGAAACTTCTGGCTGGTTCTGGATTAGGTCTTTGATTTGAAGATAGGCTTGTCTTTCTTGTTCTAGTGTATATTTTGGCATATATATTAATCGTTCATGTTCTGCGCTTTCAAGCCAGATTAATAATTCTTTGTTCGATAATTTACTCATCTCTCACTCCTTTTCAAGCATCTTATTATCCATTTAACCCCGTCACTCACTAATGTTATAATCCCTGCCAGTCCAGCAAATAGAAACATGACAGCAAATCCCCAAAAATTATTTATATAAGTTGTAGCCCCCCGTGAAGTTCGGCTCAGCCAGATTGCAGCGAATAGGTTGCATCCGAAATATATGACAAGTATTGCAATCAGCCACCAGGTCATCTATTCCTCCTTCTTCTTTTCTGCTAAATAGCATGAATAACATAATTGTTTTTGGCGTTCAGTAAGGTTTGAATTTTCCTCTTTAGATAGAAAATAAGTTACTCTTGGATTTAATTGTTCGCACCCCAAACATTTTATATAATATTCTTTCATCTATTCCTCAACCCTCGTATTCCACTCTTCTATCGCATCGTCCTCATGGGCACGCCACGGCCCCATTGCACCGCAGTTTCCACAGCGAACAAAATACTCCATGTATTCATTATGAGTAATTTCTCCTTCATCCTTACCACAGAATGGACATTTCTTAAATTTTTCACTCATCTAATCCTCCTCATCTGGCACTAAAACATAGCCATTCCCATCACAGCTACGGCACTTCTCCGTCCCTCCAGCACTCACCCATTGACCCGAAGTTTGGTTATAAAAACCCGCATCAACAATTCCATTACCATCGCAGACAGGGCATCGTTCTGCATGCTGCCGAAGTCGTGTGTCTTGATTCATCTAATCCTCCTTAAGGACATATTTGTCTTTTATTGGTCATGTGACCAATGTCAACTCTGCCAGGCTCTTAAATACAGGAATCCCATGCTTTTCTGCGTATTCAATTTCTGCAAGTGTCCCTTTTGATTTTTGCCACCCTGGAGTTAATACCATAGCATCACAAACCGCTAGCCAGTCCTTACTCATCCTTTTAATCATGACGTCTGTAATAACTTCGTCAGGCCGCAAACTAAGAAAATAAATAAAATCAGCTCCAGGGCAGAACGGAACATAACCACACATAATCAAATCAATAGCTGTTCTAACAAACTTTCTAACATTTGCTAAATATTCTATTGCGTGATTGCCTTCACTGGTTGGAGTCAGGCTTCCAGCAATATAAACCCGCTTTATTTTTTTACTCATAGAATAATGTCTCCATTCTTTTTTATTGCTTCATCCTCGTGAGGAGCGACTAGCCTGCGATAGATTTCTAGCTTAATGCTTTCAAGCGTACCGAGTATTTCAGCATAATCCTGCCATTTAATTTTTTGTGGCCATTTTATATCGAGGTCTCCCCTAGCTCTTTTACGCCATAAATAATTTAAAATATCGTCAACAACATGATAACAAAGGTCACCCAGAGAATCGCAACCCTCAATCTCTTCGGCGGCATACCGCCTATCTTTTGGAATATATGGCATCGTTACCTCCCTTTCGTCCAAAGCAAATAAAATACATATAAGATAATTAAAACCCCAATGAAAAATAATCCGAGTTTTAGCATTTCACTTCTCCTTAAATACTCCTTCTAGTAATTGCCATGTGCTCTAAAAATAATTCAAACATACCATCTGTAGATTTCACATCTTCCCTACAATGCTTTAAAACCGTTGCCAACGCCTTTTTATTGCCAGCTCCCGACTTCTGCCATAACTCTGGTGTCATTGGATGTTGTTTCGCCGCAATCCCGAAAAACTGACACACAGTAGCAAGCCTATTGCTATGCAAGGCAAGTTTATTCCGTGCCGCATAATAAAGATCAGTATGGTATAAATCCCGATAGGCAGGGAAGTCTATGCCATGAAAGATAGCCCGGCTCCGGACATATGGCAAATCAAACCTTGAACTATACCACCCCACTACCCGATCGTATTTTTTTATCTCCGCAACAGCAGACCGTATAATTCGCTTATCATCCTTGTTTCGTGCCTCATCTCTTGTAATTAAATCCTCATGGATAATGTCTATTCCCTGTTCTTTCACACACCAGCAAAGCATGTGCGACCAGTTTGCCTTCAATCCTGTAGTTTCTATGTCGAATATTCCAATCTTCTCGTGCATGGGTGCTGTATCTGGGTTTTCGGATATAAAGCAATGATAGTGTTCGAGGAACGTGTGAAAGTGACGGCAATAGTGTGTGCCAAGCCACTCTAAATCCATCTTACGTAATTTCCTTACTGGACATTTTAATTTCATTTATTTTTACTCCTCACCATCTCCGTTGGTTCTGAATCTTTTTATACATACTCGCAACGCTGTTTGAATCAAGCGTAGTAACTAATTTCCTGGCCTCTTCTGGCTCTAAACCAACCTCAAGGCATGTTCTTTCAAAACAAAGGTCGTCACCACCGTTGTCATTAAAGAAATAGTGACATGCCTTCTTTCCATTTGTTAGTATCGCTTGTTTGTGTTTAATCGTTGCTGTTTTATCTGTATGATAATCAAGGGTTTTTGGGTCTAGTAACCAAAACTTATCTCCAAGCCATTTTATTGCCTTCATATAGTCTGAGAAATGCCGTATCATCTTCGCAATAAGAATTCGTTTGTATGGGTCTTTTACCTTAAAGTTATATGTCATTTGTTTTCATTGGTGTTCTCTTTTCTATTGTTTAGGGCTTCAATAATGTCAATGACGTCCTTCTTTAATTCATCTTTTACGTTTGTGCCTGTGGTTACTGCTTTTTCAACAGTGTCATAGGTTAGGTGTTTTGTAACATACATGCCGATGAGGGTATTTTTGTTTGGACAGAAAGTAGCAACCAAAAAGGATATTGACCAAGCAATAATTAAAAACTTCAATATAAATTTCCACCCAACCGCCCACTTCTTAAGGTCGTCTTCATAATATTCCCCACCCCCTTTATTTATGCCATAGCCAACCATATAAACAAAAAGAGCAATACTGCTTACAACAAAAAAGAAATAACACATCTGTAGGATATTGTTGATAAACGATAAAAAATAAATAAAAAATGGACTTGCTATTGGATTCATTTCATTCCTCCTTAGCTAACAAATGTAGCTTTCCCCTAATAATTTTAGCCACGTCATTCAAACCGTAGCTCGAATCAAACATGTTAAATTTTTTTATCTGAACTAACCCTGGCTTCCTCTTTAGCCATAACTGAACATGGCAGTGGGGGAAATTCCAGGGGACTTGTTCAAGTTCCTTGACTCTTTTCGCAACACCCTGATGTACGGATGCCTGAATAAACAATGGAAGCTTGTCTGGCATAATAACAAGCAAATCTATGCACCCCAGAATGTCGTTTCTTTTACTTATCCAAATGTCCCTCAGTTCACCTGTTTTGTAGTCACGTATCTTTACAAGGCTTGCTACCGTCTTTTGGTTATGCACTACTGCACCTGGGTAAGTTTTTATAATCCACTTCTCTACCCAGTTCTGAAAGTCGTTACCTATCTTTCTTGTGTTTTTTTTGTTCATTTAAATCATCCTCATCTATTAGCCCTAAAGAATGCTTTAGCAAATCCTTGAGGGGTTATTGCTCTTCGTTCTGCTACACTTAACCCCTTGATTTTTGGTAGTGGACGGGCATTATTTCTACTTTGAATGATTTCATTTTTAGATAATTTTATTGGACTCTTTTTAGGAATATTAAACATGCCCCATATCCAAGTTTCTTTGGAATAATGTTCACCAAAATCACAAGGTTGAAACTTAAAACTAGGATTCCCTAAAAATCTCTTTAAGTGTCCTGCTGGATTTTCTAATGCCCAAAATTTAAGATTAAATTCATTGTCATATTGCACTTTCCATATTATTTTCAAACAGGACAATACTATTTCCATCGCCCCCTTGAAATCCCTTTTTGTTTTTGCGGTAGTCCTTGCTCTTGAAAACATTGTACAGGGCGGTGCTGCTAATATCCCATAAACATTTTCAGGTGGCCGGTAGGTTCTGACATCATATTCAGGTAAGGTTATATTCCTGACATCATAATCTGCATCTTTATATGGTTTTGACCAAGCCCCAGTCCCTCCACATAAATCAAGGATAATTTTATTCATTATTCAAACTCCCCTTCATAAGAATCATGCCACAATCCCTGAGGAATAATCTTCCAACCGTTAACAAGTTTATAATTCAAGACCTTCCCAACTGGATTAGAAGCCCCAGCCTTCCTGTTCTTTGCACTAAGTATCTTAGCTACCCCGTATTCTAACGTGAGATATAATCTCGGCCTCTGAATCGAAAAGGCTGCCCCACGCCCCAGGGCTACACCATAATTCTTCTGTAACCCTATGAGTGCAATCCCTCTCTCTAACCTTCTGTGAATCTCTTTAATCTTGTCCCCTATTTCCGGGAAGTCTTTATTTATCTCAAGATAATCTATTATATTTATTCCGTTTGGTTCTACTGCCTGTCCGAAATTATCACCCCTTTCAAATGCTTCAAAACTCCAATCCCCTATTGTCATATCTTCATGTAAATCTAATCTCATGCGTAGTTCTTCTTCACCCATTTCACTTGATAGAAAAGTAATGGGTTTATCATATAATTCGATAGCTTTGCTCTGATTCCTTTTAATGAAATCAAAAAAGAAAGCAGTCTTCCCTGCATCCTTTGTTCCAACTATCATACAAACATTCTTTGCGTAAATTTCAAAAAACTCACCAATCCCTAATGGCCAATCAACCCCCAGGGGAACAGGCCGAGCCCCCTTGTAATCCATTGATTGCTTTTCATCTTCCATCCTTCTGTAAACACCATGCTTAGACGGGTGCTTCTCAAGTAAGTCAGCCTTTCTAAGCCTATATGCTATCTGGTGGATTGCGTTTCTATCCAACTGTGTAAGGTTTGGTAAGGATTGAAAAACCTGTGTAAGGTTGAACCAACCTGATGTAAGGGCTACCCATTGACGCACCTCATCCATGAGATTCCGCTCCTTTCTGTATGCCCTCTCCACTGCTGATTTAACTTTTGTCATAGCCTCTGTTTTAGGAAACGGTGGGGAGCATGAATTGGCTATGCGTGCCACTATCTCTTGAGTCTCCGCAAGCTCCATGCCCCCCTTAACCAGGGTATGAGCAACATGAAATATGGTTTGGTCTCTATTGCCTATATTGAAAGCGTCTGACGAATTCATTGAGAAGTTACCAGCATTTACTTGAGCATGATATTTCTGAACTTCGTCTATATATTTTTGTGGTACGGGCGGGAGAGTTACATCACCAATATGAAAATTCTTTAGCCATGTATATTTCTTTCCTTCTGTATTGACAGATGGGGGAGCAGTAATAAGACCGCCATCGCTTTTAGTGTCTATCCCAGGAAGGTCACGGCTTCTTGTTACTAGTTCAGGACAGTATTGAAAATATAAATGTCTGCCCCCAGACGGCGTGATTGCAACTGGACACTTAATGTTGTCAGGCAATATCTTATCTATAATAGTGAAACCCTCGGTAGTATCAATATCTATAACTGTAATACCACTCACCTTGCCTGTTACAATAGCAATCATTGCATCGGGGAAGCGTTCAAACCAATCCTTGACCTCATCTGTGCTTGGCATTTTCTTCTGATATTCCTGCCAATGGATATACGGCTGTTTGTCTGGTTTCTGCGGAATGACTGCAAACTGCATTACCTCGAGGTAATAAAGTGCCTGGTCTAATATTTTTGACACTATCGTTTTTTCCTTTCTGCGTCTAGCATCTTCCAGAAACTCCTAACATCTGTCGGCTGCCCCTCGGAGTCCTTAACTTTATCAACACAAAACTTCTGCGTGCACAGTGGGCAAATGATATCCCTACCATCCAGATTGCCTGTCATTTCTTTTCCACAGACACTGCAACGATAGTTCATGTTATATTGCCCGCTTTAATATCCTTTGCGATCCGTGTATCTTCAGTAACATTTTGAAGACCTTCCATGCTACAGGCACGGCTTTCCAGTGGTGATAGTGAAAACTTGCATCCTCTTTGCCGACCCGCAATAAATGTAATCCCCCTTTAATCTTATTGTCAGGATGCACTTCATCCCATAGGTGCCGATACGCCTCAAGCTGTATAATCATTTCAGGATACACGCCATTACTTGTTTTCCAATCATAAAGTGACAGCTTCCCGTTAATATCAGCTAAACGGTCAGGCGTACCCCCAAAGAAATACTTTTCAGAAACCAGGTGAATTTCCGTCTCCTCAAAACTATGCGGCTCAAAACGGACAAATTTTTTCCATTCCTGGTAATTTCTAAAACTCTGCCTTGCTAATTTAACCAGCTCTTTTGGATAGCTTAAGAGGTCAGGTTTTTGCTTTTTAATATCACACTCAATAAAATAGTGGGCAACCGTCCCAGCCGTAGCCGCCTTCTGTGATGTGTCTCTATAATTTCGACCCTCTGTCCCCTCATTCCAAGCCCAAAACATCAATGCGTCTCTATTCCACCCCAAGTTCCCGATAATTGTTGTTACCCCACAAACCCGTGTGCCGTCTTTAGTTTTATATGGTATGCGTGGCATCCTGTCCCTCCCGTTCTTTGGCTCTTTTATTGCTTTCTTTTTGAAACTTCCAGGCATCAATCATTATTTTATATACTCTAGGAATACTCTTTGGTGGGATTTGATTTGATTTCTCATAACCCTCCTGATTCAAAAGAGCATAATATGTTAAATCACCCAATACACCCTTAATCTTTTGAAAATAGTTCATAAACTCGAATTTATCTATCTTCTTTTCCCCGCCATCTGAAAGTGTGATCGTGATGTTCTTATATGCTTTCTTGCTCTCTTCTTCAGGCTCCTCAGGCACTAATTCAGAAATATCCTTATCTTTATCTGCTGTCTTTTTTTTGGGTGCAGTTTTTTCAGTCTTTTTAGGGGCATCTTTTAAAACCTCTGCCTTGTAAATGATTTCAGATTTACCCTGTGTTTCAGCAACCGTTGAATCTCTTATGTCTTCCATATCCTGAGTGAAAAGATTGGATAATCTCCCAACTGATAGTGCAGCGTCAACTATTGCTCTTTTCTTTGCCATTTTCAGGATGGTGTTTGCAATAGTGTAAATATCCTCATTTAACACCACTGCTTTTTTGTACCATTTTCCACCCTTTCCTTTTACGGATTTAAGTACAAGCTCACCCTTTTTTACCATCTCAATTTGAGCAGGGCTAAGTTGGTTTTCCCAAAGGCTGCGATACCTGTATTTGTTTTCCATGCTATTACAAGAACCCAATCCCTCTGATATTGTCTGGCTTGTTTCAAGTGAGATTAGTTTACACTTGACCACATAATGAAAAAGAGGTCTGTCAAAATCTTCAATTTCTTTTAAGATTTCGTATTCATCATCTAACATTAATAGTTTTACTATTTTCTCTGCACCCGGCTTGAGAAGTGTCGGTTTTTTTGTTCCCGGAATTACTCCATAATCCTTGTCCTCTTCCAATTGAGATTGAACAAGTGCCTGGAAGGCTTTGATTTCTTCTAGCCTCCCCTTTATAAGTTCTGTGTTAATATTTACTACGGAAGAAGTGGTTCCTATTTTTTGAATTGCAGTTTCTTTGTTCTTTGATGTGTCTGTTGGCATTTTACGTCTCCTTTTTTATTAATGGTTCACCAGTTACTTTATCGAATCCATCCATAGGAACATCCCAGTAATCCCTCATTTCATCCCAATCGAATCCGCATTTTTTCTTATATTCATCAAATATCGCCCTATTTCCAGGATCTAACATTTGTTCTGGAGCTACCCTCTCATTACATGCTCTTAATTTCTCCAAAAGATACGAAGGACTTTTATCAATTATTCCTTCGTTGTTAGACATTAAAATTGAAAAAACAACTGCCCCTCTTATATTCATTTTATCTCCTCATCTAATATTTTTATTTCCTTCGCCACTATGGTTTTAAGTCTTCCCGTTATGGTTTTAAATCTTCCCGTATAAATTGTTTGATAGCCCAAAGCCCCAGCTTTTCTATATTGAACCTTCTTTATAACTTCATTCGGTGAACACCAAATTTGAGCATCTTTTAGGTATAAAAAAATATGAAACCCATGGCGATATCTGACAAAATGAGCATTAATAATATATTTTTCATCTTTATATGCATCTTCCCTGTAATCCTTTTCTTTTAACCATACATTGGCCGGTCTTTCTTTATCATCACCCCAAAGCCCCTCCCCAAAAAGTTTTTTATCATAACTGTAAAATACTTTGTATCCAAACCCCGCTCGAATTCCTTTAGGGTATGTTGTTTCAATAATATCCAAACACATTGTCCTCTCCCTAAAATGGAGGCTCTGGTGAACCAGGCCCGTCAATTGGAAGTTCAGGTGGCAGTGCGGTTTCGGATGTTCCTGGTGGTGAAGATACCGAATAATCCCTATTTGAGGCATCGTACTGCTCATGCTTTGCAATCAGCACATCGTAGGCAGGGGCTTTGGGGTGATCACTTTTATTTGGGAATACAAGTATATCGGCATTGCCAAGCCTTCCCTTGAAATATGTTAATCCCGACTGTGTCTTCTGTTCCCAGACACTTGCAATTTTAATCATTGGTTCTCCTTAATCTATCCTTATTGTCATAAATAAAATAAAATTAAATAATGCTAATTTAATCTCATATAGTTTGTATCCAGGATAATAAAAGGTTTTAAATCCCACCCATTCAATAGTCCTCGGCCGATAGAGATTTGAGTTTATTGTCAACTTCCGGAATGGGGTTGATGCCCTGAGAGAAATGTAGATATGCGTGATATGCTCGATTATATCGTTCACGATGTGTTAAGATTAGCAAACAAATATATTCTTGTCAAGTACCTAATCTGAATTATTTATTATTTTTTTCACGTGCATTCTTTTCAATAACATATTCTGCCAGGATTCTACGGATCACCGCACTCCGATTGGGTTCACCCGTACCCTTTGTGAGATACCATTGCCTAGCCAAATCATCAAGCTCTGTAACCAGATTATCTGGCACACGTATTTGTATACTATGTGTTTGTATTGTCTTTGTGGTTGTCATTTATTTCTCCTTTAGACAGGTCTTTTATCGTAATATTTAGTAATTTTGCCATCCTGACTAATAACCGTAAAAGCTGGCGGTGGTGTACCGTAAAACTCTGCCATCGTCTTTAACTCAGCTTTAAAACTTTTCTCCGTTGGACAAACTACTCTAATGACATCACCCTCTGCATAAGTTATAATCTCTTTTTTCTCTGGATGTACCCAAACCCCAAAATACCAAGCATCGTGGTCTGTATCATACTGCTTCCAACCTTTTTTAGAACTACAATACTTAAAATCAAACCTGTATCTGTCACCGTTTAAAATAAAATCTCTTTTTACTAAATTCCCATGCTCATTAATTTCTTTTTTACTCATTTTAAACCTCCTGTATAATTCATACACCAATCACTTAAAGAATCAATAAAAGAAAAACTTTCCCTATACTGATATTCAAAATACCTATCCTTTAATGCTCTTATCTCACCCCCCCCGAAATTCTCACAAACGCCCTCTCTCCTTGCCTTTTATAATTTTATACCAATCGATAAACCAAATAACACAAATAGCAATACAGCCAGCTATTATTATTACCCCAAAAATCATTTTGAAATCTGATATCATTATGTTACCCCCATATAGAAAAACAAGACGGAGTGTCTGCCCAGGCCTGCTTGTGTCAAGCTCGTTGTCCGCTACTCTTCGATACTGGATCGAATACGGTTCGTCACTTGCCTGCATGTATTGTCTTGTTTCGCCGATCTCGGCCTCTAAATATCCCACTCCGCATGACGCTAAAAGTTTTTCGGCTACTTGACTCAACGCTTGGTGCGTCTTGTTTTCCAAGGCTTTCGGCTCTGTTTTCTCTGTCTTGTCTTTCATTCTATTTTCCTATGACAAGGGCAATTAGCCCTTGTTTCTCCTTTTTCCATCCATTTATGCCAATAAACAGGCTTACCAAGTCCATGTTGTTCCTTATTTTTTCTGAAACACATGGGTTTATAAATGTGTTTTTGCCAATCAATATTTTTATAATAAAGATGATAACATCCACATTCGGAACATAAGTCCTTATAATAAAGCATCCATTTATTTTTTGGGGTTGGATAAACTGCATAATTCTTTTTCATTTTATTTTTTCGCCTCTTTGTTTGTAAATTATAGATTATTTACGATACAGTGATTCATGAAGTCCCCATGTCTTTTTGAGTTTGTTTTATATAAATCTTTCCACATAACTTGAGCATACTGTTCTTTTATATACCAGCGTAATTCAATCCCATCCCATTCTTCAGGAAACTGGTCAACCTTTTTAAGAATATCCTTTTTAACATTCCCTACAAGCTCATTAATAAATTTAACTTTTTCTTTTTTAGTCATTATTATACCTCACTATTATAGATTTCCATTAATATTTTTCTTTGACTAAATTCAAATGAAAGTGCTTGCATGTATAACTTATCTTCTTCTGTTAACCCATCAGTTTTTAAATAGATGTGGAAAAGTCCTTTAAAAGCTAGGTCAATTTTTGTGTTTATTTTATCAGCTGACAATTTCCAATATTTTTTATTGCCTTTCATTTTATCAAACTCTAACATTTGCTCTCGAAAATATTTAGGTGTTAAATTTCTATTCATCCTTTCACCTCACTTTTTAAAATCAATTCTGAACCTGTCTTTCTGACTAGGTTTGATCCTCTTCTTACATCCCCTAAGCGTCCCCTGGTAAATAACTTTCTCATAAGCAAATGGGGTAGTAAAGATTTTAATTAGACTTGCCGTTGCTTGTCTTTTCATTCTTTTGCCTCCGGTTAAATTGTTTTGTAAATCATTTTTAATCACTCTACCCCATAAGCTATACCTAAAATATGTGAATGTCAAGTCTTTTCTTTAATTATTTTAAAATAAATTATAACTGTAAACCAACCGAAGTTAATCACCGCAGTTTAGCATTGTAAAACATGATAAGTTATCAGGGATTAAAACTGACATCTTCAACCTGGATGTCAACACCAAAAGATTAAATGAATAATCTAGATAATATAATACTATAGAGTATATCTTATTCTTTATGCATAAGAACTTATGCTTTATTACATAACTTATTAATACATTATAGATTATATCTATAAAGATATAATCTCTTTACTAAGTCTTTTCTATCCCTTTTCTATTTCTTTTCTATGCTATATATTAATACTTATTTAATATATTCTATGTATCATATTAATATTCTTTATATATATAATCTTGTATCTTAATTATATATATATTATATACTATGTTATTACTTGTCTATTAGTACTTATTATTATATTATATTGTATTAAGTTATATGTTTTAAGCATATGTATAAAGAAACATATTACAATAGGCACATGCATCTTTCCTTGAAAATAATTCATACCTCATGCTGCGTCGCATAACATTTATTATGTCAACTCACCCCAAGACAATCACTTAATACGAGGGGGGGTATACCCTATTGACGGGGTGTATATCTATGATATATTCCTACTATATTATTTACACAACAGAATTGAAACATCGTTATATATACTAATATAATAGCTAAGTAATATTTTGTTTTAACTTTGTTATTACAAAAGAGATAGGGCGGATTGCATTTGCTATGATATTGTGGTAATTGAACCTCTGTGTGTCGCAGGAATGTTACACATGTCACATTATTAAATCCTGCATTAGCGATGGTTTTATTATGTTTTTAGGGCAAAAACTGCAATAATGTCTGGTAAATGTCTGGTTAAATATTGGTGTTGTCCGTTTGGGCAACAGGGCGAATACTTGTATTATGCTTTTACAAGTTAATTCGATGTTTTCAGCATTTGTTGAAATGGGGACTATTAGTGAAACGAATACAGGACAGGGTACGGTATTATTAGCACTCAGGGTTGACGTGTTGTGTATTGATGTCAAGTTTTAACGATACTAGTTGACAAGTTTGTATACTTGTAATGAGATTTCGCATGTAAGGTTATGTAAGGAATTGAAGTGGTATTGATTGATTTCTGTAAGGTCTATGTAAGGATTAGATTGTGAGTATGTTCCACGGGTACGATTTTATTGCAAACATTACACCACTTAACATCAGCCCATGTGCCGTCTTCATCCACACAACGCCAATAAGGCACTACTTCATAATCAAACATATCCATTTTGTTTCTCCTTCTCATAAAATACTATATCTCCAGTCGGGCTGTCATCATCTCTTATTATATTCGGATTATTGAGTATATTCTTACCAATAAGCATAAAAGTTAAATCACGATAAGGATAAGCCTCAGCATCAACCCGTTTTATTCTTAGCATTTCTTTTAATTTCGTTTTATTCCCCCTTTTATTTTTTCTTCTATTCGTGCTAACTTTAATAATACTGTAGAAAAACCACAGAATATAGACATCTCAAATCCCAGTAATTTCCATACTCCCTGTAGAATCAATATAATGACAGTAGCGTAAATTATATCGCATAATACTTTCTTCATTTTATTTCCTCAGTTTCCAAGCCTTAATTTCTTTTTTTGTTGCTTCTGGTTCATAGTCATCAGTGTAGTCATGCATCGCATCTTTCCAGCCCCTATCATAGATTATCTTATAGATGCCGTATTGTACTCCCAATATTTTCGCGTGCGTCTTTTTGCTTATTGATTTTTCCTTCACGTTCTTTCCCCTTTCAAAATGGTGTTCCATAAATTCTCTTTGGCTTGGTTTTCCCATTTTATATCTCCCAATCAAAATTGTCTTCCTCATGTCGTTCTAATTCACTTTTTATTTCTTCGTCCATTTCTTCATCTGTAGCCGCCTTCCTTCCCCTCCAGGACTCCCGTCTCTTCTGTGCTGGTTGTGATGCACCTGGGGCGTAGCAAAAGACCTCCCCATATGCAAGGCAGTCCTTGAGGTCATTAAAGCGAAAGTCGGGGTGAAGAAGTAATTGTTCAATCAGCTTCCCTTGATTCCTGAGAAACTTTATTTTACCAATCCTTAATCTGGGGAGTAACCGCTCTGCCCTTATGTTTTTATCTTTATCGGGCACAACTGAAGCTGGATAAATTGGTTTAAACCCATGTTTTTCAGCAGTGAGGCGAAGAACATCCCAAAACCCTCCCTGGGTGGCCGCCAACTCTACACCTATGGCGAGGGGATTCCACTTATCCCTGAATGCATACAAATCTTTAGCGAAGTCATACCAGTCTTCTTTTTCCTGAAAAATATCGAGAACCCACCATGTGTCTGTTTCATCTACGGCTATTACAACCAAAGCACTGAAGGCATTTCTCTTCTTTAAGCCGATGGCTAAATCCACGAGTATAAAAATATTGTACGTCTTTTTAATTAAATCGACATCATTGAGGACATAGTAATTATGGTAAAACATCTCTTCTCTAAACGGGTGTCTATCTGGGGCAATGGGGTTGCATAGATATTCACTGTAATAGATATAGAGGTGTCCGCTTTCCGTAAGCTCCTCTTTTTTCTCTGCGAGTTCTTCGGGTGACATCCACTCTTTCCACAGGGGAACCCCTTCTGGGGTAATGCCGCCAAAAATTCGGCTGTGTACTTTCCTGCGTTTTCGGGTTCTCTCTATGAGGCAATCAGCAGTGATGGGCGTTCCTATCATAACGAGTTTTCCATCTTTTTTGGACAGGGCTGGCTCTACTTCTTTTATGAGCCAGCGTTCGTTTTTATCCACGTTGTTGGGATTTTCAGCAATCTTCATGTCTTCTGGGTCGTCTACGAAAATTAACTGTGGTCGTTGATTGAGGTACTTTATCCCTAAAATCTGCTGTCCGAGACCACGTGCTAGAATTTTACAGTGGATTCCATTCTTATCATTCTTGAGAATAATCTCTTTCTCCCCCCACTTCTCACTTCTTAAATCACCAAAAAATAGGCGGAACAGGCGGTTATACTGACATTCATACTTGATGGTGGCTAATCTTTCTGCGGCGATGTCTTCAGTCAGGGAAACGAAGATAATAAAGCGGTAGCCCTCAAAAACGGCCTTGTGGAA
>Ga0307380_10001334_pt1 | contig 36389 bp, 23 predicted proteins | sample UN3MG_FD_202239 | JGI IMG/M metagenome (GOLD analysis project Ga0307380, IMG submission 202239) | Soil microbial communities from Risofladan, Vaasa, Finland - UN-3 | ecosystem: Environmental > Terrestrial > Soil > Coastal area > Acid sulfate soil | place: Finland: Risofladan, Vaasa | collected...
CCTGGCCGATCGTGCGATGGAAGGGTGAAGCCCGCGATATCTGGGCGGTCCGCGTGCTGCCGACGGAGCCGGGCGGCGTTTGGGCCCGGCCGGTGAGCATGGATCGCATCGACGCCGGCCCGGTCCTGGCGGCGATCGACGCCGAAAACGTCTGGAAGTGGGGCGACCGCGACCGCATCGTTCGCGAGGACGTGGCCATCCGCGCCTTCCGCGGGCAGAATCGCTGCCGTTTCGTCGACGTCGAGTTGCGGCTGACGGCCCTGGTCGACGAGGTGAGCATCGGCGGCCGGCCGGGCGCGGCCTATGGCGGCTTCAATCTCCGCAGCTTTCCGGAGTTCGACCAGCGGAAGATCGACATGCACGTCGAACCGCCGGAAGCCAAGCCGCGCCGGGCGTGGTTCCACCTGACGGGCAAGTTTCCCGGCGGCAAAGGGCCGGCCGGCGTGGCCTTGCTCGAGCACGTGACGAATCCCGACTACCCGAGCTTCCCCGACCCGCAGACCGCCGACCGCGTGCCGGGGCAATACCCGCGCTGGCGAAGCGTCCAGCCGGCCTGGCCCGGCGATCGCGAAGTGGCACTGAAGCGCGGCGAGCCGCTTGTGCTAGACTATCGGCTTTGGATCCACCCCGGACTGAGCGACGAGGCCACGTTGGGGTCGGTCTGGGCGTCCTATGCCCAGCCGCCGGGAGTGCAATGGGAGCAGTAGTAGAACCGCGTTCACGCTCTCGTACCCGGGTCCTGCGTACCCGGGCGAGGCAGAGCCTCGCGTGTAGTGCGTTCCCGGGCAGAGCCCGGGAACGAGGAGACCACCTACCTGTCATCCGCCTTCCAAAAAGGGAGTCCTGCCATGTCCAAGCACGACGAGTACTCTCGACGCCGCTTTCTCGCCCGGACGGCCGCAGCCGGCGTGGCCGTTCCGACGGTGATTTCGCGGAGCGCGCTCTCCGCTCCGGGCAAGCCCGGCGCCAACGACAAGATCCGCCTGGGACTGATCGGGGCCGGCGCCATGGGCAACGGCAACCTGGCCAACTGCGCGAAGTACGACGACGTCGTGGTGGCGGCCGTTTGTGACGTGTGGAAAACGCATCTCGACGGCACGCTCGCGAAGTATGGCAACAAGCCGAAAGGCTATCACGACTATCACGAGCTGCTGGCCGACAAGGACGTCGACGCCGTGATCATCGCCACGCCGCACCAGTGGCACTGCCGGCAGGCGGTCGACGCATGCGAGGCGGGCAAGGATCTCTACATCCAGAAGCCGATGACCCTGCACCTCGCCGAAAGCCGCGTGGTGAAGAACGCCGTGCTCAAGCACAAACGGGTCTGCCAGCTCGGCACGCAGATTCACGCCTCGGAAACCTACCGCCGGGTGGTCGAGTGGGTCCGGTCGGGCAAGCTGGGCAAGATTGCCGTCGCCCGCTGTTTCCTGGTGTCCAACCACGCCCCGGACGGCGAAGGGTTCCCGCCCGACGGCGAACCGCCGGAAGGCCTCGACTGGGATGCTTGGGTCGGCCCCGCGCCGTTCCGCCCGTTCAACCTCAACATCGTCAAGAGCGGCTACGCCCACACGTTGTTTCTCGACTACGGTGGCGGCCGCACCTGCGGCATGAGCGAGCACATTCTCGACTTGCCGTACTGGGCCCTGGGGCTCGGTTTCCCCACGCGCGTAAGCAGCTTCAGCTCGAAGCGGCACGTCAAGGACAACACCGACGCCCCCGACACGCACGAGGTCACCTTCGAGTTCTCCGCGGTAACGCTCACGTGGTCGATGTCACAGGTGAGCAGCTTCGGCTTCAACCTCCAGGACGTGGCCCGCTACACCGCGCACGGGGCCAAAATGGAGGGCGTGCAGCGCCGCCTGGGTTACTTCCTGCACGGCGTGGAAGGAGCGATCTACGGCAACTACACCACGTACCAGGTCGTCCCGCAGACGACCGCGCTGGCCGAGGCCGAGCCGCCGGAGGAGTCGATCCCGCCGTCGCCCGGCCACGAGCGCGAATGGCTCGACTGCATCCGCACGCGCCAACAGCCGAGCTGCGGGGTAGAATACGCGCACAAGCTGAACACGGGCAACATGCTGGCCAACCTGGCGATGAAGGTCGGCCGCGACTTGAACTTCGACCCGAAGACCGAAACCATCATCGGCGACGAGGAAGCCGCCAAGCTGGCCAGACCCGAGTACCGCGATCCCTGGAAGTTCCCCGAGGAGTACCTGTAACCCGGTTCGAGGAGGCAGTCACCGTGTCGAATTCCCATGATCTCACACGTCGCAGCTTCATCGAGAAGGCGACGGCGGCCGGCGCCGCCGGCGCCGCCGCTGCCTACTTCATTCCGGCCGGCGTGCTGGGAAAGGACGCCACCCCCGGGGCCAATGACCGAATCCAGCTTGGGCTGATCGGCGCCGGCGGCATGGGCCGATCCAATCTGGCCAGTTGCGCGAAGCACCCCGACGTCGAGGTCACCGGAATCGCCGAAGTCTGGAAATCGCGCCGCGACGCGGCGGTTGCCAAGTACCAGCGAAGCGCCAAGCCGTACGCCGACTACCGCGAGATGCTCCAGCGGGACGACGTGGACGCGGTGATCATCGCGACTCCGCAACACTGGCATTGTCTCAACGCGGTCCATGCCGCCGAGGCCGGCAAGGACGTCTACTTGCAGAAGCCCATGACGCTGCACGTGGCCGAAAGCATAGCGGTGACACGGGCGGTCGAGAAACACGGGATCATCTGTCAGGTGGGAACACAGATCCACGCCGGCGAGAACTACCGCCGCGTGGTCGAGATGGTCCGCTCCGGGAATCTGGGGAAGATCAGCGTGGCGAGGACCTTCCTCCGCATGAACCAGGGCCCCGAGGGCATCGGCCATCCGGCGGTTTGCGACCCGCCGAAAGAGATCGATTGGAATTCCTGGGTGGGCCCCGCACCGATGAGGCCGTTCACCGAGGCCATTCTCGGCAACGGGCCGGGCGGCGGCTGGAAAAAGATCTCGTACATGGACTATCGAGGCGGTTGGACGTCCGGGATGGCCCCGCACATCCTCGACCTGCCCTACTGGGCGCTGGATCCCGGCTTTCCCAGCGTCACCTTCGCCTCCGGCGGAAAGCACGTCCTCCGCGACGCCGGCGACGCGCCGGACACGCACGAAGTCACCTGGCAATACCCGAACCTGACCATCACCTGGATGATGTCGCTTGTCAGCAAATTCGGGTTCCACTTCCAAGAGCAGCGGGGCGACGACGGAGCCAAATGGCGCGGCGAGCGTTCCGATCCGAATAACATCACGTGGTGGCTGGGAACGTACTTCCACGGCGTCAACGGAACCCTCATCTCCGACTACACCAAACACGACGTCGTCCCGGAGGGCGACCGAATGAAAGACGCCAAGACGCCGGAGAAGTCGATTCCACCCTCGCCGGGCCACGAGCGGGAATGGCTCGATTGTGTCCGGAGTCGCAAGCAGCCTAGCTGCAGCGCAGCGTATCACCACAAAATCGACGTCGCGATCGGATTGGCCAACCTGTCGCTGAAACTCGGCCGCTCGATCCGTTTCGACCCGGCTACGGAATCCATCGTCGATGACGCCGAAGCCGCCAAGGCCGCCCGGCCCGAGTACCGCGACCCCTGGAAGTTCCCAGAAGAGTACCTGTAGGCCGGCCTCGAACGTTCCGCGAACCAACAGGAGAAGTGCAATGATCGGAGTACACACTCGGTCCGCTGGGCTGACATGGGCGGGAATTCTGTTGGGCCTCGTGCTGGCCGCTTCCAACGGGGCGCCGCAGGCACGCGGATCGGACCCGGTGGCTGAGAAGGAGCTGGCTGCCGGACGCGACCCGAGCTTCGCTTCCGTCAGCAGCCACTATCCGGCGATGAAACAGCCGCGCGAGGTGATCGGCGTCAAGGAGCATCGCGACGAGTTCATCATCATGCCCGACGGCCGGGTGAACTTCATGCCGGTGCGAAGCGAGCACTGGCGCGGGCACACGCCGCAGAACTCGGGGCACGCCTTCTTCTCGGTGGGGGCGGCGGACACCTGGCTCGGCAAAGACGGCAGCGGCCTGCTTGCGAAGAAGCGGCTGATGGGCGGATACATGCCCATCGTGATCGCCGACTTCGTGTCCGCGGACGAAGCCGCGACGGGGCTGAAGTGCGAGCAGACCGCCGTGGCGTGGTCCGAGGGCATGAGCCCGGACGAGCCGATTTGGGCCTTCGTCCGGCTGAAGGTCTCGAACCCGGGCGACCGCAGCCGCGACGCGGACCTCGCATGGCACGCGGACTACGGTGTCAAGGAGCAGCGGATAGTCCGTACGGTGGCCTCCTGGAAGTTGAAGTTGGCGCCCGGCGCCGAGCAGACCGTCTACGGAAAGCTGCCGTTTCTCGACGGCTACGAACAAGCCGCGGAGAGCTCCGCCGAGGAGTTCGAGAAGCGTCTGGGCGAGGCGTCCGCTTTCTGGAGGCAACTGCTCAACCGGGGCATCCGGATCAACGTGCCCGAGCAGCGCGTCAACGACGCCTACCGCGCCTGGCTGGCCTACACGTTCCTGAACGTCGACAAGATCGGCGACGCGTACGAGCCGCACGACGGCTCGGGGTTCTACGAGGCCATCTTCGGGATCATGGCGGCCAAGTACTGCAACGCGCTGGGCGTGATGGGCTATCCCGACGAGGCCCGGAAATACCTCGATTCGCTCTCGACGCTCATCTCGCCGGAGGGTCATTTCAGCGTGGCCTTCGGCACGGTGGATACGGGCGTCCTGCTGCTGGTGATGGCGCGCCACTACGAGCTTACCGGCGACCAGTCGTGGCTTCGCCAGGCGGCCCCAAGGATGGTCAAGATGTGCGACTGGATCATCGGCCAGCGTGAGACCGCCAAGGCGGAACAGGAGAAGGACTCCCTGTGCTACGGAATGATCCAGTCCAAGCTCGGCGTGGACAACCGCGGAGTCTACTTCAGCTACGTTACCGACATGGCTCTCTGCGTCGGCATGGAGGAGGCGGCCAAAGCCCTGCGCGCATTCGGCATGAACGACGACGTGGCCCGTATTGAGAAGGAATGCGTTGCCTATCGGCAGGACATCGTCAGATCGATGGATCGGGCCGTAACCGAACACGACGGCATGAAGATCCTGCCGATCATGCCGGATACGCACAAGTACCTGAAGCGTGCCCTCTACACCGCCCACGAGGAGGCTCCTCCCGGCAAAGGCTACACGGGTCACGGCTACTACTCGCTCTTTGCCTGCATGGGCCTGGAAACCGGATTTCTGCCGGCGGCGGACGAGCGTTTTCGCCTGATCACGGAACTGCTCGAACGTCGGAACGGTCTTGAAATGGGCATGTGCGCGTTCGGTGCCAAAGGGGGCATCGACCACGCCTTCACGTACGGATACTGGATGAACTGCCTGGAACGGGGCGAAGTCGAGCGAGCCTTGCTGGGCTTCTACGGCTCACTGGCCTACGGCATGTCGCGGGACACTTGGGCGGGCGTCGAGTGTACCAACATGTCCACCGGCGCTAACGCGGGAACCCTGCCGCACCTTCGCTCGGGAACCCAGCAGTTGCGGCTGTTGCGAAACATGCTGGTTCGCGAGGAAGGCGATCGGCTGGTTCTTGCCCAGGCCGCGCCGCAACACTGGCTGGCCGACGGCAAGCAGGTGGCCGTGCTCGACGCGCCGACCCGCTTCGGCAAGGTGAGCTACACGATCGACTCGCACGCCGACGGGGGACGGATCGCCGTGAAGCTCGACCCGCCGAAACGGACGCCGCCGGAGGCCATCGTGCTCCACCTGCGGCATCCCGAAGGGGCAAAGATCAAGGGCGTCTCGGTCGACGGCAAGCCGGCGGCTCAGTTCGGCGACGGGGCCATCATCCTGGAAGGGCTCGTCCGGCCGGCAACGATCGAAGTCCGCTACCGTTGACCGGATGAGAAGCCGAGACGTCGCTCGCGCGGCAACAAGCGGATCGGAGCCTCGAGGGATACCCGCGATGACCTTGGATGCGATCGACTGGACGATCATCGTCGGATTCCTCGTGGTCACGCTGGCCGTGGGCCTGGCGGTGACGAAGCGCGCCGGGCGGAGCTCGGCCGATTTCTTTCTGGCCGGGCGCGGAATGCCCTGGTGGCTTCTGGGGATGTCGATGGTGGCCACCACGTTCTCCGCCGGCACGCCCAACTTCGTCACCGACGTCGTCCGCCAGCAGGGCGTGGCCGGCAACTGGATCTGGTGGGCGTTCCTTCTGACGGGCATGATGACCGTGTTCGTCTACGCCAAGCTCTGGCGGCGGTCGGGCGTGATGACCGACATCGAGTTCTACGAGCTCCGCTACAGCGGCCGGCCGGCGGCCTTCCTGCGGGGATTCCGCGCCCTGTACCTGGGCGTCCTGTTCAACGTGATCGTGCTCGCCTCGGCCAACCTGGCGGCGATCAAGATCGCCGGGGCCATGATCGGGACCACCCCGATTCAAACCATCCTGGTCGCCGGCCTGGTGACCGCGATCTACAGCATGCTGGGCGGGCTGACCGGCGTGCTGATCACCGACTTTTTGCTGTTCGTCATCTCCATGGGCGGGGCCATCGCCGCCGCGGTCTATCTCTTGAACCTGGACTGCGTGGGGGGACTGAGTTCGCTGCTCGCGCACGACGCCGTCCGCGCCAAGCTCTCGATGTTCCCCGACTGGCACGATCCCGAGCTGGTGGTGTCCGTCTTCGCAATCCCCCTGGCCGTGCAGTGGTGGAGCGTCTGGTATCCCGGCGCCGAGCCGGGTGGGGGCGGCTACATCGCCCAACGCATGCTGGCTGCCAAGAACGAGCTGCACGCCACCGGGGCGACCTTGCTGTTCAACGTGGCCCACTACGCCCTGCGGCCGTGGCCGTGGATCCTGGTCGCGTTCTGCTCGATCATTGTCTTCCCCGATTTGGAGTCGCTCCGGGCGGCGTTTCCCCACATGCCCGAGGGCGTGATCAAACACGACCTGGCCTATCCGGCGATGATGACGCTGTTGCCGAGCGGGCTGCGAGGGCTGGTGCTGGCCTCGCTGATGGCGGCCTTCATGTCGACCCTCTCGACGCACCTCAACTGGGGCTCGTCCTACCTGGTCAACGACTTCTACAAGCGGTTCGTCCGACCGGGGGCGTCGGAGAAGGAGCTGGTGCTGGCCGGACGGATCTCGACCCTGCTGACCATGGTGGCCGCCGCCTTGGCGGGGCTGGCCCTGAGCAATGCCCTCCAGGTGTTTCGCATCCTGTTGCAGGTGGGGGCGGGCACGGGGCTGCTATTCCTCCTCCGCTGGTTCTGGTGGCGGATCAACGCCTTTAGCGAGATCGCTGCCATGATCGTCTCGTTCCTCGTGGCCGTCTCGCTGGAGTTCTTCGGGCCCGAAGACCTGCCAAGCTGGGCCAAGATCGTCGTCGGTGTGGGCATCACCACGATCGCGTGGCTCGTGGTCACGCTCGTGACCCGGCCGACCGAGGAAGCGACGCTGCGGCGGTTCTGCGAGCTGGTCCGCCCCGGCGGCCCCGGCTGGGCAGCCGTCCTCCGCCGCGCCGCGGCCGAGGGCCGACTGGTCGAGGAAGCACGCCAGCGCTGGAACGTGCCCATGGAAATCGTCTGCATGCTGATCGGCTCGGCGGCGGTCTACAGCGTACTGATCGCCACCGGCTACTGGATCTACGGCAATTGGCTGCCCGCTTCCGTGTTGACCGCCGTGGCGGCCGGTTGCACGGCGATTCTGATCGCTACTTGGAAACGGGTGAACGTGAGCTAGCGAGGCTGCACCCCAGACTAACGAGCAGTTTTTCGGAAAATTGACTCACCTGTACGCGTTCCAGGGTACCAAGAGACTGAGAAGTGGATGCCGAAACCAGTCGGCTTCAGCCGACTCGCGCCCGATACGAAACAGCGCTCGCCGACTGTCCCTTGCTGACTGTCCCTTGCCCGACATCTGCGAAGTGAGAGACCCAAAGAGGCTCTGTAGTCCTGAGCGGGACAAGGAAAAGGCCGGAGCAGCTTGCGGGGGCACGATTCCAGGTATCGGAGCCGAGAAATCGGGGCCGCAGGGGAGAAAACGGAAGAGGATTGCCCACGCGCTGGCCACGTGGGAGGGCGCCGTGCTAGAATGGCGTCGCCGGTCGGCGTGGACCGGGTCGGGGTTGATTCCGAATCGGAGATCCAAGCTGAAGCGGAGCAACATCATGGAAACGAGGTCGAGTCTTAGCCGTCGGAGCTTTCTGAAGCGTAGTGCCGCGATGGGAGCGGCGTTGGCCGCGCCGATCGTGGTGCCGGGATACGCCCTGGGCAAGGGCGCGACGGCGCCGAGCGAGCGGATCACGTTGGGGGTGACCGGATACGGCGGGCGCTGCGGGGCGATTTTGCCCCACTTCATGATGTTCGACGACGTGCAGTGCATCGCCGTGTCGGACTGCCGGGCCGACCGGCTCGCCAAGGCCAAGAAGGTCGTCGACGACCATAATGGAAACCAGGACTGCGCGACCTATGCCGACTTTCGCGAGCTATTGGCCCGCCCCGAGCTCGACGCCGTGCTCATCGCCACGGGCGACCGCTGGCACACGCCGCTCTCGATCTGGGCCGCCAAGGCGGGCAAGGACGTCTACTGCGAGAAGCCCGTCTCGCTGGCCATCGGCGAGAGCCGCGCCATGGCCGACACGATGGCCCGCTACGGCACCGTCTACCAGGCGGGCCACCAGCGCCGCTCGGTCGGCTCCTACCGCTTCCAGATCGAGTCGGCCCGCAAGGGCTTGATCGGCAAGGTCCACACGGTCATTTGCCAGGTGTGGGAAGGGCCGACCGTCGCGCTCGACAAGCCGCGCCCCGTGCCCGAGGGCTTCAACTACGACATGTGGCTCGGCCCCACGGCCTGGCACCCGTACACGCAGGCCCGGGTGAACGGGTGGAACTACTTCTGGGATACGGGGGCGGGGCCGATCATCGGCATGGGCTGCCACTACACCGACATCGCCCAGTGGGGCCTCCAGCGCGACGACACGGGCCCCGTCACCTATGAGGGCACGGCGACGTGGAAGCGCGACGCCTTCAGCGACACGCCCGTCACCGCCGACTGCACGTGTACCTACGCCGACGGCGTGAAGGTCGTGATCCGTTCCAGCGGTGCGTTCGCCGACCGGTACATCCGGTTCGTCGGCTCCGAGGGCTGGATTCAGGTGGACGACCAGACCGACGCGGTGACCGCCGAGCCCAAGTCGATCCTGCTCGAAAGGAGCATCTCCGCCCAAGGGTGGGCGGAAACCGGCGACCACGTGCGCAACTGGCTCGACTCGATCAAGTCCCGCAAACGGACCGTCTGCCACCCCGAGAGTGCCCACCGCGCCACCACCATCTGCCACGCCGCGAACATCGGCCTCCGCCTGGGCCGCTCGCTGAAGTGGGACCCGCAGGCCGAGCGATTCGTCGACGACGACCAGGCCAACCGGATGCTCTTGCGGGCGATGCGTCCGCCCTGGACCCTGTGACCGAGAGTTCGAGAGGAAAGCGTCGGGCCCGGGGGCGGTTTCCGGGTCTCCGCCTCGACGGCACGCTCCGTACGAATTGGGTGGCACGCCCTTCGCTGCGCTTGAGGGACGTGCCATCCTGACCGGCGCGAGGTGATTGCTCGCGGGCGGGCTCGAAACGCGTTACCAGCCGCACCCGGGCGGAACGGTTGGCCCTCGGTTCCTGCGGGATCCGGTCAGAGGACCCACGGCTCCCGCATCGGGCGCGAGAGCATCCGGTTGACCTCTTCGTCGTCCGGGCTCCGCTCGGCCACCGGGTCCCAGGTGAACTTGCGCTTGAGGATTTGGGCGATGTTGCCCAGGATGCACAGGCTGGCGGTGCTATGGCCGACTTCCACCGGCTCGATCGGATCCTGCCGGCTCTTGACGGCGTCGAGGAAGTTGCGGACGTGATCCGCGTCGATGTGCTTGCGCACGTTCTCCTCGCGGGCCGGATTGCTCCGCGGCAGGTGGATCTCGTTCGGTCCGATCACCGAGTCCTTGAGGTTCTCGGGGAACGTCTTCATGGAGCCGCCGAGGGAGACCTCCAGCCGGCCTTCGGTCCCCTCGAACTTGGTCGTCGAAGGCTGGCGCGTCTCGCAGATCAGCTCGATGCCGTTGGCGTATCGGGCGCGGAAGGCCGTTTTTGTGGCCGCGGTGAACAGGCTCCCCTTCGGCGGGAACTCGGAGCCGTTGTCTTCGAATTCGACCGGCGTGGTGCCGTCCATGCCGAGGCCCCATTGGGCGACGTCGTTGGTGTGGGCGCCGAAGTTGGCCGTTTGCCCGTTGGAATAGTCGAGGATGTATCGCCAGCGGTGGAAGCACCGCTCGACATGATAGGGCGCCTCGGGGGCCGGACCGAGCCAGAAGTCGTAGTCGAAGCCCTCGGGGACGGGCATGGACCGCCAGCCGGGGCCGGGCCCTTCAAAGCTGTTGGGGTCGACCCACGTGCGCACCAGGCGAATCTCGCCCAGACGCCCGTTGCGCACCAGCTCGCACGCCCGCCGCACGCCCGGACAGGAGCGGAACTGAGCGCCCGTCTGGAAGACGCGCTGGTACTCGCGCACCGCCTTGACCATCTGTCGGCCCTGGTGAATCGTCAGCGCCAGCGGCTTCTCGCAATAGACGTCCTTGCCCGATCGCATGGCCGCAATGGCGATCAGCGCGTGCCAATGATCGGGGACGACGATGGCCACCGCGTCGATATCCGGCCGGACCAGCAGCTCGCGGAAGTCATTGTAGACGTCGCAGCCCTGGAATTGGCCGCTCGCCGTCTTTTCGGCGTAGTGCTCGTTGACCCACTGCCGCGCGGTCTCTCGCCCGAGGACCTGGTCGGGGTAGTAGTATCCGACGCCGCGCCGGTTCACGTCGCAGACGGCCAGCATCTGCACGTCGTCGTGGACCAGAAACGACGGCACGATCCGCTGGCTCTGGTGCCCGCAGCCGATGAGGCCCACGTGGATCCGGTTGCTCGGCGCGTTGGCCCCCAACACGCTCGCCGGCACGAGGGCGGGAGCGCAGCAGGCGCCGGCGGCCGCGCCCACGGTCTTGAGGAAGCGGCGGCGGGTGGTCGCCGCGGGGCGAGCGGTGATGGCGGGGCGACGTTGCGTCGCACGGTTCGGGGCATGCATGGAGGGGCTCCTTGGCAGAAGCGTGGTCGCGGCGGCAAAAAGCGAGAAACAGGGAAACCGTCCTTCCTCGCCCGGCTGCTGGGCGGGTCCAATTCGAGAACGGCGAAAGGGTTACTTCTCAAACTGAAGGCCCACGAGCTGTGTGCCACTGCTTTCCCGCAAGAACACCGTGCCTGGCGGAGTCGTTGCACTGCTTGCGGGTTTCCCGAACAACGACGGTATCCGGCAAGCAGTGCCGTGCTGCAAATCCGGCGTTTTCAGGCAATTCCGCAAGCAGTGGCACACGCAGGGCCTTCATCCGCTTTCAGTTTGAGTTACTTCTCTCGTATCAGGAATACCCGGTCGACGTAGACGGCGGCGACCTCGCCCGGCTCGCGTACGACGGGCGCCGCCCAGGCGTACGTCAGCTCGCCCAAGGCGTGGACGCCCAAGTCGATCAGCCGGTACTCTTGGCCGCGAATCGCTTCGACCGGCACCGATTTGGTGACGACGCTGCGCCGGGCCTCGTCGTCGTAGACCCCGACGGTCATCGCCGCGCCCTCGTCGGTGCTCGCGTCGCAGCGCACGCGCAGGCACACGCGCCAGCGACTGCCGTCGGTCACGCCGTAATCGCCCAGCGGGTAGCTGTGACACGCCCAAATGTGGTGCGTGTTGGGCATGCGCCGCGTGAGACCGTTCGAGGCCGCGTCGTCCTTCTCAATCCGGTACAGGTTCGGCCGGTCCCGGGGGATGTAGTCGGCCTCCTGAAGGTCGATCCAATCCTCCTTCGCCAGCCCCCGGCACGGCTCGGGCGTGTCGCCGGGCGGGGTGCGTCTCTTCAAAACGAAGGAGAAGTCGTCGCCGTAGTCTTCCGGCACCCGGTGACCTTGCCGATACTCTCCGGCGTTGTACTTCTCGAGAAGCTCGCGAAACTCCAACAGGGCGGCTTCCGGGTCCTCGGGTCCGAGAAACTCTACGCCGGTGCGCCGGGCTTCGCGCCGGAGCGAATCGTAGCGGCGCAGCCAGACGTGGTCGAGCGGCAAGCGCTCGCGGCGCACGCGCTCGGCCAGCACGGGATCGTCGGCCACGGCGGCGGCCGCCTGGTCGAACAGCGTCGCGGCGCGATTCAGGTCGGCCAGGGTCAGCCATCCTCGCGTGTCGCTCATGAAGCATCGGATGGGGATGCCCGCGCGGCGCCCCGCGACGCTCATCAGGTGGATGTACTCGACGAGGAACGGCGCCGCCGCTTCGTAGTAGCCGTGCATGAACTCGTCGAAGAGGTGCTTCTCGTCGGCGTCGGGGTTCCACAGCAGGTGGGCCAGGTACCACGCCCTGAGCCGCACGAAATCGCCGACGCGGCACCCGCTGTCGCCCTGCTCGAAGACGCCGATCGCGCCGTGGTCGACGAAATATCGAAGGTTCGGTGCCAGGACGTGGAAGTTGGGATGCGGCACGAGATAGGCCCGGAAGTTGGTCACGTAGTCCCAGATGTAGAGCTGCGGGGAGACGCGGGCCCAGGCTTCCAGGTCGCCGCGAAACGCCACGTTGGCGTCGTCGGTCCCCTCGGCCAGGGTCTCGACGAACGAGCACTCGATCGAGCAGAGCCGGATCACGACGTTGTGCCGCGGGCGCACGTGCTTGGGCGGCTTGCGCGTGTACTGGTAGGCCAGCGTCTCGATCAGCACGTCGGGGAACTCCTTCTCCACTTCTTCGGCGACCGCGTTGACGAAGTGGATCAGCGTGCCGGCGTGCGACTCTTCGTGCTCGTCGATCGCCTTGCACTTGTCGCACTCGCAGTAGCCGTGCCAGTCGTTCTGGCTGATCGAGATCATCGTCGCGCCCGGGTTCGCCCGAAGCCGCTCCTTGACCACGCGGACCATTTCCCGGCGCATTTCCTCATTGGTCAGGCACAATTGCGAGCGTTCCTTCTTGCGCTCGCCGCCAGTGAGGCTGTACCAGTCGGGGTGCTCGTCGAAATACTTGTCGACCGGCAGCAGGCCGTTGATCTGGTAGAACGTGTGGACCCAGCCGACGAGCCCGTTCGGCCCGCCGTACTCCGGGGGAATCGTGTAGTGGTCGTGCCCGTTGAGCCGCAGCCGGGCGGAAAAGACGCCCATGGCCCGCTGCTCGTCTTCGGTGACCAGGGAATGATCCGTGAAGCAGCCGTCGGAAAGCTCCAGGTAGCGGGTCGCGCGATCAGCCAGCTTCGGGGCGTAGGCGACGTCGAGCGGCGGCACGGTGAGCGTCGGCCGGTTGGGGATGCGGGCTTCGGTTTGCGTCCACCAGCGAACGCCGACCGTGTCCTCCAGAAAGGTGTACACGGCGTACAGCGTGCCGCGGCGCGGATGGCCCGCCAGCACCAGGTCTCGCGCCGCCGTCTTGATGCGGATGGCGTCGGGCGCCAGCTTGGCCGGATCGAATCCGGGGAGCAGTTTCCGCGTCAGGGGCCCGTCGCCCACCACGACACGGGGCGCGCCCGCGGGCGCCTCGGCCTCGCACACGACGGGCAGGGCCGCGCCGGTCACCTTGGCCAGGTGCTCGTGCAGTTCGCGGGCGGCCGTGCGCTCGACCGGCGCGGCCTCGTTCGGGACGACGATCACGTAGTCGCTCTTGCCGTCACGACTGAGCGTCAGCTCCTGGCCGAAGGACGTCGTGGCCGCCGAGAGCAACAAGAGGCCGAAGCAACGGATCACCATACTCATTTCCCTGGAGGGGGTTCGGACGGCGCGTCGAGCGGCAGCAGCTCGAAGCGGCGAATGTAGATCTCGGCCAGCTCGGTTTGCAGCAGGATCTTGCCCGACGACGGCACCGACTCGAAGCCCTCGCTGGCCAGCACGCCGTTGACCCGGTAGACGATGTGGCCGCCGTCGCACGTGACGTCCAGGCGGGTCCACTCTTGCCCGGGGCTGTCGACGTCGCGCTTGCCGCGGAAGCCGATCGCGTCGGTCCAATCGGGGTCGCGCCCGAACCAGTTGATCCGGCCGGAGGGAAACGTCTTGCGTGGGGCGCCCTTCTGCCAGACCGTCTCGCCGTCGCGGTCGCGGGTGACTTCGGCGGTCAGCGAGGCCGGGATGACGCTGTCGTCGGCCCGCTTGCCCGGCAACACCAACAGGTCGCCAGTGCCCCCTTCGATGATCTGCGCCTCGATTCCGGCCATGAACGTGTTGTGGAAGCTGCCGTCGGGGTCCTGGCAGTGGACGATCACGCCCGAGTCGCGGGCCCGCGTCTCGCGTTTGCCCCACGTCTTGGTGCCCCAGCGATACTCGACCACGAGGTGATAGTCCCGATAGGCGTCCTTCGTGCAGAGGTACCCCAGGCCGTCGCCCGAGATCCGCAGCATCCCGTCCGCCACGGTGAAAATCTTGCGAGGGTCCTCGTACTTGGCGTCCTGGAGCCAGGTGTAGAACCCGGTGAGGTCCTTGCCGTTGAACACCCGAATCGGGCTCTCGGGGCGGATCGGCGGATCGCCCTCCGCCGCCCGCGCGCCGGTCGACGTCGCGAGAACGACGACCACGACAAGCAAGAAGCTCCCGATCACGGCGCCGACGCCACCAACACTACGCTGCATGATCTCCTCCTCGTTGTGACCCAACGTGTCTCGCCTTCTCCGCGTCTCGCGACTGCGCGACATGGCGGCGACGTCACCCCAGCATATCCAAGCCGAACGGCCGAGTCAAACAGCTTCGGAGGTCCGCCGCAGGGCGGTTCTTGGCAAGGCGGCAGAGCGACAAAACGGCAGCCAGGGGGCCTGCAACGCTTGAACCTCGGCTCGCTGGACATTGCGCTCTTCGCATGAGAGACTTGGGGACAGTGCATCCAAGAGGAAGGCTGACTCCGCTCGAAAGCTTCGCACTCGGGAGACCCGCGCGTGAACATCCAACGACTGACCTGGACGTGCTTGTTGATGGCTGCCCCGATCCTCGCCGTCGGGGGCGAAGCGCCAGCGCCCTGCCCGATCGCTCCGTGTCCCAAGCAGTACCACGACTCGGGCGTCACCGCGACGCTCCAGCCCGCCGGCGCCGCGGCAATCGTCATCGGCGCGAAGGCGACCGAGCCCGAGCGATACGCGGCCGAGTCTCTGCAAAGCCAAATCGAGCGGCGCTTCAAGCGAACGCTGCCGATCCATGCGGAAACCGACGTGCCGGCTACGGTCAACCAACGGTTTCTCTTGGGGCAGATCGAGACGAGCACGCGGCTCGAGGCGCTCTGCCGGCAACACGAGATCGATCTGAGCGGCGAATCGCCCGGCGACGACGGGTTCGTCATCCGCTGCCTCGACGACGGGCCGCGCCAGGTGATCCTGATCGGCGGGAGCAACCCGCGGGGCGTGATCTATGGGCAGAACGCGCTTTTCGACCTGCTCCGGCAGGAAGGCGATCGCGTCGTGTTTCCCGTCGTGTCGGTCCGCGACTGGCCAAGCATCGCCTGGCGCGGCCGCCCCCATTCGGTGCTCGAGCAGCATCTCGTGCCCGGGGCACTGGACGCCTACCTCCGCTCGCGGATCAACTTCACCGACGTGCGCGACGATCCGGACGTGGAGCCGACGATCATCTTCCCGGCGCGCAAGGCCTCGATGGGATTTCCCGCGGGCAGGGCGCTCGACGAGCCGCCGATTCGCCGGATGATCCGCGAGTCGCACCGCCGCGGCCTGTTCGTCTACGGCACCGTCTCGTGCGGCGTGAAGAAGGAACGGGTCGACGACGTGATCGAGACGTTCCAGGAGCTGATCGCGCTGGGAGTCGACGGGCTGTGGATCTCGTTCGACGACGTGGGCGCCGGCGACAGTGCCCCCGAGGTGATCCGGCGCGTGGTGAAGCTCGGTGCCGAGCACGGCATGACGGGCCGCAAGATCGCCATCACGCCGCCGCTCAAGGAGTACCAGACGATCGACATGGAGTTCAACCACAAGGCGGCCGGCGAGTGGGGCCTGGCCGACGCCCAGTGGATGTTCACCCGCGTCCCCTGCACCGACGACGCGGCCACCGCCCGGCGGATCGGCATCCGGGGCCTGCCTGGATGGTGGCACAACCTGGTGAACTTCCGCGGCGGCTTTTTGCACAACGGGGGCGTGGGGTGTTCGCTTCGGGCCGACGGCAAGCCGGGCTACCTCAACATGCAGCCGTTGAGCATGGGCTGGCACAACCCGCAGTACGACGAAATCCGCGATGCCGAGAACAACACCCGCTGCGCCCTCCTCTGGGGCATCGTCGGCGGCTGGCCCGAGGAATACCAGGTCGGCGCCCTGGGGCTCTGGGCGTGGGACCCCGCCCGGCACGACTGGCTGCGGACCCGAGAGGCCGTCTACCGGCTGGTCTACGGGCCGTCGATGGTCGAGACGGCAGGCACGTTCGACGACCGCTTGTCGGCGCTCAAGGACCTGTTCGAGCTTCCGCCCTGGCGATTCTGGCCCAACAAAGGCTGGCCCTGCCGATTGAAGAACGTGGAGAGCCGGGCGCAGGCGACGGCCCTCCTCGACCAGTTGGAGCGACTTCTGGCCGCGCTTCGACGCAAGGCGCCGGACGAAACGGCGATCGACCCGGCCCGGCTCGAATCGGTCTATCTCGAGCCGATCGAGGCCACGCTGGCCTACGCCCGGAAAATTGCCCTGCTCGAATACCCGGAGTATTCGCTCGCCGACTTCGAGCGGACGATGATGGGGCTGATCGACGCCGGGAAGCTCGACGAGGCGGAGCGGCTTTTGGACGAGAGTCGCGACCGAATCGAGCCGCAGTTGGCGCGGATCGAGGAGACCCTGGCCGAGCTGAAGGGGATCGACCAGTACGTCGCCTTCTGGAACGACCAGCTCGCCGGCATGGACCGGTGGAAAGAGCGCGCGGCCCGGCGGCGCGTCGACATGACGAAGCGATTCGAGAAGCTGATCGGCGGTGACGTGGCCAGCCTGTTCCCGTACAAGGACGAGGTCACCGGCGGCGATCTCGACGCTTTGTTTGCCCCACTGGCCAAGCGGCCGGCCGGCAACACGCTGGCCGAGCTGGGAGCCGCCGATTGGCTGCGAGAGCCGTGCCGCTTCTCGGGCGAGTTCTGCGCGGGCCCGTTTGCGTGGAAAGGGCAGCCGCTCGTGGCCATCGCCTATCCGCGGCGTGTGCCCTCGCGGATCGACGACGCGGCCGAGGTGGACGCCGAGGTAGCCGTGCCGGAGTACCGCGGGCGGCTCATGCTCGACGCCTTCGTGAACGATACCCGGCTGGAGAACCGCTATCCGAAATACCGCTACATGCAGCTCTGGGCCAACGACCGCCTGGTGTGGGAAGAGGACGTCGCCCCGACGCGGGCCGGAAAAGAGTGGATTTCGTTGGACGTGACGGAGCCGGCCGGGCCGGGTACGACGCTGAAGCTCCGCTTCCGGGTCGTGGACAAACGGGGCGTCGGCGACCACCTCACGGTAACCTTCCTGGGACCGGTTCTCCTGCGCGCCCTCGCCGAATGAAGCTGCGACGCGAAGCGGGACCGAATGACTATTCCCGGGTGGTGAAAGGGTGGCACGGGCATCTTGCCCGTGCACTGGCGAGACGCCAGTGGCACCCAGCCGTGCGACCTTTCTCACGTCCCGCTCAAGTGACCGCAGGCGGTGCCTGCCGGGGGATCAGCGCGGCATGGTTCACTCCTGCAACAGCCGGTAGCCCCGCGGCGGTACGGAGCCGCCTGCCGCGAGCGGATAAGGGCGTTCCCCATAGTTGACCAGCACCCGCTCGCCGTTGCCGTAGACGGTCTCGAAGACTTCTTCCGCTACCTGACGGTGGCCTTCGAGGAACTCCATCTGGAGGTGATGGAGCCGCTCGACGTCGTCGTAGACGCGGCGGAGCTGGGCCACGGTCTGCTTCAGACCCTCCGGGTCGTCGTAGCGGTAGTCGCGTTGGCCCAGCCAGTTCCTGGTCTCGTCGAGCAGGAAGTGGCCGTAGAAGTAGGCCAGCGGCAGGCCGCCGTACTCGAGGTTCCGCAAGTAGCCGGTTTCGCCCGGCTGGCTGTTCACCATCTCGGTCGAGAGGTTGTAGAGGAGCACGCCGTGGTAGACCGCCTCGTAGAGCGGCACGCGCACGTCGACGTAAGGCTTCTTCACGAGCGGCGACCACTTGTCGCAATCGACGTACAACAGCCGGTCGAGCGCGCCGGCGGCGAAGTCGAGCGAGCCCTCGGACTGAACGCCCCCGAAATGCTCGCGTGCCAGGGCCAAGATGCGCGTGGCCGCTTCGGCGTCCTGCCGGCGGGTTTGGGGATGCCGCGGATCGTAGCAGGGCGAAGGGCCGATCATGGAGAGCACGTCGGAATAGTGCAGCCCCCGGAAGCCGAGGTCGCGGATCTTCGGCACGTCGCGCCGGGCGAACAGATCATGGGCCCTCGTCAGGCAGATGTTGTAGCTCTGCCCGCCACCCCAAGCGCCACCTTTCTCTAACTGACCGGCCGCGTCCTTGCGGACGTAGTCTTCGCTCCAGTCCTCCGAAATCCGATAGGCCCCGTAGTAGCAGTCGTGGGCCACCATTTGGTAGCCGAGCGATTGTCCGTGCTGAATCGTGGCGCGAAGCTCCGCCTCGCCGCCCAGCGCCGGCTCGACCGGAAAGATCTGCGGATAGCGCCCGTCGTGGCCGCCACGGTTCCAGCCGACGAGGCAGAATTCGGCGCGCGTGATGCCTTGCCGATGGAACTCGTCGAGGACGTCGCGTACGCGGGCGAAGTCGCAGAACACCCGCATCGGCGGCTCGTTCTCCGGCGTCTGCTCGGTGATCTCGTAAGGCACGGGCTTCACGCCCAGGCGGATGCGCACCTCGATCGCCTTTGCCGAATAGGCCAACTCGGGCGACGCGGCCGCACGCTCGCGCAACGGCCGAATGCCGCGCCGCGCGGAGTTGTATTGGCGGTAGCGCTTCGCCACGCCCAGCCAGGTCGCCTCGGCCGCGGGCAGGAAGTGGTACTCGACCGTCACGTCGTCGGGCAGCCGGGCTTCCTGCCGGAAGGAACGCAGGGTGAACGCGGGGTCGACGGCGTATTCCTGCTCTGGGCCCTGATTGACACTGACGCAGAATCGGGCGTCGAATTGGCCGCTGGTGACGATGCCGGCCAGGCCGCTATCGCCGCGAACCAGGCCGAACAGCGGCATCGGGCAGGCGCAAATGCTTTGATACACCTTTACCCAGTGCTCGGCCGGCGATTTGTCGCGAAAACGGCAGAGCGCGCCCGACTGTTGGGCGATCACCAGGTACCCCTCCTCGCCTTCGCTCGCCGCGCCGAAACGGGGCAACAGGCGGAGCGTCTTCAGCCGTGCGTCGCCGCTTTCGGAAATCGCGTCGGCGGGCGCGCTCGCCGTCAGCACGTCGCCTTTCGCGGTGAAGTCGAGCCGCAGATCGAAGCCCAGCTCGGCCTGCCGGCACGCCACTTCGCAGCCCGTGGCAAGCGGTCGGCGCTCGATCGTCCAGCCGCCGGCCGGGCCCAATCGCAGCGAATGCTCGGCGCCGGTCGCGTCCCAATAGGTGATCTCGGCGAGCGTCTCGCCTTGCCAGGCCGTCGCGCTTTTCTCGCGCTCGACGGTCAGGCGCCCGGCGTCCGCTTGAACGTCCCACTTCAAGCACGGCTCATCTTCCGCCGAAGCCGGCCTGAACGAAGCCGAGGCGAACGCAACCGCCAGCGCCGTCCATTTCAGCCGAGTGGCCCAGCCTGCAAAATGACGAAGCGACATGGAAGCTCCTTGATGATGGTTGCGGGGTGTCGAGAGCGGGTCGTCAATACAGCGTCGCGTTCGTCGGCATCGTGAGCCGCTGGCGCGATAGGCACTTCGCCCCGTTCTCGTTTCCGTAAATCCAAACGGCCGTGCCGGGGACCGTCGAGACGACGAGATCGGGGCGGCCGTTGCCGGTCACGTCGGCCAGGTGGATCATGTAACGAAGCGTGCCGGTGTTATCTTCTCCCAAAGCGCCGTCCGGCATGGGCGTTTCAAAGCGTGCCCGCTTCTGTCCCTTTGCGTCGAGCAGCGCCCGGGTTTGCCCGCAGAAGATGAGGTCCTCGCCGGTGCCGAGCCAATCGACCAACCGGTGCTGCCGGCTCCGCATCGTCATGTAGCGGCCCACGAGGGAGCCGCCTTCGTCGAGGACCAGTAGCGGCGATTTACCCCAGGGCTGATGGGCAATGTCGACCACGATCTCTCGTCCCGGCAGTTCCTTGTCGAGCTCGCCGAAGAAGACTGACTCGAAGTGCAGGCCCGTCACGCTCCAGAGCACGCGGCCGTTGCCATCGAGCAGGTCCATGCGATTACCGCCGCAGTGGGTGAGCAGGAGCCGCTTGGCTTCGGGCCGGTCGCCGTCTCGGAAAAGGCGAATCGCGTCGGCGTGGCCGCCGCGGCAGATCGCGTCGGGGAGTCGCCAGCGGAGCGAGCCGTCGTGATTCAGCGCGGCGAACCCGGCGATGATTTCATCGCGCCCGTCGCCGTCGAGGTCGATCGGGAAGGGCTGGTGCGACGTCCGATAGCCGCCCGGCTTCTCGACCGTCCAGAGGAGCTTGCCGTCGGCGTGGTAGGCCCAGATCTGCCCGTAGCGGGTCTTGACCAGCACGTCGGTCGCGCGGTCGCCGCCCGAGACGTTCGAGAACGTGATGCAATCCGAGGCATTCTCGGGTATCTCGAAATGGCGCAGCTCCCGTCCCGTGGCCCCGTCGAGCACGACCACGCGACGGTCGGCCGCCACCACGACCTCGTTGCGCCCGTCGCCGCCGAGGTCGTGAATTTGGCAGGCGACGTCGTGGGTGATGGCGTTGCGAGCGCTCGGATCGCCCCAATTCCAGAGCACCGAGCCGTCGAGCCGATGGGCGACCACCGACGACGTGTAGTGGACGTCGCGGGCCGGCACGCCGTTTCTGGCGCTGACGATCTCGGCAACGCCGTCGCCCGTCAAATCGCCGACCACGACCCAGCCGCCGCGATACGCGGGATCGAGCTTGATCGTCTTCCAGGGGTGAACCACCGGCACGCCTTCGTCCGGCAAGTCGTTCACGTGCACGTCGAAGCGCGACGGCGTTGCTCGGGCCAGGTCTCGCGTCGGAATGGCTGGCTCGGCGTCCAAGGCTGCGACCTGCGAACTGAAGGGCCCTAATCCGGCCATCAGGACCACAGCCACTGTGATCTCCGCAAGACGACGGCGGGTGAGTCTCATGAGGATTCCTCTCGTCTCCGGCCCTGGGTTCGAACCTATTCCCGAAGCAAGCGACCCTCTGGAGTGCGGCGACTTGTCGCCGCTTTTCTGAGCGGCCGGAGAACGTAGCGAGACGGCCTTCCGATGAACGCCGGCATCGCTCGCCTCCTTGCGCAGGACGCCCAAGAAAGCGGCGACAAGTCGCCGCACTCCAAAGGAACCTCGCTTGTTTCAGGGCTATTGGGAGACCTCTCGGACGGCGTTCGGGCTTGCCTTCATGTGGTCGCCAGTCCACGCGCGCTCGGCGATCACCACGGCCGAGTCGTAGACCGGGAGCTGAGTGAAGGTGGTGCCGCCGTCATGGGCTTCCCACAGCTTGGCGTCGATATCATACACGCGACCGCTGAGCACATCCACCCATACGGGATCGCGGAACACGCCCTGGGGGATCGTCAGCACGACGTTCTCCAGATCGGGCCGCTTGCCGGGGGTGTCGCTCGCGCGCCATAGGGTGATGACGAGGCTGCCATCCGCGGCGCGGTAGCCGAAGATCGAGTAGCTCGCGTCTTCCATGCCGCCCGAGAGCTTCGCCTCAAAGTCCCGGATGCGCTCGACCGAGTCGTCGAACAGGGCGGTCACGTGCTGGACCGCCCGGTACGCCCGCTTGGCATGGTGGATGGTCCTGTCGGGATTGATTTCCAGCAGGCCCTTCGAGTTGATGAGCAGCTTGAGTTCGCTCTGGTCGTCGCGGAAGTCGGAGTCTCGACGGTCGGGCCGGACGCGATAGGCCATGTCGCAGATGGCGAAGTAGGACGAGGGGATATCGCGGCCCAGGTCCCCGAGGAGGCGTCGCGTGGCCCATTTGGCCTGGCGCTGTTCGTTCCAGTCGTACTTCGACACGGCCCCGAACGAGCCGATCCGGGAGGGGACGCCGTTTTCCCCCTGGCGCAGCGTGATGTCGGGGGAGAACGAGCGGACGATCTCGCGGAGCTTCTCGACGGCGCCGTACTTCTCGTCGGGGTTGTAGGCATAGGGGTGGTAGATGATCTCGTTGGCCAGCGCGAGCTTGCCGTGGTCGCGAAGCCACGTGAGCACCTGCTCGGCGAAGACGGCGTCGAACGCTCCGCCGGCGGGGAGCATCAACCTGGCCTGCGGTTGGCGCCGGCGAATGACCTCAGCCGTGCGGGCGGCGAACTTGGCGTACGTCACCGCGCCCTCCCCGCGCCCGGTGCGCGGCTCGTTCCACAGCTCCCACTCGTCGACGTACTCCCCATACCGATCGACGATCGCTCCCACATAGGCGTCCCAGGCCTCCAGGGCCTCGGGGGACGAGGGAAGTCCGCCGCTCAACCCGGTGCCGCCGCCGCCGGCGTAGATCGTGTTGCCGTAGCAGAGGCAGACCCAGGGCTCGACCCCCTGGGCGACCATGTCGGGGATGATTTCGTCGAGCCATGCCCAATCGTATTTGCCCTTCTCCTTCTCGGTCTTTGCCCAGCCGGATTGAATGCGGGCCTTCTTCACGCCCAGCGGGCCGAGGTAGTTCCGCCAGTTGTTGTAGATCGTGTAGTCGCGGTCCATCGTCTCCGCGCCGACCGCCCAGTTCGACGACTCGATCTCCCGGGCATGCCTCGGCCGGATCATGCCCAGATAAGTGAAGCCGTCGCCGGGAATGGCGTCCGTCTCGGTCACTTCCTCCGAGACGGCCGGCTCGGCAGCCACACCGACGGGCGAAAGCAGGGGCCCCATCGCAAGGAAAAGGACGAAACCCCCCATCGCGGCCCGCCGAACGCCGCGTGAATGCTCGGGAACTCTCATGGCTCAGTCTCCTCATGGGTGATCAGAAGCTATCAACGTGTGACGCGCCCCAAGGCACCAGGAACCGCTACGGGCCGTCCACCACGCGAAGTGCCCCGTCCGGCACGTCGCCGGCCTTGTCTACCGGCTGCTTCACGCCGCGGAAGTCGTTGCCGACCAGCGCGATGCGGCTCGTCTTGTCGCCTTCCAGCCGGAGGAACGTTCCGACCTCCCCGTCGGGTCGACAGCCGTGGACCAGCGCGCCCTGCACCTGCCGGAGCCGGAGCATCGCGTCGGCCGACGGCGACAACTGGGCGTGCAGGCCGAACACGTCGAGGTCACGCACGTCGTCACAGACGACGGCCGGCCGCCGGTCGTCCTCCTCGAAGCCGAGATCGACTGCGTCGAGCCTCAGGTTCTTCACGTGGCGGCAGTAGAATCCGTACGCCGGCAGCGTGCCGAACATCTTGCCCGAGGGGTACGCCGTGATCTTCTCCGGGATCTCGCGAAGGGCGTCCTCCCGGGTGCCGCCGCCTGCGAAGCGGATGCGGACGTTCTCCAGCGTGACGTTCTCCACGGGGAAGCCGGGAATGCCGGTGATCGAACAGCCCGTTTCGCTCACGCCGCCGGCCTGCACGTTGCTGATGATGATGTTGCGCATGCTCCCCATGCCCGGCGGCTCGAGGCCCGGGATAGGCCGGGCGCGATTGCCCAACCGGACGAAGATGGCCACCTTGACGTTGTTCATCGTGACGTTCGAGACGTTCACGCGATCGAAGACGCCCCCGTCGACCATTTCCAGGGCGATGCCGCTGTAGCCCGTGTCGTGGATGGTGCAGTTGCTGATGGTAATGTCCTCGAATCCGCCGTTGGATTCGGTGCCCATCTTCAGGGCGCTGGCCAGGCTGCTGAGAATGCAGTTGGTGATCACGACGCGGCGGCAGGGGCGATCGGCCGTCGCCTTGAGCACGATGGCGTCGTCGCCCGTGTCGATCGAGCAATTGGCAATCCGCACCTTGTCGCAGCTATCGACGTCGATTCCGTCGCGGTTCTCGCGGATCTTGCTGTGGATGTGGATGCCGTCGATGACGACGTTTTCGCACGCCAGGTAGTGCGACAGCCACCGGGCGGAATCGCGAAAAGTGAGGCCCTCGACCCGCACGTTCCGGCACTCGCTGAACCGGAGGATGTAGGGCCGGCCCTTGTCGTCGCCGGGCTTTGCGGGGAAGTGCTCCCCCTGCCCGTCGATCACCCCGCGCCCGGCCAGCGTGATGTTTTCTGCCCCCTCGGCGTAGATCAGGCTCTTGGTGAACCGGGCACGGTAGAGGTAGATGACGTTGGGCGTATTGTCCGGGTAGTCGTCGATTCGGCGGCTTCCCAGCAGGGTGGCCCCGGCCTCGACGTGGAAGGCGACGTTGCTCCTCAGGCGGATCGTGCCGGAGAGGAACGTGCCGCCTCGCAGGCAGACCTGGCCCCCGCCGGCCCGGGCACAGGCGTCGACGGCCCGTTGGATGGCCTGCGTGTCGAGCGTGGCGCCGTCGCCCACCGCGCCGTAGTCGCGGACGTCGTAGACGCCGGTCGGGCGTTCCGCCTCGGCGGCACGCACGTGGGCGAGCGGCGCGGTCGCTAGGATCGCAATCACCACCGGCCGGACCAAGGGGGACCTGGAAGAGGCTGCATGGCTGGGTGGCACTGGCGTCTCGCCAGTGCACGGGCAAGATGCCCGTGCCACCCTGCAACCACCGTGCAGAGATTGTTCAGACCCGCTCATGATGCGTAAACGACGCACGAAGCCTGCTGGATCGTTCATTTCGGCAATTCCCCGTTCGGCACTGGGTCTTTCGGAAACACCGCGACGCGCCGGCGCCCCGCCCGGGCCATCACGCCCGTCTACGACTCACTCATCACGCGAAGCCTTTCCACGGTCAGGGCCGACTCGGGCCGCTTGCCCGTGTAGTAGCGCTCGATCTCGTCGGCCAGACACTGCCAGCGATCTTCGAACTCGATGGCGTTGTTGCCGCGATGGGGAACCAGCAGCACGCGGTCGCTCCGGCGCAGCGGGCTGTCGGCCGCCAGGGGCTCGTCCTCGAACACGTCCAGCGCCAGGTAGATCTCGCGCTGGGCCGCGGCTTCGATCATCTCCTGCTCGTGGACCATCTTTCCCCGGGCGATATTGACGAACAACGCCCCCGGCTGCATCCGCTCGAAGTGCGACTTGCGGATCATGTGGTGCGTGTCGGGCGTGTAGCCGCCGGCCAGCACGACCACCTCGCACGCGGCGAACAGGGCGTCGAGCCCGAGGTTCTCGATCCCTTTGGCCTCGGCGTCCGCCCGGCTCAGGTGGCGCGAATGGACGAAGAGCCTGCTGGTGAACGGGCGGAGCAGCTCGAGGATGCCTTCGCCGATCAGCCCCAGGCCGATGATGCCCACGGCCCGATTCTGAAGGATGCGGCCCCGGGGATACTTGAAGCGCGGCCAGGCATCGCCGCTGCGCATGTCGTGATGGTAGTGGTGGATATGCATCAGCGACGAGAGGATCAGCCCGAGGGTGAACTCGGCCATGGGCCGGGGCCGCGACGCGCCCGTGTGGATCACGGTCAAGCCGCGCTCGACGGCGTATTCGTCGTCGACGTTCTGGCGCGTGCCGCCGTAGGTGGTGCCGACGATCTTGAGCGAGCTTCCCCGGTCGATCACCTGCCTGGTGATCACCTTCTCCTTGGTGTAAGGGACGATCAGCCCTTCGACTCCTTCAAGATTCGCGAGGATCGCCGGCTCGGTGGCCTCGGCGATCTCGATGACTTCGACGTATTGCTCGATCCGGGCTTTGGCGTCCGGATCGGCGATCTCGCATGGGAAAAGGAACCTGGGCTTGCTCACGGGTTCACCTCTGGTGTTTTGGGGGGGATTCGTTCGGCCGCGCGGGGAGCTGGGCACGCACAGGGCCAGTCGGCCTTCAGGAAGGCCTCAAACTGCGCGAGGATCTGGCGCGTGTCGCCTCGCGGCGTGACCTGCTCGACGTTCGCCAGGTCCACGGGCGGCCTAAACACGTCCCACAGCTTCAGCTCCGACGGCGCGTCGACGCCCGTCAGGCGGCGAGCCAGCGTGTCGACATCCACCGCGTCGTCCGGCCAGCCATCGAGGCAGCCGTCGTCGATCGCCAGCAGGTCCTCCTTTTCCGGCAGGGCCGGCGCGGGCCCCAGCTCGAAAACAATCGACAGCCACCGGCCGAGCAGCTCGCGCCGTTTGTCGTCCCACGAATGCTCGCCCGGCACCACGACCGCCTCGAAGCGATCGGCGGCCCCGACCTCGGCGTAGCACCCCCTCACTTGCCTCGCGACGCGGTGGAAGAGGTCTTCCGGGAACAGGCAATCGAGCTTGCCCTGAAAGATGAGCATCGGGCGCGGGGCGAAGCAGCCGAGCAGGTGCCACACCTCGATCCGCCCGACCGTCCCCGGCAGCAGCGTGCAGTGGCAGAGCTTCTTCTCCTTGCGCGCGACGAACTCGAAGGTCGACGGCCAGCCCGACGACGAGATCGCCGCAAGCTCCGGGCACAGGGCGGCGAGGAGGATGGTCAGCTTGCCGCCTCCGGAATTCCCAATCGCGGCCATGTGATCGACGTCGACCCTCGGGTCGTCCCGGGCCCAGTCGAGCCAGGACAGCGCCTCCAGCGCGATCAGCCCCTCGACCGTGGTGCCGCAAGCGAACGGCACGACCGGGTTGGCGTGGCCCATGGGCTCGCGCTCGCCCTGGCCGATGTTGTCGAACACGAGCACCAGCATGCCGCACCGCGCCAGGTGCCGCGCCATGGCCTGATAGCCCGGGCTCAGCTTGCAGCCGCGCCCGTGGCCGCAGCACAGCAACACCAGCGGGAGCGTCTTGTCCTTCGCCCCGTCCTTCGCCCCGTTGGGCACATAGAGGTGCGCCGTACAGATCACCCCGGGCCACGACGTGCCGCGCAAGTGCTCGATGCGGAAGCCCTCGTGCTCGGTCACGCGGACCGTTTCCGTTCGGATCTCCGGACGCCAGGCGTCGCGGATGCCCAGGCACTGCTTGGTGACGCGCGCGATCTCCGCTCGGTCTTCCTCCCGCCACGGCTCGCGCCGGGGCAGAGCGGCCATCGCCTCAGCGAAGCGGCGGTCGTAGTAGGCGAAACAGTCCGCAGCACTTTTCAGTTCGACGGTCTCGCCGGGCGGCGCCGCGGGCGCGTCGGCAGGTGCCTGCGCGTGAACCGCGCCGGAACTGGCGACGAACAGGAACACGGCCAGGGTCGACACAACGCGAGCCTCCATCGCCGTCCATTCGGGACGGACGAGACCATCGCGCCAATCGGCGGCTTTCATGACGACCACCTCCTACGGTTCGGGGCGCTGGAGAATTTGTAACATGTTGCCGTCGGGGTCGAGGAAGCTGCGCACTCGGCCGCCTCCCACCGCTTCGGCCACGTCGCCGGCCCACCGCACGCCCCGCTCCTGCAACCGGCGCTCGGCCGCGTCGAAATCGCGCACCCGAATCGCCAGGTGGGACCAGCCGGGCGTCCAGATGGTCCGCTCGGGACGGGGCGTCTCGTCGCGGGGCATGATCTCCAGGAGCGTTCCGTCGGCCGCGCGGAGTATCCAGACGGGCTTGTCGGTCCGGAAAAGCTTCTCGTAGCCGAGCGTGGCGCAATACCACTCGGCCAGGGCCTCGACGTCTTCGGCCGCCACGGCCGGATGGTCGATGCCGAGGAAAACGTCGGCGGTGTCGTGGTGGGTCATGGTTGCTCCCTGGAAAAAACGTTGCACTGGTGCAGCGAGTTCGGGTTCAGGCGATAGGGGCCCTCGAAGCCCGTATCGCGCAGCATGTGGGCGACGAGCGCGATCGAAAGGGGGTAAAACCACGAGCCGAGCATGATCCGCGTCCGGCGCGGGTCTTCGTCGCGGTATTCGGCCACGACTTCGGCCGCCCGGGGCTTCCAGATCCAGTGGGGGCGCGACTCCCACCCGTCGGGCCGGCTGTCGCGGCGATGCAAGAGCCACCCGCAGCCTCCCGGATCTTCGTGCATCAGGGCGTGCCGCAAGTACCGGCGAGCGGCCGCCTCGAGATCCTCGCGCCGGTAGTCGGTCAGCTCCCAAAGATTGCTCATCATGTAGGCGCCGTCGAAGTCGGGGCAGTCGGAGCCGCCCGGCCAGAAGGAGCCGTCCGCCCGTTGGCAGGCCAGCGTCGAATCGACGTTCCGATCGACGGCCCGCAGCGGCCACCCACAGGCGAAATAGATGGGCGTGACGTGGATCGTGCCGAACAGACCGTTTGAGAGGTCCGCGCCCCGCTGCGTGCCCCAGAACCCGGTTCGCTCGTCGAGCAGCTCTTCCAGCGCCGGGTACATGCCCTTTTCCATCGCGCGGTCTACGTCGAGGGCGCCGAACCAATCGCGTGCCGCGAACAGGGCCGTGGCACAGGCGAGGACCTGGTTGGCCGCCGCCCAGGAGTTGCTCCAGTCGTAATGCTTGACCCAGCGATAGAGCGCCGGCGGATCGACGAGCGATTCCAGGAAAGCGAGCGGATGGCGAGGCGCACGATCGAGGATCCGCAGTGCCCAGAGATGGCCGCGCGTGAAGTGCCAATGCGGCTCCATCGCGTCGACGGAGAGCTTCTGAGATCGGGACGCCTCGGTACCGGCGAAGAAGCCGTGGGGCGACTGGTCGGCTCGGACGTAGTCGCCCCAGCTCTCCAAATCGTCCGTGGAGACCCCGCTCAGCTCGCCGAACATGTCGAGAACGTGAAGACCGTGGTACGAGCCATAGAAGCTCTCGTCGCCTCCCGGCTCCTTGCGGTAGCGGCCGGCGGGGCCGGGCAGCCTCATGGCATGGACGAATCGCAGGGCACTCGCCTTGACCCGGCGATAGCCGTCCGTTTCGTGGTCGAATAGCGGATGCGTCACGATGGTCTCAGTCGTTCTCGATGTCGGCAAACGAGAAACCTTCCTCTTCCTCGACGAGCTGCCAACGCCGCCGGTCGGGCGCCGATTCGAGCACCAGTCGCAATGGCTCCGAGGCGGCGACCTCGAGCGACCAACCGGCGTCGCCTTTGCCGAGGGCGTATGTGTCGCCCACGGTCTCCAAGCGCCAATCGCCCACCAGACCGCAGTCGTCGACCGCAAACGCGTGCACGACAAGGCGAGAATCCAGCGCGGTCGGCTCGATCCACCGGTAGAGCATGCCGCTGCCGGGCCGGCCTTCGCCGAGCTGATTCGGCTCGGGGTGGTAGGCATCGTGCACGTACGCGTAGATCGGGCCGCTGAGCCGGCCGTCGCCCAGGTGAACCATTCTCATGCCGGCCGGCCCGCGTCGCAGCAGAATCTCACGCGGCGTGATCACGTCAATCTCGGAAGCCCCGTCGCGGTTGTTCAGAAGCCAGTTCCAGACGGTCCTCACGGGCTTCGAGGCTCGGATGCGGTCGACGACAAACAGCACGTGAGATCCGGCCTGGATCCAGAATCGCGAGAACTCCCGAATCGGCTCGCCGTACAGCCGGGCCGCGTCGGAACCGACGGCCGTGACCTCGCCGCGTCGTTCGACGAGCAACCTCCGGCCGCGCGGAGCGGCCGGGGCGGCCACCTTTCCCTCGGCAATCTCCCGTCGTGCCGCCACGTTCGATTGCTCCAGCAAGGAAGCCTTGGCAAGATCCTCCTGCAAGCCCAAGGCGTCCTCGTCAATCAGGAACGTGCACGTGTTGTGGGTCTGCGTCGAGCTTTCCAGGCCGTGGATCAGGTTTCGATAGCAACTGTGGCCCGGGTCGGCCAGCAGTCGCTCGTCGTTGTGAACCAGAAGGAAGCTGTTCAGGTCGCCGTGCAAGTGGCCGGGGCCGTAGAGCGGCTCGCTGCCTGCCTGGACGGCAAGCACGGTGCGGCCGTTCCACCGGTCGCGGACCAGGACATTGCCGTTCGCGAAGCCCGCCGCCGTCGGCAGCCCCGCCTGCTCCGGCGAGAGCGGCCGTGCACTCTGTGTCAAAAACGGCAGCGTCAAGAATCCCCAGTCGTTGCGGAGTCCGAAGGTCGCCAGATTGTGGGGCGATTGGGAAGGAGCCGAGGCGTAGAACGTGTCGAACAGCCATCGGGCCAGGCTCGCCTCGGTGGGCAACGAGTCGCGGCATCGCGCCGCGACCTGCAACAGAAGGTCGCCCGAAGGTCGAAACGCGGCCCCGCAATCGTTGAAGTTGACCGCCCGCGCCCTCGGCTCACCGCCCCATCCGCTGAGCGGTTTCCGATAGAGCATACTTTGGGCGAACCAGGGCATGGACCGCCCGTAGATCTCCGGTCCGGCGACTTCCACCTCGGGCGCTGTACGGTGAACCGCCTCGTAGGCCAGCATCAGAGCGTACGCCAGATAGTTTGCATACTGGAGCGACTCGGCATACGATCCGTCGGGCTGGAAGGCCTGAGCGCAGAGGCGGGTCTGGTCGGCCGCGTATTCGAGCTGCTCCCGATCCCCGGTCACGGCCGCCGCCACGGCGACGCCGGCGGTCATCACGGCTCGCCAGTTGGCCAGGTGCGAGTTGCACTCCAGCCACCGCAAACAGAGCGTGATCCCCTTTGCGCGAAGCGCGTTCTCCGCTTCCCGCCGCTCGCCCGGCCGAAATACCTCGCCGGCCAGATCGACGACGCTGCCGAGACCCCACGAGAGATGGGCCGTTTCCAGGTGTCCCAGCGGCGGCTGCGCTCGGTGATCGCGATACCACGGCCCGACCCAATCCGCCACGGGCCGCCGGGCGACGCTCAACGCCGTGTCGCGAAGCCAGGCGCGAAGCGCGTCGTTCGGCTCCAGCGCGAAGGCCATGGCCGCGTCCGAAAGGTACTCCGCCGCCGGATACCACCACGCGGCGTCTTCGCCCAGTCCAAGCAGACCGGGCGACGCGGCACGCCGGGCCACGCGCGACGTCAAGGCCGCCCCGAACCGGCCGACCACCACGTCGCCGCGCCGGCGAGCTGCTTCGATCGCCGTTCGCTCCGCGTCCGAAAGGAATAAGCTCATGGGGGTGCCTTTCAGAAGTATCCGCCCCGGGCGACGACCTCCGTGGGCCGGACGCCGTCGCGAATCCAGCTCTTGACTTCCCGCTCCTTGTTCACCACCTGCTCGGCGGCCACGAGCACGTCGTAGGCGATCTCTTGGGGGACGGCGACCACGCCGTCGACGTCGCCGAAGATCCAGTCGCCGGGCCGCACGACGACCTCGCCCATGAGGATCGGCTTCTGGTAGTGATACATGCGAAACCGGCCCAGCATCCCCGTGCTCACCTGGTACTTGTGAAAGACGGGGAACCCCTGGCCGAGGATGGCCTTGGTGTCTCGAATGCCGTTGACGATCGCCCCACGGCACCCCGCCCGGACGGCGGCCATCGTCATCACTTCGCCCCATTGGGCCGTGACCGTGTCGCCGGTGCAATCCCAGACGACGATCGAATCCTGCGGAAGGGCTTCGAGCATCTCGGCACGCATCTCGAATTCGCCGTCCGTCGTGATATCCGGCCCTCCTTTGACCGTAAACGCCTGCCCGGCAAGCACCATCTCTTCCCGTAACGGCGCGAAATCGGCCGGGAGCGAGCTGGCGTGCATCTTGTGCTTGAAACGCAGCACGTCGTTGACGGCGCCGCTGAACAGCTTCAGGTAGCGCTCGCGCATTTCGCCGACGGAGAGGGGATCGGCTCCGTCGGGACGATCGGCTTCTCGGTTCTCACTCATAAGACACCACTCGATCATGATAAGGTATGGCCCGGCGTCTCGGCAGGCCCGTGGGCGTTGCGAAAGACGAACAGGGCCAGTGAGCAACAGACGAGCCCGGCCGTCAGGGCCAGCATCCCGCTCAGCTCGCCGAGCGAAGGAAGGCTCATGGCAACGAACAAGGCCCCCGCGGCCGCCAGGGCCACCGCCAGCAGCACCGTCAGGGCACGGCGAAAGCCCGGCTCGGGAACCGGCTTCTCGTCGTCAGCGACGGGCGTCGCCAAGCGGGCGAACAAGTCGTCGACCCGCTGCCGATACCCGGCGTCGCGTGAAGGAATCAGGCCCGAGACGAGCAGCGTCGCCAGGGTCAGCCCGATAACCGTCAAGGTCGCCCAGGGCCAGGACACCTCGGGATGGAGGTTGAGCACGACCCCGGCGGCGACTCCGACCAGGACGGCGGCGATCGCTCCCCAGGGGCGCGGCGGACGCAGCACGATGCCCATCACGAGCGGAATCGCCAGCGGAATGCCGATCAGGGCCGTCAGCAGCTTGTTCGCCTCGAAGGCCCCGCCGATATGGCTGACGAACATCGCCCCGGCCACGATCAGCCCGCCCACGACGAGCGTCGTGCCCCGTGCGACCCACATCAATTCGCCCGGCGAGGCCGCGGGCCGCAGGTGGCGCTCGTACACGTCGCGCACGAACACGCCGGCCGTCACGTTCAGCTCCGAGTCGACCGCCGACATCGTCGCGGCGAACATGGCCGCCATCATCAGCCCCATGATCCCCGGCGGCAACAGGCGAAGCGCAATCGCCGCGTAGGCCGTCTGGGGATCGGCCAGGTCGGGCACGACGACCCGGGCGGCCATCGCAGGCAGCAGGAAGAAGAAAGGAAACACGAGGAACAGCGCGGCCATCAACAGGCCCATCTTGCGCCCCGCCGCCTCATCGCGAACGCTGTAGAACCGCTGGATGAACGACCAGTTTCCGTTGTACTTGATCGAGATCATCGTGTAGTAGGCCAACAGGTAGAGCGGAGCCCCCTTGGGGCCGCGGAAGAAGGAGAAGTGGTCGGGCAACGCCTCCCTCAATCCGCCCAGCCCGCCGACCGCGTTGAGGGCCAGCGGGAGCAAGATCAACGTGGTGAAGATCAGCACGACGAACTGGACCGTGTCGGTAAGCACGACGGCCCACAGCCCGCCCAGGAAGGTGTACAGCACGACGATCACGCCCGCCACCAGAATGGAGACCTCCAGCGACAGGGGCGTGGCGCCGCTGATGAATATCCCGATCGCGTACAGACGCACCATGTTGTTCAGAACGCCGAAGCCGATCCCGCCCCACGAGAAGAACTGGCGCACCGGGGCGTTGAACCGGGTCTCCAGGTATTCGACGGGCGTCATGATCCCGGCGCGGCGCCATCGCGGGCCGAACAGGGCCGCGCCGAGCAGCGCGGGTGGCACGGTGCACCAGACGACGGTGATCGCGACCAGGCCGTCTTGGTAGGCGATCCCCGCGTAGGCCACGAAGATGAACGCGCTGAACATCGACATGTAGTTGCTGATCGCCGCCGCGACCCACGGCAGAGTGCCGCCCGCTTTGAAGTACGCCCCCACGTCCTTCACCAGACCGCCCAACAGCAGCCCGATCCCGGCCATCAACGCCATGTACACGGCAATGGAGACGTAGTCCAGAGTCTGGAGCGTCTGCATGAGACTCCTCGGTCGAGCCAACCGTGACACCCGTCCGTCCAGACTGGGCGAGGCACCCGCCTGTTCTGCGGCCGGGCTTGGCATGCTCGAGCGTCAATCGGCTTGACGCCCGGACTTCCACATTATAAAATTGTAATTGCCATTATTATGGATGTGCCCAGTATAGCCCGGTTCCCCGGGCTGTCAACCGACCGACCCCCATTCTCCCGTGCCGCCGCCATGATTCAAGTCATCCATCGTGCCCTGAACATCCTCGAACTTCTTGCCGTCGAGCCCGACACGGTCCACTCCCTGGGCGAGATCGCCGATACGTTCGGCTTGAATCGGGGCACGTGCAGCAACATCCTCAAAACGCTGGCCGAGCGGAACTACGTCGAGCGACTGACCGGCCGGCGTGGATACCGGCTCGGCGTGATGGCCGAGCAGTTGGGCGGGGCCCAATCGCTCGATCACGCCATCGTCGCGGCCGCCCGGCCCGTGCTTCGCGGGCTGACCCGGTCGCTCAACGAAACCAGCCTCGTCGGCGTGCTGCGGGGCGACAAGCGAGTGACGCTCGACTCGGTCCAGTGCGACCGCGACCTCCAAGCCCGCAGCCGTCAGGTGCGCAACGCCTACGAAACGGCAACGGGCCGACTGCTCGTCGCCCTTTTGCCCCCAGAACGCCTCGACGCCTTCCTCACCAGCGCCGGCCTACCCCCGCCCGACGTATGGCCCGGCGTCGACTGCCGCGAGAGCCTGGCCCGCGCCTTGGCCAAGATCCGCAAAGCCGAATTGGCGACCACCCGATCGTCGGACCACATCGTCGGGCTGGCCGTCCCCGTGCGCCGCGCCGACGACGTCCTGGCCAGCGTCAGCGTCTACCTCCCCGAGATCCGCTACCGCGTCCCCCGCCGCCAAGAAATCCTCACCGCCCTCCGCGCCGCCGGCCAACAGATCAGCCGCCGGCTGACGGAGGGCTCGGCGTGACCTCCACGCACTTTCGGGGCATACGGCGACCCATCTAGCACTTTCGCGGCATACGCCGTAACTCCCCTGGGTGTAATCGCTTTGAGGATCCATCCCCTTCACTTCTGTTGATAGGCGCGCCGAGGCTCTGCGGCCGCTTCAACGACCGCGTGTTATGCGGAAACCGCACAAGATCCCCGAATAAATGGGCGGGAGTTCCCAACCCATTGACATCAAAGGACTTGTTCGGCGAGAATTGAGTATTCAAGAAGCGCGTTATCCGGCAAACCTGTCGGTATAAAACGCGAAATGCGGGTTTATGCGGAAACCAGATATTCACTGAGTTCGCTGGCCATAAATTCTATCGGATACTTGACGCGACGATGATCGAAGCCCGAGTCCTCAGCCTCGAATCAAACGACCACGCTGATTGGACAGATTTTGAACAATACGAATCTGCGGACGCGTATGATGATTACGGATGGTTCCACGTGACGATTGGTGCGTCCGACATGGATGGCGGAAATGATTTTCAGGTTTGTGTCGCCACTCCGCGTGCATGTGGCCGAGTCCGAAGTGCTGGTGCGGTTCCGGGGATACTTGTTGAACGATTCGACGCCGAAACGGTGCAACAAGCCATTGGGGATCGGGTATCATCTATCTCGGCGCACACCTGGGACCAGATCGTCAATGAACTACGTACGTTCATGATCTGGGAATATGAAGGGATGGCCGGTTCATAGGATTGCCAGGATGTCATTGCACAAACTGAGTTTGTCGGTCGAACTTCATGGCGGTACCGTAAGGCGGCGAACCAGCCGATGCACCCGAGTCGCCGAGTCGGGCGTTTTGACAATGGAAGATCAACCGCGGCGACCGGGTGATCGGTAACGTTCTTCTGCACGTGCTCGCCTGGCGCGTGGGCAACACCGTGTCTGGGAGTCGGACAGGGGCACTGAGCGCACTTCCGGACAACGGAGCGAGACCATGTCGGTCTCCCAAGCGAGCCCTGCCATGCAAGGGGCAAGGCGGCGGTGGGCCCAGTTCAGCCTGCGGACGCTGCTTCTCGTGACAACGTTGGTCGCCGTTGGCCTGGGGCTGATACAGACGGCCGTCGTATTGGGGATCGCGCTGGTTGCCGCTTCTCCAGCGGCCCTGGTGAGGACGGTTCGGGCGGCGGCGATTGCTGAGACGAACCGCCAGCCGATGGGCACGTTGGCGCTCGTGGGGACGCGTGTACCGCTCAGCGGCGCTCGGCGTGTCTGGTGATAATCGGCAGGAGGGCGTCGGCGATCATGCGATGGCCCTGGTCGTTGGGGTGCATTCCGTCGAGCAGAAGGTCCTCGAAGCCGCGGCCGTCCGCGGTTTCTGACGCGGATGGTGGTGATCGTGACCACGCTGCTGGACGGGGAGGCGTATTCGTCCCAGGAGTTGACGGATCTGTTCTCCGAACGTTGGCATTGCGAGTTGGATCTGCGTTCGATCAAGCAAGCGTTGGGCATGCACCACTTGAAATGCAAGAGCCCGGAGATGGTTCGCAAAGAGCTGTGGACGCACTTGCTGGCCTACAATCTCATCCGGGTGCGGATGGCCCAGGCGGCCGCCATCCACGGCGGAGTGCCACGCAGGCTGAGCTTCACCGCCGCGAAGACGCTGATCCACCACTTTGCACCGCATCTGAGCACCACCCGTGGAGCCGAACACCGTCGGATCGAAGCCGGATTGCTCCAGGCTATCGCCCGCCGTCCAGTGCCACAACGTCCCGGCCGTAAGGAACCCCGCCTCGTAAAAAAACGCCAACAGAAATACTCGTACCTAACCAAACCGAGAACCCAAGCCAGAAAACGACTTACGGCTTAATCTCGTGCCATTAGGGCGTCGGCCCAGCCATTTCTAGCGAGTGTCCGTCGGAAAAAGGCCGATTTGTCGGATTGGACGGGGCGAGGGGGTGAGGGGGACGCGGCGTAGATGGATGGAGCGGGGGCGGACGGGGCGGTTTGG